>LNAP01007396.1_pt1 | contig 10206 bp, 12 predicted proteins | sample 602601 | NCBI WGS metagenome assembly LNAP01 (sample SAMN02440304, study PRJNA202911) | soil metagenome | biome: Subtropical and temperate rainforests or woodlands; isolation source: soil samples (1 kg each in a 20% v/v slurry with milli Q water) were... ...
CCGTCAGCCATCGGATCGGTGAAGGGCATGCCCAGCTCGATCACATCGGCGCCAGCCGCCGGCAAGCCCTTGAGGATAGCCAGGGACGTGTCATAGCCCGGGTCGCCGGCGGTCACGAAGGTCACCAGGGCGGCACGGTTTTGTTCCTTGAGTTCGGCAAAACGCGTTTGCAGGCGGCTCATCAGTGTTTCTCCTGCTTGGATTGTTCCATGTGGTGCATCACGGTCTGCATGTCTTTATCGCCACGGCCGGACAGGTTGACCACCATCAGGTGATCCTTTGGCAAGGTCGGTGCGCGCTTGAATACTTCAGCCAGGGCATGGGCGCTTTCCAGGGCAGGGATGATCCCTTCCAGGCGGCAGCACTGGTGGAACGCAGCGAGGGCTTCGTCGTCGGTCACCGAGGTGTACTGAACGCGACCGATGTCATGCAACCAGGCATGTTCCGGGCCGATGCCCGGGTAGTCCAGGCCGGCGGAGATCGAGTGGGCATCGATGATCTGGCCATCGTCGTCCTGCAGCAGGAAGGTGCGGTTGCCGTGCAACACACCGGGTACGCCGCCGTTCAGGCTGGCCGCATGCTTGCCGGTCTCGATGCCATAGCCGGCGGCTTCGACGCCGATGATCTCGACACTCTTGTCGTCGAGGAACGGGTGGAACAGGCCCATGGCGTTGGAACCACCGCCGATGCACGCCACCAGGCTGTCCGGCAGGCGACCTTCCTGGGCTTGCAGCTGCTCGCGGGTTTCCTTGCCGATCACGGCCTGGAAGTCGCGAACCATCGCCGGGTAAGGGTGCGGACCAGCCACGGTGCCGATCAGGTAGAAGGTGCTGTCGACGTTGGTCACCCAGTCACGCAGGGCTTCGTTCATCGCATCTTTCAGCGTGCCGGTACCGGCTACCACCGGAATCACTTCGGCACCCAGCAGCTTCATGCGGAACACGTTGGCCTGCTGACGCTCGATGTCAGTGGTGCCCATGTAAATCACGCAATCCAGACCGAAACGCGCAGCAACAGTGGCCGTGGCCACACCGTGCATGCCGGCGCCGGTCTCGGCGATGATGCGCTTCTTGCCCATGCGCCGCGCCAGCAGGATCTGGCCGATGCAGTTGTTGATCTTGTGCGCGCCGGTGTGGTTCAGCTCTTCACGCTTGAGGTAGATCTTCGCGCCGCCGCAGAATTCGGTCAGGCGCTCGGCGAAGTACAGCGGGCTTGGACGTCCGACGTAGTCGCGCTGGAAGTAGGCCAGTTCTTCCTTGAATGCAGGATCTTCCTTGGCCAACTCATATTCGCGGGCCAGGTCGAGGATCAACGGCATCAGGGTTTCGGCAACGTAGCGGCCGCCGAACGCGCCAAACAGGCCGTTGGCATCAGGGCCGTTGCGCAGATTAGTCTGGGTCATGGGGCGCTCCAGTTGAAGGCATGAAGTGATGCATAAAGAGATAGTGGGCTTCACTCTACCCCTGACGCCTCGGCCTGAAAACCGATAAGATCGCCACAACCTGTCAGAAAAACTCACATATCAAATGAGCCATGACCTTCCTCCGCTGAACGCGCTTCGCGCCTTCGAAGCCACTGCCCGCTTGAACAGCGTCAGTCAGGCGGCCGAGCAGCTGCACGTCACCCACGGCGCAGTCAGTCGGCAACTCAAGTTACTTGAAGAACACCTCGGCGTAAGCCTTTTCATAAAGGATGGTCGCGGCCTGAAACTCACAGATGCCGGGTTACGCCTGCGTGACGCCAGCAGCGAAGCCTTCGAGCGCCTGCGCAGCGTTTGCGCCGAACTCACACAAAGTTCTGCCGATGCGCCATTCGTGCTCGGTTGCTCTGGAAGTCTGCTGGCGCGCTGGTTTATCCCAAGACTGGGGAGACTCAATGCCGACCTGCCGGACTTACGCTTGCACCTGTCGGCCGGAGAAGGCGATCTGGATCCGCGCAGACCGGGGCTGGATGCCTTGCTCGTATTTGCCGAGCCACCCTGGCCGGCAGACATGCAGGTTTTTGAGCTGGCCAGCGAACGTATCGGCCCGGTCATGAGCCCGCGGTTCGCCGGCTATGAACGGCTCAAGCAAGCGCCGGAAACTGCACTGCTGAACGAACCCTTGCTGCACACCACGTCACGCCCGCAAGCCTGGCCGAACTGGGCGCAACCACGCGGACTTGACGCCAGGGCGCTGAAGTACGGTCAGGGATTTGAACATTTGTATTACTTGCTGGAAGCCGCCGTCGCAGGTCTGGGCGTGGCGATTGCCCCCGAACCCTTGGTGACGGAGGACTTGAAGGCAGGCCGCCTGGTTGCGCCTTGGGGCTTCAGTGAAACCCCGGCGCAACTGGCGTTGTGGCTCCCCAAGCGCGCCGCGGACGGGCGCGCCCGGCAGCTGGCGCAGTGGCTCAAGAACGAGCTGCGTCGCGCGGATTAATCACGCTTGCACAACAGATAAGCAGCCAGCAAGCCTAATGCACCCACGGCGACACCAGCTGTTGTCCAAGGATGTTCCTGGGCGTAGTCCCGGGTGGCAATCCCGGTTTCACGAGTTTTGACCTTGACCTCTTCATAGGCGTCGCCAAGCAAATGGCGCGAGTGCTTCAAAGCATTCTCGGCGTTGCTTTTAAGGGTCTTGAGGGTTTTACGCGACTCGTCCGAGGCGTCGTCCTTCAAGCTCTCCAAAGACTTGAGCAGACTCTCGATCTCGGCTTCCATGCTTTGCAATGAGGCTTTGCGTAACGAGGTGTTGGCCATGGTGGCTCTCCTGCATTGATGATGAGTGGCGTGTGTTGATTGGGACTTCATGGGTTCGAGAAAGTGCAGAAAATCTGAACTTCACCCTCAGAACGGCTAACAGAAGAAATAGAAAAAATCACTGCTAGTCTGTAATTCACACGCCGAGGAGAACGCCATGTCTGACCATCACACCTACAAGAAAGTCGAGCTGATCGGCTCGTCCACCAGCAGTATCGAAGATGCGATCAACAACGCGCTGGCCGAAGCCAGCAAAAGCATCAAGTACATGGAATGGTTTGAAGTGACCGAGACCCGTGGGCACATAAGGGACGGCAAGGCTGCGCACTTTCAGGTGACCTTGAAAGTCGGGTTCCGGATTGCCAGCAGCTGACTTTGGGCTAGTCTTCTGAACTTGCACGCCGGTCGAATGCCATAGGGAATGGCAAAGCACAACATGAGTGCGTCCGGCTCACGGCTGGTTACCCCTATGATCCGACCAGGGAATGCAACCGATGAAGAAGTTTATGTTGGCAGTAGGTTTGTTGAGCCTTGTGGGGAGCGCGTTGGCGGGCGGCAAGCCATGCGAAGAGCTGAAAGCCGAAATCGCAGCGAAACTTGATGCCAAGGGAGTATCCGGTTACTCGCTGGAGATTGTCGACAAAGGTGCCGCTGCCGGCGGGAAAGTTGTTGGCAAATGCGAAGCGGGTGCCAAAGTGATCGTCTATAAAAAGTAGGCAGAATTCCGCCTGAAAAAAAGCCGACACCACGGTGTCGGCTTTTTTAAGCCTGCCGTTTGAGTATCAGCCTCGCATGACCTGCGCCAGCAACTCGTAGGAATGCACGCGATCCGAATGTTCGTACAGGTCACAGGTGAAAATCAGCTCGTCAGCCTGGGTCTGTTCGATCAGGACCTCGAGTTTGGCGCGGATTTTCTGTGGGCTGCCGATCATCGCCAGGCCAAGGAAATCGTGCACGGCATCTTTCTCATGGGGCAGCCACAGGCCGTCCATGGTTTTCACTGGCGGACGCTGTACCAGGCTTTGGCCACGCATCAGGGCGAGAATCCGCTGGAACACCGAGGTCGCCAGGAAATCGGCCTGCTCGTCGGTATCGGCTGCTACCAATGGCACGCCGAGCATCACGTAGGGCTTGTCCAAAACGGCTGACGGCTTGAAGTGATTGCGGTAGACCCGAATCGCTTCATGCATGTAGCGTGGTGCGAAATGCGATGCGAAGGCGTAGGGCAAACCGCGCTCACCGGCCAGTTGCGCACTGAACAGGCTCGATCCCAACAACCAGACCGGCACGTTGGTCCCAGTCCCCGGCATGGCGATGATGCGTTGGTCCGGGGTGCGTGGCCCAAGGTAGCGCACCAGTTCCGCCACGTCTTCCGGGAAATCGTCAGCGCTGCCGGAGCGTTCGCGGCGCAGTGCGCGTGCGGTCATCTGGTCGGAACCGGGAGCACGCCCCAAGCCCAGATCGATCCGGCCCGGATAAAGGCTTTCCAGGGTGCCGAACTGTTCGGCGATCACCAACGGTGCGTGGTTGGGCAACATTACCCCGCCCGAACCGACTCGAATGGTCGACGTGCCACCGGCCAGGTAACCGAGTAGCACCGACGTCGCGGAACTGGCGATTCCATCCATGTTGTGGTGCTCAGCTACCCAGAAGCGGTTGTAACCGAACTTCTCGACATGTTGCGCCAAGTCCAGCGAGTTGCGCAGCGATTGGGCCGCGCTGCCGTTCTCGCGAACGGGCACCAGATCGAGGGTCGAGAACTTGATATCGGACAGTCGTTTCATAAACCTGCTTCTCCAATTGAGGGCGCAGGTTTGTTCTTGCGAACGCAAACCTGCCGAATCCAAAAGCGTATTCATGCAATGTGGGCATATACCCGAGTTTCAATAGCCCGGTAAAAAATCCCGCGAAAAAAGCAGACTGATCGGGCGAGATGAACTTTGCGCCACTGTCTATCCTCACAACCCTGGCAATTGAAAACCACGAAGGCGCGACGTTTCGCGCCAATCTTGAGGAGACAGGCATGGCTATCGTTAAGAAAGCATCGGCCCATTGGGAAGGTGATCTGAAAACCGGCATCGGCTCGATTTCCACTGAAACCGGCGTGCTCCGGGAAGCTCCCTATGGCTTCAAGGCGCGCTTCGAGGGCGGCCGGGGCACCAACCCGGAAGAGTTGATCGGTGCGGCCCACGCCGGCTGTTTCTCCATGGCGTTTTCCATGATTCTCGGTGATGCCGGCCTGAAGGCCGATAGAATCGACACCCAGGCAGAAGTCACTCTGGATCAAGTGGACGGCGGTTTTGCGATCACCGCAGTGAAATTGATTCTGAAAGCGAAAATCCCCGGGGCGACGCAGGCGCAGTTCGAAGAACTCAGCAACAAGGCCAAAGAGGGCTGCCCGGTATCCAAAGTGCTGAATGCGAAGATCAGCCTGGAGGCAACATTGGTCGGCTAGATTCTAATTGAAACGAAAAGATCGCTGCCTTGCGCAACCTGCCGGGATCATTTGGCAAAAGGTGCTCAAGGTTGCGATCTTTTTTGCGTCACCACAGACTCGCCCGCTAAAACTGTGGTCGAATAAATGACAGCAGCGAAAAACACGATTGTGCGTGCTGCCTCAAAGGAGCTTCAACCATGAGACGTTTTGCCTTGGCGGTTATCTGTTGCGCACTTGCCACTTCGGCCTTGGCGGCACCGAAACCCTGCGAAGAACTCAAGGCCGAGATCGAAGCCAAGATCCAGGCCCGCGGCGTATCTTCCTACACGCTTGAAATCGTCACCAACGACGAGGTCCATGACCAGAACATGGTGGTGGGCTCGTGCGAAAACGGCACCAAGAAAATCATCTACCAGAAAAACGACCGCTAACCGCTCACATCAGGCAGTAGGATTCCCGGTCCTCAGCAACGATTTCACGCTTGGCGTTGTACAACCGGGCACCGGGGGTAAATGCAATGGAACGGCCTTCGAGCACGTAACGCTGGCCGGCTTCGAAATGATCGTAATTGATGGTCAGGTAGCACAGCCGTTCCGAGGGGCCGCCCATCATCCCTAATCCGCCACCGGGTACTTCAAAATCGAAACGCACGATCAGTTCATGGCGGCCCGGCGTGACCTCGAAAAAACGCCCGTCGCGCAGGCGTTGTTTATCCAGTCGTTCGGCCATCAACAACTTGTCGTTGGGGAAGGGCGTCGAAAACTCTACCCAGGCCATTTGTGGATTAGGTGTCGGCATCGGGCTTTGGCAGCCCGCGACAACACCGACGGAGAGTAACAGCATCAACCTGCGCATGATGGATGTCCCAAGGGATATGCATCCAGCATAACGCCGATCAGGTGTGTTGACAGCCCGCCGGTGTGCCTTGGCCAATCACTTTGCGCTGTTGATCGTAGAGTCTCGCCCAAGGCCGAAAACCGATGTTCCCCGCCTGTAGTTGATAACGCTCACCCGCGTTGAAGTCGCTGAATTTCACACTCAACTGACAATCGCGCCACAACGGCTCGGCGTCCGGGCCGATATTGGTGGGCTGGACCGCGAATTGGTAACGGACCGTCAACTCATGGCTACCGGGATGAACCTGGAAATAGCGTTTATCGTCGGTGATTTTGTCATCGACCTCCAGCGCCTGCAGCGCCGTATCTTCCTGCGTCGAATCAAGATCGATCCAGGCTTGTGCAGGATCATGGTGGGGTATTCCGAAACCAGCACAGCCGGCCAGCATCAGCAGGCCTCCTGACAGTATCAACATGCGCATAGCGGAGCTCCAGTCTGGCGGGATAGTCTTGTGGAAAGACTCTCCAAGGAAGAATTATTGTGATCAGGCCGCTTCCTAGCCTTGGGTTACTTGATCGCGTTTTTCGCGTTTTGTTTCCGAGCCTGCTGTTTTTGTTGCTCAACGGCTGCACCAGCACCAGCTATTACAGCCAACTGGCCAGCGGCCAACTGCAGTTGCTGCGGGCGAGGGAGCCTGTTTCCAGCGTGATTGCCGACCCGGCGCGCGATCAAAAACTGCGCACACACCTGGAACAATCGCAAAAGGCCCGAACCTTCGCCAGCCAGCAATTGCACCTGCCGGATAACCAGAGCTACCGCCTGTACGCGGACATTGGGCGTCCCTTCGTCGTCTGGAATGTCTTCGCCACACCGGAATTTTCCCTCAAGCCCGTAAACCACTGCTTCCCCATCGCCGGTTGTGTTGCTTATCGCGGTTACTACAGCCAGAGCGCAGCCCGCGGCGAAGCGGCTTTGCAACGTTTGCAAGGCATGGATGTGTCGATTGGCGGCGTCGAGGCCTATTCGACACTTGGCTGGTTCAACGACCCGATCATCAGTTCGATGGTGGGCTGGAGCGATGAGCGACTGGCCACGCTGATCTTTCACGAGCTCGCCCATCAGCGTTTCTATGTGAAGGACGACACGGAGTTCAACGAATCCTTCGCCACTTTCGTCGAGCAGGAAGGTACTCGACAATGGCGCGCCTACCGCCACATGCCACCGGATAACAATGCGCAGGCACGTCAGCGCGAGCAGTTCACTGAGTTGGTACTCAAGACCCGCACCCGACTGGAAAAGCTCTACACCTTGCCGTTGCCAACCGAACAAATGCGCCAGCGCAAGGCGGCCGAGTTCGATCGCTTGCGCAGCGAATACCGGCAATTGCGTGACAGTCAGTGGGCCGCAGACAAACGCTACGACGCGTGGATCCATGCCCCCATGAACAACGCCCGGTTATTGCCGTTTGGCTTGTACGACCAATGGGTGCCGGCTTTTGCCGCGCTGTTCCATCAGGAGGGTGGCGACTGGCTCAAATTTTACACCGCCGTGGAAAAGCTCGGCGCCTTGCCGACGGGTGAGCGCAAGGCCGCGCTGAAAGTGTTGGTTGGCGGGGCCGATCAACCAAAGAACCAGTAGCAAACCCCGATAGCACCCAGCACCCCGGCAAGCTCTGCCAGCAATGCGCAGCCAACCGCATGGCGTGCGCGTTGGATGCCCACTGCACCGAAGTACACTGCCAGCACATAGAACGTCGTTTCGGTACTGCCCTGGATTGTTGCTGCCACCAGCGCCGGGAAGCTGTCCACGCCCGAGGTCTTCATGGTTTCAATCAGCATCGCCCGGGCGGCGCTACCCGAGAAGGGTTTGACCATCGCCGTCGGCAGTGCATCGACGAAACGCGTGTCCCAACCGGCCCATTCCACCAGATGACGGATCCCGTCCAGACCGAAGTCCAGTGCCCCGGATGCCCGCAGGACACCCACCGCGCAGAGCATCGCCACCAGGTAGGGGAGCAAGTTCTTGGCGACATCGAAACCCTCTTTGGCACCTTCAATGAAGGCCTCGTAGACCTTCACTTGGCGCAGCGCGCCGATCACTAAAAACAGCATGATCAGGCCAAACAGCGTCAAGTTGCCGAGGATCGATGACAGGCCGGCCAGAGCGGTCGCCGAAAGGGTCGCCAGCAACGCCATGAAGCCACCGAGGGCGAGGGCGCCGGGAATCAGGTAGGCCAGCACCACGGGGTCCCAGACGCGCAGGCGCTGCATGAACGCCACCGACAGGAAGCCGACAATGGTCGAGCAACTGGTCGCCAGCAGAATCGGCAGGAACACCAGCGTTGGGTCCGGCGCGCCTTGCTGGGCGCGATACATGAAGATGGTCACCGGCAGCAGGGTCAGCGAGGAGGCGTTGAGCACCAGGAACAGGATCTGTGCATTGCTGGCGACGGTAGCGCTGGGATTGAGCTCCTGCAGTGCCTTCATGGCCTTGAGGCCGATCGGTGTGGCGGCGTTGTCCAGGCCCAGGCCGTTGGCCGCGAAGTTAAGGGTGATCAGGCCGATGGCTGGATGACCTGGCGGGACTTCAGGCATCAGGCGCAAAAACAGTGGCCCCAGGGCCCTTGCCAGCCATTCGACGATCCCGGCTTTCTCGGCAATACGCAGAAAACCCAGCCAGAGGGTCAGGGTGCCGAACAGAAGCACCATGACTTCGACCGACAGCTTGGCCATGGCAAAAATGCTTTCCACCATCGCCGCGAATATCCCGGCGTTGCCACCGATCAGCCACTGGGCCAGTGCCGATACAGCTGCCACGATGAAGAAGCCAAGCCACAGGCCGTTGAGCATCAGTCAAATCCCCCCAAAAGATCCGCGAATGATAGCGGGGTAGCCAGAAACGACAAACCCCGGATTTCTCCGGGGTTTGTTGTAGGAGCGAGCTTGCTCGCGATGGACGTCAATGATGATGCGGGCATTCTGGATAAGCCCGGTGCTCCTGCCACCATCGCGAGCAAGCTCGCTCCCACAGGTTTTGCATCAATTGCTGGAGGTTTCACCCGCCGGCAGTTTTTCCTTGCTGCGCCAGTGCGGCAGGGAGTTCCAGTAGCGCTGGCCCTTGGCGTCGTCGTACATGCCTTCCCAACGAGCGATAACCAGAACGGCCAGGGCGTTGCCGTGCGGTACGAGCCATGTCCATGACGCGGTCGACACCAGCGATGAACGCCAGGCCTTCCAGAGGAATACCGACGCTGCCCAGAGTAGCCAGCAGTACCACGAAGGACACACCCGGTACACCGGCGATGCCTTTGGAGGTGACCATCAACGTCAGTACCAGCAGCAGTTGCTGGCTGATCGACAGGTCGATGCCATACAGCTGGGCAATGAAGATCGCCGCAATGCTTTGGTACAGGGTCGAACCGTCGAGGTTGAACGAGTAACCGGTCGGCACCACGAAACTGCAAATGGCTTTCGGCGCGCCGTAGGCTTCCATCTTCTCAATCACGCGCGGCAGCACGGTTTCGGAGCTGGCGGTGGAGTAGGCCAGTACCAGCTCATCCTTGAAGATGCGCATCAGCTTGATCACCGAGAAGCCGAACAGGCGAGCAATCAGGCCCAGGATAACGAAAGCGAAGAAGGCGATGGCGACGTAAACCAGGATCACCAGTTTGGCCAGCGGTATCAGCGACGCGAAGCCGAAGTTGGCAACAGTCACCGCGATCAGTGCGAACACGCCGATCGGGGCGTAGTTCATGATCATGTGAGTGACCTTGAACATGCTTTCCGAAACGCCCTGGAACATCTTCACGAGCGGCTCGCGCAGATCCGCCTGCAGGCTAGACAAACCAAGACCGAACAAAACAGAGAAGAAGATGATCGGCAACATTTCGCCGCGAACCATGGCCGCGAAGATGTTCGACGGGATCAGGTTGAGGATGGTTTCGATGAACGCGTGTTCATGCTGAACCTCGGCCGCTGTGGCCTGGTACTTGGAAATGTCCACAGTGCCCAGGGTGCTCATGTCGATGCCGGCACCCGGATGGAACAGGTTGGCCAGCAGCAGGCCGACCACGATGGCGATGGTGGTGACGATCTCGAAGTAGATGATGGTCTTGAAGCCGATGCGCCCCAGCTTCTTGGCATCACCGACGCCGGCAATGCCGACGATCAAAGAGGAAATGACGATCGGGATC
>LNAP01009160.1_pt1 | contig 10206 bp, 10 predicted proteins | sample 602601 | NCBI WGS metagenome assembly LNAP01 (sample SAMN02440304, study PRJNA202911) | soil metagenome | biome: Subtropical and temperate rainforests or woodlands; isolation source: soil samples (1 kg each in a 20% v/v slurry with milli Q water) were... ...
TGGCCGCCCGCCACGGCTTGCCGGCGCAGCTGTGCCTGGAAGAGCATATGGCCTGCGGCGTGGGCGGCTGCGCAGGTTGCGTGGTCGAACTGGCGACGCCGGATGGACCGGCCATGGCGCGGGTCTGTGTGGACGGACCGGTGTTCGATGCCGCAGCGGTTTACCCCGAGCTTTTCACCGCCAGCGCCTGAGCCCGTCACATACGCCCGGGCTCCGGGCCATCAAGCAACTTCCCACTTCAGGAGAAAACACCATGTCCGGCAAAGATGTCACCCTCAAAACCAGCGACGGCCAGTTTTCCGCTTACCTGGCCACCGCCGCCGCCAAGCCGGCCGGCAGCGTCGTCGTCATCCAGGAGATTTTTGGGGTCAACAGCCACATTCGCTCGGTATGCGACCGTCTGGCAGCGGCCGGCTTCAACGCCCTGGCGCCGGACCTGTTCCACCGCAGCGAGCCGGGCGTGCAGCTGGGCTACGAGCAGGCCGACTTTGGCCGCGGCTTCGAGCTGATGCAGGCGCTGGACCACACCAAGGCGCTGGCCGACATCGATGCCTGCATCGGCGATCTGCGCGCCCACGGCGGCAAGGTGGCGGTGCTCGGCTTCTGCATGGGCGGCCTGCTGGCCTACCGCAGCGCGGCCAACCTGAAGCCCGACGCGGTGGTGGCCTATTACGGCGGCGGCATCGCCAACTTCCTGGGCGAGGCCGGCAACATCCGCTGCCCGATCCAGTTTCACTTCGGCGAGAAGGATCATTTCATTCCCATGACGGACGTCGAAAAACTGCGCGCCGCCATCGCCGGACTGAAGGAAACCGAGCTGCACGTGTATCCGGCCGATCACGGCTTCAACTGCGACCAGCGCGCCAGCTACGACGCCGCAGCGGCGAGTCTGGCCTGGCAGCGCAGTCTGGATTTCCTGCGCCGGCATCTGGGCTGAATTGTTACGGCCTGTCGCCGAACTGAAACAATGCTGTCGCCCAATACGCGCATTGTTCCCAGGCGCGCGCCCATGTCCATACGCATCCTCATCGTCGAAGACGAGCCGGCCATCTGCGAGATGCTCACCTTCGCGCTGGCCGACAGCGGCTATGCCTGCGAGGTGGCCAGCGACGTGCGCAGCGCCCGTGCCCTGGTGGCGGACAGCAACCCGGACCTGATCGTGCTGGACTGGATGCTGCCTGGCCAAAGCGGCATCGAGTTCGCACGCGAGCTCAAGCGCGATGCCGGTACCCGCGACATTCCGGTCATCATGCTGACCGCCCGCACGCAGGAAGCCGACGTGGTCACCGGCCTGGACGCCGGCGCCGACGACTACATTCCCAAGCCCTTCTCGCCGCGCGAACTGGCGGCGCGCATCAAGGCGGTGCTGCGCCGCACCTCGCCGCATGCCGCCGGCGAGGAGCTGGCCGTGGACGGCCTGCGCCTGGACCCGGTCGGTCACCGCGTGCTGTCGGGCGACGGCGAGCTGAAAATCGGCCCGACCGAGTTTCGGCTGCTGCAGTTCCTGATGGCCCACCCGGACCGGGTATACAGTCGCGGCCAGCTCATCGATCAGGTCTGGGGCCGCAACGTGTATATCGAGGAACGTACCGTGGACGTGCACGTGCGTCGTCTGCGCGAGGCGCTGTCGCCGACCGGCAAGGACCGGCTGGTGCAGACCGTACGCGGGGCCGGTTACCGGCTGTCCGCCAAAGACTGAGCCGGTGATTCGGGGCGCAGTGGCCGAGACCGCCCTCGGTGGCGGGCTGCTGGCCGGTGGTGCGCTGCTGGGCTGGATGGCGGGCGACGCGAGCCTTGGTGCCTGCCTGGGTCTGCTCGGTTACGTCGCCTGGCATGTGCGAAACATCCTGCGTCTGGCGCTGAGTCTGTCCCGCGACGGCGACACGCCCGAGTCGGTCGGTCTGTGGGGCGAGCTGTTCGAAGCCCTGCACCGGTCGCGGCGGGAAGCCACCATCACCCGGCGCCGTCTGGCGCAGATCGTGCAGCGCTTCGAGGAATCCAGCGCGGCGTTGCCGGACGCCGCCGTGGCGCTGGGCGAGGACGGCACCATCGACTGGTGCAACGAGGCCGCGCAGCGCCTGCTCGGGCTGCGCACACCGCGCGATATCGGCCAGCGCATCACCAACGTGGTGCGCGATCCCTCCTTTGCGCGCTACTTCAGTGGCGAGGGCGAACGCGTCGCGGGCGTGGAGTTTCCCGCCCCGCACGACGACACGCTCGTCCTGCACGCGCGGATCGTCAGCTTCGGTCAGCGCCGGCGGCTGCTGGTGGTGCGCGATGTCACGCAGGGGCGGCGCCTGGAGCAGGTGCGACGGGACTTCGTCGCCAACGCTTCGCACGAACTGCGCACCCCCCTGACGGTCGTGTATGGCTTCCTGGAAACGCTGGTGTCGGACCAGGCGGCGCTGCCCGAGCGCTGGCGCCGTCCGCTGGAGCTGATGACCCAGCAGACCCTGCGCATGCAGCGCATCATCGATGACATGCTGATGCTGGCGCGGCTCGAAGGCGACGGCAGCCACCGCGCGGACGGCGATGTCAACATCCCGAACCTGCTGCAACTGATCCGCAGCGAGGCAATCGCACTCAGTGGCTCCCGGCGCCACCGGATCGAGGTCGACGCCGACGCGCAGCTGTGGCTGCGCGGCAACGAGGCCGAGCTGCGCAGCGCCTTCGCCAACCTGGTCGGCAACGCCGTGCAGCACACGCCGGACGGCAGCACCATCGCCATTCGCTGGCAGCTGCAGGACGGCAGCCCGGTGCTGGAGGTGCAGGACAACGGCGAGGGCATCGCCGCCGAGCACCTGCCGCGCCTGTCGGAGCGCTTCTACCGGGTCGACGCCAGCCGCTCACGGGCCAAGGGCGGCACCGGCCTGGGTCTGGCCATCGTCAAGCACGCCCTGGCGCGCCACGAGGCCGAGCTGCGCGTTCGCAGTCAGGTGGGTCAGGGCAGCACCTTCAGCTGCGTGTTCCTGCCCGCCGCTGCGCGGCGCGCACCGGCGCCCGCCGCCGTCACAAACACTTCCTGCCTGTAACTGTTCTGTCACGAACGAACGCGACACTTTCCCCGCTTCACGGATCGGCCCGGTGCCGATCGTTCTGGCTGACCGCACGACGGACCAGCCTTGTCAGGAATGACGCCAGCGTCGTTCCGCTTCAAGCAGGGAGATTTCGATATGCGTCTTGTCACTGCACGAACCGCAGGCCTGTGTGGCGGCCTGTTGCTCGCCGCAACTGTCCCGGCCCATGCGGCCGTCGACGGCAAACTGCTCGACATGCTGCTTGCCAACGGCTCGATCACCGCCGCGCAGCACGCCGAGCTCAGCGCCGACCTGGCCAAAGAGAAGGCCGCCGCGCCGCCGCCCACCAGCGCGGCAGTGAGCGAGCTCGAACGCAAGCTCGACTGGGCTCTGAAGACCAAGCTCAAGGGCGACGTGCGCGTGCGCTACGAGAACATCCACATCGAGGACGAGCCGGACAACGGCGGTCGGGACAAGGACCGCCAGCGCATCCGGGCCCGTCTGGGCGCCTATACCCAGATCAACCCGGAAGTCGACACCGGCATCCGCATCGCCTCGGGCGGCGGCAAGGACGCCCGCTCCACCAATCAGGATATGAGCGACTATTTCAACAAGAAGGATCTGTGGCTGGATCAGGCCTACATCGACTACCACCCGGAAGCGGTCGCCGGCCTGCACGTGATCGGCGGCAAGATGAAGCAGCCGTGGGAAGCGGTCGGCGACATCGTCTGGGATGGCGACATCAACCCGGAAGGCGCTGCGGTGACCTACGGCACCGACCTGGGCGGTGCCGAACTGTTCGGTAGCGCCGGGTACTTCGTGCTGCAGGACAACGTCGACGGCGAGGGTGTCGAGTTCAAGCACGATGCGCGCCTGTACTCGGGCCAGATCGGTACGCGTTTTGCGGTCACCGACGACATCAAGCTCATGCTCGGCGGCAGCATCTATGCCTACGATAACGATGAGGACAGTGCTGCGCTGCGTGTGAACGGCAATACGACCGACGAGTTCCGCCTGTACGAGGCCTTCGGGCAGGTGGACTTCACCGGTCTGCCGCTGCCGCTGTCGGTATACGGCCAGTACGTGAAGAACGGTGCCGCCCGGGGCCCCGACGAGGACCAGGACCAGGCCTGGCTGGTCGGCCTCGTGACCAAGCTGGTGGGCGTCAAGCTGGACTACAACTACCGCGACGTGCAGCGCAACGGCGTGGTGGGCGGCTTCACCGATTCGGACTTCGCCGCCGGTTACGTGGGTTCGCGCGGGCACAAGCTGAAGGCCTCGTATGAGCTCAGCAAGAACTTCGCCATCGGCGCCACCTACTTCATGGCCGAGTCCGACGTGGCCAGTCGTAACACCGACAACGCCAGCGTCAACACCCTGCAGGTGGACGTAGAGGCCAAGTTTTAATCTGACTGTCTCCCGAACGTCATGCTCGTGGCGCATGGTGCGCCACGAGCTGGCGCGCCGATGCTTCGCTCACAAGCCCAAACGGAGTGTTCACGATGAAATACGTTTCCGATTCCCTGAAGGCAACCCTGCGCACAGCTGGCCTGCTGAGCGTGCTGGGCGGTGGTTTTGCCGGTGTGGCCAGTGCCGCAGAGCTGATCCAGATCGACGGTTCCAGCACCGTCTACCCGATCACCGAAGCGGTGGCCGAGGAGTTCCAGGCGAAGTCCGGTGGCGACATCCGGGTGACCGTGGGCATCTCGGGCACCGGCGGCGGTTTCAAGCGTTTCTGCCGCGGTGAGACCGACATCTCGGACGCTTCGCGGCCGATCAAGAAGAGCGAGATGGAGTTGTGCGCCGAGGCCGGCATCAAGTACTTCGAGCTGCCGGTGGCCTATGACGGCCTGACCGTTGTGGTCAACAAGGAAAACGATTTCGTCGACTATCTGACGGTCGAAGAACTCAAGAAGATGTGGGAGCCGGCCGCGCAGGAAAAGGTGACCAACTGGAAGCAGATCCGTTCCACCTTCCCCGACATGCCGCTGAAGCTGGCCGGTCCGGGCGCCGATTCGGGCACGTTCGACTACTTCACCGAAGCGGTGGTCGGCGAGTCCAAGGCGTCGCGGGGTGACTTCCAGGCGTCCGAGGACGACAACGTGATCGTGCAGTTCGTGTCCCGCGACAAGGGTGCGCTCGGCTACTTCGGCCTGGCCTATTACGAAGAGAACAAGGGCAAGCTGAAGGCGGTGCCGATCAAGGCCGACGAGAACTCGCCGGCGATCACGCCGTCGATCGAGACGGTCAACAACGGCACCTACGTGCCGCTGTCGCGCCCGCTGTTCATCTACGTCAAGGACGCGTCGGTCAAGCGCCCGGCGGTGCGTGAGTTCGTCGAGTTCTACCTGACCGAAGGCGGTGAGCTGGCCAAGGAAGTCGGCTACGTTGACCTGCCGGCCGAGGCCTACAAGCTGGCGCTGGACAACGTCAAGAACGGCAAGCTCGGTACCGGCTTCGGTGGCGAGGCCGAGGTCGGCCTGACGGTGGAAGACCTGCTCAAGCGCGAAGGCAAGCTGTAAGGCTTGCACAATCCACGGCTGCGGGCCGGGTGATGGTGCGCCGTCCCCCGGCCCGCAGTTGTTGTGTTCAGGTAAAGTTTGCCGCCCCGAAAAGCCGCCATGTCCACCCCGGTCCGAAAAGTGAACACCGCGTTTGCCGACACCCGTCCCGACCGTTTTGCCCACAAGGCGTTGCGCCATTGGGGCGAGCGGCTGATCGAGGGGGTGCTGTTTCTGGCCGCTCTGTCGGCGGTAGCCATTACGGTCGCCATCGTCGTCATCCTGCTCTACGAGTCGCAGGCCTTCTTCCAGCAGGTGCCGCTGCGCGATTTCCTGACCGACACGCAGTGGACCATCATGTTCACCGACAAGCACTTTGGCGTTGCGCCACTGCTGGCGGGCACGCTGACCACCACCGGCGTGGCCCTGCTGCTGGCGGTGCCGGTCGGGACCGTGACGGCGATTTATCTGAGTGAATTTGCCACTCACCGCGTGCGCGAGACCGTCAAGCCGACACTGGAACTGCTGGCCGGCATTCCGACCGTTGTGTTCGGCTACTTCGCGCTGCTGATGGTGACCCCGGCCCTGCAGTGGTTCATGCCCGACCTGCCCGGTTTCAACATGCTGGGCCCGGGCTTGGTGATCGGCATCATGATCATTCCCTACGTCAGCTCGGTGGCCGAGGACGCCATGCGCGCGGTGCCCATGCACATGCGCGAGGGTTCCTATGCGATGGGCGCCACACGTCTGCAAACGGCACTCAAGGTGGTGATGCCGGCGGCAACCTCGGGTGTGGTGGCAGCCTATATCCTGGGCATTTCGCGTGCCGTCGGCGAGACCATGGTGGTGGCGGTCGCGGCCGGCCAACAGCCGAATTTCACCTTCGACCCGCGCGAGTCGGGTGCCACCATCACCGCCTTCATCGTGCAGGTGGCGCTGGGCGACCTGCCGCACGGCAGCCTCGAATACCAGAGCATCTTCGCCGTCGGCCTGGTGCTGGTATTGCTGACGCTGTTCTTCAACGTGCTTGGACATGTGGTGCGCAAGCGTTTCCGGGAGGCCTACTGATGGCGTACGACGCGCAGGCCGTGCGCCGCCTGGTGGCCCGCGGCAAGCAGTGGGACAAGGTGTTCGTCATCGCCGGCCTGCTGTGCCTGATGGTCGGCGTGCTGACGCTGGCGTTGCTGCTGGTCGGATTGATTCAGGACGGCGCCGGCCGGCTGAACTGGCAGTTCTTCAGCCACTTTCCATCGCGACGCGCAGAACAGGCCGGCATTCTGAGCGCGATTGTGGGCTCCAGCCTGGTCATGCTGGTCACGGCGCTGGCGGCGATTCCGCTGGGTATTGCTGCCGGCGTGTATCTGGAGGAGTACGCCCGGCGCAACTGGGTGACCGAGATCATCGAGGTCAATGTCACCAACCTGGCCGGCGTGCCGTCGATCGTCTATGGCCTGCTGGCGCTGAGCCTGTTCGTGTATGGGATGGGTTTCGGGCAGAGCATCCTGTCGGCTGGCCTGACGCTGGCGCTGCTGATCCTGCCGGTGATCATCGTGTCGACCCGCGAGGCCATCCGCGCCATCCCGGGCACCATCCGCGAAGGTGCCTATGCGCTGGGTGCCACGCGCTGGCAGACGGTGCGCGACCATGTGGTGCCGTACTCGACCGGCGGCATCCTGACCGGCGTGATCATCGGCTTGGCGCGGGCCATTGGCGAGACGGCGCCGGTCATCACCATCGGTGCGCTGACCTTCATCGCCTTTCTGCCGCCGGCGCCCGTGAGCGGCGAGTTCCCGTTCCTGTCGTTCGAATGGCTGCGCTCGCCGTTCACGGTGATGCCGATACAGATGTTCAACTGGCTGTCGCGCCCGCAGGCGGCCTTTCAGGAAAACGCAGCCGCCGCCGGCGTGGTACTGGTGGTGATGACGCTGCTGATGAACGCCGCCGCCATCTGGCTGCGCGTGCGTTACCGCAAACGAATCAAATGGTGAGGGAAAGCGGCATGGATATGTCAGCCGGCGTGATCGCCACGCAGGCGGCGGACGCAACGATGCCGCCGTTGAAGGCCGAGGCGCGTGAACTGGATTTTTTTTACGGCGAGCTGCAGGCGCTCAAGTCCGTCAGCATGCCGGTGGCCGCCAACCGCGTGACGGCCCTGATCGGTCCGTCCGGCTGCGGCAAGTCGACTTTCCTGCGCTGCTTCAACCGCATGCACGACCTGTACGACGGCAGCCGCTACCGCGGCCAGATCGTGTTCCAGCCGGACGGGGTCAACGTCCTTGACCGGTCGGTGGATCCGATCGAGGTGCGCATGCGCATCGGCATGGTGTTCCAGAAGCCCAATCCGTTCCCCAAATCCATTTTCGAGAACGTGGCCTATGGCCTGCGCGTGCGGCGCGTCATGGCAGAAAAAGTGGAAATGGCCCTGCGCGATGCCTCGCTGTGGGACGAGGTCAGCGACCGCCTGGACGACATGGCCTTCAACCTGTCCGGCGGCCAGCAGCAGCGCCTGTGCATTGCCCGCGCACTGGCCACCGAGCCGGAGCTGATGCTGTTCGACGAGCCGACCTCGGCCCTGGACCCGATTGCCACGGCCAACATCGAGGAGCTGATCCACCGCCTCAAGGACAAGGTCACGATCCTGATCGTGACGCACAACATGCAGCAGGCGGCGCGCGTGTCGGACTACACTGCCTTCATGTACCTGGGCGAGCTGGTGGAGTTCGGCGACACCAACCTGATCTTCACCAATCCGAGGTCAAAGCGGACCGAAGACTACATCACCGGCCGTTACGGCTGAGCGCGGGGGCAAGCCATGACACTGGGCAAGGACGACATCGGCCACCACATCTCGCAGCAGTACAACCAGGAGCTCGAGAACCTGCGCAGCCACGTGCTGCACATGGGCGGTGTGGTCGAACGGCAGATCGCCGACGCCATCAGCGCGCTCGAAGACAGCGACACGCAGCTGGCCGCGTCGGTGGTTGGCGGCGATCTGCAGGTCAACGCGCTGGAACTGAACCTGGACGAGGAATGCAGTCGCATCCTCGCCCGCCGGCAGCCGGCGGCCGGTGACCTGCGGCTGATTTTCGCCGTCATCAAGACCGTCACCGACCTGGAGCGCATCGGCGATCAGGCCGAGCGGGTGGCGCGCACGGTGCTGGAACTGGCCAATGTCGAGCCCGGGCGTTCGCGTCCGACCATGCGGCACATGGGCGATCTGGCGCGCCGGCTGCTGAACAAGGCGCTCGACGCCTTCGCCCGCATGGACGTGTCCGCGGCGCTGGAAGTCGAACGCGAGGACATGGCGGTCGACCAGGAGTACGAAGCGATCCTGCGCCAGCTGATGACCTACATGATGGAAGACCCGCGCACCATCACCTGGGCGCTGAATCTGGTGTGGGCAGTGCGGGCGCTCGAGCGCATCGGCGATCACTCCAAGAACATCGCCGAGTACGTGATCTACCTGGTGCAGGGCAAGGACGTGCGCCACGTCAGCATCGAGGAGCGCGAGCGCCAGGCCGCGTCAGAGCAGCCGCCGACGGCCTGAACTGTAGGAGCGCAGCTTTGCTGCGCGATGGCCTTTACGGGAGCAATCGCCCGGCATAGCCGGGCTCCTACCCGCCACGATAAGCGTCCTTGAGCTCGGCGTAGTGCGCCGCCGAGTGGACGAAAAACTCCAGCTCCTCGGGTCGCAGCTCGCGCACCGGCTTGGCCGGCCGGCCGGCCCACAGCCAGCCACCGTGCAATTCCTTGCCGGGCGACACCAGGGAGCCCGCCGCCAGCAGCACGCCGCTGCGCAGCACCGCCCCATCCATCACCAGCGAGCCCATGCCGACCAGGCAGCGGTCCTCGATGGTGCAGCCGTGCAGGATGACCTGGTGGCCGATGGTCACGTCGGCGCCGACGGTGAGCGGATCGCCGGCCGGCTTGTCCGGCGTCGGCTGGTTCACGTGCAGCACCGAGCCGTCCTGGATGTTGGTGCGGGCGCCGATGCGGATGCGGTTCACGTCCCCGCGCAGGACCGAAAACGGCCACACGGACACGTCGTCGTCCAGCTCCACGTTGCCGATCGCCAGGGCCGCTGGGTCCACCCAAGCGCGTGCGCCAAGGCGCGGCGTATGGCCGCCGAAACTGCGCAGGTTCATGCTTACCTCATCAGCACCAGCTCTTCGCTGGCGGTCGGGTGAATGGCCACGGTGTCGTCAAGATCGCGCTTGCGGGCACCCATTTTGACCGCGACGGCAAAGCCCTGCGTCATCTCGTCCGCACCGCGACCGACCACGTGCACGCCGACCACCCGTTCGTCGGGGCCCACGCACACCAGCTTGGCGACGGTCTGCGGCCGGTGGCTGCCCAGCGCGTAGTACATGTCGGTGAAGCGCGTGGTGTAGACGCGCACCGCATCGCCATGCGCGGCGCGGGCCTGGGCTTCCGTCAGCCCCACGCTGCCGACCGGCGGGTGGGCGAAGACCACCGACGGGATGTTGTCGTAATCGAGCCTGCGCTCGCTCTGGCCATCGAACAGACGATCCGCCAGCCGCCGCCCGGCGGCGATCGCCACCGGCGTCAGCGGGGCCCGGCCGGTGATGTCGCCCACGGCGTGGATGCCGGGCACCGTGGTGTCCTGGAAGGCATCGACCGGGATGTGGCCGTTCGCGTCCACGCTCAGGCCGGCCAGTTCCAGGGCC
>LNAP01011204.1_pt1 | contig 10205 bp, 10 predicted proteins | sample 602601 | NCBI WGS metagenome assembly LNAP01 (sample SAMN02440304, study PRJNA202911) | soil metagenome | biome: Subtropical and temperate rainforests or woodlands; isolation source: soil samples (1 kg each in a 20% v/v slurry with milli Q water) were... ...
AGCGTGCTGTGGGCTTTGTGCGTCAAGTTTTTGATGAGGCCACGAACGAGAGCATGGAAGCGATGCGCGCCAAAGCCTACGCCCTGGCCGGCGTATCGCCCAAGGCCGCGCAGAAAGAGCGAATGGTGCTGTGCGCGGCCGGAAGGTACGGCGGTAGGAGCTTGTATCCGCCCTTCATGCCCACCCCGAAATTCGGCTGGCTTGTGGGTTCGATGGCCGATCTTGGATGGCCCGAGGATGACTCATGCCTGAAGGCCAGCATAGGTGTCATATCCATCAAGCCCGCAACTCACGATGAGATTGCCTGGCGGGTCATCACCACCACGCCCAAACCGGCCTACTTGATGGAGTTCGGCACCCTCAACCGGGCTGATGCCATCTTGGCCGCAGAAAAGGCCATCCAAAGCAGGCTGCAGACGCAGTTGGAGCAGACAGAACGGCGCAGAGCCGTGACGCGCCGCGCCGGAGAGGAAACGATGGAGCGCAAGGGCGAGGACTACCTTGCCGGGCGGGATGTTTCCCCTGACGAGCTGATGGCTACCTTCGGCCTGCGCGGCATCCAGTTCGGTGAGTCACTTTCCAACAAGGAACGCCAAAGGTGGGTCAATGAGGCGTTTTGCGCGCTGCATGACCTGGCCAAAGTCATCGGCTTCAAGCCCCGGTGGCTGGGGCTGGGCCGGGGTGACGAGCGCTTGGCGCTGGCCATTGGCGCACGTGGGCATGGGGCTTTTGCCGCGCACTACGAGCCCCAGTTGCGCGTGATCAACCTCACCCGTGACAGTGGAGCCGGATCGCTCGCGCATGAGTGGGCCCACGGTCTGGATCACTACATGGCCCAGGTCACTTTTTCCGATGATCTTCAATGGAAGAGCCCCAGCACCATGATCACAAGCGTCATGGTCGATGTCGCGGCAAAGACCCATCGCCCTGCCCTGCAACGGCAGCTCAGCCTGCTCATGCAGGAATTCGGGCGCAGTCAGGACAATGCGTTTTATCAGGCAGCTTTGCGCATCGAAGCCCTGAAGGGAGCACGCAAGAGCTACTGGCAAACGCCCAGCGAGTTGTGGGCGCGCAGCTTCGAAGCCTATGTGCAGGACGCTCTGTCTGCTAAGGGAGAATCCAGCCCCTGGTTGGTTCATGGCACGCGCACACGCGATCAGCATGATCCGCTCGTGTCGGCCTACCCGGACGGGGAGCAAAGGCAGCGACTGCAACAGCTATGGTCGGCCTGCATGGAGGTGCTGAGGGGCGGCTAAACCAACTGCGGGTCATCGGCGGGGCTGCGAATCTTAGGGCCTAAGATTCAACGGAGCCTGTTGACGCGCTCTGAAATTTGGCGGTCGATTTTGGGCAATCCTAGGGCCTAGGATTCCAGCATCCATCCGTCCAGGCTTGCCGTGAACCAGTACCGGCCCTTGCCCGTACAAGCGTGGCCATCGCGCTCGGCCACTCTACGGGCCTGGCGGATTGCGTCCGCCTTGCCCTTGGCGGCGAATGGGCCCAACAAGATCCCATCGACCTCATCCCATGCAGGGTAAGCAAATCTCATGGTCACTTGCCAGCTCTGGGGCTGGCCAGCGGCTTCCTTCGGGGCCGTTGCCGGGGCTTGCGATGCTGAAGGCTTCAGTCCCAAAGCCCCTTGAACCTCGGCCAGCGTGCCAATGGTTTCTGGTTTGTCCAGGCCATCGGCGAAGGCGTAGAAACGCCCGCTGTTGAGCATACCAATGCGGGGGTCAAGCGGGGGCGGATGCGGCATTGTTCTATCCCGGCCCATCAGATCTTTTGCCGCCACGCGGCGATTGCTTCGTCCTCGGTGCGCGCCGACACTTCTCCGAGTGCGTCACGGTTGCCCAAATACCGTTTGTTCGCAGCCTTGTTGCCCTCCCATGCGAAAAGCTTGCCGGTGTAGTTGCTGAAAATAATCGTGAACGTCTTCATATATATTCCTGGCTCGATTCATATTGGTGAATAAGATAATAATAGCGTATATTACAATGTTGTCAAATTCTAATGAGGTGAAGTTCTTTGGTGAATTTGACAAATGATTCCTTTGTTTAACAATAGGAAATCTATTAGAAAACGCATCTCCAATGAATCGCACCATTCTCATTGAGCCGTCTCAGAAAGAGATTTTTATTTCGCGATTGAAAAAGCTCAACAATAAAGCGAATGGCTTCGGTCTTCCAGAAATCAAGGTTTTGAGCACGCGCGAGGTGATCTACGAACGCAAGTTCAAAATTGAAGGCAGAAATCACGACATCATTCATTCAAGCCTTGTCCCGGTGAAACCCGGCATCGAGGCCAAAGAGCCCATCATTCTTCAGGAAATCTCCCTGGAGTTTCCCATTGTCAAACTCGGTGACTGGCAGGTCGTTGGCAAGCTGGATGCGCACGAGAGTGGAAATCTGGCCTATGCATTGACCGATGGTGCCGATGACAACGCCGCGTTGCAGCGCTATGCCGGTGCGTCGATTTGCTGTGAGCATTGCAACATGAAGCGCAAGCGCATCAGCAGCTTTGTGCTGCGAGATGGCGCCAGCGGGCAGTACAAAGAGGTGGGCAGTTCATGCCTTGAAGACTTCACCGGGATAGATCCCGCTGCAGCCCTTTTCCTTGCCAAGATGCACGAGTCGGTGCGCGTTGCGGAGGGTGAGCTGGATGAGTTTTCGAAGTCGGGGCGCAGCAATGCCGTTTCGACCCGCTACTTTCTTGCTGTAGTGAATGCGATCACGCAGGCCAGCGGTTTTGTCTCGAACGCTAAAGCAGAATCGGGCTCGCTGGCCCCTACTTGGGATGAAGCGCTTGCATTCATTCTCAGCAAGGACCGAAGTGCAATGGATCTGGAGCCCCACCTGGAGCATGCCGACCGCATACGCGAGTGGTTTGCCACCAAGGACGGGCCGGGGCTCACCAGCTTCGCGCGCAATGTCAAGCTCCTCCTCGGTGCCGATGCGTTGGCCATCAAGCGCCAGCACCTTGCCATTGCGGCCGCTGCCGTCCCATCCTATTGGCGGGAAATGGAGGGCGCCAATCGTTCTGCAGCCCCAGCCAAGCCCCCCAGCCGGCATGTGGGCACCGTGGGCCAGAAGATGAATGCCGACTTGTGCATCGAGCGCGCAATCCCCGTCGATAGCAGGTTTGGTGTCGTGGACATCGTGTTGCTCAGCGATTCGGATGGCAACAAGCTTGTGTGGAAAACCAGCGCCCTTCCCTACTCCATTCGTCAGCGCGTCATGGATGGCGAGAAGGTTGAAATCAAAGCCTCATTCAAGGTCAAGGCACACGATGAATACAAAGAGACGATGCAAACGTCGGTAACGCACCTCAAAATTCTTGACGAAGGAAAATAAAGACATGACAAGCCACATTGACATCCTCTCCGGCCTAAACGCCGGAGATTCCTTCTGCAAGACGGCGATGTCCCGCCGCGAGAATGTTCCTGGCGGCGTTGATGTCGCGGTCGTGTACCGCGCCGCATCCGCTGCAACGCAAACCTGCTCTATTGGCTTGTTTTGCTCCCCTGGCGGCGGTTCTGTTCAACTTGCCAAGTAACGATTTACCTGTCGCCTTTTAGGCATATTCCAAGCGAGGAGAGATATATGGGCGCTGCAGCTGAACACCGTGCAAACGTCTTTGCGCGCGAGATCCTTGGCCGCGACCATACGGCTGAAATGCAGCGTGGCATGCAGCGGCGCGGCCTGCAGGTAGCCGAAGAGTGCAACGAGTTCACGCGGCAGGCCCTGGCCTATCTGGTCGAGCCTCGGGGCCTGCGCCAGCCCACCGTGGAGCGCTCCAAAACGCGGCGCGGATTCACCAAACGCCACTCGGCCCTGGTGAGCGCCCATTGTGCTTGGGTCGATGTGGACTCGCGCAACCTGTATGCCTACGGTGAGGCCTCTGTGAAGCGTTCCAAGGCCGCGTATGCGCTGCTGCGCTTTGCGCTGGGAACGTGGACGATCCCCGATGCCATTCAAGTGCCCCGCGCTGTAATTTCCTAGCCCGGTGCCGCCCCGGCCTTGGGCAGGATGGCCGCTGCCTCGGCCCAAATGCCTGTGATCTTTTCCTTCGCCATGTTGGTGCGCAAGTACGCCACTGCGGTAGCCACACTCGTCGCCACATAGGCCCCCAGCTCCTCGTCTGCGATGCCCACACTGGGCGGTAAGGCCTCATCCCAGCCTTCGAAGCTTGGCCAGGGCGCGATGCATTGTCGGCCGTCGCGGTGCTGCACACGGACCCAGCCGGTGCCGTCACGCAGGAGGAATGCCGCAACGGAGCCCCCACCGGCCCATGGCCAGGGCGGTGATCGCCTGGGCGCCGTGGGTCCGACATGGGTGACCCGCTGTGGGCTGGGGGGCGGTCTGTGCAATCTTTCCTGCAGCGCCTTGAGCTTGGCCGCAGCCTCTTGCCGGATCTGCTCCTCTTGCACGGCAAAGCCCTGCAGCAAGGCTTCGGTGTTGGAGTCCAGCAAGGCGCGCTCTTCTTGCGTGAGAGCCTTTCCTGCGGCCCCCCAGTGCTGCGCCGGCCCCAGTGCTTTGGCCCCGCCGTAGCGCTTGGCGAAACAAGTTGAGCCCAGCACCATGAGCTGGCCTGCATCGCGCACCACGTGCACCGCCTTGTAGACGGTATGTTTGCAGCCTGGCCGACCGCAGCGCACCTTTTCTGAGGGCGAGACCTCGATGATGGCCAGAAGCTTGGCAGGTAGGTGGGGCTGTTGCATCACGGCTTGGGGCTCCTTTCATGCGTTTTTCATCGGCGCAAACGCCGGCATGGCCAACTGGGATGGAGCATCCCATTGCCACCGGCATTCTGCGCCAAAGCGCGCTGCACAGTATGCGACCGTATGGCTTTTGGGCGTGCAGCGTGATGGGGTGCGGAAGAAGTGAGATTCGAACTCTTATCTGAACCAAAAACGAGCTTCAAGCACGGTGTGACTGAGTGAAAGCATAATTTTTTCGACGCACAAATGTGCATCTAATGATGTGTAGTCACTTGCTCGTCCTTGTTGGGGTGGGGTACCTGGAATAAGCACAGGCCAAGGCTGCCGCACTGCGAGGCCGCCGAGCATCCCAGGACGGAGAAGACAAAGTTCGAACTCCGCTTGGAGGTAGTTCCTCGGTTGGCAACAGAAGTTGAGGGTTTGAAAGCGTCATTTGAATCAGAGCGAAGCGCCAAGGTTGTTGCGGAGCACCAAGCAGCCATATCCCAGGGTCGGTTGCATAAGACCGAAGCCAAGCTTAAAGAGTTGGTTGCGAACATTGTTGTGGCCAGCCTGGGCGCAGACCTGGGTAAGCTTAAGGCGTCTCTGGACGAAGAGCGAGCAGTACGGTGGCGTTCAAACGTACTTGCGTCGGCGATTCTCGAAAGCCGGCTTAGTACCCTCTAGGATATTCACCACCGACTGGTTGAGGTTCATTTCTTCAATGGCGCCGGCCTCGTAGGAAATCTTGTTGGAGCCGTCACGCTCCATGCTGCAGACAATGACCTGCTCAGCATCGCAAGCCACTGCGAGGTTGGCGTTGTGGGTGACCATCACAACCTGGCGGTGCTGCTTCGCCCGAGTGATGACGCCGACCAGAAGGTTGTAGACCGTCTCGTTATCGAGGTTCTCTTCAGGTTGGTCTAGGATGATGGGGATGCGGTCCCGGTCGACGAGCAGATAAAAGATGAGCAGTAGAGCACCTCGCTGGCCAGGCGATAAGCGTTCCAACTCGACGCTGCCCAGCATCAGACCGTAGCTGAGGTCGGCGTAGTCGAGGCCGTAAAGGAAGTCGTAAAGCTGTGCTGCCGTTCTATCCGCGCGTAGGAGGGTCGCCGTGGACACGGCCTTGCGCTGACCACCTCGAACATCGTAAGTAAGTGCCTCGTCCACCTCCGCCAAGAATTTGGTGAGGCCGTCCTCCGCTGTCAGGTCGTGAGAGGACAGCAGCTTGTTGGCTAGAGCCTTTGATTCCTCCAGGCCGACGAACGACCCGACGCTTTGCTTGATGAAGTCGAAGAGGCGAGTGACGAAGGAGTCGAACGAGAAGCGCACCGAGAACTGCACGCCCAATGCTTCGCGAATTTGTGGCTCATCGTCAACCAAGGCCTGCACTGGCGCGAAGAGGTCTTTCAGTACCTCGGCGCGCTTATGAAGGGCGGACAAGATTGACATCGACAGCTGAACACGTTTCGCGCGCAACCCGGCCAGTTCAGCGCGATGAGTCGGTATGTTTTTCAGGCGATGCCATTTGCCGCGGAAAGATTCTTCTTTGTCCGCCGAGCCGACTGCTACGGTCCACTCATCTTCCCAAGCGCGCAGGGTGACCAGTGCCTCTTGATGGTTTCGCATCGGACCGTCCAATTTGGACTGCTCGGCGGTCAGGTCGGCTTTTAGCTTGGCCAGCTTTGCGGGCAACGCCCCTTCGACGTCTGGCTGTAGAAGCTCCTGCTGCTCGGCTAGCTTCGTCTTCGTAGACTCCTGCAACTCCGTCAAAGGCAGGGTGTTGACGGTGAGCTGGAAGATATCTTCCAGCTTGAGACCGAGCGGTGTAAGTCGCCTTGTCAGGTCCTCTTGTGCGTCATAGACGTACTTCTTTAGAGCGGCGACCCGCTGAAGGACGTCTTCAACGGAGCGAGAGCGAGTCCGTTGGGTGTCGGCTTCGGTCTGTGTGGCCGCCTGCTTGTCTTCAAGCTCGATGATGCGAGCATTCAGTTCGGCGATTGCGGCAGTGGCCGCAATCGCGGGCTCGTCATCAGCTTGCGGCGCGGGTGGTACCTTGGGCTTTTTGTCACGCAGCGCCCGCAGTCCGACCAAAGACAGCCGGACAGATTCGCGAGCTCGGTCTTGGGCAGCTTGGTCAACCTGCTCGGTCAGCAGAATGATGCGCGCGTTGGTAGTCTTCAGGGTGCTTTGCAGATTCGACGCCTCTTGCTCAATGACGTGTGTCCGCAGGCTAATCAGCTCATCGAGAGATTCGGCACCGTCGCGCTCGTCTACCGGGATATGGGAGAAGATGACTGTCCGAAGCTCGCCTTGGAGCAGGCTGTCATCGCCCTTCACGTGGTCGTTGCAAAGCTCCTCAAAGTACCGCTGCGGCAGATATTTGACCCTCGGAACCGAGCTGCTCGACCTGTTCTCTGACAAGGTGCGCCACTCGGGTTGCTTCGTGTCCTGAACCCATTCGAGTTGGGCCTCGAATGAGCTGGCCTTGTTGTCCTTCGCCAGTCGGAAGCGTTGGTCGGAAAGGAACGAGAAGTAGCGCTCGTTTGGGGTGTCGCCCAGCACGCCGATGACGTCTGCCAGCGCGCTCTTGCCGCTTCCCTTTCTTCCGATGAGCGCAACCAGGTCTTGGTTTAGTGGAAGTGTCGTGCTGTCGAACCATGTGCCAGGCTCAGGAGCGTCAGAACGTTTGCGCACCCGAACCGTCTTGATGAAAAGCTGTGGGTTCTTCTGGACGAAGTCGACCTTAGGCGGCAGCGCTCCGACGTGGGACCGGTTCGCGGGTTCGCGGCATGCATGCAGAAGGCCCGCAAATGTCGGAAGCGCTTTTATCCATGTTGGGTTGCCGCCATGGAACTTCCCATAGTCAGCGACGCGATGTGCATCGCTCCCGCGAACAGCAAGCTTTGGGTGCTTGATGGCCGCTTGGAAGTCGTTAAAGAAGCTCTCGTTCTCCGCAGTCTTAACACCATTGAAGGCGTTCCTAGTTGCTTGGTTAGCGACCTCGAAAACAGCCTCCATGGAGAGCACCTCGCGAGGGAAGGAGTAGTGCTCCCGGAAGCGGATTTTGTTAACTCCGTCACTGGTATCGAACGGCACAAACAGGATGGCGTCACGCTCGCCAAAAGTACGCAAAGCCTCGCCAACCGATTCCGCAGTCACCTCGGCGCACTTTGAACCGGCCAGCAGCGCCGCTGCTTCATCGCTGTTAAGGGTGGCGCGAGAAATCCCAAGCGTAGACAAGCGCTCGTCACTCAAGTTCTGACGTGCCCATTCGACGAGGTAGCTGTCGGTCAACGGCTTACCCCCCATGCTCAGCTTCAGCTGAGTCTTGAAGGCGTTCAGCTTGTCGGCAGACAGGTTGGGGTTGAGCAGTACATGCATATTCAGCCGGAAGCTGCCCGGGGAAACCATCCGCAGCTCGATGCCCGGAAATATGGTTGCCTTGCACTTCGTCGCTCCCGGTCGGCCCAGATATTCGCGCAGGGCAAGGACTCCGTCAAAGGTCCAGTAGTCCATGACCGCGACGGCGGCGCAGCCACTGTCGTTGATGCCGTCAACGACTTGCTTCAGCAAAGCGTCGCGGTCAGCAGCTGTTGTGGCATCGCGCAAGCGCGTGCCGCTCCATTGGTACGAGGCAGGCGTGTGGATGTGCAGGTCCCACTTGCCCCAGGTTGCACCCTGGTTCATGGTCTTCGTTTCTTCCGGTAGTCATAAAGCCAGCCAGGTGGAAGCGCATTCTCGGCTTCGTATCCCGGGCCCCCCACGCCTACTTAGTGAGAAGCGCTGTTTCAAATTGTAGAGGCGGTGAGGAAGGGATGAGCTGTTTGCTGCATCGGCTAGCTCATGTACGGCCCAATGCCTTGGTTTGTGTATCCCTAGAAAGTGGGTGCAACCCCTGGTGTGTGTCCAGTGTCAAAAGGGCTCTCGGCTTGGCTGATGCTGACTGGCACACGTCGGTAAAAAGTCGTCACTGACCTTAGGGACTTCCACTTGTTCAGCCTGCTTGTTGACGTTTAGTTGCCGATACAGCGTAGCCCGTCCAACTCCCAGCGTTTTAGCGACTTCAGTTACCGGCGTTCCCGCTAGGAGCAGCTTCTTTGCGGCGTCGAGCTTGGATGCGTCCATCTTTGGCTTGCGTCCACCGAATCGTCCCCGGGCACGCGCGGCACTCAGGCCTGCCATGGTTCGCTCGTGGACCAACTCTCTTTCCATCTGAGCCAAGGCGGCCATCACGTGAAAGAAGAACCGGCCAGCTGTGGTGGACGTGTCAATTCCGTCAGTGAGGCTGCGGAACTGAATGTCTTTGTCCTGGAGCGTCTGCACCAGGTCAACCAGGCCTTTGACGGTACGGCCGAGCCGGTCGAGCTTCCATACCACTAGGGTGTCACCTGAGCGCAGGTAAGCCAGCGCTTCCTCGAGCCTAGGCTTGAGCTTGGATGTCCCAGACACGTGGTCAGAGAAAAACTTCTCGCAGCCTGCGCTTTTTAGGGCGTCGACCTGCAGGTCGAGCTTCTGGTCTTCGGTCGATACGCGGGCGTATCCGACAAGCATGGTGGTCTCCGTCTCAAATCTCAATGCGAAGTGTAGCAATGAGACGATGAAAACGAGACAAGATTTTGAGACAAGGCCGCACCAGGGAGGTGACCGGCTTTTGGCACCTGGCCTTGATGCTCCCAAAAACGGACGTTTTCGAGACTAAGCCGGTAAGCGCTACACTTCATCTGTAGGCCTTGAGGACCCCACTCCCGCACCTGTATTGCAGGCACTTAAGCCGGTGACGCCCTCCTGAGCATTAGAGCCAACGCCACCGAATAGGTGGCGTTGTGCTTTCTGCCCCCCGGCTTCGAACAACTCGGAGCTGCGCACAAACCCTTCTGACGGTTGTAGGCCTCCGGCCAGTCTTGGTGTTTGGGGTGAATGGGCGCAGACTCAAGTGCTTGGGGTTGCCATCCAGAACCTTGGTGTAAATGCCAAACTAGCCGACGAGGTCGGCTGCGTTACAGGTGAGATGGCATAGGAAAGTGCTGCGGGGTTAGGGTTGTTATTGTGTAAGCACCGGGATTAGGCCTTTGGCGGGCGGGGGCAAGAGTTGGGCGCCTTTCTGTCTGCTAGCATCTTTGCCAGCAGGGCACCCATGTGCTCATCCGACTTACGAAGCGGCCGCAGCGTTCTTGCGCACATGCGGCCACAGCGCCGCCAGGCACAGGAAGCTTGACCAGAGATGCCTTTTCTTGACTGGGTAAACAAGAACCAATCCAAAGAGACTGCCCAGGTTGTCCCTTATCACTTGCTCAAGAAGGAGCAGGCCTATGGTAGTGACCACGCAGCTGGCCAGAACCTTCTTATTCAGGGCGACAACCTGCTGGCACTGAAGGCATTGCTGCCCTTCTACGCCGGCCAGGTCGGGAGTGTCAGGATTTCTGTGTGCAAGGCGGTTGAATGTTAGCTGAGGTTTAACGGTTGTTGGATTTCTGGTCTTTTTCAAACAGGCCCCTGCCAGGCC
>LNAP01006369.1_pt1 | contig 10198 bp, 7 predicted proteins | sample 602601 | NCBI WGS metagenome assembly LNAP01 (sample SAMN02440304, study PRJNA202911) | soil metagenome | biome: Subtropical and temperate rainforests or woodlands; isolation source: soil samples (1 kg each in a 20% v/v slurry with milli Q water) were... ...
CGCCTTTCAGCTTTCTGGAGTACTGCCTTTGAATGCGACGACCATCAACAGCCTGTTCTTGATCGGCGCGTTGCTGGTAGGTGCGAGCATTCTGGTGAGTTCACTTTCCTCGCGTCTCGGCATCCCGATTCTGGTGATCATCCTCGCCGTGGGCATGGCCGCCGGCGTCGACGGCGGCGGCATTATCTTTGATAACTACCCCACGGCTTATCTGGTCGGCAACCTCGCCCTCGCGGTGATCCTGCTCGATGGCGGTTTGCGCACCCGCGTATCCAGCTTTCGCGTGGCGTTGTGGCCGGCGTTGTCGCTGGCCACGGTCGGGGTGTTGATCACCACCGCGCTGACCGGCATGGCCGCCGCCTGGCTGTTCAACCTGAACATGATCCAGGGTTTGCTGATCGGTGCCATCGTCGGCTCGACCGACGCCGCGGCAGTGTTCTCGCTGCTGGGCGGTAAAGGCCTGAACGAACGGGTGACTGCCAGCCTCGAGATCGAATCCGGCAGCAACGACCCGATGGCGGTGTTTCTCACCGTCACCCTGATCGACATGCTCGCCAGCGGCCAGACGGGCCTGCATTGGAGCCTGCTCGGGCATTTCGTGCGTGAATTCGGCATCGGGGCCGTGATTGGCCTCGGCGGTGGCTGGGTCATGCTGCAATTGGTCAACCGGATCAACCTCGCCAACGGCCTCTACCCGATTCTGGTGATTGCCGGCGGCCTGGCCGTCTTCGCCCTGACCAACGCCCTGCACGGCAGTGGCTTCCTGGCGGTTTACCTCTGCGGCCTGGTGATCGGCAATCGTCCGGTGCGCAGCCGCCACGGCATTCTCCACATGCTCGACGGCATGGCCTGGTTGGCACAGATCGGCATGTTCCTGGTGCTGGGGCTGCTGGTGACGCCGCATGACCTGTTGCCGATCGCCCTGCCCGCGCTGGGTCTGGCGCTGTGGATGATTCTGTTTGCACGGCCGCTGTCGGTGCTGGTCGGCCTGCTGCCGTTCAAGGCGTTCCATGGCCGCGAGAAGGCGTTTATTTCCTGGGTCGGCCTACGCGGCGCGGTCCCGATCATTCTGGCGGTGTTCCCGCTGATGGCCGGCCTGCCGGATGCCCAGCTCTACTTCAACCTTGCCTTCTTTATCGTGCTGGTGTCGCTGCTGGTGCAGGGCACGAGCCTGCCGTGGGTGGCGAAACTTTTGAAAGTGACCGTTCCGCCGGAGCCGGCACCGATCTCGCGCGCAGCGCTGGAAGTGCACGTTACCAGCGAGTGGGAGTTGTTCGTTTATCGCCTCGGCGCCGAGAAATGGTGCATCGGTTCGCCCCTTCGCGAGCTGAAAATGCCCGACGGCACGCGTATCGCCGCTCTGTTTCGTGGTCAGCAACTGCTCCATCCGTCGGGTAGTACGGTGCTCGAAGTCGATGATTTGCTGTGCGTTATCGGCCATGAGCACAACCTTCCAGCCCTCGGAAAGCTCTTCAGTCAGGCACCGCAGCGCGGCCTCGATTTGCGCTTCTTCGGCGACTTCGTGCTCGAAGGAGACGCCCAGCTGGCCGCGGTTGCGGCGCTGTACGGGTTGAAAGTCGAAGGCATTGATCCAGACATGTCCCTGGGCCGATTCATTGCCCAGAAAGTCGGCGGTGCTCCCGTCGTCGGTGACCAGGTGGAGTGGAACAACACCATCTGGACCGTTGCGGTCATGGAAGGGAACAAGATCGGCAAAGTGGGCGTCAGATTCCCCGAAGGAAGTCGCCCCGGCCCGGGCTTGTTCCTCTAAACTCCAACCTTCGTCTCGTTTTCGATCGGTCTCTATGCCAACCCTGCGCACTTTTTTCATCATGGCCCTGTTGGGCTTGAGTCTTTCTGTCGGTACGTTGCAAGCGGCTGGACCGCCGACCAGCGAAGCCGTGCAGGCGAGTCTGGACAAGATCGCCGATCGCAAACTGCCGGAAGCGGATCAAAAAGCGTTGCAGGGCATCCTGCAAAACACGCTGACTCAGCTCAATAACAAACGCGATTACGATCAGAAATTGATCGATCTGAAGCAGCAACTGGCCACCGCTCCCAAGCAGAACATCGAGAACCAGCGGGAATTGGCGCGGCTGAAAGCCAGCAAGGCACAGCCAGTTGCGCAGCGCTACGCCAACCAGTCGGTCCAGCAGCTCGAGCAAGTGCTCACCGAGCGCTCGACCCAGCAAAGCGATCTGCAGAAAGCACTGGCCGACGCCAACAGTCTGGTGATTACCGCCCAGACACGACCCGAGCGCGCCCAGGCTGAAATTTCCACCAGCCAGACGCGTATCCAGCAGATCAACAACATTCTCAAGGCCGGCAAAGACAACGGCAAAGCCTTGAGCGGCGAACAGCGTGACCAGCTCAACGCCGAGCTTGCGGCACTGAATGCCTTGATCCCGCTGCGCCGCGAGGAGCTGGCCGGTAACAGCCAGTTGCAGGACCTGGGCAACAGCCAGCATGATTTGCTCACGGAAAAAACCGATCGCCTGGATCAGGAAATCCAGGAGTTGCAGACCCTGATCAATCAGAAGCGCCTGGCCCACTCCCAAGAGGCGGTGACCCAACAATCCATCGAAGCGCAGAAATCCGGCAGCAGCAGCTTGCTGGCCACCGAAAGCGCGGCGAACCTGAAACTCTCTGACTACCTGCTCAAAAACACCGACCGCCTCAACGCAATCACCCAGCAAAACCTGCAAACCAAGCAGCAACTGGACAGCGTGACCCAAAGCGATTCGGCCCTGGACGAGCAGATCAGCGTACTCAAGGGCAGCCTGCTGCTCTCCAAGATTCTCTACAAACAGAAGGCGGCCCTGCCGCGCCTCAAGCTCGACCGCGACCTCGCTGACCAGATCGCCGACATTCGCCTGTTTCAATTCGAAGTCAGCCAGCAACGGGAGCTGCTCAACAACCCGGCAACCTACGTCGACAATCTGTTGGCGACCCAACCGCCGGAGCAAGTCACCCCGCAGCTGCGCAAGAGCCTGCTGGAGCTGGCCACCACCCGCGCAGACCTGCTGGAGCGCCTCAACCGCGAACTGAGCGCGGTGCTCAACCAATCCATCACCCTGCAACTCAACCAGAAGCAACTGCTCAGTACCACGCAAAGCCTGCGGGCGACGCTCGATGAGCAGATGTTCTGGATCCCCAGCAACAAGCCGCTGGATCTGGAATGGATGCACGGCGTACCGGAGCGTTTGCAACGGCAGGTCACCACGCTGCCGTGGGCTTCCAGCCTGAGCGAATTGAGCGATGGCCTGATCCAGCGGCCGTTGTTGTTCCTGCCCCTGGTGTTGCTGATCGGCGCCCTGCTGTGGCGGCGTAAAAGCCTGTACGCCCGACTGAGCAAAGTTCACCAGGACATCGGCCACTTCAAGCGTGACAGCCAATGGCACACGCCGCAGGCCATCTTGATCAATATTCTGCTGGCGATGCCGGTCTCGCTGGGCCTGGCCTTGTGCGGCCTGGCCCTGCAGATCGACGCCCGCGGGCAGAACGCCAACATGGGCGCGGCGCTGCTGCAAATGGCCCAGGCCTGGCTGGTGTTCTACACCGCTTACCGGATTCTCGCGCCGGGCGGCGTGGCTGAACTGCATTTCCGCTGGGAAAAGCCCCAGGTCGAATTCCTTCAGGGCTGGGTCCGCCGACTCGGGTTGGTGGTGATGGCATTGGTCGCCGTGGTGGCGGTTGCCGAACTGCAACCCTCGACGCTGGCGGATGACGTGCTCGGCATGCCCGTGGTGCTGACCTGCTACGCCTTGATGGCCTGGCTGCTCAGCCGCCTGCTGGTCAGCAGCCCGACGCACCAGAACGCTTCGCTGTTCCGCAAAGCAGTCGGGGTCCTGTTTACCATCCTGCCCGTGGCATTGTTCGTGGCGGTGTGCTTCGGCTACTACTACACCGCGCTGAAGCTCAGCGACCGGTTGATCAACACCCTTTACCTGCTGATGTTCTGGCTGGTGATCGAAGCCACGTTCGTTCGTGGCCTCAGCGTGGCGGCACGACGCCTGGCCTACCAACGCGCCCTGGCCAAACGCCAGGCGGCGAAAGAGGCCGGCGACGGCGAAGCGGTGATCGAAGAGCCGACGCTGGACATCGAGAAGGTCAACGAACAGTCCCTGCGCCTGATTCGCCTGGCACTGCTGGGCGGTTTCATCGCGGCGCTGTATTGGGTCTGGTCCGATCTGATTTCGGTGTTTTCGTACCTGGACAACGTCACCCTCTACGAATACACCAGCGGCACCGGCGCCAATATGAGCATGGTGCCGATCAGCATCGGCGACATGCTCGGCGCGCTGATCATCATCGGCATCACATTCGCTCTGGCGCGCAACTTGCCGGGGCTGCTGGAAGTGCTGGTGCTGTCGAAGTTGAACCTGGCGCAGGGCAGCGCCTATGCCACGACCACGTTGCTGTCCTATGCGATCGCCGGCATCGGTTTCGTCTCGACCCTGTCCACCCTCGGCGTGAGCTGGGACAAGTTGCAATGGCTGGTGGCGGCGTTGTCGGTCGGCCTCGGCTTTGGCATGCAGGAGATCTTCGCCAACTTCATCTCCGGCATCATGATTCTGTTCGAACGCCCGGTGCGGATCGGCGACACCATCACCATCGGCAACCTGTCGGGCACGGTCAGCAAGATCCGTATCCGCGCCACAACCATCACCGACTTCGACCGCAAGGACATCATTGTCCCGAACAAGACGTTCATCACCGGGCAACTGATCAACTGGTCCCTGACCGACACCATTACCCGGGTGACCCTCAAGCTCGGCGTCGATTACGGTTCAGACCTGGACCTGGTGAAAGAACTGCTGCTCAAGGCCGCGCGCGATAACCCGCGAGTCCTGAAAGACCCGGAACCCCACGTGTACTTCCTGAACTTCGGTGAAAGCACCCTCGACCACGAGTTGCGCATGCACGTGCGTGACCTCGGTGACCGCAACCCGGTGCTGGACGAGGTCAACCGCTTCATCAATCGCGAGTTCAAGAAGCAGCACATCAACATCTCGTTCCGGCAGATGGAGGTTTACCTCAAGAACCTTCAAGGCCAGGAATACAAAATGGTGCCGATCGATCCCGAGTCCAAAACCATCGCGCCGCTGGTGGATAGCAAGGCGCCGCAAGAGCCGCCGCCCACCAAACTCGACTAACGGCCCTATCCCTAGCAGAATGCTCGGACATTCTGCTGGAGATGGCCGTTGAAACCTCTCGACGAACTGACCTTCGATAATCGCTTCGCCCGCCTGGGCGATACGTTTTCCGCCCATGTGCTGCCCGAGCCCATCGACAACCCGCGCCTGGTGGTGGCCAGCCCAGCAGCCATGGCGTTGCTCGACCTCGACCCGGCCGTGGCCGACACCCGGGAGTTCGCCGAGCTGTTCAGCGGCCACAAGCTCTGGGCCGACGCGGTGCCTCGGGCGATGGTTTATTCCGGGCATCAGTTCGGTTCTTACAACCCACAGCTGGGCGACGGTCGCGGTTTGTTGCTGGGCGAGGTCTACAACGAGGCCGGCGAACACTGGGACCTGCACCTCAAGGGCGCCGGTCAGACACCCTTTTCGCGCATGGGCGATGGACGCGCGGTACTGCGCTCGTCGATCCGCGAGTTTCTCGCCTCCGAAGCACTGAATGCCCTGAACATCCCGACTACCCGCGCCCTGTGCGTGATCGGCTCCGACACCCCGGTGTGGCGCGAGAAGCAGGAACGCGCGGCCATGGTCCTGCGCCTGGCGCCGAGCCATGTGCGTTTCGGGCATTTCGAATATTTCTACTACACCAAACGCCCCGAGAAGCAGAAAGAACTCGGCGAGCACGTATTGGCCATGCATTTCCCCGAGTGCCTGGAACAACCGGAACCGTATCTGGCGATGTTCCGCGAAATCGTCGAACGCAATGCCGAGCTGATCGCCAAATGGCAGGCGTACGGCTTCTGCCACGGCGTGATGAACACCGACAACATGTCGATCCTTGGCATCACCTTCGACTTCGGACCGTTCGCCTTTCTCGACGACTTCGACGCCCATTTCATCTGCAATCACTCGGATGATCAGGGCCGGTATTCCTTCAGCAACCAGGTGCCGATCGGCCAGTGGAACCTCAGCGCCCTCGCCCAGGCACTGACGCCGTTCATCAGCGTCGACGCCCTGCGCGAAACCCTTGGCCTGTACTTGCCGCTGTACCAGGCCCACTACCTGGACCTGATGCGCCGCCGCCTCGGCCTCACCACCGCTGAAGACGATGACCAGAAACTGCTGGAACACCTGCTGCAACTGATGCAGAACAGCGGCGTCGATTACACCTTGTTCTTCCGTCGCCTGGGGGATGAATCACCGAAACTGGCCGTCGCCCGCTTGCGCGATGACTTCGTCGACATCAAAGGCTTCGATGCCTGGGCCGAGCTTTATGTCGCCCGGGTTGTCCGCGAAGGCGAGATAGATCAGGAGCAGCGGCGCAAGCGGATGCACGCGGTCAATCCGCTGTACATCCTGCGCAACTATCTGGCGCAGAAAGCCATCGATGCGGCAGAGAGCGGCGACTATTCAGAGGTTCGGCGACTGCATGAGGTGTTGAGCAATCCATTCGACGAGCAAGCGGGGATGGAAAGCTACGCCGAGCGGCCGCCAGAGTGGGGGAAGCATTTGGAGATCAGTTGTTCGTCGTGATGTTGGTCAGTCCAGGGGATCAATGGCACTGACGACGCGAGCAACGATGTCTGCCATCGTAACGTCATCAAGTCGCGCAATGAACCTGGCTGAGCCGTCGCGCGCACGCTGCTCAATATCAAAACTACGTACCTGATTACAAACCGCGACACCGTTTGTTTCTCCCGAATATGTGAGCATCACCGTGCCTGCCCGGTTGTGTTGTCTTGATAAACGTAGCGTGCGACTCCAAATCAGTTTTAGACAGCCCAAACATTCAGAGCTCCGACCATGACCGACCCACTCCTCATCCCCTGCCCCCACTGCAACGGCCTCAACCGCATCCCCGCCGAACGCCTCAACGACCATCCAAAGTGCGGCCGCTGCAAGGCCCAGGTCCTGCTGAGCAAGCCGTTCGAATTGAAGCAAGGCGATTACGCCAGTCAGATCAAGGGTGATCTGCCGCTGCTGGTGGACGTGTGGGCGCAGTGGTGTGGGCCGTGCAAGTCGTTTGCGCCGGTGTTCGAGCAGGCGGCGGGGCAATTGGCGGGTAAGTGTCGGCTGGCCAAGCTGGACAGCGAGGCGAATCAGCAATTGTCGGCGCAGTTGGGGATTCGCTCGATTCCGAGTCTGATTCTGTTCAAGAACGGCCGGGAAGTGGCGCGTCAGAGCGGGGCGTTTCCGTTACCGCAGTTGATGAGCTGGTTGCGTAGCCAGGGGATCTGAACGAGATCTCGTCATCACCCCGCAACTGTAGGAGCGAGGCTTGCCCGCGAAGAGGGCATAACATTCAACACTACAGTTGACTGCCAGATCGTCTTCGCGGGCAAGCCTCGCTCCTACAGGGGACTGTCAGGCGTTTTCGAGCAGGTTGTGCAGCTCGACGAATTGCTGCGTCAACTTGTGCCGTGGGTCGAGGTGAATCAGCGGCGTATTGGCCTGGTGGGATTCGCGCATGCGCACCGAGCTGGTCAGGTACACCGGCAGCACCGGCAATCCTTCGGCGATCAGCTCGTCGAGAATTTGCTGCGGCAGGCTGGCACGGGCCTGGAACTGATTGACCACGATGCCTTCAACCTCCAGGCCTTCGTTGTGGTCGTCCTTCAACTCTTCGATTTCCGCCAGCAGACCGTACAGCGCCTGGCGCGAGAAGCTGTCGCAATCGAAGGGGATCAGCACCCGGTCAGCGGCGATCAATGCCGATACCGCATAGAAGTTCAGCGCAGGCGGGGTATCAAGGTAGATGCGGTCGTAATCTTCCCCCAGTTCCTCAAGCAATTTGCGCAGCTTGTTGATCTTGTGTTTGGCCTCAAGTTTGGGCTGCAGGTCAGCCAACTCGGCGGTCGCGGTAATGACATGGAGGTTTTCGAACGGCGTTTCGTAGATGTCGACCTTGTTTTTCTTCGAGAACGGTCCAGAGGACAGGGTCTGCTTGAAGAAGTCGGCGATGCCCATCGGGATGTCATCACCGGTAAGGCCTGTCAGGTACTGAGTGGAGTTGGCCTGGGCATCGAGATCCACCAACAGGGTGCGATAACCCTCGCTGGCACTGACCGCCGCCAGATTGCAGGCAATGCTGGATTTGCCCACGCCACCTTTCTGATTGAACACCACGCGCCGCATGTCAAAAACCTCCGTGTATCAAAGAATGACCGAGTGTAGTAGTCCACGACACTGCTTAGCTACCTCGCCGGCATGGGGACTACACAGTCAGCGGCAATCTCTTATAAAAAAAGCCGCCAACCCCGCCACTGATTACCGACAGTGCTGACAGACATGCCCACCCCGATGTGGATAATGGCCAAACGACAGCTTTTTCACGGACCAACCAGTACGTTTCACTGAGCAAAATGTAACCATCATTTGCTACACGCCCGTCGCAACGGGATAATGCGCGCCACTCGGCGCTAAGCGCCACGTATGGCCGTTCGCTTTTTTTTGCGATTCGCCGTGTCAAGAAAGCCCGCAGGGGCGGGATGAATGGCTGTGATCAATTTCAACATCGCCCAATGGCGCGCGTGGGCCCCTGGGCTCGAAAGCGTGGACGATTGGCAGGCCTGGAGCCGACAACCGGTCGTGCTTCAGAGCAGCGATGCCGCCCCCGACGTGTCTTTTCTGCCCGCCATGCAGCGCCGACGGCTCAGTCGCCTGGCGCGGATGGCGTTCAGCGTCGGCTGGCCCCTGGCCGATGGTCGCCAAGACCTACCGCTGGTCTTTATTTCCCGTCATGGCGAAACACCCCGTACCTTCGAGATCCTGAGTGATCTGGCAGCCGGGCAACCCTTGTCGCCAACTCAATTCAGCTTGTCGGTGCACAACGCGGTCATTGGCCTGTGGTCGATCATGCGCGGTGAAACCAGCGAGATGACCGCCCTTGCCGCCGCGGGTGACGGCCTTGAAAACGGCATGCTAGAGGCCGCGGCGCTACTTTCCGAAGGCGCGCCTGCCGTGCTGCTGATCGTCACTGAAGAAATACCGCCCGAAGCCTACTCGGCCTGGATCGACGACGTGCCGTTCCCCTATGCAGTTGGCCTGTTGCTGACACCGGGTACCGACTGGCAGCTGTCCCTGAACAGCACTTCAGATACGTTGTCCAACGCCCACTGGCCCCATGCCCTGAATCTCTTGCGTACCCTGCTCGGCCAGCAGACTACCTGCCAACATGCCTGGAAAAATCGTGTATGGACCTGGCAACGCAACCTGTAAGCGAAAAAAACCGCGACGCCTATTACTGGCGTCTGCTGGCCACTGCCGCAAGCTTCACCCTGTTCGGGTTGGGCGGGCTGTGCCTGCGGCTGGTGGTGTTCCCGTTGCTGGGCTGCCTGCCCGGCGATGCGCAGACCCATCGGTTACGGGCACGGCAAACCGTCAGTCGCTGCTTTTGGTTTTTCGTCCGGTTCATGGCCCGTACCGGGGTACTGACTTACGACATCCAGGGCGCGGAAAAACTCGGTCGCCCGGGCCAGATGATCATGGCCAATCACCCGTCGCTGATCGACGTGGTATTTCTGATCGGCCTGGTGCGTCACGCCAACTGCGTGGTCAAAAACAGCCTCTGGGAGAACCCGTTCACCCGCGGCCCGCTACGCCGTACCGACTACATCAGCAACGACGGCAGCATGGACATGCTCGACGCCGCGGCTGACGCACTGAAAAGCGGTCAGACGCTGATCATCTTTCCCGAAGGCACACGCACCCAGCCGGGCGAACCGCCAGCCTTTCATCGGGGGGGCGCGGCAATCGCCCTGCGCGGTGCGAGAATCCTGACCCCGGTGATCATCAAGGTCAGTCCGACCACATTGACCAAGGCCGAACCCTGGTATCGCATCCCGAAACGTCGCGTGCACTTCAGTTTCCGTGTCGGGGCCGATATAGACCCACAAGCCTTTGCTTCATGTGGCCCTGCACCTCAGGCTTCGCGCAAGCTCAACGATTATTTGCACTCTTACTTTATTAAGGAGCTCGCCGAAGATGAGCGATCTACACCGTGAAATCAAAGAACTGATCATCGACGCCCTGGGCCTTGAAGACATCAGCGCACAAGACATCGG
>LNAP01010785.1_pt1 | contig 10195 bp, 8 predicted proteins | sample 602601 | NCBI WGS metagenome assembly LNAP01 (sample SAMN02440304, study PRJNA202911) | soil metagenome | biome: Subtropical and temperate rainforests or woodlands; isolation source: soil samples (1 kg each in a 20% v/v slurry with milli Q water) were... ...
TACCGGCGTTCTGGCCCAGGGTGGTGTGAACATTCTCGACATTGGTCAGGCGGTGATCCACGACACCCTGTCGTTCGGCATCCTGGTTGAAATTCCTGACACCGAGCAAGGCAAGTCGGTGCTCAAGGACATCCTGTTCACGGCGTATAAGCTCGATCAGCAGGTGCGCTTCACACCGGTGTCCGAAGAGGATTACCAGCAGTGGGTTGGCAATCAAGGCAAGAAACGCCACATCGTGACCCTGCTGACCCGCAAAGTGACCGCCGGACAATTGCAGGCCGTGAGTTCGATCACTGCTAAATATGGCCTGAACATCGACCACATCGATCGTCTGTCCGGGCGCATGCCGCTGGACACCCCGGCCGATCAGGGCAAGGGCTGCATCGAGTTTTCCGTTCGTGGTGAAGCGGCTGATCCGCAAGCGCTGCGGGCCGAATTCCTCAGCGTCGCGCAGGAACTGAACGTCGACATCGCCTTCCAGGAAGATTCACTGTTCCGTCGTAACCGTCGCCTGGCGGTGTTCGACATGGACTCGACGCTGATCGAAGCCGAAGTCATCGACGAACTGGCCAAGGCTGCCGGCGTCGGTGATCAGGTGTCTGCGATCACCGAGCGGGCGATGGCCGGCGAATTGGACTTCCGCGCCAGCTTCAAGGAGCGCCTGGCCTTGTTGAAAGGGTTGGACGTCAGCGTGCTGGATTCCATCGGCGCCTCCCTGCGGTTGACCGAAGGTGCCGAAACACTGTTCGCCGAACTCAAGCGTCTGGGCTACAAGACCGCCATCCTGTCGGGCGGCTTTACCTATTTCGCCAAGCAATTGCAGGCCAAGCTGGGCATCGACTACGTGTTCGCCAATGAACTGGAAGTCGTGGACGGCAAAGTGACTGGCGTGGCGGTCGAGCCGATTGTTGATGCGCAACGCAAGGCGGATCTGCTGAAGGAACTGGCGCACAAGGAAGGTTTGCGTCTGGAGCAGACCATTGCGGTCGGCGACGGCGCCAACGATTTGCCAATGCTGGCGATTGCCGGATTGGGCGTGGCGTTCCGTGCCAAGCCGCTGGTCAAGCAGTCGGCGAAGCAGGCGATTTCCACCCTTGGGCTGGATGGCGTGCTGTATCTGCTGGGCTTTCGGGATCGCGACGGGCAGCTTTAAGTCTCGTATTGACTGACAGGGATCGGCTACTTCCTCAAAGTGTTTTCCACAGCGAATCAAAATCCTCCTCAGCGCCGCTCACCGCGGCGTTGTCGTTTCTGGCTACCTCCAGTGGACGGTAGGCGAACTGATTGAAACTGTTGGTGCTCGCCAGCCGCCGTTCCAGCCCGACTCGACGTTCCTCGCCGTGGGTATTGATCATGACTTTGTTGCCCTCCTGAAAGGGCAGGCGCGGCGCGAGCAAAGTGGCCGGCACGTCGATGGCGCTGATTTGCGGCAGCAACAGGCCGCGCAGGTATTGGCTGTGGTCATCGTGGGTACGCACCAGTTGCAGGCCGCAAGGCTCGGCGCAGGGGGCAACCTGCTCGATACCCATCTGCGTGCCACCGCCGCGCACCTGGCGGATCCAGCGCACCACCGCGATGCTCCAACCCTGACCGGCAGCATCCTCGATACCGACCATCTCACCGGCCTGCAACTCGGCCGGCACTGCGCCAGGCCAGGCCAGGCAGTAACCGCCGGGGCTGTGATTGACCACTGACAGGACATGGGTCGGGAAGTGCTGATTGCGGTCGGACGCTTCGCGACTGTCGTCATTCTGAAGTTGTGGATATTCGATCTCTTCGTAGGGCAATAAAGCGTCTGCATTGCCTTGGGGTGCAGCGTCGAAGGCATGGTGCCATTGGTCCTTTTCCCGGCCGGACACAGGCGTCACCGAAAACTGTGCAGGCCGGGCGCCGGGGTTTTTCAGGATGTCGCTGAATGAGCGTTGCCCACCCAGATAAAAATGCAGCGCGCTCATGCCCAGGCACAGGGTCAGCGTGCCATGGCCCACGGTACGCTGGAAACCGCGCTCGGCCGTCTGGCCCCAGGCGGCATGAAGGTGTTGCAACGTGTCCAGGCTTAATCCCGCCGGCACGGGCAGTGGCGATGAACTGTCATTTTTTTGCAGATGAGCTTCAATTGCCGCGACCAACGGCTGCGGATCGATCCCCAGCAAACTCTCCTGCTGTTCTGCGCGGAACTTGGTGCGGTAACGCGGCCCGGTGTCGAGGTCTTGCGCGACGGCAAACAACCCGGTGGCCGGCATGCCCGGTTGCAGCTTGATCCATCGGCTCCAGGGCTCCAGCACCTCGGCCACCCGGGCTATCTGATGCTGGCGCAGTTGGTTGCAGCGTGAGGCGCCCAGCAGCAAGGCGACCACGTACGTCTGTTCGATACTCAGGGTTTGCGTCTGGCTGGCCAGCTCATCGCGCAGGCTCGTGTGCTGGAGCCGGTGCGCGCAGGCGATCCGGTAGAGCTGATGCAACTCCAGCCACAAGCCTTCCGGCACCGGGCAATAGAGTTTGGTCGCGCGAATCAGCGGCCCGTTCAGGCAATGGATCGCCCGTTGCAGCGCCTGGGTCAGCAGCGGCGCACGGTCCTTGCTGAGCTTCGGTGTAATGCGCACCACGATCTGTTTATAGCCAATGGCCAAGTGACTTTGCAGCGCCTGGCAGAGGTTGGCGATCTTGCGGGAACGCTCGTCGAGGACAATCGATTGATGCAGGAAATGCTGCTCAAGGTGTTTGCAGACGTAATACACCTCAGGCCGCAGCAGTTCGAGCAATTGCAGGCGATTGTCGCTGGGCGTGAACAGCTGATTGAGTTCGCTCAAGCCTTTATATAGCTGACGAGCGGTTTCACCGATGTTGGCTTTGGGCAGATTGGCGATCCAGCGCTTGAGATCGCGCGGGGTGGCTTCACAGAACGACAGGCGCACCTGCAGCGGAACGGGCGCGCGTAGCAGAAGATGGGGGCTGGTCTCATTCATGCCGTGAAAAAACTCCAACCGGTAAATGGGCAGTGAATGATCTGACTGTAGCAGCTATGGATTTTTACCGTTTGTCTGTCAGTCGAGTGTCATCCGGGCGTACTACTAATCTGACAGTCGTGCGACTGGATACGCACAGTCGTACGGCCTGCTGCCTACGCAGGGCAGGTCTCTTGTAACTTCAAGGAGATGAAGTTTATGTCTAGATACGTAGTGGCAAATCAATGGGGCGGTAGTTCGGCACCCTGGCATCCGGGCGGAGACTGGACGCTAGGCGCGCGGGACAACCAGAACGTTGTCGCGATCGAGATCAAATCGGGCGATGGCGGCAAGAGTTTCACCGGCACCATGACGTATGCGGGTGAAGGTCCCATTGGCTTCAAGGCTCAGCGCACGGGCCAGAACCAGTACAACGTTGAAAATCAGTGGGGCGGCAACGACGCTCCATGGCATCCGGGTGGCAAATGGGTCATCGGTGGCCGTGATAATCAGAACGTTGTGGCGTTGAGCGTGACCTCCAGTGATGGAGGGAAAAACCTCAGTGGCACCAATACCTACGCCAACGAAGGGCCAATCGGCTTCCGTGGACAGATAGAGTAACGGCACCACCGAAATGTCCGACCCCGCGAAGACGTTCGCGGGGTCGGATCAGTGATCAGTCTTTTGCCAGGCCCATGCCCTGGCCCATCTGCACCGGCGAACCGGCCGCCAGCTCTTCAGCCCACTTCACTTGATCAGGCCCGAACAGCACGACAGCGGTCGAACCCAGTTTGAAGCGACCCAGTTCTGCACCTTTCTCCAAATGGATCGGCGCACGGGCAGCTTCGTCGTAGCGGAAGGTTTTCAGCTCGCGTTTCGGCGGCGTGACCAGCCCGGCCCAGACGGTCTCGATCGACGCAACGATCATTGCGCCCACCAGCACCACGGCCATCGGCCCGCGCTCGGTGTCGAAAATGCACGCCACACGCTCGTTACGGGCGAACAGTTCCGGAACGTTTTCGGCGGTGGTCTGGTTGACCGAGAAGATCCGGCCCGGGATGTAGACCATCTCGCGCAAGGTGCCGGCCAACGGCATGTGCACGCGGTGGTAGTCCTTCGGCGACAGATAAATAGTCGCGAAATCGCCGCCCATGAACGGCGCTGCGTTGGCAGCGTCGCCGCCCAGCAATTCCAGCACGCTGAAGCTGTGGCCCTTGGCCTGGAACACGCGACCGTGTTCGATCGGGCCAAGTTGGCTGACCGCACCGTCGGCCGGGCTGAGGATCGCGCCAGGCGTCTCGTCCAGCGGGCGAGCGCCATCCTTCAAGGCGCGGGTGAAGAATGCGTTGAAGTGTTCGTAGGCAGTCAGGTCTTCGACCAGCGCCTGGGACATGTCCACCTGATAACGCTTGGCGAACCAGGCGGTGAAGGCGTTCTTGAACCAGCGCACGCGGCATTCGGCAATGCAGCCGGCCAGGCGCGACAGCAAGTGATGGGGCAGCAGGTATTGGCTGAGGATAAACAAACGCTTATTCATTAACTGTCCTTAAAAACCTTAAAGCTCTACGGGCGTATCGGGATGGTTGCCCCATTCGCCCCAGGAACCGGCGTAGCCTTTGACCCGCGGATAACCGAGGGATTTGGCCACCAGATAGGTGAAGCCAGAACGATGGTGAGTCTGGCAGTGGGTAATGACTTCTTTGTCTTTGCTGATCCCGAGTTTTTCCAGGATCTGCGGCATGTCGGTGCGGATGCGCAGGTTGCGCGCCTGATCCATGCCCGCGGTCCATTCGAAATTGACCGCGCCGGGAATGTGCCCGCCCTTGGCTGCCAGGACTTTCTCACCGGAGTATTCCAGCGGCCCGCGTGCATCCCAGATCGCCAGGTCGGCGGCACCGAGACGGCTTTGCAGGTATTCGCGGGTGGCAGTGGGTTCGTCGTGCAGGGTCAACGCAACCGGGCCGCCGACCGGCGCCGGGATCTGGATCGACATGGGCAAGCCTTCTGCCAGCCAGGCCTTCAGGCCGCCGTCGACATAGTGGTACTTGCTGTGGCCGATGACATCCAGCAGCCAGATAAAGCGCCCGGCCCAACCGCCGCCTTCGTCGTCATAGACGACGTAGACCGCATCAGGGTTGTGTCCCAGCTCACCGAACAACGCTTCGAGCGCCGCTTGCGGCGGCATCAGTCCCGGCGCAGGCGCGTGACCGAGTTGCGTGCGTTTCGGATCGACAAAACGCGCACCGGGGATATGCCCTTCGGCATAGCGGGCGCTGCTGGTCAGGTCTACCAGAATCAGTTCGCGGGCGTCGAGACGCGGGAGCAAGTCGCTCGGCTCGATCACCAGCGGCAAGCCAGAGAAGTCAGACATGTGAGGTCTCCAGAGCACAAAGGGGAGGATTGTATAGCAGCGTCATTGGCCGCGGTGACTAAAGCTGTGCAGTGCCTTTTCGATGCACTGCGCGGTTTTGCCGAAGGCTTGTACGGTGATTTCAGAGAACGGTCCGCCGCCCTGATCCGCCACTACAATCATGATCACCCGGCCGTTATTGACCAGTGAGCGTAGCAGCAGGTGTTCGCCGCCGAACTGCGAGCGCAGGCTGGCCGGCAGCATGGCCGAGAATTGTGCGTTGTTGGTCGGCGTCAGGCGCACCTGGGCTTGTTGCGAGAGCAGGCGTTGCAGCACGGTGCTTTGGCTGACGACAAAATTCAGGCCGGCCGCTTCCTTTGGCAGCCCGGCCGTCTGGTGCACCCGCAGATTGGCGTGGGTGCGGTCGGCCATCAGGATCATCACCCGACGCATGCCGCACGCGACCAAAGCGTCCCGGGCAGACGTGGTCAAGTGCATGGCATTGGTGAAGCGGCTGGGCTCGACCAGCAGCTCGGCGCATTGTCTGCGCCATTTCGCCAGGTCTTCGGCGGTCGGCGCCGGGGCCGGCAGCAAGCCTGCGTGCACGCGGTTCATGCCCCACGGCCAGATCAGCGAAACGGCGGGGTGCCAAAGGTCTGGCATGGCGTGATGGCGGGCGCTGTTGGCGGCCTGTTGGTGCAACTGCTGCTGCACTTCGTCCATCGGCATTTGCAGGTAAAGGCTGGTCAGGAACTGCCAGCGCTCACTGTGTGGACTGTTCCAGGACTGCTGCGCCGACAGCGCCAGACCGTTGGCCAGCAGCACCGTATTGGCCGGCTGATTGAGCCAGCGACGCAGCGTCGGGTCGTCATCGAGGCGGTTCTGCTGGCGCAATGGATGATCGCTGTCGCGCGCGATGCGCAGCACTTTCACCAGCTCACGCTGCTCGTTGAGCAGCAGCCGATAACCCTGCTGCACCCAGATCGGCAGGCGCCAGATGTCCACGAGCGCCAGGCAGATTTCCAGCAGACGCGTGCCGAACAATTGCTTTTCAACGTTGTGCGCCGACTCGCCTTTGTGCATGACCCGCAGTTCCCACTCTTCGAGCAACTGCGGATGAGTCAATGCCATCGGCCACAGCGGCGAGAGAAACAGCAGGCTGCCCCAGTGGATGTCCTGCCACAGTCGCGCCAGGCGACTGGCGAAAAAACCGTTGGCCTGTTGGGTCGCGTGCTGGCTGATCAGCTGCAGCTGACGCAGGGCAATCGGGATCTCCGATTGCGGCAGGGCAGGCAACCGGGCGAGCAGTTCTTCGGTGCGTTTCAAACCGAGGCGATTGATCGCCACCTCAAGGTTTTCCGCAGGTTCGGTCATGCTGCCATGGGTGTGGCGATTGGCTTCGCGAATCACGCTCAAGGCCAGCGCCGGGCTGTCCTGTATCAGTTCGGCGATATCGCGCAGAGAGCTGCGACTGTTGGCGATGGCCTTGCAGACACGGTCATGACTGGCTTGCGGAACCGGCAGGCGCACGCCATCGAGAAGCTTGACCCAGCCTTCGAGAGTGGTCGGTTTTGGAATTGGAACGTTCGTTTCGTTAGCCATGTCTGGACGCGATCACCGTCTGCATTACCTATGCCCGGAGCGGGCCAAATTGGCTTTTCGCCTGAACTGGCTATAGTCTGGCGCAGTTTTGCCGATAAGTAGAAGAAGAGATTTTTTAACTTCCGAATATGACCTGTGCTCTCCTACCTATGGCTAAAATAATCGGCATCATCGTCGTATTCGCGAGCGTGCTCGGCGGATACGTGCTCTCCCACGGCAAAATTGCCGCCCTGATTCAGCCCTTCGAGGTGTTGATTATTGGTGGTGCGGCCCTCGGCGCATTCCTCCAGGCCAACCCCAGTTACATGACCATGCACGTGCTCAAGAAATCCCTGGGCATGTTCACTTCGCGTTTCAGCCACACGTTCTATCTGGAAGTGCTGGGCCTGATCTACGAGATCCTCAACAAGAGCCGCCGCGAAGGCATGATGGCCATCGAAGGCGACATCGAAGACGCTGCTGCGAGCCCGATCTTCGCCAAGTATCCGGCCGTGCTCAAAGACGAACGCATGACCGCATTCATCTGCGATTACCTGCGCATCATGTCCTCCGGCAACATGGCGCCCCATGAGCTTGAAGGCCTGTTCGACATGGAGCTTTACAGCCTCAAGGAAGACCTCGAGCATCCGTCCCACGCGGTGAACGGTATTGCCGACGCCATGCCCGGTTTCGGTATCGTCGCGGCGGTACTCGGTATCGTGGTGACCATGGCTTCGCTGGGTGAGGGCGATCAGAAATCCATCGGCCTGCACGTCGGTGCGGCCCTCGTCGGTACCTTCTTCGGTATTCTCGCGGCGTACGGTTTCTTCGGTCCGCTGGCCCACTCCCTGGCCCACGATGCCAAGGAAGAACTCAACGTCTACGAAGCCATCAAGGCCTCGCTGGTTGCTTCGGCTTCCGGTATGCCGCCATCGCTGGCGGTAGAGTTCGGTCGCAAGGTTCTGTACCCGGCGCACCGTCCTAGCTTCGCTGAGCTGGAACAAGCGGTTCGCGGTCGCTAGTGCTCTGTTTCGTAAATACGTTCCTTTTTTGGCGAGTGACTGTTGTTGCCAGACAAGGCGCCGCGACGAGTCATAGCCCGCTATGGCGAGGAGCGGCAACGCCGTATGGCGACAACAGGCACCGCCAAAAAGGAACAGTATTTGTGAGACAGAGCACTTAGATCATGGAAAATAACCAGCCGATAATCATCAAGCGCGTCAAGCGCATCGCCGGCGGGCATCACGGGGGCGCCTGGAAAATCGCCTTCGCTGACTTTGCAACGGCGATGATGGCGTTCTTCCTGGTGCTGTGGCTGCTGTCCACCGCAACGCCTGAACAGAAGATCGCCATCGCCGGTTACTTCAAGGACCCGGTCGGCTTTTCCGAAAGCGGCACGCCGTACATCATCGACCTGGGCGGCACACCGACCCTGGCGCCGGAGAAGGTGAAATCCCAGCCGCAACCGGACAAAGTCACCATCGACGCCGAGCAGGTTGAGGGCATGGCCGAACAGGTCGAGAAGGAACGTCTCGAGCTGTTGCTGCAAGAACTGCAGAACAAAGTCGAAGAAAACCCGCAACTGAAGAAATTCAAAGACCAGATCCTGTTCGAAATTACATCGGATGGTTTGCGCATCCAGATCGTGGACGCCGAAAACCGGCCGATGTTCGACTCAGGCTCGGCGCGTTTGAAGCCGTACTTCGAAGACATCCTCCTGGCCATGGCCGACACCATCAAAGCGGTGCCGAACAAGATCAGCATCAGCGGCCACACCGATGCCAAGCCGTATTCGGGCACGGGTGATTTCGGTAACTGGGAACTCTCGGCCAACCGCGCCAACGCAGCACGTCGTGCGCTGGTCGCAGGTAGTTATCCGGACACTCAGGTGGCGCGGGTCGTCGGTTATGCCTCGTCAGCCCTGTTCGATCGCAAGAACCCGTTCAACCCGGTCAACCGCCGTATCGACATCGTGGTGCTGACCAAGAAAGCCCAGCGTGCCATTGAAGGTTCGCAAGGTGCGGAACCGGCTCCAGAGCCAGCGCCGACACAAGGGCAGGGCGGCCCGGGCGAAGTGCCCGCCACGCCAGCCGATCCGAATGCGCTGCCGGCGGATAAAGAGCCGTTGCCGGCGCATGAGCTTCGGCAGCGGTTGAATCTGTTCGAGGATCCGGCACCGAAGCCGGGTGAGCCGCCGAAGCAGTGACCCATGAAAAAGCCGACAGTGATGTCGGCTTTTTTTTGCGGCTTTCACTGGTTTGGAAGCCACTTCATTTTCAGTGTGTGCACGGTCCCACAGGTTTTGTGCCGGTCTAGTAGCTGGTTTCCGGCAAACTCGCGATGATCGAGCGATAGCTGTTCATCCGTTGCTGCTGCACGCGGCCTTCTTCCAGGGCCTTGAGCAATGCGCAACCCGGCTCGCGGTCGTGCTTGCAGTCGCGGAAGCGGCAGGTGCCGATCAGGTCGTTGAACTCGATGAAGCCAGCTTCGACGTCGGCACGGCTGACGTGGCCCAGGCCGAATTCGCGGATACCCGGGGAGTCGATCAACTCACCGCCGCCGGGGAAGTGGAACAGCCGCGCGAGTGCCCTGGCCGGACAGCTCGGACAGCGGGCCGACACGGGCTTCGACTTCCGGCAGCAGAGTGTTGACCAGCGAGGATTTGCCGACGCCGGATTGGCCGACGAATACGCTGATGTGCCCGTCCAGTTGTGCCTGCAATTGCTCCATGCCATTGCCGTGGTGGGCCGAGACTTCCAGCACCGGGTAACCCAGCGTGCGGTAAACCGCCAGCAAGGCATTCAACGCCGGGGCGTTCTGCTCGTCGATCAGGTCGAACTTGTTGAGCAGCAGCAGCGGACGAATCCCTGCGTGCTCAGCGGCGACCAGATAACGGTCGATCAGGTTGGCATGGGGCTCGGGCAGCGGCGCGAAGACGATGACGATCATGTCGACGTTGGCGGCGACAGGCTTGAGCTGGCCACGGCTGTCCGGACGGCAGAGTTCGGTTTTACGCGGCAGTTGCGCCACGATCACGCCGATACCCTGGTTGCCGGCACGCCAGACCACCTGATCGCCGGTCACCAGCGCAGGCAGGTTGGCGCGCAAATGGCAGCGGAACACCTGGCCGGCCAGATCGCCATCGAGGGCTTCGACTTCGACCTGCACACCGAAGTGCGCGATCACCAGGCCGGTTTGTTCCGGACCCAGGTCGCCACCTTCAAGTGCCTCGACAGCCGAGGACTCGCGTTTGGCGGCGCGGGCAGCGCGTTCGCCCTGAATCTTTTCGATGCGCCAGTTTTGACGACGATTGAGTTGG
>LNAP01006373.1_pt1 | contig 10193 bp, 6 predicted proteins | sample 602601 | NCBI WGS metagenome assembly LNAP01 (sample SAMN02440304, study PRJNA202911) | soil metagenome | biome: Subtropical and temperate rainforests or woodlands; isolation source: soil samples (1 kg each in a 20% v/v slurry with milli Q water) were... ...
CACCGCTTAAAAAAGCAGCAGGGTAGGCTGAACACCCGGGTCAAATTTGAAGCGGCATAACCCTCACAGGTGGGTCAATTTTCGGCCGGCGCCAACAGTACGGGTCATCCCGGAGCCGCGAGTTGAACCTGATCACTCCGATTTGCTTGAAGGCGGATGACGGCTTTCCGACGGTTCAGATTTTTTTGGTCTTCGGCGGGAGCAGCGCTTGGTCCAGGGACAACCGTCACCGTTGGTTGCACCAAGACCGTATGGGTTTACATATCGTATGTTCTTCCATATTATCTGCATTATCATGAGGCGACATCATCATGGCTATTGATGGCCGTCAGGAAAGAGATGCCAAAGTGGGCCGAATCCTTCTCTGGGAAGGTCGGGTCAGTCGTGGCCGACTCGTCTCCGGGTACGGACTGAGCCCCATACGGGCCAGCGAGTGGTTGCGCGATTTCCGGGAGTCGTACCCGGAGTGGGTGGCCTGGGACAGCAAGCTAAAGGCGGATGTGGCCACCTCTACGGCGTACGCGGACGCTGAACTCGCCTCGAACGCCTCGCGCCCGAGCGCCATCAGCACCATGCTGGCTCCCTATGCCCTGAACGCGCCGGGCAAGCCACTTTCCATCACATGGGACTTTGTCAGTATCTCGCCTCGCGTCTTCTCCCGGCTAAATCTAGGCATTGCGGACCGCCTCAGGGTGAGCTTCCTCTACTGCTCCATGAACAACCCGGAGCCGCACGAGCGAACCATCGAACCGCACAGCCTGTTGCGGGCGGGACGACGGTGGCACGTCCGCGGCTACTGTCTGCAGCGGCAGGACTTCCGTGACTTCGTGCTGGGGCGAATGAGCAAGGTCAGACTGCTCGCGGAGCCCAGTTTGGTGGACGTCGCGGCCGACGTCCCTTGGTCCACAGTTCTTCAAGTCAGGATTGCCGCTCACCCTCGCCTCAGCCCTGCACAGCAACTGGTCGTCAGAAACGAATACTTCAACGGTGCCTCGGTACGCGTAGAAAGCTGTAGGGCCGCCCTCCTGAACTACATGGTGCAGGAGCTCATGGCGGCGACGAACGTGGATAGACAGGCCCCCCCCGACTATCAACTGGCAATCGAGAACATGGAGGAGTGCCGGCAATGGCTGTTCATGACTTGACTGACCAAATTCGCCAGGAGAAGGTGGCCGAGCGCTCTCCGCCGCTCTTCAAGCGCTTGCCCGATCGGCTGTTCACGCCGCTTGCCTCAGCCAATCGCTTCCAATATTGGTCTCTGTTGTGCGCATTGCATGCCAAGCGTTTCGGGCCCGAGGCACCGCTGCCGCCCAGCCGCGGCTTCTTGATGCGCGAAATCACTGCCGACATCGCTGAGGAACTGCAGTACCAGGACTGGGCCCCAGAGAGCGATGACGTAACACCCGCCACGCCACTGGCAATTCGAGCCAACATGATCTTCAACCGTTTGCGCGAAGCGGGATGGATACGCGTGGATCGGGTGGGCGTGCGCGAGATGGTGACGATGGCACCAGCCGTCGCCCAGTTCATGAACCGCCTGGTCGATTTCGCCCACACAGGACCGGAATTCGTCTCCGGCAAGATCCGCAGCATCGAGGCCAACCTGAAGCTGCTTCTCGACGAGTCCACGGACGGCTCGTCATTGCAGGAGGCGGCCAGGCAGTCTCGCGCCCTTCTTGAGCACGTCCGAATAGCCGGCACCAACGTACGCGACCTGATGCTGGAGATCGGCCGCGTCGACGCCACCGGTGAATTCGTGCGACGCTTCTTCGACGACTACGTCGAGCGCATGTTCATCGGCGACTACAAGGAGCTGCGCACGCGCGAGCACCCCCTGGCACGACGTCAGGAAATCCTGCGCTTGGCCGTCCATGTTCAGCAAACGCCGGCCCTGCGCGCTCGGCTAATCCAGTGGTACCTTGAGAAGCAAGCAAGCCGCGACCCCACCCGCGCAGAAGCCATGTTCGAGCGCGATATCCAGAAGGTGGAAGACCTCCGCCGGATTGACGAGTACCTGGACCGACTGGATGACGAGATCCGGCGCGCCAACAAGCTGGCGCTGGCCTATCTGGACTACCGCCTGCGGGCCGCCCGGCCGCTCGACGAGTTGATCGGACAGGCCATCGACGCCGTCGTCAAGCATGGTAGCCAGGCTGCCGCGCTGGCACCATTCGCACCTGGTGACTGCATCGCCGGTGAGCGCCTGGCCTCTCCGCGCGTCGAGAGCAAGCGTCCACCGCCCAGTGGACTGCGTAAGCAGGTCATGTCGGCCGAGCAGGAGGCACGCGCACGCTTGGCCCTGATGGCCCGGGACCGACGAACCATGTCGCTGCCCAAGCTTGCAGCTTACGTGCGACAGCAACTCGGTGAAGCCGACTCGGTGCACAGCCTAGCGCTCCAGGTGGACAGCATCGAGTCGGTCCGGGCGCTGCAGGTCTTATGCACTGTCGCCGCGGCGAACGCGACACCAAGCAAACTGCTTCGCGCCAACGCGCGAGCGATGAGCAGCGGGTTCACCACCGTCCGGATGGAAGGCGAAGAAGACCAGAGCAAGGGCATCTCTCACCTGCCCTTTACGATCGCGAAAACAACCAAGGCTGCCAAGGGAGGAGGCCAATGAGTTTCTGGGCGAATGCGGTTGAGGTAACCCGCAACCTGGTTACGGAGGATGATTTCGAGGCAGCGGCGAACCGGCTGGTCTCTGAGCAGGTTCTGTACGCCGCGGACCGGGGTAGCAAGGTGGCCTACGGGTTGATCCGCGACTTCGAGCGCGAGTTCAAACGGGCCCTCGAGCCTCTCGGCTACATCGTGCGGGTCAACAGCCAACTGCGATATGCCTGCGCTATCGCCAAGCACGCCAAGAACTCGCCGATCACCGTGGAGCAGACGCTGCTCGCGCTCATCCTGCGCAAGATCTTCGACGAGGAAACGCGTAATGGGCACCACGACGAGAACGGTGAGGTGGCCTGCGATCTGGTCACGTTGGAGGTGAAGTACAAGCAGACGACCGGTGGCCGCGAGTTGGCCACCGGCGGCAAGCTCGTCGCGCTAATGCAATGGATGCGGCGCTGGGGCATCGCCAGGGTCGAGGACGAAGGAAGTTCGCAACCAGGGTACGAAGGGGACCAGCCCTACATGGTCATCATCAGACCTGGCATTGCCGAGGTTCTGGGCGAAGCGGCGCTGGCGCGCATCGCCCTGTTCTCCAACACCGACGCCGAGGTTGGCAGCGCTGACCATACCATTGGCGAGGTCACGGAAGAAGGTGGTGCCACATGAAGAAGCTGATCCGGATCCGGGTGGTCCAATTCTTCCTGTACGAGGTGCGCGAAGTCGTTGTCGGCATGAACTGCGGCATCTTCGGCGCCAACGGCAGCGGCAAGTCATCGCTGCTGGATGCCGTTCAAATTGTGATGCTCGGGGCAAACGAGAGCAGGGGCAGCGCCGGCGTCTCCTTCAACGCCCAGGCCGACGAGTCGAACCACAACAGCCGCAACATCCGCAGCTACTGCTTGGGGCAGTACGGCGACTCGCCGGATGCGCGCGTGCGCGACAGCGCCAACACCTACATCACCCTGGTGTGGCATGACACCGTAACCCAGGAGATCGTCTCCACGGGAGTGTGTATCTACGTGAGCGCCGACCGCGAGAAGCCCGACATCCTCGGGCGCTACATCATCCCGGTGGACCTGACGCTCAACGATCACTTGGAGCTTGTCGACGGCGAGCAGCGCGCCCGGCAATGGGGAAGCTTTCGGCAGATGCTGTCGCAGCGCGCGCCAGGGGAGGAGGTCCTCTTCCACGACTCCGAGCGTTTCGTCAACGCAATGCTGTTTCGACTGAGGGGGGCCCGAGGCGCCCCGCGGCTGGACGCCTACCGTCAGGCGTTCCGCTTCGGGCTGCGGATGAAGTTCGACAAGAGCGTCGACGACATCGTCCGCCAACAGGTGTTGGAAACCCGGCCGACCAACATCAAGCGCTTCAAGGAGGTACTGCACACGTTCCAGGAGATGGCGGCTCTGGTGCGCAGTGTGCAGGCCAAGCTCGACGAAGCCGACCTCATCGAGGCGGACTTCGCCGATGCACACCGGCGCAACAGCCACTCGGTCTCGCTCGCCGCGTTGGCCCAGGCGGCCGAGCTCGAAGTCGCCAACGAGGAGGTGACCGCCGCGGAAAAGGCCGAAGGCCGCGCGACGACCGCGCTGGAAGCTGCCAACAAGCGGCGTGACGAGGTGAACGGCCAGGTTCTGGCAGCCGACCAGCGAGCACGCGACAGCGCCTCTGACCGGGACAAGCACGCGTCCCATGCCGACACCGCGTTGGTGCGCGAGAGCCTCGCCGGGGTGCAGAACCGACTCGCCGAACAAAGGATAGGGCTGCATCGCACCATCAAAGCCATCGGCAGAGCCATCGACGTGCAGATCCCGGGCAAGCTCGTCACCGACAGCGCCGAGGCCACGAGGGTTGCGTTCAAGGACGTCCACGCCTTGCTTGAGAGCGACAAGATAGGCAGTCGCGACGCGGTGGAGTCGACGGTCCGTAAGGCCCTGCGCGCGGCCAAGCTGCTGAGCAACGAGATCTTCGAGGAGATGCAGGTCGTCGGTCGGGCGCAGACTGCAGCCGAGGCCGAACTCGCCGACGTGCGAGAAAACCAGGAGCGCATCGCCAAGGGCAAGCCACCTCTGGATGGGCCGGCCGCGGCGCTCAAGCGCGTGCTGGCCAACGCCGGGGTAGACGCCACCCCGGTGTGCGATCTGGTGCGCGTCGACGACCCGGACTGGCAACCGGCGATCGAGTCCTACCTGACTGCGTCGAACATGCAAGCGCTCCTGGTCGACGAATCCGACGAGCGCAAGGCGTTCCGGGTGTCGCGCCAAGCGGGGGTCTATGACGCGAAGGTCGTCATGCCCAGCAAGTTCGCTCACCGCGGTAGCCCCCGGCGCGGGACTGTGGCCGAGTTGATCAGCGGCCACAGCACCACAGCGGTCAACTACCTGCGCTCCAAGTTCGGCGATACGCAGCGGGCAGAGACCGAGGACGAGTGCTTCGCCCATCGGTTCGCGATGACCAAGGACGGCATGCTGCTGACCGACGGCGAGATGGTGCGCAAGCGCCCTACGGATCCTGCCTACTTCAAGATCGGCCCAACCTCCACGGCAACACGCAACTCGATTGCTGAACGTGCCAGGCAGGTAGAAGCTGAGGTGGAGAAGCTCAAGGACAAGTACGGCAAGCTCAAGACCCTCATGAACAACCTCGGCCCGTTCGTAGGCGGTGAGCAGGACAAGGTTCACGAGATTCTCGAGATCTTCGATCGGGTTGCCAAGGAGACAGGAGAAGAGGCGGATTTGACGCGGCGCCTGCAAGCCCTTGACACCGAAGAGTATCGGCTGTTAGTCCAGGCCGCCAAAGATGCAGACGCGGCCGTGAACGCGTTGCGCGAACAGCTTCTCGAAACGGTTCAGGCCGTCGGTGCCGCCGAGACCGAGTGCCGGCAGAAGAGTGAGGACACCAAAAGGAGGCAGAACTGGGCCGTCACCCAGCAGGAGATCGCCGAGGCGGCTCGTGCGGTCGAGGGCTACGACGCCGACTATGCGTCGGACCAGTGGGAAAAGTTGCTGAGCCGCCAAGGCCTGTCGTTTCGGGAGATCGTCACAGACTGCAATCGCCGCAGCAACGGGGCCAAAGACGACTCCCGGCAGAAGGCATCGAGCGCGATGCAGAAGCTGTCGGCGTTCCTCGTCAGGCACAACGAATTCATGTCGGCTGGCACCCAGGACGACTGGCGAAACGCTCGCGCCTGGCTGGAAGCGCGCGTCGTGATCCTGACTGAGACCGGTCTGCGCGAGAACAAGGCCCGCATGGAAGATGCGCTGAGCGCTGCCAAGAGCACCTTCCGCAATGACGTCGCAGTGGCGCTGCATGAGCACCTTGAGTGGTTGAGCGACACCATCAACCGGATGAATGAGGCGCTGCGCCTGGCACCGATGTTCACCAACAATGAGCGTTACCAGTTCCGCTCGCATGTCCGACCAGCCTACGCCGTGCTGCTTAGGTTCATCAAGGACGTCGCCCAGTACGGCCCGACTGAGGACTTGCTCGGCGGCGCCGGGGAATTGCCCAAGGAGTTCGAAGAGCTGATGCGCGAGAAGACGGTCGCCGGCTCGGCCGCGGTGAAGTCCCCACTGGACGACTATCGCGAGTTCTTCGACTTCGACATCGAAGTGCTCCGTGAGGAAGCTTCCACGGGTACGACCAAGCACATCGGCTGGCTCAGCAAGCGCGTCGGGTCGGGCTCCGGCGGCGAACATAGGGCGCCTCTGTACGTGATCGCAGGAGCCGCCTTGTCCTCGGCCTACCGGCTAGAACGCGGTGACGACACCGGCCTCAGGTTGCTGGTCATCGACGAAGCCTTCATCAAGATGGACCCAAGGAACATCGTCGCCACCATGCGCTATTTTGAGGAACTTGGCTTGCAAGTCTTTATGGCCAGCACGGGCGACGCCCTGGGTAGCCTGACCGCATTTCTTGATCGGTACTATGACATCATGCGCGACGCCGAGAGCAACGTGGTAGTGCTCGAGGGCCACGATGTGACCCCTGAGACGCGCGAGATGTTCCGAGCCGACCTGCCGGAGTTCAACCCGGAACTGGTAGAAGAGGAGATCAGGCGGCAGTTTCAGCCGCGGACCGGCGAGGCGGAAGGCGTCGCAGCGTGAGCGGCAGCAACGAGGTTGGGATGGATCCGCTGGCCAAGAAGGCGCTGGAGCGCCTGCTGAAGTCCGCTGACAAGCACGTAGCCGGTGTCGCGGTCAGGCGCCCCGCCCTCACGGGCTCGGCGCTGGCCAGCTACCATGCGCTGCGCGGCTTGAAGGAAAAGGAGGACTTCGAGGCCGTGATGGCCTACGGCCAAGCGGAGGGCGCGATCAAGGTCCAGCGCCCTCGACATGACCCACAAGGGCTCATCGAGCGCATCGAACTGGTAGACGTCGTCAAGCTGGCCGTACTCCTCGGAGGGGTTCCCCATGCGGCACGGGTCCAGGCGGCGAAGCAGGCCCTCAACGCGCATCTCGTTGCCTACCCGGTCTTGCTCGATGTCCTTTCCTGCTGGGAGAAGCTCAAGAAAGTCCGCAGCACCGGTCCAGACGACGTCGTCAACTGGATGATGGCCTGTGACGCCATCGCCTACTGTCGGGCCCAAGTGGTGCTTGGCGCCACGGAAATGCCGGTTCGGGACGCCAGCGCCCGGTTGTTCAAAGACAGCAAGCGCATTGAGTCCCTCGTGTCGCGCCTCGATGTGCTGCTGGCCGGCAACATCGAGGACGATGCGCGCTCTGAGGCCGAGGTGCTGCAGGAGTTGGGCCTCTACCGCGAGCAGCAGCCAGCACGCATGGCAGGCAACATAGTGGTTCGTCGGGAGCGCGGTGCGTTCCCGCTGGATCGCCCCTACTGCGCCCTGCCCCCGTCCACGGTGCTGGGTCTCGGGTCCATGCCCAGCCAAGTGCTGACCATCGAGAACCAGACCACATTTCATGTCTGGGCGCGCCAGCACTGCGACTCCGACGTTCTGTGCATCTATACCGCCGGTATGCCCTCTCCCGCCTGGCGGGCAATGTACGTCCGGCTACTCTCTGAGCTCCCGGTCGTAACGCCAGTGCTTCACTGGGGCGACGTCGATGAAGGCGGGTTCCGGATCGCAGCCTTCCTGAGCCGGTGTGCAGCCGAGGTCGGCCACACAATGCTGCCGTGGAAGATGCGGCCGGCGGACGTGCCTGAGTCGCAGCGCCGAGCGGCGCCGGCCCGCACTGTGGAGCGGATGGTCAAGTACGCCGGCGAGGCTGGGTGGAATGACATTGCGCACGAGCTGGCGGAAGCCAAGCTCGTCGCCGAACAAGAGGGCTGAACTGGCCCGAGCAGGGCACTGCCGTCTCGTATCTCCGCCCGGGCTTCAGGTACTAGGCGTCAGTCAATGGTTCGACAGACACGTAAACCCGCTTCGCGCCATCGGCAAGCTGCGGCCACCTTGTGGATGCCGAACACCAGGCCCATTCTGTGGTTCGCCGTGAAGCGGATACTCCTTTTTTTGCAACGGCTTGAGCGACGTCACGAAGCAGATGCTGACCGGCATAGTTCATTCCTTCCTTCAACTATCCACGTTTTCTTTCAGAATAAGCATCACAGCACCTTCTACTGGTAGCTAGACTGGTAGCCAGGAGCGCTATCCATATCTTAAATTCACAAAAAATCCATTTAAAAACAATAACTTAAGAAAAAAATGCGTATAGCCACTTGGAACTTCAATTGCGGTCTCACCGCATCCAGAGGAATCCCGGCAAAGTATTAAAACCCCTTTGCCGACAACAGGTTAAAGCATCTTCTGGTCTCACGCAAGCTCATCATGCCGCGCGAACTATTGGTAGCTAGGCTGGTAGCTAGCCGCATTCTCTAGATCTAGCTACCAGTCCATTTACAGCGTACAGTGGCAGGTCACATAGCCTCCGGCAATGCCTTGCCTGAGGCCGGGGGCAATGCCATGGGCAAACGAATTCATTTACTCGACGACATCCAAATCAAGCATTGGATGAAACAGGGAATCCCAATCGCCAAGTCGGACGGCGGCGGCTTGACGTTCACGCTGTCCGGCCCGGGAACCGCCACCTGGGTGCTCCGATACAGCCTTCCAGGTAGTCGCCGCCGCGAACTGACAATCGGCAACTATCCGGACGTACCTCTCGCGAAGGCCCGGCAACTCGCACGCGAGGAGCGGGCAGCTATCGACAGGGGCGAAGACCCTGCGAATCGGAAGAAGGTCGTGAAGATGGAGTCCAAGATGTCTTGGACAGTTCGCGCGCTAGTCGCAGACTTCAAGGGGAAGAAACTCGTTCCAGACGACCTTGCCGAAGGCACCATCTACTACCGCAAGTGGGACTTGGAAAACGTGATCCTGCCCAAGTTGGGTTCAATGCGAGTGGACAAGGTGTCGCCAGCCCACATCGTCCATGTCATCGAGTCGGCTGAACGCAGTTGGACAGTGTCGAAGCGCATCCTCACGTCCTGCAAGCTGCTCTTTGCACACGCGTGCGGCAAGAAGCTGATCTATGCGAATCCAGCCGTCGGCATCGACATCACGTCCTTGATGGGCCCGCGCCCACCGGTACGCAAACGGGTCATGTTGACAGAGGAAGAACTCTGCATCCTGCTCAAGGACATCGAGGACATCGGAATCGAGAACGCCCTCGCCTTTCGGATCTTGCTAGCTACCTGCGTACGCTCCGTCGAGTTGTCGAAGGCGCGCTGGGAACACGTCGATCTCGTCAAAGGAAACTGGTGGGTGCCGGATACGGTGGTTAAGACGCGTACAGGATTTCTCGTTCCCCTCACGCCCACAGTTGTCGGTTGGTTCAAGGAGTTGAAGGAGTTGGCGGGCGACTCCGAATGGGTGCTGCCCAGCCGCGTTGAGCGTCGCAGGCGGCGCTTCGGCGGCGACATCCATGTCGGCGGCACCACCTTGTGGGCCGCTGTCACCCGCGCTTTTGAACGAGGCGACATCGAGATCCGGCGCTTTACGCCTCACGATACGCGCAGCACGGCCAAGGGCCACATGCGCAACATGGGCGTCACCCGGGAAATTTCAGAACTCGCGCTCAACCACGTTCTGAAGGGAATGGAGGCCATCTACGACGTCCGTGAGGAAATTCCGGAGCGTCGCGTGGCGCTTGAGCGCTGGGCCAACTTCATCACGCACTGCGAAGCAATTGCGAACGCAGCTCCTGGACACGGGCAGCTCGACGGCCGTCTACCGCAGGAAGTGCATCCCTTCCTAGGCAGTCAGTGGATGGAGCCAAGCGGTGCGGCGGATGCCACTTCCTCCTGCACCTAATCCTGTATCGCATCGCGGACGAACCAGGAGCAACTTCAGCTCAACCGCGCCCGCGCGGGTGCCGCCTGCGCTTCACGGCACGGAAGGCATCTGGGACGTGCGCCAGTTGCGGACTGCGCCGGGCTGAAACGCTTCGCCCCCCTACAGCGCAGAAATGAATCCTGCCGACGGTGCGTTGCACACCACGTTTTGCGGGTCTTGCCACCCGCAGCGGCTAGTGTCCCGTCCCGCTGATACGTGAGCAAAGTCGATGCAGCTTTTCGAGGATCGAGTCGGCGGTGGCGGTCCACTTGAAGGGCCGGCAGTCGGCGTT
>LNAP01007231.1_pt1 | contig 10193 bp, 10 predicted proteins | sample 602601 | NCBI WGS metagenome assembly LNAP01 (sample SAMN02440304, study PRJNA202911) | soil metagenome | biome: Subtropical and temperate rainforests or woodlands; isolation source: soil samples (1 kg each in a 20% v/v slurry with milli Q water) were... ...
CACGGCCTGGACCAGCGGCGGCAAGGACAAGGGCGCCACTGGCCGTCCGGTTCCCCTGCTGACCCAATACCTGCTGGACCGCGCCAAAGCCTGAAACCGTTGATGGGCGGCGGCGTCACTTTTCGGTGGCGCCGCTTGCCGCTCTGGAACCGCAATGACCAAAGTCGACTTCTATATCCTGCCCAGCGCCGATCCTTCGGCACGCCTGGACTTTGCCTGCAAGCTCACCGAGAAAGCCTGGCGCATGGGCCACCGCATCTACCTGCATTGCAGCGACGCGGCCCAGCGTGACGAACTCGATGCGCGGCTGTGGGCGTTCAAGGGCGAAAGCTTCGTGCCCCACGGCCCTGCCGACAGCGAACCTGAGGGTTTGATTGTCCTGGGGTTGGGCGATGACTGCGGTCAACATCAGGATTTGCTGGTCAATCTCGACCTGAAAGTCCCGGCCTTCGCCAACAGGTTCGCCCGGGTGGCGGAAGTGGTGGTGGAGGATCCGACGATCAGAGCGGCCGCGCGGGAGAGTTTCCGTTTCTACCGCGAACAGGGCTATCCTCTGCAAGATCACCGTTTACAGCGACTCTGAGCCTTCCAATGGACACTCCAAAACCGCTGCAACAGTCCGCGCACCTGCTGGACGACCTCGAGTCGATCCGCCAATTGCTCGGCGATGACAACCTGCAACCGCCTCTGCTGACCGACACGGTCGAGGAAGGTGATCAGGAACAGATTCCCATGTTGTTTGACGCCGTGGGCGAGACTTCGCCACCCGTCGTACTGACAGCGCCTGCCCCGATCGTTGAACCCGTCACCGCAGCGACCTCGGCGCCCGCCCCAAGCAAGAACCCGGATGACTTGCTGCACCTGGACAGCGAATTGCGCGCCGCCGCGCAATTGATCATGCAAGACGTGATCGACGATTTCGCCCCGCACATCGAGACCGAAATCAAACGTCGCCTCAGTGCGCGACTGGAGCGCTTGTTGAGCCAGTACAACGACTAACCACAACGCATATGGCTCTACTGTAGGAGCGAGCTTGCTCGCGAAGGACGTTAATGATTACGCGCGCTATCTGGATAAACGCGTCGTCGTTCCAGTCTTTCGCGAGCAAGCTCGCTCCTACAGTAGAAGCAGCGTTCAGGTGCTCAAGTAGCGTCCGATCAACGCGATCCCGCTGGCCAGCACCAACCACGTCACCAGGCGCACAAACGCCTCGCGGGACAAGCGCATGGTCAGCCGTCGACCGAACCACAGCCCCAGCACCATCGCCGGCAACAGACAAACCGCCAACACCAGCAACGGCAAATCGGCATACACACCGGCGATTGCAAACAGGCTCAAACGCACCACCGTACTGCAACTGATCAGCGCACTCTGGGTGGCCCGGGCCGCCTCCTTGGGCAACCGGCTGTTCAAATAGATCGCATAGAGAAAACCGCCGCTGCCAAATAACGCGCCAAACATTCCGCCCACCGTCCCCATCGGCAGCGCCCACGCGGCGGACAACTGCGCCGGACGGACCTTTATCCACAGGCTGTAAATTGCATAAGCGCTGATAAACAGCCCCATCAGCAGCAGCAACAGGTCGGATTTCAGGTTCAACAGAAATATCACGCCGAGGGTGCAGCCCACCGCCATGCACGGCAGCAACCGCAACAGCTCCGGTCTCGCCACATCGCGCCGTGACGGCAGCAGATTGCCGAATGCCGCGACAAAATCGAGCAATACCAGCAAGGGCACGATCTTCGACAGCGGCATGAACAGAATCAGAATCGGTCCCGCCACCAGCGCGGTACCGAAACCGGCGATGCCGAACACGATGTAGGCCAGGGCGATGCCAAAGCCAATCACCAGCCAATCCACTACGCCGAAAGGCCATTGGCTCAACAACGTCAATGCGCTCATTGCAGCGCTCCTCTATTTAAGTTCGCTGACTTTAGCCATCGCTGAGCGTTGCGACTAATATCATCAAAGCCACCAACCCATCTCAAAAAGGCATGCCTTGTGCTTTCAATCCGGCAACTGCGTTACTTCGTTGAAATCACTGAATGCGGCAGTTTCGGCGCCGCAGCCGAGCGCCTGTTCATCGCCCAGTCGGCCCTGAGCCGGCAAATCAAGGACATGGAAGTCCACTTGCAAACCCCACTTTTCGAACGTACTGCGCGGCGGCCCCAACTCACACCAGCGGGCGAGGCTTTTTTACCCCGTGCCAAAAACCTGTTGAGCGAGTTGATCAAGGCCAGCGACATGGCCACCAGGATCGGCAATGGTCAACACGGCACCTTACGTTTGAGCCATTCCAGCACTGTGCCCATGAGTGGCCGACTGCTGCGCAGCGTCGACCGTTATCTCGAACATCATCCCGGCGTGTCCATGGACATCGCTCAGTTGTCTTCCGAGGCGCAGCTGCAAGAGTTGGCAGACGGCCGACTGGACATCGGCCTATTGCGCCTGCCAGTGCTCCGTCAGTGTGAAGAGGTGCAGATCGACCCGCTCTACGACGAACCATTGCTGGTGGCAGTCCCGCCCGATCACTGGCTGGCCGGGGACAAATCCGGGCGACAGATCAACCTGGGGCAGCTACGCGACGAAGCGTTTATTTCCATCCCTCATCCCCAGCGAGGCGGTCTTAGCTACCTGTCTGCCGAGTTGTGCATGCGCCAGGGCTTCTTTCCCAAAGCAGCTCGGGTAATGTCGCGTAAAACCACGCAACTGCAACTGATCCAAGCGGGATTTGGTATCGCCCTCTTGCCGGAATCGATGCAGGACATTGCGCCACCCGACGTTCATTTCCTGCCGTTGGCAGACCCCGGCAGTCATAGCAGCGTCGCTCTGGCGTACCGCAAACACCCGACGGCACTGGTTCAACAGTTCCTCGAGCATTTGGTGATATAGGGGTCGTGCATTCACTTGAAGAATGCCTTTAAACTGCGCCCCATGATTAAAGATCCCTTTGCAAGACTCGGCCTGGACCGCGAAGTCCTGACTGTCAGCCAGCTCAACGGCCGCGCGCGGGTGTTGCTGGAAGACGTGTTCAGCAACATCTGGGTCGAAGGCGAAATCTCCAACCTCGCCCGCCCGGCTTCCGGCCACGTGTATTTCACCCTCAAGGACAGCGGCGCCCAAGTGCGTTGCGCGTTGTTCCGGCAGAATGCGGCACGGGTTCGCCAGGCTTTGAAAGACGGTCTGGCGGTCAAGGTTCGTGGCAAGGTCTCGCTGTTCGAGGGGCGCGGCGATTATCAGCTGATCCTTGACACCGTGGAGCCGGCCGGCGATGGCGCCTTGCGCTTGGCGTTCGATGCACTCAAGGAAAAACTCAGCGCCGAAGGCCTGTTCAGTGCCGAGCGCAAGGTGCCGTTGCCGGCGCATCCGCAACGCATCGGCATCATCAGTTCGCCCACTGGAGCGGTGATCCGCGACATCATCAGCGTGTTCCGCCGTCGTGCACCGCAGGTGCAATTGACCCTGATCCCTACCGCCGTACAGGGCCGCGAAGCCACAGCACAGATTGTCCGCGCCCTGAAACTGGCCGATGCCCGCGGTTTCGACGCACTGATCCTGGCCCGGGGCGGTGGCTCGCTGGAAGATCTCTGGTGCTTCAACGAAGAAGCCGTGGCCCGCGCCGTAGACGCTTGCGTGACGCCGATTGTCAGCGCGGTCGGCCATGAAACCGACGTGTCGATCAGCGACTTCGTGGCCGACGTGCGCGCGCCCACCCCTTCCGCTGCCGCCGAATTGCTGGCACCGGACTCCAGCGACCTGATGCGTCGGGTCGAAAGCCTGCACCGACGGCTGGTGATGCGCATGCGTGACCGCTTGATGCGCGACCGCCTGCGCCTGGAAGGCGTTTCCCGACGCCTGCGCCATCCCGGCGAGCGCCTGCGCCAACAAGCGCAACGCCTGGATGACCTGGACATGCGCATGCGCCGCGCATTCGAGCGCAGCCTCAACACTCGCCGCGAGCGCTTGATCCGCCTGGAAACCCGATTGGCCGCACAACATCCGGGCCGGCAACTGGCAATGCTTCGCCAGCGCCTCGACAGCCTGGCCGAACGCCTGCCACGCGCGATCCGCGAAGGGCTGAAGAGCCGTCGCCTGCAGTTGCACAGCCAGATGCAGACACTGCATGTGGTCAGCCCGTTGGCGACCCTCGGCCGTGGCTACAGCATCTTGCTGGACGAGCGCGGCAACGCGATCCGCAACGCCGCGCAAACCCATACCGGCCAGCGCCTGAAGGCCAAACTGGGCGAAGGCGAACTGCAAGTACGGGTCGAAGACAATCACCTGACGCCCGTCACCCTTTCTTTACTGGATTGATCCATGCCGCGTTTCTTTGCTCCGTTGCTATTGCTGCTCCTGACCTTCAACGCCCATGCCGACAGCTACATTACTCGCCAGTTGAACAAACCGGTGCCGGGAGGCGTTGCGGTGGTGGACCTGGGCACGTCCGCCCAGGCACCAAAAGCCACTTATCAAGGCAAACCGGTGCTGGTAGTGAAGGAACAGAACAACTGGCTGGCCATTGTCGGCCTACCGCTGACGGTCAAGCCGGGGGTTCAATCGGTCAGCAGCGGTGGCCGTAATCTGAATTTTACGGTTGGCAACAAGAAGTACCCGGAACAGCGCATCACCCTGAAGAACACCCAACAGGTCAATCCGGATCCGGAAAATCTCAAACGCATCGAACGTGAACTGGCTGAGCAGATTACTGCCTACCGCACGTTCAGCCCCAACACCCCGAGCAACCTGCTGCTGGACAAACCGGTGAACGGGCCGCTGTCGAGCAAGTTCGGCGTGCGGCGCTTTTTCAACGGTGAAGAACGCAACCCCCACTCAGGCCTGGACTTCGCCGTACCCGGCGGTACGCCAATCAAGACCCCGGCCGCCGGCAAGGTGATCCTGATCGGTAACTATTTCTTCAATGGCAACACGGTGTTCGTCGACCATGGCCAGGGGTTTATCAGCATGTTCTGCCACATGTCGAAAATCGACGTGAAGGTGGGGCAGCCACTGGCCCGTGGTGACGTGGTCGGCAAAGTCGGCGCGACCGGCCGCGCGACCGGACCGCACATGCACTGGAACATCAGCCTGAACGATGCGCGGGTCGATCCGGCTATCTTCATTGGCGCGTTTCAGCCCTAGCTTTTTGTTGAGGCTGATGGCCTCATCGCGAGCAAGCCCGCTCCCACAAGGATTGCGCTGTACCTGTGTGCGAGCTTGCTCGCGATGGCAATATCACAGACACCGAAAGCAGTCCGGCAGTGTCACATCATCAATTGCGCACCGTTCAAACCTCGCGCAAGCAACAAAACAATCACTGCCAATCGCAGCAATAAAATCTCGATAAATACCTGTTCACGAGTATTCCTCTCAATTTTTTTCGACTGCTTGCCATCTTTCCCCCCCAAGGTTAGGGTTGAAGGCATGAAAACCTCTCACACCCTCATTCAGCTCCGCCAGCACCGCAGCCTGTGCCTCGTCAGTGCACGACTGCCGGGCTGAATCGTGGTGCCTCGTCCCAAGCGTTAGTCCAAGAACTTTTGATCCACCGGCAGGCCGCCTTTTTTCGGCCAACACAATAAGGATTTCCTGATGAGCATGCTCAAAGACCCGTCTTCGAAATACCGCGCGTTCCCGACCATCGACATTCCGGACCGCACCTGGCCGTCGAAAACCATCACCGCCGCGCCGATCTGGTGCAGCTCCGACCTGCGCGACGGCAACCAGTCGCTGATCGAACCGATGGACGCCGTCAAGAAGCTGCGTTTCTGGAAAACCCTGGTGCAGGTCGGCGTGAAGGAAATCGAAGCGTCGTTCCCGGCCGCCTCGCAAACCGACTTCGACTTCGTCCGCACCCTGATCGAAGGCAACCACATCCCGGACGACACCACCATCCAGGTGCTGACCCAGGGCCGTGAAGACCTGATCGAGCGCACCTTCGAATCCCTGCGCGGCGCGAAGAAAGCCATCGTTCACCTTTACAATGCAACCTCCCCTTCCTTCCGCCGCATTGTCTTCAACCAGGACAAGGACGGGGTCAAGGCCATCGCCGTGAACGCCGCCAAGCTGTTCGTCAAATACGCGGCCATGCAGCCGGACACCGAGTGGACCTTCGAATACTCGCCGGAAACCTTCAGCGCCACCGAAATGGAGTTCGCCAAGGAAGTCTGCGACGCGGTGATCGAAGTCTGGAACCCGACGCCCGAGCACAAGATGATCCTCAACCTGCCGGCCACGGTGGAATGCGCGACGCCGAACATCTATGCCGACCAGATCGAATGGTTTGGCCGTCACATCAACCGTCGTGACAGCGTGATTATCAGCCTGCACACCCACAACGACCGTGGCACCGGCGTTGCCGCCACCGAACTGGGCCTGATGGCCGGCGCCGACCGTGTCGAAGGCTGCCTGTTCGGCAACGGCGAGCGTACCGGTAACGTCGACCTCGTGACCGTGGCATTGAACCTCTACACCCAGGGCGTGAACCCTGAGCTGGACTTCTCCGACATCGACGGCGTACGCAAAGTCGTCGAAGAGTGCAACCAGATCCAGGTACACCCGCGTCACCCGTACGTCGGCGACCTGGTGCATACCGCGTTCTCCGGCTCCCACCAGGATGCGATCCGCAAGGGCTTTGCCCAGCAGAAACCGGACGCTCTGTGGGAAGTACCGTACCTGCCAATCGACCCGGCCGACATTGGCCGCAGCTACGAGGCCGTCATCCGCGTCAACAGCCAGTCGGGCAAGGGCGGTATCGCCTACCTGCTGGAACAGGAATACGGCATCAGCCTGCCGCGTCGCATGCAGATCGAGTTCAGCCAGGTCGTGCAGCGTGAAACCGACCGCCTGGGCCTGGAAATGACTGCCCAGCAGATCCACGCATTGCTGCACAGCGAGTACTTGCAGGCCAACACCCCGTACGCGCTGGTCAGCCATCGCCTGCAGGAAGAAAACGGTCACAGCGCCGTCGAAGTGGAAGTGGCCAGCCAAGGCCAGGGCGAGACTAACCTGCACTGGCGCGGCAAGGGCAACGGCGCCTTGGAGGCCCTGGTGGCCGGCTTGCCGGTACCGGTGGAAATCATGGATTACAACGAGCACGCCATCGGCGCTGGCACCAATGCCAAGGCTGCGGCCTACATTGAACTGCGTGTAAACGGCGAACGTGCGGTGCATGGCGTCGGCATCGACGAAAACATCACCACCGCCAGCTTCAAGGCCCTGTTCAGCGCACTGAACCGTTCGCTGAGCCAGCCGGAAGCGAAAGCGGCGTAAGTCTCTGCTGCAATGCAAAAGACCCCTTGGTGCGAACCTTGGGGTCTTTTTTTGCCTGTCCGTTTTGTGTTGCCTGTCCCGACCTCATCGCGAGCAAGCTCGCGATGAGGCCCTGTCAGACAGTAAAGATTTCAGGTGAACTCGAAGGTATCGGCATCCAGATTCGCCGGAAACCGCGTGCGATACGCCGCCAGTTCCGCCGCATCCAGCACCACCTTGAACACCCCGTCAGCCTCTCCGGCACTGAGCAGCGTCTCGCCCTGGAAATCCAGGACCTGGCTGTCACCTGTGTACGCAAAACCTTTGCCATCCGTGCCAATACGGTTCACCGCCGCCACATAGCACAGGTTCTCGATCGCCCGCGCTGGCAGCAAGCGGTTCCAGTGCTGGCGCCGCGCACCGGGCCAGTTGGCGGTGTACAGCAGCAGGTCGGTGTCCTGGGCGTCACGGCTCCACACCGGGAAGCGCAGGTCGTAGCAAATCAGCGGCCGTACGCGCCAGCCCTTGAGCTCGAACTGCACCTGGCGCTCGCCGGGGGTGTAGTGGTTATGCTCACCGGCCATGCGGAACAGGTGACGCTTGTCGTAATGCCACACCTCGCCATCCGGGCGAGCCCACAACAGACGATTGCGATGACTGCCGTCGGCGGCCTGGACGATCACGCTACCGGTGATCACCGCATCAAGCCTCGAAGCCTGAGCCCGCAGCCATTTGCTGGTAGGCCCGTTTTCCGCTTCGGCGAGGGTCTCGGACTCCATCGAGAACCCGGTAGTGAACATCTCCGGCAGAATGATCAGGTCGGCGCCGCGAGCCTGTTCCAGCAATGGCTCGAAATGCTCCAGGTTGGCCTGGCGGTCGTGCCAGGCCAGGGACGTCTGGATCAGCGCAACGGTCAGTTTCGGCAACGCACTCAGATCACGCATAGTTTTTCCGCCGCTTCACGCAGGGTCTCCTCACGCTTGGCAAAGCACAGCCGCACCAGGCGCTGGCCAACCGGTGGCGTCTGGTAGAACACCGAGATCGGGATACTGGCCACTCCATGCTCGCGAGTCATCCACAGGGCCATCTCGACGTCATTGAGGTCCGGGCGGATCTGCGAGTAATCGACCAACTGAAAATAGGTGCCGGTCACCCGGGTGAAACTGAAACGCGACGGCGCCAGCAGATCGCAGAACAGATCACGCTTGGCCTGATAGAAAGCAGGCAGCTCTTCGACGTGCTCGGGATGCTCGGCCATAAAATCGGCCAAGGCATATTGCAGCGGCGTCACACCACAGAAATTGACGTACTGGTGCACCTTGCGCAATTCCGCCGTCAGGGCCGGCGGTGCGATCACATAACCGGTTTTCCAGCCGGTGACGTGGTAAGTCTTGCCGAACGAACTGACAACGAATGCACGCTGATACAGCTCTTCATGGGCCAGCACGCTGACGTGAGGCACACCGTCATACACCAGGTGTTCGTAGACTTCGTCGCTGATCACATAGATATCGCGATCACGGATTAACGTCGCCAACTGGTCGAGTTCGTCACGGTTGATCAACGCACCGCTAGGGTTGTGCGGGGTGTTGAGAATGATCATCCGCGTGCGCGGGCTCAGTGCCTGAGCAAGCTTCTCGAAGTCGATACTGAAATCGTTCAGGCCCAGTTGGACATGCACGCAACGGCCGCCTGCCAGCTCCACCGAAGGTTCGTAGCTGTCGTATGCCGGGTCAAACACAATGACTTCGTCACCGCTGTGGATAACCGCCTGAATGGCACAGAAAATCGCCTCGGTCGCTCCAGGAGTCACCGTCACTTCGCTATCGACATCCACCTGCACGCCATAACTGCGGGCGATCTTCGCCGCGATCTGCTGACGCAACACCGGCAGCCCGGTCATCGGCGAATACTGGTTATGGCCGCTGGCGATATGCCGGCCGACCGCATCGCACAGGGCCTGCGGGGCCGCGAAATCGGGAAAGCCCTGGGACAGATTGAGCGCGCCGGTCTGAGCCGCGAGCTGAGACATCTGAGTGAAGATAGTGATGCCGACATTCGGCAGCTTGCTGGTGATCATCGGTCTACACCCGGCTCTACGGCGGCGCGGGGGAGTCCGAGGATAGCCCAAACGGCAGGCATGAAAAAGGGCGCCATTGGCGCCCTTTCCATCCCACGGGAAAAACCTCGATCAGCGCTTGTCGCGACGCTTCTTGTCGGCCTTCTTGTGGTGCGACATCAAGCGACGCTTCTTGTTGACCTGACGGTCGGTGAGCGTGTTCTTGTTGCCTTCGTACGGGTTCTCGCCACCCTTGAACTCGATGCGGATCGGCGTACCGACCAGCTTCAGCACACGGCGGTAGGTGTTTTCCAGGTAACGCACGTAGGACTTCGGCACCTTCTCGATCTGGTTGCCGTGGATCACGATGATCGGCGGGTTCGCGCCACCGAGGTGGGCATAACGCAGCTTGATCCGGCGGCTGTTGACCATCGGCGGCTGGTGCTCACTGACCGCGTCTTCCAGGATCTGGGTCAGGCGACTGGTCGGCCAACGCGTAACCGCGGACTTGAACGAGTTCTGTACCGACGCGTAGAGGTTGCCCACTCCGGTGCCGTGCAGTGCCGAGATAAAGTGAATATCGGCAAACTCGACGAAAAACAGACGACGCTGCAACTCGATCTTGACGAAGTCGCGCTCGCTCGGCGTCATGCCGTCCCACTTGTTGATCGCGATGACCAATGCACGACCGGCCTCAAGGGCAAAGCCCAGCAGGTTGAGGTCGTGATCCACCACGCCTTCGCGGGCGTCCATCACGAAGATCACCACGTTGGCGTCTTTGATCGCTTGCAGGGTTTTGACCACGGAGAACTTTTCGACTTCTTCGTGGATCTTGCCGCGCTTGCGCACACCGGCGGTGTCGATCAGCGTGTACTTCTCGTCGTTA
>LNAP01006375.1_pt1 | contig 10190 bp, 4 predicted proteins | sample 602601 | NCBI WGS metagenome assembly LNAP01 (sample SAMN02440304, study PRJNA202911) | soil metagenome | biome: Subtropical and temperate rainforests or woodlands; isolation source: soil samples (1 kg each in a 20% v/v slurry with milli Q water) were... ...
CGGCGCGCGCAGGCTCCACGCATCGCCCTTGACCGGCGCGATGCGCAGGGCGGTGAGGTCGCCGCGCCAGGCCTGGCCCTGCTGGCGCACGCCACCGCTCAGGGCGACCGCACCCAGTTCGTTCCTGGTCTGCGCATCCAGGCGCAGGTTGGACAGGCTGCCGCGCGCATCCACGTTGAGCGTGTCCAACAGCATGCCGACCTGCACCTTGCGGCCCTGCACCGCCAACGTGCCGCTGTCGCCCTGCCACGGCAGGCGCCCCTTGATGCTGATCGCCTCGGCACTCCAGTCGTTCCAGCGCAGGCCGTTGCCCACCAGATCGGCGCTGATGTCCGGCGCGGTGCGCGGTCCCTTCACCAGCACGTGGCCGCGCAGGCTGCCGGTGCTGCCCGGCAGCAGGTCGTCCAGGTTCACCGGCTCCAGCTGCGCGTCGATATCCAGCCGGTCGCCCACCGAGCCCTTGGCCGTCAGGCGGCTGTTGCCCACCGCCAGTTTCACGTTGCCCTCGCCCTGCTCACCGCGCAGCGCGAACTTGCCCTGTGCGTCCACCGTGCGCTTGCGCAGCATGCCCTTGATCCCGGGCACGTCCACGGTGGCTTCGTAAGCGCCGGCGGTACCGGCCGGGCTGCCAGCCGGTGGCGGCAACTGCCGGCCCTTGGAGGCCAGTGCGCCGGACAGCTTGCCGTCCCAGCCCGGTGCGAAATAGCCCGGGTCGAATCCGGCCAGCTTGGCGGCCACGTCCCAGTCCAGCTGCGGTGCCCACGCCACCTGGCCGGTGACGTCCAGCGACCCGCCCGGGGTACTGGCCAGCAACTGCTTGATCGACGCCGCCTGGTCGTTGCCGCGCACATCGAAGGTCAGGTCGGCGGTCTGCTTTTCACGCTCCACCGAGGCATTGCCTACCGCCGCCCAGTTCTTGAGCGTGCCGGCCAGGCCCATCCGCGCCTCTTTCAGCGTCACCGGCACCGGCGCGGCGGCGCCGGCGGTGGTGGTATCGGCGGCCGGCACGAAGGTGAGGTCGTTGGCCACGATCGAGAAGCGCAGGCTGGCGTTCTCCTTGTCGGTGAAATCCGCCTTGCCCTGCAGGCGTGCCTGGCCACCGAAGGCCTTCACCTGCAGCGGCGCCACGGTCAGCACCTGGTCGGCCAGGCCCACCTTGGACGGTGCCAGTTCCACCGCGATGTCGCCCTGCTTGAAGCTGCCCTGCAGGTTGGCCTGGCCGCCCTTGCCGTCGGCCTTGAACTCCAGCGCCATCGGCGTACTGGTGCTGGCATCCATGCCCGGTACCAGCAGCGACAGATCCAACTCACGGGTACGTGCGCTGGCCGTCCACACCGGGTCGGTGCGGCCGTCGAACACCACGCTGGCCTGCAGCGGCGCCGGCGCGTTGCCGGCCACCGCCACTTCCATATGGCCCAGGTCGCCGCGTGCCACCAGGCCCAGCCGCGCGGGCGTGCGCCCCAGCGGCGCCGGCAGGCGCGCACCGATGGTGATGTCGGTGTCGTAGTCGCTGCGTGGCAGGTAACGCCCGTCCACGCGGAAGTCGCCCAGGTCGCTGTCGATCTTGAGCTGGCTGGCGCGGAATTCGCCATTGGCAATTTCCACCCCGCCGCGCAGCGTGGTGATGTCGATCAGTGGCTGCTGCGCCTGGGTGATGCGGAAGCCATCGATGATGATGGTGTCGGCCTGGATCGCCAGCGGCATTTCAATCTGCGGCAGCGAGTCCGGCCACGACGGCAGTTCGAACGGCTCATCGCTCTTGGCCAGGTTCAGCGTGGCGTTCTTGAGCTGCAGCGCGTCCAGCTGCAGCTTGCGCCCCAGCAGCGGGCGGATGTCCGGATCGAGGTAGGCGCGCTCGGCGGTGAAGTGGATATCGTCGTAACGGAAATCCAGGTCATGCAGCACCAGGGGCCCGGCGACCGGGCCATCGACCTTGCTCCATTTCAACGTGGCGCCCACCGGCAGCCGCGCCACCACCTGGGCCAGCAGCACGTCGCGACCGGCCACGGTCTGCAGCAGCCAGTACAGCAACAACAGCGCCAGCAGCACCAGGCCCAGCACGGTGAAACCGGACCACGCCCAGAAGCGGCGCTTGCGGTAGAAGCGCACGCGCGGCGGCGGCGGCGTGGCGGGTGCGGACGGGGTCGGCGTGCTCACAGGTCCGCTCCGATGTTCAGGTACAGCTGGAACTGCGAATCCGGGTCGTTCAGGCCGTGCGCGATATCCACGCGCACCGGGCCCACCGGCGATTTCCAGCGCACGCCGAAGCCCACGCCGGTGTGCAGGTCGATGGTGTTGTCGAACGCGCTGCCGGTGTCGACGAAGACCGCCGCACCCCACGGGCCGCCCTTGAAGTAATGCTCATACTCGGCCGAGCCGACCACCAGGTTCTTGGCACCCAGCGCGAACTTGTCCGGCGCCGGCGTACGCGGCCCCACTTCGCGGAACGCGTAACCGCGGATGCTGCGGTCGCCACCGGCGAAGAAGCGCAGGCTGGGCGGCATCGCCACCAGGTCACTGGTCCAGGTGGTGCCGCCTTCGCCGCGCAGGATCAGGCGGTCGCTGTCGCCGATCGGCACGTACCAGCGCAGCACCATGTTGGCCTGCACGAAGCTGGTGTCCGAGCCTACGCCTTCCACGCCACCGCGCAGCGTCGCGCTGCCGCTGATGCCGCGGCGCGGGAACAGCTCGTCGTCGACGTTGACGTAGTCGGCCACCAGCTGCGGGTAGACCAGCGTAGAGGTGGTGTAGAGCGCATCGTTGAACTCGGTGCCCGACGCGTAGCGCCAACGCTCGCGCAGCGCGTTGATCGAGGCGATCGCCGTCCAGTGCTCGTTGATTTCACCGCTGCGGCTGGCCGACAGCTTGAAGTTGCGCAGGTCGATGTAGTCGGTCTGCTCATCGTAGGCACTGGCAGTGAAGGCGTACCAGCCATCCAGCCAGGCGAAGGCCGGAATGCGGTAGCTGGTGACCAGACTCTTGCGCTTCTGCGCATAGTCCAGCTGGGTGTTCATCTTGTGGCCGCGGTTGTTCAGGAACCGTCGCTCCAGACCGCCGCGCACACCGGCGCCGCTCTCGCTGCCGTAGCTCAGGCCGGCGGTGTAGATCGACCGCTTGGCCCGGGTCAGGTTGACGTCCACCGGCACGTCGCCGTTGGCATCGGCCTGGTCCGGGCGGGGCTGGATGTCGATCACGCTGAAGTAGTCCAGCTTGGTCAGCGACTCGCGCAGGCGGTCCAGCTTGCCTTCGTGGAAATAGCTGCCCTTTTCCCAGTACACCAGCGGGTCGAACAGCTTGTCGACGAAATAATCCTGGTGGAAGCGGATATCGCCCATGTTGTAACGGCGGCCGCTGTCCCAGGTCAGGTCGATGTCGGCGGCATTGTCGGCGCGGGTGACCTGCACCTGGCGCTGGGTGTAGTCGGCATCGAAGTAGCCGCGCTCGGCCAGGCGCCGGGTCACGGTGATCTTGCTGGCTTCGTACTGGGTATGCTCGAAACGCTGGCCCTTGCGCGGCTTGAACTTCTCCAGATCTTCCTGCAGGTACTGGTCCAGCTGCGCCGGGCCGGTGATGTCGATATGCTCGCGCCGCACCAGCGTGGGGGGGCCTTTGTCGACCTGGATCACCACGCGCAGGTTCTCGCCCTCGCGCGGGCTGTCCACCTTGATCACCGGGTTGTAGTAGCCGAACGGCTCCAGGGCTTCCCGGGTCTGGCGCTCGGCCTGGGACAACAGATACTCCAGCCGCGACTCGCCCTGGGGCTTGCCGATGGTGTCGTACAGCGACAGCGAGACCTCGATGTTCTCGATCATCTCGGCGTCGTCGCCCTTGTCCAGTCCTTTGATTTCCACCTTGTCGATGGTTCCGCGTGCGTGTGCCACCGAGGCGGTGACCAGCGACAGGAACATCAGGGGAAGGGCGTAATTCTTTGGCTGCATGCGCACAGCATAACGGCCCATCGTGACCATGCGAAATCCGACCGGGTCGTTCAGAACGACGGTGAAGAAGTCGTAAAAATCGCCCACCGTGTCGACTTTGGCGGTTTCCAGCGTGTTCGATGCCGGCAGCCTGCTCAAACCGACACACCACGCCGGCATCCGCGCGCAAAGAAAGGCGCCTCTCCCATCTGAGGGGAGCGTCTTGTTGCAAAGGCTCTCGCAGCATCAGCACGACGCTACGCGAGTGGTCGGGTGTGCCAGGTGACGTTTGGATCGGCGTCTCCGATCGGGATGGTCGCGAGCGTGAGGGCCCCGTAGCAGCCGGTAGACCCCTGGTGCAAATGTCCCCCGGCCGCGTGGCGGCCTCCTCCTTTATTTTGCCCAGGAGCCTACCGGCCGCTAAGGGGCTCGGCTTGCGGTGCGCAGGTGGACGCCACGCTTTTTACGCTGGGCGGTGGGTCGGGCGCTGGGCCCCCATGCCCTTGGAGGCGAAATCAAGGGGGAGGGGGCGGCCGCAGGCCGACGCCGGAGGACATTCGCCGGAAAGGGTATCGGGGCCCAGCGCCCGACACGCCGACGGCTTCGCCTGGAAAGCGTCAAGGCACATTTCGGCTTGCCCCTCGCAGGGGCGAAGAGTCCAAAAAAAGCGCCCGGACAGACCGGGCGCGTTCAAGCCAGCAGGCGCGGCCAGGCCGCCCCGGATCAGCTGGACAGGTGCTCGATCGCCGCCACGCTGCCCAGGCGGTCGCCCAGGCGCTTGAGCAGCGCCAGGCGGTTGCCGCGCAGCGCCGGGTCCTCGGCATTGACCATCACCGCATCGAAGAACGCATCCACCTGCGGGCGCAGGCGCGCCAGGCGGTTCAGCACACTCACGTAGTCCTTGTGGTGCAGGCTGGCGTTGCTGTCGTCGATGGCCGCTTCCACCGCCTCGGCCAGTTCGCTTTCAGCCGGCTCAGCCAACAGCGCCGGGTCGACCATGCCGGGAATGTCGCCCTCGGCCTTGCGCAGGATGTTGCGGATGCGCTTGTTGGCCGCGGCCAGCGCATCGGCTTCGGGCAGGGCCGCGAAGATGCCGATCGCGTCGATGCGACGGTCCAGGTCATACAGCGACGCCGGCTTCAGCTCGGCCACCGCGTTGAAGTGCGTGGCCGGTACGCCCTTGTCGGCGTAGTAGCCGCGCAGGCGGTCCAGGATGAAGTCGTACAGCTCCTGCGGCAGCGCATTGGTCTTGCGTTCGGCACTGGGCTGCACGGCGGCCGGCAGGCCGGCCAGGGCGCTGTCCACCAGCGCGCGCAGGTCCAGGTCGAACCCGCTCTCGATGATCGTACGGGCCAGCCCCAGTGCATTGCGGCGCAGCGCGAACGGGTCCTTGTTGCCGGTCGGCTTCAGGCCCGCGGCAAACCCACCGGCCAGGGTGTCCAGACGTTCGGCAATGGCCAGCACCTTGCCCAGCGCCGACAGCGCGATGTCATCGCCGCCGAAGCGGGGCTGGTAGGCCTCGTCGATGGCCAGCGCAACCTCGGGCGACTCGCCGCCGGTCAGCGCGTAATGCCGGCCGGCGATGCCCTGCAGCTCCGGGAACTCGTTGACCATGCGCGACTGCAGGTCGTTCTTGGCCAGCAGTGCGGCACGCTTGGCCAGCACCGGGTCGGCGCCCACCTGCGGGGCGATCACCCCGGCCAGCGCCACCACGCGGCCGACCTTGTCGGCCACGCTGCCCAGCTTGGCCTGGTAGGTCACGGTCTTCAGGCCGTCGCCCATCGATTCCAGGCCCTGCTTGAGGTCCTCGTCGAAGAAGAACTTGGCGTCGGAGAAGCGCGGGCGGATCACCCGCTCGTAGCCCTTGGACACCTCGTTGACGTCCTTGGATTCGATGTTGGCGATGCCGATGAACTTCTCGGTCAGCTTGCCGCCGGCATCGAGCACCGGGAAGAATTTCTGGTTGATCTCCATGGTCTCGATCAACGCTTCCTGCGGCACCGCCAGGAACTCGCGCTCGAAACTGCACAGCACCGGTGCCGGCCATTCCACCAGGTTGACCACCTGCTGCAGGTTGTCCTCGGTGATCCGCGCCTGGCCACCGGCCGTGGCCGCGGCCGCGTTGACCTGCTCGACGATGCGCGCGCGGCGCACGTCGGCATCCACCAGCACGAAGGCGGCCTGCAGCGAACTGATGTAGTCCTCCGGCGAGGACAGCCACACGGTCTTGTCGTGCATGAAACGATGGCCGCGGCTCATGCGGTCGGCCTTCAGGCCCAGCACCTCGGCCTCGATGATCTCGGTGCCGTGCAGCAGCACCAGCCAATGCACCGGCCGGGCGAAGCCATAGGCATGGCTGCCCCAGCGCATCGGCTTGGGGATCGGCATCGCCGCGATGGCCTCGCGCAGGATCTCCGGCAGCAGCGCGGCAGTGCGCGCGCCCGGGGTGGTGGAACGGTGCACGAAGCGTTCGCCCTTGGCGTCGCTGGTGCGTTCCAGCGCGCTCCAGTCGATCCCGGCCTTGGCCGCGAAACCCTGCAGCGCCTTGGTCGGCTGACCCTCGGCATCCAGCGCGATGTTCAGGTACGGGCCCAGCACTTCGCTGTGCTGTTCAGGCTGTTCAACAGCCACGCCGGGCAGCAGCACGGCCAGGCGGCGCGGGGTCGACAGCGGCTTGGCATCGCCGCGTTCGATGGCCACGCCACGCTTGGCCAGGCCGTCCACGACGCCATCGAAGAAGGCTTGGGCCAGGCCCGGCAGCGCCTTCACCGGCAATTCTTCGGTGCCCAGTTCGATCAGCAGCGGCAGCATCGTGCTCATGCCTGCACCTCCTTGGCGGCGACGGCTTCGAGGCGCTTGGCCTCGTACAGCTTGGCCACCGCCTGGGCCAGCGCGCGCACGCGCAGGATGTAGCGCTGGCGCTCGGTCACGCTGATCGCGCGGCGCGCGTCCAGCAGGTTGAACGCATGGCTGGCCTTGCAGACCTGCTCATAGGCGGGCAGCGGCAGGCCGACATCGACCAGCTTCTGGGCTTCTTTTTCGCAGGCATCGAAGCGGTGGAACATTTCCTCCACGTCGGCGTATTCGAAGTTGTAGGTGCTCTGCTCGATCTCGTTCTGCAGGTACACATCGCCGTAGGTGACCGGGGTGCCATCCGGACCGTAGGTCCAGATCAGGTCATAGACGTTGTCGCAGTTCTGAAGGTACATGCACAGGCGCTCCAGACCGTAGGTGATCTCGCCGAGCACCGGCTTGCACTCCAGGCCGCCGGCCTGCTGGAAATAGGTGAACTGGGTGACTTCCATCCCGTTCAACCACACTTCCCAGCCCAGGCCCCAGGCGCCCAGCGTCGGCGATTCCCAGTTGTCCTCGACAAAGCGCAGGTCATGCACCAGCGGATCGATGCCCAATGCCTTGAGCGAATCCAGGTACAGCTGCTGGATGTTGTCCGGGCTGGGCTTCATCGCCACCTGGTACTGGTAATACCGCTGCAGGCGGTTCGGGTTTTCGCCATAGCGGCCATCGGTGGGACGGCGCGAGGGCTGCACGTACGCGGCATTCCAGCTTTCCGGACCGATCGAGCGCAGGAACGTGGCCGGGTGGAAGGTGCCCGCACCGACCTCCAGGTCCAGCGGCTGGATCAGCACGCAGCCCTGCTGCGCCCAATACTGGTTGAGGGTCTGGATCAGGCCCTGGAAAGTGATGGCAACGTTCGTGGTGACGGACATGCGGCGGATTCTTGCCTGCAGGAGGGGTGCGCTAGTATAGCCAGCGACCGCGTTGCCGCCTTCCGGACGGCCCACCCCATTACTGCGCGCCTGGCGCGCTTCGAGGACTTTGGCGGATGGATCAGCGCCCACCGGTACCTTTCGCCCCTGCCGCAGGCCCGGGGCCGGCCGCGCCGGTGCCGTTGCCGCCTGGTCGGCTCGGCTTCGACCAGGTGGCCGCCGCGCTGGTGGCCGATGGCCTGGTGGCCGAGGTCGATCTGGAGCGCATCCGGTTCTCGGCCCAGGGCGCGCGCAACGCCAGTGAGGTCCATCCGCTGGTGCTGCTGGCCAACCTGAAGCTGGCGGCCACCGGCGGCGGCGAGCTGGGCCTGGAAAGGCTGACCGAATGGCTGGCCGACCGGACCGGCACCCGCTACCTGCGCATCGACCCGACCCGCGTGGACGTGGCCTCGGTGACCGCCGTGGTGTCCCATGCCTACGCACGCCGCCACCGCTTCCTGCCGCTGGCGGTGGACAGCGAGCGCCTGCTGGTGGCCACCAGCGAACCGCTGGTGCAGGAATGGCTGCGCGACCTGCAGCACCTGACCCGGCGCCGCATCGAGCTGGCGATGGTCAACCCGCTCGACCTGCACCGCTACACCATGGAGTTCTTCGGGGTCACCCGCTCGGTGCGCGGCGCGCGCGGCGACGTGCGCGGCGAAACCAACGGCACCCTGCCCAGCTTCGAACAGCTGGTGGAACTGGGCCGCGCCGGTGACGTCAACGCCGACGACCAGCACATCGTGCACATCGTCGACTGGCTGCTGCAGTACGCCTACGAACAACGTGCCTCGGACATCCACCTGGAACCGCGCCGCGACATGGGCCGCATGCGCTTCCGCATCGACGGGGTGCTGCACAAGGTGTTCGAAGTGCCGCCAGCGGTGATGACCGCCGTGGTCAGCCGCATCAAGGTGCTTGGGCGCATGGACCTGGCCGAGCGTCGGCGCCCGCAGGACGGCCGCATCAAGACCCGCTCGCCGGGCGGCCGCGAGGTCGAAATGCGCCTGTCCACCATGCCCACCGCGTTCGGCGAGAAGTGCGTGATGCGCATCTTCGACCCGGATGCGGCCTTCAAGAGCATCGACCAGCTCGGCTTCAGCCCGCAGGAGGCAGCCGGCTGGACCGCCCTGGTCGAGCGCCCGCACGGCATCGTGCTGGTCACCGGCCCCACCGGCTCGGGCAAGACCACCACCCTGTACTCCACGCTCAAGCGCCTGGCCACCCCGGACGTCAACGTCTGCACGGTGGAAGACCCGATCGAGATGATCGCGCCGGAATTCAACCAGATGCAGGTGCAGACCAACATCGACCTGGATTTCGCCAGCGGCGTGCGCACCCTGCTGCGGCAGGACCCGGACATCATCATGATCGGCGAAATCCGCGACCTGGAAACGGCGCAGATGGCGGTGCAGGCCTCGCTCACCGGGCACCTGGTGCTGTCCACCCTACACACCAACGACGCGCCCTCGGCGATCACCCGCCTGCTCGACCTGGGCGTGCCGCACTACCTGCTGGCCTCCACCCTCAACGGCATCCTGGCCCAGCGCCTGGTGCGCACCCTGTGCCCCAACTGCAAGGTGCCGCGCCCGCTCAGCGCCGCCCAATGGGCGGTGCTGGCTGATGCCGATGAAGCATTACCTGAGTCACCCACGCCATATGCACCGGCCGGTTGCATCGACTGCCGGCGCACCGGTTACATGGGCCGGGTGGGGCTGTATGAGTTGCTGCCATTGGGTTCGCGCCTGCGCAGCCTGATCCGCGCGGACATGGATCTGGCCGCTTTCAACCGTGCCGCGCGTGCTGAAGGGGTGCGAACCCTGCGCCGCGCGGGACTTGAAAAGGTGGCCGCAGGGCTGACTACAATCGAGGAAGTCCTGTCAGTGCTGCCGCCCCCGGATGAATTCCGCCCCGTTCCTGATTCTTGAAACCGGCCAACCCGTCGCCTCGCTGCGTCGTTACGGGCGTTTTCCGCATTGGATCCGCGTGGCGGCCGGACTGGACGCCGACGAAACGGTGGTGGTGGACGTCGAACACGGGGGCGCCCTGCCCGACCACCGCCACTTCGCCGGGGTGATCGTCACCGGGTCGGCCGCCTACGTCACCGACCGCGCCGACTGGAGCGAGCGCAGCGCACAGTGGCTGCGCGGCGTGGTCCACGACGACCGCCCGGTATTTGGCATCTGCTACGGCCACCAGCTGCTGGCGCACGCGCTGGGCGGCGAGGTGGCCTACAACCCGGCCGGCCGCGAGTCCGGCACCATCGAGCTGGCCCTGGACCCGTCGGCCAGCACCGATCCACTGTTCGCCGGCCTGCCCGAGCGCTTCCCGGCCCACGCCACCCACATGCAAACCGTGCTGCGCGCACCGGAGGGCGCGTCGATCCTGGCGCGCTCGGCGCAGGACAACTGCCACGCCTTCCGTTTCGGCCGCCAGGCCTGGGGCGTGCAGTTCCACCCGGAATTCGCCCCCCCCCACATGCGCGGCTACGTGCGCGCCCGCGCCG
>LNAP01006376.1_pt1 | contig 10188 bp, 6 predicted proteins | sample 602601 | NCBI WGS metagenome assembly LNAP01 (sample SAMN02440304, study PRJNA202911) | soil metagenome | biome: Subtropical and temperate rainforests or woodlands; isolation source: soil samples (1 kg each in a 20% v/v slurry with milli Q water) were... ...
GACAGCCTCGGTGGCAACTGTGGCGACCAATGTGGCGCATACATACAGTAATGGCAACTACTTGATCAGAGTGTGGGTCTACATTCTTTCGCCGACAACAAATATTGTCACTTTGTCGCTTTTGTCGCCTTTGTCGCCTTTGTCGCCTTTGTCGCCATTGTCGTCCACCCGTGACTGCCTGACACACCTTGTGCGAAATGTAAGTGGATGACTATGTGTGCGAAATAAACTTGCGAAACTGTTTCATCCATGGCCAAGGGGGTGACCGAGCGACAAAGGCGACAGAGGCGACAAAGGCGACAAGACGACAAAAGCGACAAAGGCAATACGTCGCCAGAATATTGCGTGAATAACAGTTGAGAGCTGTAGACAAGTAGGCTCGTGGGCGGTAGTGCCTCAGAGCTGCATGATAGGAGTGAATGACAGACTCGACTTACGTTCAACTCCTTGTAGCTTTCAAGTTGAACGCTTCCTCACCTTCCTCCACGCCCTTTGCCGCTTTGTCGCTTTGTCGCTTTGTCGCTTTGTCGTCTCCATCGGACAGCTCACGTCCCGCCTGGGGAAAGATTTTCCTGTTGTAGTAATGTACCAGCCATCTTTGCAAAATGTGTTGGCCTCTCGACTTATGCGACTTTGTCTGATAGCGACAATGCGACAATGCGACAATGTGACAATGTGAAGATGCGACAAAGGCGACAGCAGCGACAATATTGCCTCAATAAGGCTCCAGGCCAGCAGTTGTTACCTCTTCAACCTTGTGTGACACAGTCAAGTTGAACATTTCCAGACAAACGACGGACGCGAGCAACGGCGCATTGAGCGATGTTGAGCATGACTGTTAACACGCACAAACATCTCTAAACTTGGAAGATGAGTGATCAATCACCGCTGTTGCCATGAATCATGCGTACCAGGCTCACGCTAAAGGACCTGAATGGAGAAGTGTATGGGCCATTAATATTGATGCTATCATCAATGCAAATCATGTATCAAGTTGAAAATGAATGGTTGACAGAATGTATGATCATAGCGCACAATGTGAAAAAGCACAAGTTAGACCGCGATCAGCTCTTTGAGAGAGGGCACGATGAGTACTCGTGCTCCGAGCATATGGAATGTCCACCCAATCAGCTCAAAGCCCTCCTTAGTGTTGCACAATTGTGTGGAGTTTGGGATCAAAATCTCATCCACTTGACCTTTCAGCATCAGCTAAAACAAACGCTTCAAACCTGCGCGTTGCTGAAACGGCGCTCGCTTCTGCTGTACATCCAGTATCAAAATTGCAGTCGCGTCATATCTTGCAAGGATCGCTCTGAGCTTGGCTTTCTCCTCAGTGGATACCGCAGAAGGCACGCGCACATAAGCGATTCGTGACACGGACCTGTTTGGAGAGTTCGATCTCTCCATCTGATCACCACCGTCGGATTCGCTTGTAGTGCTATCAGAGTCTTCGCCTAAGCCTTGCTCACTGGTGCTTTCGCCAGAGTCAGACGAGTACGCACCGTCAATGACATCATCTTCCTGCTCCATAGGCGAACTATGCTGAGCGCGTAAATGCCGTTTTGCCGTGGCAGTAGTGCTCTGCGCAAGAACAGTGAAAGGGAGGTCATGCCTCTTCCTTTTCCTGTGTCCTTGTGCTCTGAGGAGTTTTTCTGTTGAAGATCGTTGGGTTTCAGAGAATTGCTTTACCAAAGTTTGACGGTTTGACTGAGAACGCATAAGTTCAGACTTCAAGCTTCTCTTCGATGGGCGAGACGACGTGGCATTGTTTGCAAGAGGCTCAACATGCGCATCAAAGTGCGTCCTGGATCTGCGGCGACCGGAAGGGATGATCATTGAATGAAGACCAGAACCTGAAACAAGCACACTGTCTGACGCACTATCGTGCGAGCCAGGTTGGGATACTACGTCGTGTGTTTGGTGGCTAAGATAACTTTCACTGGATCGGTGCGCAGATGACAAGTGCATTTTGAAAGCTCAGTTATGAAATTGGGAAGTCAGCAAGTTGTAGTATGTCTGCAATAAATATTTTCATGAAGAATCTCCATACAAAGGACCATTCAGATTGGAAAGCAGTCCAAGTTTGACCGCAAAACCCGTCTTAGCGATTGGACGGAAGACTGCTTGAGTGAAAAATGCAATGAGCCTGTGATTCGATTTTTCACTCAAGTTGTCGCGTCTTGTTTTCCAAACCCGACATCTGATGCTGGGTTAACTTCAGTTCGCAGCGCGTCACCCGTGTTTCATTCATGGCTTCCGATTCATTCTTGCCCAGTATTCTTTAATCGCTCCCGGCGCAGTCTCCAGCGCCTGTGCCCCAAGCCACTCGTCATCTGCTTCTGTATATCCTTTGTACCGAACCAAATACTCATATGTTCCAAGCCCGTTGTTGCGGTGTTCGACAATTCCGTCGATTTCCCACAGCTCTGCTTCTTGACTTCTCGCCACACTTTCAGGCATTTGCATTGAAAGACCGGGTGGTTCAGGCCCAAGACCAGCCCATCGCCGAGATTTGGCAACCATTGCAAATGCCTCCTCTTCAGATGGTGGCAGAACGAGAGGTGTTATGTCAAATGACCGGAGTGCCTGGACTTCACGAGCCACATTTTGCATTTCAATATGAGTGGCCCACTTTGGGTCTGATACGAGCTTGGTGTCAAACTCGGAACTGAATCGAATGTGACCTCGCAGCTTTCGTCGCTTGACGGAACCATGTTCGTCCATACAAATGAAGGACACCTTGCGAGGAAATTGCTTTCCAGCAATGGAATAGCAGACATCCTCAGGGAATTCTACTGCCTGATCAGATGCTGCCGCGGCTGCCGATTGCTGTTGTTGGGGTAATGCTGCAGCAACTTGCTCCTCTTTTTCCTCGTATTTTGCTTCCAATATTTCATCATCCATCTCCATGTCCATGGCGTCATTGTTTGCTCCAAGACCTGGATCAGCCGGTGGAACTTGTCTGCGCTCATCATCAACATGATCGTTCGGCTGTGCGCCTCTTACCTTTTGAGCATCAGTGAATTTATACCCAGCTTTTTTGATCCAGTTTTGAATCATCTCAGGTCGTACTAACCGAAACGCATTGTGAATTGCCTGAAGTAGTCCAGACGGTGTATAGCCCTCGTCGGGGCATTGCTTGCGCACGTGGTGCTTAAGGAACCCAAACATCAGTTCAATGGGATTCAAAGTAGGTGTGCGAGGTGGCAAGAATATGACGCCTGCTAATCCAACCTTTTTGGCATGATCATGCCAGAACGATTTCCTTCGCGCACTAGTGATTTTGGTTGCACCGTGGGTGCTGGCGCCGTCCCAGATGAGAGTCTTCTTGGTGAGTTTAGATTTGTATCCGATGCCGGCGATCTCATCTTGAAATGGAACATAAGATCTCGACCGATCCAATTGTCTATCATATCGAACGAGTGCCTCCTGCGCCACATTGAGTTCATGCTGCTTGCCACGCGCTTTGTCCACTAAACTGTCCAGGAGACGCTGCCCGCCTTCTGATTGTCCTTTCTTCGATCTTCGGTACACAGCAAGTTGATGACTTGCACGCTGCCATTGTCGTTGTTTCCGCTGCGTCTCCTGCACCAGTTTCGTGCGCGCCACTTCTCTTGGTTCCATATATGGGATCGAAAAGTGATGGCCCGAATCAGGACACCCAAGAATACCGTCGGAATCTTCATTGCACTCGGTGACAAGGCCTTGCAGCTTTCGTTTCACATACCACGGGATCAATAGACGTTCGACATAGTCAACCACGTCACCCGCAGTCGAACGAAATGCTTTGATGCTGCCTCCCAGGTATGCTTGGCGTGCTGGCAACTCACGATGCAGGCCCACTTTGCCATGCATTCGAACTTGAATCAAAATTCGCCTCAGTTCTCTTGTCACTGCCGTCTTATCTGCATCCACAAGGCCAGGCGGGATGCGCAGTTGCTGCTCATTCATTAGTTGTCTCATCTGATCCAGCGAGAGCTCAGCTCGGATCTGCGACACGGAAAACCCGAGATCGATTCCGGCCTTGGGATTACGGAATTCGTAGGACATGAACGTTTTGGGCACGCCTCGAAAATCTCTCCTCGGCGGGATGATTACATAATGCATGAACATGCCTCCAGGTGAGTCCTTCTCGACGCCTATCGTGGCGATGACATTGAACGTGGGCGACATTCCTTTCGGGCGAAGTAGGTAGCCTCTCTGATGAGCGTGCGCCCAAACATGATGCTGCTGATCATAGAGTCGGAAGTTGCTCTCATCCATAAAAAACAGGTTGTATGGATTGAGCTGCCCATCGGTGCCAAGGCGTTGCATAAACCGAAACGCTGCACGCTCCTCCAGAATAGCCTTTGCCCCTGGGTCCATACCGGCGGCTGCAGCAGCAGGGGCGGCGGGAGCGACAGCAGCGGCCGCGGCACCACCTAATTCATCTCGCCTGATGGCGCCCTGAGCTCGCCTCTCTGGCTCCTCGGCAGTTTGTCGAATCAATCCTTTGGGATCCATATAACTGGCCTTCTTCCAATCGATATTCAGCTTCTTAATCGCCCGCCAGATAGATGTGTCACTGGGAACCTTATTTTCATCCAGAATACCTTCATGAACAGCCAACTGTTTCAGCTCTCGTATGGTCAGTTTGGGTAACTTGAACAACAGTCGTGCCAGGGCCAGGATTTGCTCTCGGTTCATCAGTGCCACCGAGCTTCGATACCCTCCCCGGGGACACACCACTGGAACCGAGAGCTGCTGCGCATCTGCCAACTTCTTGTACCGCCCCACAGTTCGAGAGGAGATTTGCAACTGCTGAGCGATGAGTTTGGGCTTTAACCCTTGTTGCAAATACAACATCACACGAGAGCGAATGTCGACCGAAAGTGGATGACCGCGGCGATATATCGAAATGGGAGCACCAAACCGAGGGGCGATCGGGCCAGCTGGAGAAGGAAGCAGGACTTGTGCTCCAAGATCTGGCTCTCGTGGAGCAGCAGCTGCTGCAGCTGATGCGGAGGACACGTTTTCGAGTCTGTCAAAATCGCTCATAAATATGTGTGAGCAACTGCGCGAAGTCAGCAATATGCAGCACCCATAACTCACTGAAGTATCGCCAAGGGAGGCGTAATCGACACTGAGACATACAAATTTTCTGCAATGTTCCCGTTGAGGAAAATTGTACTTTGTTCTTGTGCGAGAGACAAGGCGCAAAAGGCTCCAGCGATGTGCAAGATTTAATTGATTGTGCTTGCAGAAATCGCTGGCTGGCCACTTGTAAACGCCACCTTTTCGCCACCTACATTTCGATGCGCCTCACTTCGTCACTCGGGACGTAAACGCCACTTCGTAACATCTGGATCTCGTTGTGTGTTGCAGAGGCGCAGGTTGGCGTAGCATCAGACGCTCCCTCCATGACAACATTGATTGGTGTGTTCGCTTTGTCGTTTGGTCGCCTTTGTCGCCTTTGTCGCCTTTGTCGCCTTGGTCGTTCATGTTCCCTCAGTTGCGGACAGTATATTTTGCGAAAGTCGAGCAAGTATCTGTTGAACCATGCGAAATATTTGCTCCAATTCGCAGATGACTGGACCTTGGACGACAGGACGACAATGCGACAGTGCGACAATGCGACAATGCGACAATGCGACAATGTGACAACTTGAAAGACGACAGGGCGACAGGCGACAGTGCCATTGTTTTCCCCATTTGCACTCCCCTTGGCCCAGAGGGGACACAAGCTTCCCGTTTCAATGGAGGAGGCCTTCTAGCAGAAGTGAATGAAGAGCTGCCATTGCATCATGGACATGCGCATTTAATGACGGTGTGAGAGCACGTTTGGCGGAGACAGACTTTGGCTGAAGCCACCATGCACGTAGCGTGATGGTCGTCGAGAGGAGACGGAGTGTCGAAAGGTCGGCATGACATCGAGATAACGGAGACCGAGCGAGCAACACCAAAGAACAACACGAGCGGCAACGTGTACCGCACAGACAGAGTTAAAAAAAAAGAGTCATAGTATACGGAAATTCATTCCATTCTGGCCTCCAGTTGGTTTCCATACCTGTGCGCTATCCGTTACATGGGTAATGATCGATCAGTCATTAGTTCGTCGTCAGACAGTTCCATGTTGCCACCGTGGGATCATCACTTATTGCAGTCTTCATTGCTGCCTTTCATACCACATTAGTTGCCGCATAACTAGCCACTCGCCACTTGGACGCCACATTTGATCGCTAGTTAGATGCCACATTATTGCCACATAGTTGCCACATAGTTGCCACATAGTCGCCACTTACCACAGCTACCAGCAGAGACATAATCTTTCGCGTGCGCTTCGATCTGTCAGCCAGAAACCAGACCAGTTTTCGCGGTAGTGCTCAACAAGCGGTGCTCTCGCGTGGAGCGAAGCTATAAATATATGCTGCGCTGTAACGCAGCATTTATTCGTGCACGTTGCCCCTCGCACACACTCTGTATCCCAGCTATCATCGATTTTATCTCTCGTCACTCTCACAGCACCCGATCCATTCTTGCTGCGACGACACATGCATATTGAATGCAGCGAATGATAAAGAGATGCGTAGTGCAGGCGCTCTGCTTATTCACTTGCTAATGGCCATGGTAGTATGCGTACATAGACAATGTGACGGGCGCTATGCGGCAATGCTAGCGCGTCGTGGCAATACAGTGATGTGCTGCTGTTGATCCTATTCTCTTCATTCTGCTTGCAACTGGCGGTGCATGTCGGTGTACGTGTGTGCATCCTGTGTGACTATCATGAGCAACCAGAGTGGCGAGAGCAAAGTGGAATGCATCAAATCATGAAAATCGGCCTAATCGCTGGAATTTGAACGGAGGTGTGCTGGCGGCTTCGTGGTGTCGTCGGCCATGCACATGATGCACAACTGCTACATGCGGCCGATTCTGACGATTTGCTCGATTTGACGCATTTGTTGCGGGTGACTTCGCAGCATGCACGCTTTCCGGTGAAGGTGAGGTCCACTTCACACACTCCACCGAAAGTACACTTTCCGTCAAATGTGCAAGACAGGCAAAGTCAGTAAAATCTGCAAAATCTATCAATTCAGCAAAATCGTCAAAGCCGCTTCTCACCATCATCACTCGACAGCTTGAGGTTGATAAATGTTGCGCACAGTCCAAGTTAACTTTACTTCTCCCACAAGCACTCGAGCACTTTCATGCAGCAACCTCTGAGCCTATCGAATTCATCCACCAATCACAAGTTGTTGCCTGACAAACAGTATGCGGTGACGCTGAAACAGCAGCATGCACAGCACAGAAGCGTTGAGCTTCATGCGTATCATCAGCATCTGTGGCAAGAGAGCTTGGACGACTGCGCTGGCAACGAAGAGCAAGCCAAACAGCAATACGATCGCATCGTCAACGCGCTCACGCGTCACGTGCAGTATCAGGAGCAGCGGCAGCAGCAGCAGGCTGAGCGCGCGCGGCAAGTGAGCAAGAGTACCAATAACAGCCATTATGCATCTCGCTCCCGCAGCGTTTGTCGTCAACGGAAGCGTCAGAAGGTCGCAGCCATTGTGGAGGCAAAGGTGGACCATGACAGTAAGATGCCACAGTATGATGATGCTACGTATGTACCGCGCATACCAAACGCTATAACCTGGTCCAATCTTGATCGCGCTCAGCCGGACGAGTTGCGCGATGGTAGTGTGTCTGAAAGCTCCGATAATGGGGCTGATCTAGGTGTAGCCGTCTCAGCAACGTGCAGACTGAAGTGGTGCAAGCCGGGCATTGTATCCAAGCTCGTGGGCGTCAGTCACAGTGTGCTGCGCTCGTGGGCGAAAGCCAAAGTCGTGACGACCATGGTCAGCTCTGGTGGGCACCGCCTGTTTCATCTGCAGAGTGTGCGACGCCACATCGCGGCAGCATTGCCAGCAACAGCAGCTGCTACCCAACACATAAAGACACCGGCCGACGAACAACAGTCAGCTGCGACGTTTACTGCAGTCGACGCAGGTCAGCAGTTGTCAGCAGTATACCAATTGCTGGTCTACATGCGTCTCACCGGTGCATCAGACGATGAGGCGCGCCTGAACGCGATGGGTGAAAGCATCAAAGCACAGGTGCTGCAGCGGTATCGACTTGTGCACACGGAAAGCAATGTCGATGCAAGTTTATTCATCTTGGAGCTGGACGCCGTGGTAGATGCAGAACCCGGACAGCAACCACAGAACGAGGAAGAACATGGTCAGCGTAGCCCCATGAACACGTCAGGTATGCGCAGGATGCTGCGTACCATATGTGAGCATGGACGCCCATCGAGACTGAGGATTGTGCTCCGCTCATCAGACGACATTTCACCTGTCCCGGCTGCATATGCGTTCTTTCAGCTGCTTTGTCGCTGTATGGGCGCCACTATCGACATCGTTCCTGAGCTGCCGCACCTGCTGTGAGGATTGCATCTAGATCTGGTAAACGTCAAGACAGAGCGGGGACCTTCGCGTCGCCATCGCCATAGCGGCAAAGCGCAAAGGCATGACGCAGCGTACGGGCATAGCTTCGCCCCACGCGAGAGCAGTGCTTGTTCAGCATTGCGATGGAATCAGGTCTAGTGATTGGTTGCTGTGTTGGCACACGCAAAACATAGTGTCGCTAGCGATTGTTTCGCAGCAACATTTGAGGGTGCTCGTTTAACGGTGCGAAGGCGCAGCTTGGGATAAGACCAGACGCGTACGCTCCCTCCATGACAATCTTGGTATGTCATATTGCCCTGAGGGCCTTCTGTCGCTTTGTCGCCTTTGTCGCCTTTGTCGCATTGTCGCTTTGTCGCGTTGTCGCTTTTGTCGCCTTGGTCGTCCATGTTCCCTCAGCTGCGCGCGATCTTCTTTGCCAAAGTTGAAGCAGTATCTGATGAGCCGTGCGAAACATTTTCTCCCGACTCGCAGATGTCTGAACCTTGGGCAACAGGACGACAACGCGACAATGCGACAATGCGACAATGTAAAGACGACAGGGCAACTACGCGACAGTGCACCTGTTTTTCACCGTTCGCATGTACATCTTCCGAAGGCCAATGGATAGCTCGAGGGCCAGGCAGCAGTCAGTTGCAGTCCAAGCCGCTCGTGGAATGGATGTGCATGCACGGGTTTGAGTAGACGGGTGATTAAGTGCGACTCAAAGCGGTGTGTACTAACGTCACGATTAGGTGGCGACTGTAGTGGCGACTACAGTGCGGTGGCGAACAATGTGGCGAATATAGTAACCACCTGGTCAGAGAGTATTGGTATGTTTCTTTCGCCGATCACAAATATTGTCGCTTTGTCGCCTTTGTCGCTTTTGTCGCCTGGTCGCTCAGCCACTCTTGGTTATCATAATGGAAGAAACAGTTTCGCAAATTTATTTCGCATACATCATCGTCCACTTACATTTCGCAAAAGATGTGACAGGCATCCATGAAGGTCCAGCAAAGGCGACAAAGGCGACAAAGCGACAAAGCGACAAAGCGACAAAAGCGACAAATGACAACGGACAATATCGACAACATTTCAAGACATGCGATGGGAGGATGGATAACCAATCGTCGTTGCTACTATGAAGCAGGAGCACCAGAAAGCGGCTCACGTACAAGGATCTGAATAAGAGAGTGTTTGCGATTAACCTCGATGCTATCATCAACGCATCAACGCATTACAGCGCACGACACAACACACAGTCGACACTTCGACCAGCGTTAGCAGCCTAGCGCCGGTCACAATATCAGCCTGACGGCTGAACATAGAAATGTAGAGCAAGACCAGAGAGCATTGTACCACAATAATCAATGATGTATGGTCTTCTTCTTCTAACCTACATCAAGCTGAAGCCGAGCACGCAGTGGTTCACATTACAGGTTGCGCAGCTCAACAAGTCGCTGCTGCGCATCGGCATTGCCGTGAGCGGCTGCCTTTTTGTACAATGCGATAGCCTTTGGTAAAGACTTTTCGATACCGGCAGAGCTGTACGCACCGGACTCGAACAGACGCCCCAGTTGCAATTCAGAATTTGGGTTTTCTTGTTTTACAGCTCGCTTCCACCACTTCACGGCCAGCTCTTTCGATTGCATACCATAATCCATTTCTGAGAACATGATTCCCAGCGAATGTGCAGCATCCGGGTCTCCTTGCTTGGCGGCCTTGAAGAAGAGCTCCGCAGCCATAGTGAATGACTGTTCCACTCCTTGAC
>LNAP01006377.1_pt1 | contig 10188 bp, 7 predicted proteins | sample 602601 | NCBI WGS metagenome assembly LNAP01 (sample SAMN02440304, study PRJNA202911) | soil metagenome | biome: Subtropical and temperate rainforests or woodlands; isolation source: soil samples (1 kg each in a 20% v/v slurry with milli Q water) were... ...
CCGCGCCTGCACGCGGATCGCTACGAGCTCTATATGTCGGCGTTCGCCGCGGATCTGGCTCGGGGGCTGGTCTTGTCGGGGCGATTGGCGGAAGGCGCGCAGGTCCTGCACGAAACCATCGACCGCGTCGAGCAGGAAGGCGGCGCCTTCGACATGCCGGAACTGCTCCGTCTGCGCGGAGAGCTCGAGGCGCAGGGTGGGAACCTCGACGCGGCCGAGGCAAGCCTCGTCGCGTCCGCGGAGCTCGCCGAACGACAGGGGGCGCTGTCCTGGCGGCTGCGCACCGAGATGTCGCTCGCGCGGCTGCGCGAGCGGCAGGGTGTGGGAAATCCGCGCGAACAGCTCGCCAGGACCTATGCACAGTTCACCGAGGGGTTCGAGACCGCCGATCTCAAAGCCGCACGGCTCATGCTGAACCCGGCCTCCGCCTGATCAAGCCGGAGGGCTTATCCGGGCAGCCATGCCGGACCGAACTGGATCAGCACGAGCAGGACGACGACGAGCAAGCCGAGGGTCGCAAACAGCCGGCGCATCCCCGGTCGCTCCCTTGGTGCGGGTTTCGCCATTGTGATGCTAGCTCGCGGTTGCCACGTCCAGGATCGCGTCGGCAAAGGCCTTTGGCGCCTCCTGCGGCAGATTGTGCCCGATGCCGCCCTTGATGGTCCGGTGCGCATAGCGCCCGGAGAATTTTGCGGCGTAGGCGGACGGCTGCGGATGCGGCGCCCCGTTGGCGTCACCTTCCATGGTGATGGTGGGCACGATGATCACGGGGGCCTGCGCCAACCGCGCCTCGTAGGCGTCGTATTTCGCTTCGCCCTCGGCGAGGCCGAGGCGCCAGCGGTAATTGTGGATCACGATCGCGACGTGGTCCGGATTGTCGAAGGCCGCCGCGCTGCGCTCGAAGGTGGCATCGTCGAAATGCCATTGCGGCGAGGCGAGTTGCCAGATCAGCCGCGAAAAATCTCGACGGTACTTGTCGTAGCCTTCGCGGCCGCGTTCGGTCGCGAAATAGAACTGGTACCACCATTGCAGCTCCGCCTTCGGCGGCAGCGGCATCTTGCCGGCCTGCTGGCTGCCGATCAGATAGCCGCTCACCGAGACCATCGCCTTGACGCGCTCCGGCCAGAGGGCGGCGACGATGTTTGCGGTGCGCGCGCCCCAGTCGAAGCCGGCGAGCGTGGCCTTCTCGATCTTGAGCGCGTCCATCAGCGCGATGACGTCGGTTGCGATCGCTGCCGGCTGCCCGTTCCGCATCGTCGCGTCGGAGAGCAGGCGCGTGCTGCCGTAGCCGCGCAGATAGGGGATGATCACGCGATGGCCGGCCGCCGCGAGCAGCGGCGCGACGTCGACGAAGCTGTAGATGTCATAGGGCCAGCCGTGCAGCAGGATCACGGGCGGACCATCCGCGGGACCCGCTTCGGCATAGCCGACGTTGAGGAGGCCGGCGTCGATCTGCTTCAGGGACGCGAACGCCGTGTTGGCTCCCGGCTTGATGGTGACGGCGGACTTCGCCGGCTTGGCCGTTTCAGCCAAGGCGGTCGCGCTGAGCGAAAGCTGGGCGGCTGCGAGCGTCATGGCGGCGCTTCCGAAAAAGCGGCGGCGTTCACGGTTGATGTTGTCGGACATGTGGTGCTCCTGTCGTCGTTGCCTGCTGTGAGGCGTGGCGATCCGCCACGCGGCTGCTGTTCAGCCCTTGTGTCCGTCCAGTCGCGCAAGGAAGTCGCGAACGAGCGCAGCGATTTCGTCGGTGGCTTCATCCAGCGCGAAATGGCCGGCGTCCAGGAGGTGAACCTCCGCAGCCGGAACGTCGTCGCGATAGGCCGAAGCGCCGGCGACCGCGAAGGACGGATCGTATTTGCCCCAGGCCACCAGCGTCGGCGGCCGGGTCTTGCGCAACCATTCTTGCCATTTCGGATAGGAGGCGACGTTGGTCCGGTAATCCAGGAACAGCGTGGTCTGGATCTCGGCCTGTCCCGGACGCGTCAGGAACGCATATTCGTCGCCCCAGGTATCGGGGTCGTAACGTTCGGGATGCGGGCTGGAGCCGAGATGCCGCTGGCGCGTCGCCGCGAGCGAGGTGAAATTGGCCTTGAGCGCCTCGAGCTCGTGTGCCGGATCGGCCCAATATCTGCGACGCGCGTCCCAGAGCGGGCTCAAGCCCTGCTCGTGCGACACGGCGTTCTGGATGATGATCCCGCGCACGCGTTCGGGATGCGCCAGCGCCATGCGGAAGCCGACGGGGCCGCCATAGTCCTGCATGAACAGGACGTAATTGCCGAGACCGAGCTTGGCCGTCAGCTCGTTCATCACGCCGGCGATGTTGTCGAACGTATAGGCGAAATCGGACGGCGGCGGCGCGCTGCTGTTGCCGAAGCCGGGATAATCAGGTGCGATCACGTGGTATTTGTCGGCCAGCAGCGGCAGCAAGGGCTCCAACATCCGCGACGAGGACGGGAAGCCGTGCAGCAGTAGCACGGCCGGGGCGTCGGGCGATCCGGCCTCGCGATAGAAGGTCTTGAGACCGCCGATATCGATGGTGTGATAGCTGATCGAGCGCCGGCTCGATCGCAATTCCTGCGCCGAGGCCTGTATGACGGTGCAAGCCATGGCGGCGGAGAGAGCGAGGGCGGCTGGAATGCTCATGTCGTTGCTCTCGTGCATAGCGTGAGGATTTGCGGAAAGTGCTGCGGCGCATTCCACGCGCGTGGCTGCGTCGGCCGGGTTTGGTTCGAGCACGTCGTTCGTTGCTCGCAAACCCAATCTGCGCTCAAAGTGGACTGTTGGCTCGTTATGTATTGTTAGGCGTTGAGAGCGGCCGTATCAGGCGTGTCGCCGCTATTCGAAGACGGCGTCGAAGATCTCGACGTCCATCAGCACCGGCTTGGCAATCACGGTTCCATCGGGCCGCACTGTCTGCGCGCGCCGAAGTGTCGGCACCACGATGCCGCCGAAGCTGTCATGGGCCCAGGAGGAGTGCGCGACCTTCATCCCGAAGAGGTCGTGATCTGTCCGCCGCTGCAGGGCGCTCTCGTCGAAATAGAAGACCTGCTCGGGCGCGAGCGTCATCAGGTGAGCCGGGAATTGTGCCCGCAGCCGTCGCCAGGTTTCGGCATTCTCCTGCCAGGGCGACAGCTCCTCGATCACGACGTCAGGATGGGCAAGCAGGAATGGAATCGTCAGATAGCTCCAGATCGCGACGCCGCAGAAGAAGATCAGGTGCAGCTCATCAGCGAGCGCTGACGGATCGACCTCGGGAAATGCAAGGCTGGGGTTAGGCCAGGACCGCAACACGTCACCATCCAGGCTCTCGATCGTGATCGCATCCGGTTGAAAGGAGCCGGAGTATTCACCCCCGGTGATGCCGGTGAAGCGCACCGATTGCGTCCGGGTCGAGCCTTCCGCGGTCACGTCCTTGAATTCCCGGGCATGGCCGGCACTGGAGAACAGCGTTCCGCCAACGGAAAGGTGGAGCGTGAACCGGTTCAAGCTGTTCCAGCGGGCCATTCCGCCGCTGGCATCGATTACATCGTCAAGAAGCGCCATGTCCCGCCATATCCACCGTGAGTGTTTCCACCATGGCGGGGCCCATGCGGCTTGGCGTGTTAGAAGTTGTTAGGAGTTGCGAGCGGGCATCAGGCGGTATCTCGTTGAAGATACTCTCAATTCAGGGTGCTCAGCAGCTCCCTGGCAGCGATCAGATCGCGGGTCTGCAAGCCCTCCTGGTAGCGCGCAACGAGGGGGGTGAGCAAAGCGCGGACGTCAGCTGGCTGGCCGGCCCGCTCCCAGATGCGGCCAAGGCTGATCGCCCCGCGAAGCTCCCAGCCGACCGCGGATTGACGCCGGGACAGATCGAGCGATTTGCGCAAGGTCCTCTCCGCCTCTGCAGCGTGGCCCGACCCGGCGAGGATGTCACCCTTGATCCTGAGCATCTCCGGCATGTCGAAGGATTCGCCATGATCGGGAATCTGGGCGATCGCTTCGTTGATCGTCTGCAAGGCCTCGTCGGGCTGGTTCTGGGCGGCGAGACCCTCCGCGAGCGCCGTCGCAAACACCGTCGTCATGATGCGGTGCCGTGTCGCGTACAACGTGGCCTGGCTGCGGCGAAGGTACTCGATGCCCGCCGCGGCGTCGCCGCGGCGCAGCAGCAGCTCGCCCTTCTGGCCGATGCCGACCGCGTGATAGGGGCCGAGGAAGTGCCGTGCGGAATGATCGATCAGCCGATCGATCAGGATTTCGGCATCGGCCCAGTCGCCGACCCAGAGGAACACGTAGATCGTCCAGATCAGGGAGATGCCGAGGGTGAGAGGCTGCTCGAGCAACTCGGCCTCGCGAATGGTGTATCTGGCCACCTCGACCGCTCGCTCGGGCCGGCCCGTGAGCCAGAGCCCGCGCGCCAGCGCAACCAGTGCGACGATGCGGTCGTCATAACCGAGATGGCCGATGTTGAGCCGTTGCGAGCCTGGATTGTGCACCATCGCGCTTTCGCAGAACCGAACCGCCTTGTCCTGGTTGCCGATCAGATGATGCGCGACGCCGAGCATCCAGTCCACGTTCAGCGTGGCCGCGGAATCATTCAGCTTGCGCGCAACGCCCTCGCCCTGTTCGCCGGTGTCGAGCGCGCCGTGAAAATCTCCGACCCTGGTCAGGTAGATGTGCAATCCGCGCAGCAGCCAGAGCTGCCAGTGCAGGTCATCGAGCTGCCGGGCGAGTTCGAGACTGCGCGTGAAGGCCGACCGGACCGCTTCGGTATTGCCCTGCGTGAACATCACGGAGACGCCGAGCGCGGCCTGCAGGGCCATCTCCTGGCGGCTGTCGACGGCGCGCGTGTCGAGGGACGCCAGCGCCTGCTGGGTCCATCGGTAGCATTCCGTCAGCAATGTCAGTTCGAGGAAGAACTGGGCCGCCGAGGCCGCCAGATCCACGCCGATCGTCCGGTCGCCGCGGTCCGAAAAGCTGAAGGTCAGGGCGGCCCTGACATTGGGCAAATGGTCGGCATAGGGAAGGAAGCCGCCCGCGCTCTGCATGCCCGTGGATTTGACGGCAATGTCGTGCAGGACGTCGCGGAAATATTCGGCGTGGGCACGCGCGACGCGGTCCGCTTCCCCCTTCTCGACGAGCTTGTCCGCCATGAAGGCGCGGGTGGTGTCGAGCAGGCGATAGCGGAGCCGCCGCTCCGCCGGCGAGGTCGCGATCAGGGATTTGGAGAGCAGGTTCGAAATGGCTTCCACGCCTTCGGGCTCGTCGACACCCTGGCAGGATGCGACCGCAAGCGCGGCTTCCAGCGTGAACGGCCCGACGAACACCGACAAGCCGCGCAGGGTCGCGCTCTCGGTCGGCGGCAGCAGATCGTAGCTCCAGGCGACCGCGGCGCTCAGGGTCTGGTGCCGCGGAATCGCCGTGCGCCGTCCCCGCCACAGCAGCGAGAAGCGGCTGTCCAGCAGTGATGCGGTCCCGGCAATGCCATAGGCGTTGACGCGTCCGGCGGCGAGCTCGATGGCCAGTGCAATGCCGTCCAGGCGCCGGCAGATTTCGGCAACGAGCGGCGCATCCTCCTCGGTGAGCTCGAATTCGCTCAAGCTCTCGGCAATGCGTTCCACGAAGAGCTGGCTTGCGGGATAGGCAAGGATGTCGGCGATGCCGAGGCCTTCACGCTGCGGCGGGCAATCCAGCGGAAACAGCCGGTGGACGCGCTCACCTTCGGTCCGAAGGGATTCGCGGCTGGTGGCCAGGATATGCAGCTGCGGCGCTTCGCGGACCATGCGCTCGGCCAGAGGGGCGAGCTCGTCGACGATATGCTCGCAGCTGTCGAACACCAGCAGCATGCGCCGGCTGCGCAGGACCGTCAGCAGGCTCGGCACGGGATCGTCGGCATTGACGGTCAGGCCCAGTGCGGAAGCAATCGTGCCGGGAACCAGCCGGACATCCGTCAGTGCGCCGAAATCGACGAAACACACCTGGTCATCGAAGGCCGCGAGCTCGCGATGCGCGACGGCAAGCGCGACCGACGTCTTGCCGATTCCGCCCGGGCCGACGATTGTGACGAAGCGATGCTGGGCAAGCTCGGCGGAGATTTTCTCGACCGCATCGTCCCGCCCGATCATCTTGGCAAGCGGTGTGGGCAGCGAGCGGGGCGAAGCGGCCGGCAGGCCGGCCCGGCTCTCCGAAGGCGCAGCCCGGAGCAGCGGGGCTGCGAAGCAATAGCCGCGGCCGGGGACGTTGATCACATAGCGGGAACCTTCGCCGGCAGTGCCCAAGGCCTTGTCGTCCAAAGCCTTGCGAAGCGTCGTGATGTGGAAGCGCAGGCTTCCCTCGTCGACGTTGACGTCGGCCCAGACGCGCTTGATCAACTCTCGCTTGTCCACGACCTCACCGGCACGTTCAGCGAGACAGATCAGGATATCGAGCGCGCGGCCGCCGAGATGATGCGGTGCGCCGTCCTTTTCAAGCAATCGCGATTTCGCGAACAAGCGGAAGGGCCCGAAGGCAATGGCCGAATCCTGCTCGTTGGTGTCTGGCACGGGCGAGTAATCCGGTGAAAGGGCTGATGTTCGCAATTTTAACTACCAGAACGCGCTGTCCAGTAAACCGGCCGAAAGTGGCGAAATCGCGTGACCGTCGGCCGATTGCATGGAAGCGATCCCGGCAATCTCACCCAAAAGCAGCAATTTTGGGCACGGCCGGGCCAGCTGAGCAGTCCCATTGGCAGCGATGGACCGGCGCGCTGACGGAGCGCCTGCACCGCCCTTCATAACAGAATCTTGCAACGTCTAACGGGCTAAACAGCTGCGATGCATCCAGTATGGCCTTCGAGTTAGATCCTATTTCAACGGGGAGGCCATGATGTCCATTATCGACGCTCGGCCGAACGACCATGTCGTTCGATCTCAATTCGTCGCCAGTCTCGATGAGCAGTCGCGTGATTGGGAACTCGTGCTGCGGGAATCCCATCATCGTATGAAGAACACGCTGACGCTGCTGGGGGCGTCGGTCCGTCGCGATTTCACGCGTGCGGGCAAAGGCGATGTGTCGTTGGCGGTGGACCGGCTCGAGCGGCGCATCGTCGCCTTCGGCAGGCTCTATCAAATCTTGTCCGATCATGGCGATCTGCCGGTGGTCTCCGCAGCGGCCTTCTTCGAAGGCCTGTGCAAAGCGATCTCCGAGGCCGTGCTGGAGCCGGCGGGCATCCGCTGCGAGGTTGCGATCGAAAGCGGCTTGTTGCCTTCTGCGCAGTGTCATCGGCTCGCGCTGATGCTGACGGAGCTGGTGACGAATGCGGCAAAGCATGCTTTCCCGAACAAGAATGGTGCGTTGATCCGCATCGGCCTGGCCAGGCGCGACGGCACCTGGCTCTGCACGGTGGCCGACAACGGCATCGGTGCCACCGGTCCGCTTCAGGGCACCGGCAGCCGGATTCTCGAAGGGCTCGCTCGCAGCATCCACGCGCGGTTGCAGGGCGAGGCGGGGGAGGGCGGCACGCGGGTCACCATCGTGCTGCCGATCGCCGCGGCGTAACGCGGGGCGAGCTTGCCTTTTCCCCACAACGGCTGGCGGACCGAACCCGCGGCTTGAAACAAGGAGTTCGACATGGCTGTGATCGGGATCAATCGCGAAGCTGAAACAAGGCCCTCGAAATCTCGCGGAGTTGATTCAAAGCTCGAGGTCCTCGTGATCCCGGTGGCCGACGTCGACCGCGCCAAGGCGTTCTATGCGCGACTCGGCTGGCGGCTGGACGCCGACTTCGCCTCAGGCGACGACTGGCGCGTGATCCAGTTCACGCCGCCGGGCTCGGCCTGTTCGGTGATCTTCGGCAAGAACGTCACGGCCGCAGTGCCCGGCTCGGCGCGAGGCCTGTATCTGGTCGTCTCCGATCTCGAAGCGGCACGACAGGATCTGCTCGACCGCGGCGTCGAGATCAGCGCGCCATTCCACGGTGCCGGCGACGTTCACGCCGGGCCTGACGAGCCATATCTGTTCGGCAGCGTTCGAGTCGGTGGTGCTGACCCGAAGCGCGGCAGCTATGCTTCCTTCGCCGCGTTCAGCGACCCCGACGGCAATGGCTGGCTGTTCCAGGAAATCACCACACGATTGCCGGGACGCATCGCGCCCGACAGCACGACATTCGCCTCAACGACCGATCTGGCCGCAGCGCTGCGTCGCGCGGCGCTGGCGCATGGCGAGCATGAGACGCGGAGCGGCGGACACGACGAGAACTGGGCGGATTGGTACGCCGACCATATCGTCCGCGAGCAAGCCGGCCAGCCGCTGCCGACTTGAGCTGCAGCGTGAGATATCTCCCGATCCTGGCCGACACGGCGCGCGATGATTATCGCGCGCCGTGTTGCATTGCGCCTATGTCGTCGCCCTCTTGCCGTGTGCGGACTCGCAACGGCTAACGCAGGCTAACAATCCATAACGCGCAAATTGCCGGGGCCTCAGTCAATCTCTCTGCACACCAACGGACGCGCTGGTTTCGAATTCGGTCAGCGTCACCGACCAAAGCAAGGGAGATCCAACATGACCGCGCAAGCACGATCCGAGTGCCTCAATCCCGACCGCCGTCAATTGCTGAGCCAGGCCGCGATGACCGCGATCGCCGCCAGCGTGTCGAGCCTGTTGCCGCTGCATCCGGCCAAGGCTGCCGCAGGCGGCGCCATCCGCCCCTTCCAGATCAGCGTGCCCGAGCAGGATCTGCTCGACCTGCGCCGGCGCCTGGCTGCCACGCGCTGGCCGGATCGCGAGATCGTCACCGATCAGTCGCAAGGCGTACAACTGACGACGGTGCAACAGCTCGTGCGCTACTGGCAGAGCGACTACGACTGGCGCAAGCTGGAAGCGCGGTTGAACGCCCTGCCGCAATTCGTCACCGAAATCGACGGTGTCGACATTCACTTCATTCACGTCCGCTCGCGGCACGAGAATGCACTGCCGATGATCGTCACGCATGGCTGGCCCGGCTCGATCATCGAGCAGATGAAGATCGTCGGTCCGCTCACCGATCCGACCGCGCATGGCGCCAAGGCTGCGGACGCGTTCGACCTCGTGATTCCCTCGCTCCCTGGCCACGGTTTCTCGGGCAAGCCGACGGTGCTCGGCTGGGATCCCCAGCGCATCGCGCGGGCCTGGATCGTGCTGATGAAGCGGCTCGGCTACAACCGCTATGTCGCGCAAGGCGGCGATTGGGGTAACGCGGTCACCGAGCAGATGGCGCTGATCGCGCCGCCGGAATTGCTCGGCATCCACACCAACATGCCCGCGACCGTCCCCGACGACATCGCCAGGGCGCTGCAACCCGGCGGAACGCGCCCGGCGAACCTCTCGACCGAGGAGCGCCTTGCCTACGACCAGCTCGACGATTTCTACAAGCACGGCCTCGGCTACGCGATCGAAATGTCGAACCGGCCGCAGACGCTCAACGGTCTCGTGGATTCGCCCGCGGGCCTCGCGTCGTGGATGCTCGACCACGATGCGCGCAGCGCCGCGATGATCGCACGCGTGTTCGACGGCGGGACGGAAGGGCTTTCGCGCGACGATGTGGTCGACAACATTACGCTCTATTGGTTCACCAACACCGCGGTGTCGTCGGCGCGGCTGTACTGGGAGAACAAGCTGGTGTTCTTCGCGCCCAAGCACGTCAATATCCCGGTCGCCGTCAGCGTCTTTCCGGACGAGATCTACGCCGCGCCGCGGAGCTGGGCCGAGAAGGCCTATCCCAAACTGATCCACTACAACCGTCTCGACAAGGGCGGACACTTCGCGGCCTGGGAGCAGCCGGCGCTGTTCTCCGCGGAAGTGCGGACGGCGTTCCGTCCGCTGCGGCAATCGATCTGAGATGCGAACCCATACATCAGGAGTGCAAGCAATGAACCGTCCCGAACGCAATTTCACGACCGGCGACATCCGCCTCGAGCGCCGGCTCCCGACCTATTGGCGCGTCACCTTCGATATGCCGCCGGTGAACATCTTTGGCCCGAGGCATCTTCCATTGCTCGATGACGTCGTCACGGCGATCGAAACCGATCCGGACGTGAAGGTCGTCGTGTTCGACAGCGCGGTCGAAGGCTTTTTCATCACGCATTACGACTTCCTCGCGCCGCTCGCGGATTCACTCGAGGTCCCGCCCGGGCCGACCGGCCTGCAGTCGCTGCCTGACACGCTGGTGCGCCTCAGCCGCGCGCCGGTCGTCTCAAT
>LNAP01006378.1_pt1 | contig 10186 bp, 6 predicted proteins | sample 602601 | NCBI WGS metagenome assembly LNAP01 (sample SAMN02440304, study PRJNA202911) | soil metagenome | biome: Subtropical and temperate rainforests or woodlands; isolation source: soil samples (1 kg each in a 20% v/v slurry with milli Q water) were... ...
CATATCGACAGTTGCGTCCGGGTGCGCTGCACCGCGCCAACGGCGGCTTCCTGATTCTTGAAGCGGAAAAAATGCTCAGAGAGCCGTTCGTGTGGCCCACGGGGTCGTCGGCACATGAGCCAAAAGTGGCTCATTTCTGCATCGGCGCCAACACCGACGGGCTTCGTTTGTGTTAACAGGCCCTAGCCACGAACGAACAAGATAAGGCGTTGATGGTGCGGCGGGCCTCTGAGTTGCCGCGATGAGAGCCAATGCGCTGTCCTTGGCACGCCAGCTGACGGATCGGAAGTTGCATCAGGTTGTCTGTTTGGCGCAAGTTCGGAGTCACCGGTTCAGGCGGCCTCTAGTTCACGGAGACATTGCAAGGCCATATCCATGGCAGCGCTGCGCGAGGCGTCGCGGCGCCAATACATCATTACTGGCGGGGCGGCGCTGAAACGGATGGGCAGCCGTTTCAGGGCGCCCATCCGCTCGTACTGCGCGATGGAACGCTGTGAGGCAATGGTCACCATGTCGCTGGCGGTCAGCATGGAGAAGCTGGCGAACACGGAATTGGACTGCAAGGCATCGGCCGGCAGGCCAGGACGGGCCGCGTCATGGACCAGCACCCAGTCGCCGGCCTCCAGGCCGGCGTCCTGCAAGGCCGCAAGCACCGTCAGGGCGCGGCTGGGGCCGCCACAGGGCCGCCACAGGGTGCGCGGCAAGCCAGCCAATGCCTGCTCCACCCATGTGTCATGCGCCACCACGGCGACCCTGACCTGCGCTATCCGTTCATCGGCCAGCAGCGCCCGAACGGCCCAGCGCAGCATGGGCTCGCCCTTCAACAGCCGATATTGCTTGGGCATGGACTGCGGGGCGGAATCGGCCTCCAGGGCGCGCGCGCCGATGCCGGCGGCGGGGACGATTGCAATCAGTTTCTTGTGCATAGGAAAGACATTTTATAATGACACGCTACATGAACATAGAAACAACCCCTCCCCCCTCCCTTCCCTCCACCAAATCTGTGCTCGCCGCCTTGAAGCCCGGGCATCGGCACGCGCAACCCACTCCTCCGGGATCGGGCGACGCATGGATGCTGGCCGACCTGGCCCGCGCATCACGGCAGACCCTTGTCGTGCTGTGCGCGGAACCCCTGGCGGCGCAGCGCCTGGCCGAGGAAATACTATTATTCGCGCCGGAATTGCGCGTGCGGCAGCTGCCCGACTGGGAAACGCTGCCCTACGACAGTTTTTCGCCGCACCAGGACCTGATCTCGGAACGCCTGCGCACCCTGCACGCCCTGATGCAGGAAAGCGTCGATATCCTGACGGTTCCCGTCACGACGGCGCTGTACCGGCTTGCGCCGCCCGAATTCATGGCCGCCTATACCTTTTCATTCAGGCAGGGGGACGCGCTCGACGAGGAAGGGCTGCGCCGCCAACTGACGCTGGCCAATTACGCGCATGTCACCCAGGTGACCGCCCCCGGCGAATTCTGCATACGCGGCGGCCTGATCGACCTGTTTCCCATGGGTTCGGTGCTGCCTTACCGGCTCGACCTGTTCGACAATGAAATCGAGTCGATACGAAGTTTCGATATCGACACGCAGCGCAGCCTGTATCCGGTCAAGGAAGTGCAGCTGTTGCCGGGACGCGAATTCCCCATGGACGAAGCGGCGCGCAACCAGTTCCGCGCCCGTTTTCGCGAGATATTCGAAGGCGATCCATCGCGCGCCCTGCCCTATAAAGATATCGGCAATGGCATCGCCTTCGCCGGCATCGAATATTACCTGCCGCTGTTCTTTACGCATACGGCCACCCTGTTCGACTACCTGCCCGAGCAATCGTTTACGGTCACGCTGGGCGACATCAATCAGGCCGTGCAGCGCTTCGCCCAGGACACGCACAGCCGCTACCAGTTTCTGAAAAGCGACCGCGAACGCCCCGTGCTGCCGCCCGAGCAGTTGTTCCTGAACGAAGAGGATCTGTTTTCCCGGCTGAAGTCATTCGCCAGACTCGCGCTGGTGGACGACGGCCCCCACCCCGACTTCCAGGCCGCGCCCAACGTCGCCATCGCCCGGCGCGCCGAAGACCCGGCGGCGAATCTGCGCCTGCTGCTGGACCGCCACCAGGGGCGCATCGCGCTGTGCGCCGATTCCGCCGGACGGCGCGAAACGCTGCTGCAGATGCTGGCGGAACTCGGCATCAGGCCCGATTTCGCCAGCGAAACCCTGCAGGATTTCCTGGGCTCGGAAAGCCGTTTCGCGCTGGTCATCGCGCCGCTTTCCAATGGCTTCGGCCTGGTCGACCATGCCCTCACCCTGCTGACGGAGAACGACCTCTATCCCAGCCAGGCCCGCCCCACCCGGCGCGGCAAGCGCGCGCAGGAACACGCCAGCGACGTGGAAGCCATGGTGCGCGACCTGTCCGAACTGCGCGAGGGCGACCCCGTCGTGCATGCGCAGCACGGCATCGGGCGCTATCGCGGCCTGATCGAAATGGACCTGGGCGAAGGCCAGATGGAACTGCTGCACCTGGAATACGCCAACGGCAGCACCCTGTATGTGCCCGTGGCGCAATTGCACGTCATTGCCCGCTACAGCGGGTCCGACCCCGATCACGCCCCCTTGCATCAATTGGGATCGGGCCAATGGGACAAGGCGCGCCGCAAGGCCGCCAGGCAAGTGCGCGACGCGGCGGCCGAACTGCTGGCCCTCTATGCCCAGCGGGCGGCGCGCGAAGGCTACCGGTTCAAGCTTCCCGTCAGCGATTATCAGGCCTTTGCCGAAGGCTTCGGCTTCGAAGAAACCCCGGACCAGGCCGCCGCCATCGAAGCCGTCATCGGCGACATGACCTCGGGGCGGCCCATGGACCGCCTGGTGTGCGGCGATGTCGGCTTCGGCAAGACCGAGGTGGCGCTGCGCGCCGCCTTCCTGGCGGTGCTCAACGGCAAACAGGTGGCGCTGCTGTGCCCGACCACCTTGCTGGCCGAACAGCACGCCCAGACCTTCTCCGACCGCTTCGCCGACTGGCCCGTGAAAGTGGTGGAACTCTCGCGCTTCCGTTCAGGCAAAGAGGTCAGCGCCGCCATCCAGGGCCTCAACGACGGCCGGGTCGACATCGTCATCGGCACCCACAAGATATTGTCCAAGGATGTCATCTTCAAGCGGCTGGGGCTGGTCATCATCGACGAAGAGCACCGTTTTGGCGTGCGCCAGAAAGAAGCCTTGAAGACGCTGCGCGCCGAGGTCGATGTGCTGACCCTGACCGCCACGCCCATACCCCGCACGCTGGGCATGTCGCTGGAAGGCATACGGGATTTTTCCGTCATCGCCACCGCGCCGCAAAAGCGCCTGGCGATCAAGACCTTCGTGCGGCGCGAGGACAAAAGCACGGTGCGCGAGGCCTTGCTGCGCGAACTCAAGCGCGGCGGCCAGGTCTATTTCCTGCATAATGAAGTCGACACCATCCAGAACCGGCGCGCCAGCCTCGAAGAACTGGTGCCCGAAGCGCGCATCGCGGTCGCCCACGGCCAGATGCCCGAACGCGAGCTGGAAGAAGTCATGAAAGGCTTCTACCAGCAGCGCTACAACGTGCTGCTGTGCACCACCATCATCGAAACCGGCATCGACGTGCCGACGGCCAACACCATAGTCATCCATCGCGCCGACAGGCTGGGCCTGGCGCAGCTGCACCAATTGCGCGGGCGGGTGGGCCGTTCGCACCACCAGGCCTATGCCTACCTGATGACCCCCGGCGAGGACGCCATCACGCCCAACGCCAAAAAGCGCCTCGAGGCCATCCAGGCCATGGAAGAGCTGGGCGCGGGATTTTTCCTGGCCATGCACGACCTCGAAATACGCGGCACGGGCGAAGTGCTGGGCGAATCCCAGTCCGGCAATATCCAGGAAATCGGCTTCTCGATGTATTCCGACATGCTCAATGCCGCCGTGCGCGCCCTGAAATCGGGCGAAGAGCCCGACCTGGACTCGCCCTTTTCCGCGCTTTGCGAAGTCAATCTGCACGCCTCGGCCCTGCTGCCTTCGGACTACTGCCCCGACGTCCATGCGCGGCTGGGCCTGTACAAGAAGCTGTCCCATGCCAAGCATGAAGACGACCTCATCATGATCCAGGAAGAACTCATAGACCGCTACGGCAAGCTGCCCGAGGCGGCCCAGACTCTGCTCGCCACCCATCGCCTGCGCCTGAATGCCGAACCCCTGGGCATCATCAAGATCGACGCCAGCGAAACCCAGGCCATGATCCAGTTCTCGGCCAAGCCCAGCGTCGAGCCCATGCGCGTCATCGAACTGGTGCAGAAGCAGCGCGAAGTGAAGCTGGCCGGCCAGGACAAGCTCAGGATAGAAATCAGGCAGGGCCAGCTGCTCGGCGCCCGCATCGACGTCGTCCGCAAGGTATTGCGCGCGCTCAGCTGAAGCAGGCCCCTCCCAAAACAGCGCCGTCCGGTTGGCTAGCCAGCCGGGCGGCGCTGTTTTGCGTCCGCCGCCGGTTTCTCCCCGGTCCGGGGCTGCCGCCCCTCCCCGGGTGGCATTCGTGGACAGGCTGCAACGCCAGGCCGCCCTTTTGTTCAAGCCTCAAGCTATTTCAGCTTAAATTCAGCTTAAAAATTTTAGAATTCAAACTTCTAATAACAATCATTCGCATTTATATTCAATTGGAGAAGCCGTTGACTAGCAAGACCTCGTCGCCACACACCTTATTGGGTTCATCCCTGGCTTTGGCGCTGGTAAGTCCAGGTATGTTTCTGTCGCATCATGCCCATGCGCAGAGCGCATCGGGAAGCGCGACCATGCTTGCTCCCGTGAAGGTGACGGGAACCGCCAGTGACAATTCCTATCAGATACCCGAAGCGGCCCAAACCAAATGTAAGCGTTCGGCTATCCCATATTGACACGCCCGCATCAAGCGGGCGTTGTCGTTTAGTGTTTGGTCGGTTGCCAGTTATGCGGCAGCAGCTCGTCGATCCGGCTGGCCAGTTGCGTGGGCAAGCGCGTGAGTATGTCCTTCAGATAGGCATACGGATCATGGCCATTGAGCTTGGCCGACTGGATCAAGGTCATGACCGCAGCGGCCCGTTTGCCCGCCCGCAACGAGCCGGCGAACAGCCAGTTATTGCGGCCAATGGCGATCGGCCGGATTTGGTTCTCGATCCAGTTATTGTCGATCGGCAATTGCCCATCCTCCAGGTAGCGCGTCAGTGCCACCCAGCGTTTCAGGCTGTAGTCCAGGGCTTTGGCCGTGGCTGAGCCATCCGGTACCCGCTCTCGCTGGGCCCGCATCCAGGCATGTAGAGCATCGGCCACAGGCCTGGCCTGCTCCTGCCGTCGTCGCCTTCGCGCTTCGGTGCCCAGGTCCTTGACCTGGCGTTCGATCTCATAAAGCTGGCCGATGTACTGCAAGGCCTGCTCGGCCAGCTGGCTTTTGCTCGACGTGTGCAGTTCGAAGAACTTGCGACGAGCGTGCGCCATGCAACCGATCTCGGTCATGCCTTGCGTAAAGCAGGCCTTGTACCCCGAGTAGTCGTCGCAGATCAGGCTGCCTTGCCAGTCACCCAGGAAGGCGCGGGCATGCGCGCCAGCGCGTCCCTCGGTAAAGTCGTAGACTACCGAGCGCAGATTCTCGAAGGCACCCGGTGCATAGGCCCAGAGGTAAGCGCGGTGCGTTTTCTTACTGCCAGGCTGGAGCATCTGCACGGGTGTTTCATCGGCATGCACCACGCGGTGCGCAAGAATGGCTTGGCGAAGCGCATCGGCCAGAGGCTGCAACTGCACGCCGCATACGCCCACCCATTCGGCCATCGTGGAACGAGCAAGCTTCATGCCGGCGCGTTCGAAGATTTTTTCCTGACGGTACAGCGGCAAGTGATCCGCGTATTTGGCCACCAAGACCTGAGCAAGCAGTCCGCTAGAGGCCATACCCTTGTCGATGACATGAGCCGGAACCGGCGCCTGGGTCAGCGTCGCGCACTTCTTGCAGATCCATTTGCCACGGATATGGCGCTCGACCGTGAACAGGCCAGGGGTGTAGTCGAGCTTTTCGGATACGTCTTCGCCGATGCGCTGCAACTGGCAACCACATTGGCACGTTGTGCTGTCAGGTTCGTGGCGATGCTCAACTCGTGGCAGGTGCTCCGGCAGCGCCGCGCGTTTGGGCTGCTGAACTGGCCGGGCGACCGGTTGGCCGCGTAGCAAGTCAAGCTCCAACTCAATGGCCGCGATATCGGCGGCCACCGTCTCTTCCAGCAGGCTGCCTTGTACGCTCGAGAGCTGCTCACCCTTTTTACCGAACTGGTAACGCCGCAAGCCCGCAATCTCATGCGTGAGCTGCGCGATCTTGGTGTCTTTGTAGAGGATCTCTTGACCTTTGGTGGCCAGAACCTGCTCCTGGTGCACCAGGCGTTGCTGATGCTCGGCTAACACCTGCTCCTTCTGGCCCAGCGCGACCATCAGGCCACGAACCTGCTCGCGCAAGGCAGGTGCATCCAGTTCGTCGAGGTTTTGGGCAGAAGCAATCATGGCCGTCAGTGTGCCATGACACGCCCCGGCGCTGCCATTGGCACATGCCCCAATTGCCGTTACAGCACGTCGATGATCCCACCCGGGCCAATGCGATGCCAGGGCAGGCCAATGACCAGCGCTTGCAGTTGCTCATCGGTCAGCGCTACGTGCGTGGCACTGGGTCCAGGCCATACGAAGCGGCCCTGGTTTAGGCGCCGGGCGGCCAACCAGATGCCGATACCATCGTGCACCAGCACCTTTAAGCGATTGGCCCGGCGGTTCGCAAAGACGTAGGCATGGTGGGGATGGGCCGCGCCGAAGACCTTCACCACACGTGCCAAAGCGGTGTCGGTGCCCGCGCGCATGTCCATCGGCTCAACCGCCAACCAGATCTGATCGAGGCGAATCACGCTAACAACTGGCGCAGCCAGGTAGCACACTGCGCCGCATAAGTGATGGGCCAGTGCACCGAGGCAGTTAGCCGCACTGCGGTCAGTTCAATGCGAATGTCCGGTTCGGCTTTGTTCGTGCTGGCCGACACCGCCACAGGAGGAGCTTGAGCTACTGTCACCGGCAAGAACGTGGGAACAGACGCGCAGAACAACTCACCGCGCTCGGCTTGGCGACGCCATTTGTGCACCAGATTGGCATTGATGCCATGTGCTAGCCCAACACCGGCAATCGACGCACCCGGTTGCGTGCATTCGTTAACCAGTTGGAGCTTGAACTCTTTACTATAAAGACGCCGGGGCGGGCGTCGCACTGTTGGGGTTAGTTCCATAGTGTCCACCATATCGATGGTGCACATCATCTCCTGGCGCTAGGGGAGACTCAAGATGGTTTCCCCGGACGCTTACAACCACATTCACTGCGCCGCTGCTGGATACACCCAAGTCCGTCCAGGTGATCCCCAAAGCCGTCATCCAGGACAGCGCCGCGACGTCCCTGCAGGATGTGCTGCGCAACTCACCGGGGATTACCTTCGGTGCCGGCGAAGGCGGCCAGCCGCTGGCCGACCGCCCTGTCATCCGGGGCGCCGTGTCGGGCAATAATGTGTACGTCGACGGGGTGCGCGATCCGGGCGGCCAGACGCGGGAAATCTTCAACCTGGAAAGCGTCGAGGTCATCAAGGGGGCGGATTCGGCCTATGGCGGACGCGGCTCGGGCGGCGGCAGCATCAATCTGGTCAGCAAGCGCGCGCGGCTGGGCAATTCCGCCGAAGGCAATTTCGGGTATGGCAACGACGGCTACCTGCGCGGCACGGCCGACGGCAATTGGCAGTTCGGCGAGCACTCCGCGTTCCGCTTGAATGTGCTGGAGGCAAAAGGCAATATACCCGGCCGCAATCAGGTCGATTACGAGAAGTTCGGCATCGCGCCGTCATTGTCGCTGGGCATAGGGACGCCCACCCGCGTGACACTCAGCTATTACCATTTGAAAACCGACGGCATGCCCGACTACGGCGTGCCCCTGGCCGCCAAGATTCCCGGGCTGCGTACCGGCACCGGCATTGTGGGCGTCGATCGCGATACCTTCTACGGCCTGTATGACCGCGATTACCAGAAGACCAAGGCCGATATCGGCACGGTGGAAGTCGAGCATGACCTCAACGACAGGCTCACGCTGCGCAATGCCACCCGCTATGGCGAGACGATCAACGACTATGTGGTGACCAACCCGGGCGATGGCAAGGTCCTGTTCGATCCCTTGACCAGCCAATATTGGATGCAGCGCGGAACCAAATCGCGCTGGCAGAAGAGCGCGATGCTGACGAACGTGACCGAGCTGTATGGGCAACTGGATACCGGCAGCCTCAAGCACCGCTTCAATCTGGGCGTGGAGTTCTCGCGCGAAACCAACAAAAACGCCAGCTATAACGTGGCGACCAGCAGCGGCACGGCGTGCCCCACGGTTTATGGCGCCCGCCAGTTCGATTGCACGCCGTTTTACAGTCCCAATCCCAGCGATCCCTGGATGGGTTCGGTCACACGCGGCCCCCTGAGCGTGGATTCGACATCGACCACCCGCGCCGCCTACCTCTTCGATACCATCGAGCTGTCCGAGCGCTTCCAGGTCAATGCCGGCGTGCGCTTCGACAACTATCGGATATCGGGCGGATTCCTGCCGCGCGGCGCCACAGTGATGGAGTCCGACAGCGGCAGCTGGAACAATTTCAACTATCAACTTGGTTTCGTCTACAAGCCGAGCAAGAACGGCAGCGTCTATGTTTCCTACTCGACCGCCTCGACGCCGCCCAGCGTCAGCGGCGGGGACCAGGAAAGCATAGCCGCCGGCATGGGCGACCTCAAGCCGGAAAAGAGCCGCACGATAGAGCTGGGCACGAAGTGGAACGTGCTCAACGAGCGCTTGAACCTCACCGCGGCCATCTTCCAGAACGACAGGCGCGATGCGCAGATCGAGGTCGACCCGGGCATCTTCGCGCAGGCGGGGAAAACCAGGGTGCGCGGCCTGGAACTGGGCGCATCGGGCGAATTGACGCCCAAATGGAATGTCTACGGCGGCTATACCTATATGGACAGCGAACTGGTCAAGGGCGCCTACAGCGGCGTCAACGAAGGCGACCCGCTGGCCAATACGCCGCGGCACAGCTTCAGCCTCTGGTCCACCTATAAACTGCTGAATCCGCTGACAGTGGGCGCGGGCGCCTATTATGTCGGCAAGACATTCGGCGGCAACCAGGGCGGCGCCGGCGGCGGCGCCAATGCGGTCCATATGCCCGCATACTGGCGCTTCGACGCGATGGCGGCGTACCAGGTCAACAAGACACTGGCCTTGCAGCTGAACGCGCTCAACCTGACGGACAAGGACTACTACACGCGCACCAACGGCGTGCACCATGCCGACTTCGGGGCCGGCCGGCAGGTCATCCTCAGCGCCAACCTCAAGTACTGACCGCCGGGCGCCGGTTTTTCTTGCGGCGTCCCCGGGCCATCGGCTCAAGGATGCCGCAAGATCGCGCCGGCCTCAGTGGCTCAGGCGGAACCAGTTCAGGATGCCATCGAGCGGGCTGACGTCGAGGGCGTAGTTGGCCTGGCGGCGCACCACCGGCTTGGCGCGATACGCCACCGAATAGCGGGCCAGCGCCATCATTTTCAGATCGTTGGCCCCATCGCCGACGGCGATGATCTGTTCGGCGCCGGCGCCCAGTTGCTCGGCCAGTTCCCGCAAGCGGTCGGCCTTGCCCTGCGCATCGACGATATCGCCCAGCACCTTCCCGGTCAGCTTGCCATTGTCCACGTCCAGCAAATTGGCGTGGCTGGCGTCCAGCCCCAGCCGCTCTTGCAGGCGCTGCGTAAAGAAAGTGAAGCCACCCGACACCAGCAGGGTTTTCAAGCCGGTTTTCCTGGCCACCGCGATCAAATGCTCGGCGCCGGGATTCAGCCGCAGGCGCTGCTCATATACCTGTTCCAGGGCGCTCACCGGCACGCCTTCCAGCAAGGCCACGCGCCGCGTCAGGCTTTCCGCGAAATCGGCGATTTCGCCGCGCATGGCCGCTTCGGTGATGGCCGCCACTTCGGCCTTGCGTCCGGCCATATCGGCGATCTCGTCTATGCATTCGATATTGACCAGGGTCGAGTCCATGTCCATCGCCAGTATCCTGCAATCGCGCAGGCGCGCGATCTGTTCGAAGAAGGCGTAGTCCATGCCGAATTCGGCGCAGCAATCCTC
>LNAP01006379.1_pt1 | contig 10185 bp, 9 predicted proteins | sample 602601 | NCBI WGS metagenome assembly LNAP01 (sample SAMN02440304, study PRJNA202911) | soil metagenome | biome: Subtropical and temperate rainforests or woodlands; isolation source: soil samples (1 kg each in a 20% v/v slurry with milli Q water) were... ...
TTTGGTGGGGTGTGTGCGTATTTTTTATAGACGTCAGTTTGGCCACCGTGTTACACCAACGCACCACAACATTGTTACCCCCACAGTTGAAATTCTCATTTTTTCATTTTTTTGTACTTTTCCTTTCATCATAGTCTGGCGGAGGCGGTGGGGCGTTACGGCGAGGGCAACTGGCAAGGCATCCTGCACGATCCGGAGTACGCCGTCGTGGTATGTTCATTCACAAAAAACCCCTCTTTTTTGTTTCTTGGCGTTCTCTTATTTCTCGATGGATGCAGTGAATTTGGAAACTTGTTGTTGGCAAAATATTTTGTGAGATGTACTTTCATGCATAATTCTGTGTTTATTTGTCTTTTTAGTTCGTCGGCCGCACCAACGTGAACCTCAAGGACAAGTGGAGAAACATGCAGAAGGCTGCGAACAAGTAAAATAAAAGCGGCTGGTCTATGGTGGCGATGACACAATTTTGATTTGTTTTGGTTGGTTTGTTTGGTAGTTACACAAAACAGAATGCATGTGCACGTATTGATTTTTTCACTTGTAAAACGCAGGTAAGAAAAAATGCACTGTATGTTTGGTCACTACTTGCTGTATTCCTTTCTGAGCGCACAGAAATTATCGACTGCATTGCATGGTGCAGCAGAGACTTGTACAAGTAAAAGACTTTACAGACTTAATTGTTCTTTCTCTCGCGCGATGATTCCGCGCAGCAACCAATTCACTCCTGCGAACAACCCATTGTTGAGCTTGCTCTCCCCTCCCCTGGCCTCGATCGGCTGAATGTACCAGCTACGTGGGTGGCGATGGGTAATGCCCGCACTGGTCACGCGCTGCATTAACGCATGCACGGTGTGCACACAGCTCTGGATGCCAGTATCAAAACACGTCGACTTTGCGTACGCACTGGCAGGGGTGCCCAGTGGTGCCCAGCTGGACCAATCGATCGCAAGAAATACTAGCACGGGCGTGTCGGAGACAGCAAACCGCTGGGTCTTGTGGGCCTCCCATTCAGCAGAGTAGCGTGTGTCAGTGGCGCCAAACTGGTACTGCAAGGTGCTCCACAGCGCCTCCAGGCGGCGGCGCATGCCCTCCGGGTCGTTCTCCACATAGTCCAGTAATATGATGTTGCCCACAGCCTATGATGTAAACAAAAATGAAACACGGTGTTACTTTGACGTGGACAAACGCATCATTTTTCGTACCTGGTTGGTGAGGCGAAAAAAGTGGTCATAAGGACCCTCCCAACGGGCAGTGTTGCTTTCGAACTCCATGCTCAGAAACGTCAACCGCGCATCTCCAATGCGACGAAACACAAACCCAGCATCAGTGGAGCTGCCTTCAACCCTGGTACCGGGATCACAAGGAAGATTCCGCGAACGGGAGTCGATTGGAGAAGGTTCCACGTCCATTAGCAACCCGTTCTCCAGCAGCGGCCGGCACGCTCGGGTACCGTGAAATGCCGTAGCAGATTCGGGGATTAGATAATGCAATTTGCGCATGAGATGCTTTGTGCTAAATTGCGCGCCACAGTGACCAATCACAGTGACAGTCCGACGTAGTTGCGCTTTCGCCACACGCAGAGTGAACAACGACCGAACGAAGCCCACTTCCACCTCCGCGGGAATGCTGCCATAGTACAACTTAAGACGAGATGTGTTGTGTGCAATCCATCGTAGGCGATACAGAGTTGCGATTAAGAGCCCAGAATCTTCGTGAATCTTTTGCCAGTCTTGTGATTCATTGCCATCCTTTCCTTTCCCTTGCCAAGGACTCCATACAAAAGGAATATTTCTCCAGATTTCGTTCGAAGAAAACAACAAGTGAAACCGTCTTGATACCCGCATTAATGAATTTAGGTCCTTTGTAGAGCCAAGAAACGCTCTCACGTAATGCAAATGTGAATCGTTCAAAATTGACCAAGGTCCTTCGGTGTGTAGCTCAAATATACCCGATGCCAATCTTTTCACATCATAATACAGAATCCTTTGAGCTAAATCTATACTTTCCCTTTCTGGGGAGAGTATTCTGGATATTCTTATATACTTTCTGTGTCTCTTTCTATCTTCTGTTTCCAGGGAAAGCAGATACAAACGAAGAACTTCTTTCGCGACCCACCACCAAGTCAAACCGTGGACCAACGATACATTAACCAAAGTAACCGAACCGTTGTACTTAAACCTCAATGCAATGCTCTGAGATAGCTTCATGTAATGAGTCAAATCAACGAGGTCGTATGAACTGGGAGTTGTTCTGAAGTGTCGTCGCCTCAACCCTCTCCGGCAGCCCAGAGCGCTGGTGAGTTTTGGATCCTCCTTCGGGTATCTATTGTTCATATACATAACCGAAACTACTCTACTCACACCAAGGAAATGTCTCAGAAAGGAGCGGAGGTTACTGTTGTGGGCTCGCTGATGATGGAGTAAGAGTACTGGTTTCAAAACTTACACCCTTATCTAACTGCACTCTTCTCAACGAAATTTCCTATTCTAGTTTAGTGACCTATGTCGATGAACTGCCACTAGTGGGGCAGACAGTCTTTGGGCGTTCCTTTCAAAAATCGTTCGGTGGGAAAGGGGCCAATCAGGCCGTTCAATGTGCACGCTTAGGAGTACAATGTGCAATGGTTGGAGTTGTGGGAACCGATTCGTATGGAGACGAATACATGATTCAGCTTGAGAAAGAAAAAGTGCAATCTGAACATCTTATGCGCTCAAAAAATGTAAATACTGGAACTGCATCGATTCAGGTTGATAAGCACGGCCAGAACACCATCATCATAGTGCAAGGGTCCAACCTGGACTTCAATGCCGACCACGTGAACGCATTAGAAGACACGATTCGCAAGTCCAACATTGTTTTGTGTCAAAATGAGGTCCCGCTAGAGGTGACGATAGCCACATTGTTGCTGTGTAGAAAGCACAACTGTATTTCCATCCTGAACCCCGCACCTGCGTCTGCAAACATGTTGGAAGCGCTCCCTCTGTGTGACATTTTCTGCCCCAACGAGACTGAATTGGCGGCTCTGAGTGGCCTTCCTGCCACGACGGATGACGAAATCAAGGTAGCTGCGGAGCAATTGCTGCTGCTGGGCTGCAAGATTGTGATTGTGACGCTGGGGGCCAGGGGAGCATTGCTTGTCAAGGAAGACCTTTGCCATGTGTTTCCGACTGTCATGAAAGTGAAAGCCATTGACACCGTCGGCGCCGGCGACTCTTTCTTAGGTAAGCTTATTTTATCCCTTTTAAACCACTTTTTTCTCCACTCTTATTGTTCAACACGCGAACTTCTGCATTTGTTACGCCACACACAGGTTCCCTCGCTGCCAATTTAGCACGCAACGTGCCTCTGGAAACCGCGATTCCTCGGGCCATCGTGTGCGCGTCTCTCTCGGTGACCAAGAAAGGCGCCCAAGCTTCTTATCCTGTCCTGGCGGACCTGCGTGTCCTCGAGGAATGTGTCTGGGATGAGGATGACGAAGTTGAGACCAGCTCTGGGACCAGTGCTGCTGTGGACGTGGATGCGTCAGCTCAGCGCGTGTTCTCTCCGCCTGCTTTGTCGGTTGATGAAGTGGTCGACAAAGAGCTCATTCGCAGCACGCTGGGTATTTAATATGCATTCCCGATAAGTCTATTTTAAACAGCGGTTTCGTGTCAATATATACCCTTGCTAAAATAAAGCGAAAATGTCTCATAAAATATTCTCTTTGATTGATTGCACAGTATAAAAGGCATGTGCTATATCTTGCTATGTCACAATAATTTGTATCTTTACTTCGTATCACGCAGCACCGAATAATCCTCTGTCACGGTATTTGGAAAGGAATCAAATGCTTGTTGGAGGTCTCGTAGAAGGTCGTCCACATCTTCAATACCTGCAAAAATAAAATATAACGAAGAACAAGATGGATGCGATCACTCACAGTCATACAATATGGGCAATATTATTTGTTTGCATTAAAAACTTGTGTATTATACAATACACAACAACACAACAACAACTTACCAATGCACAGTCGCACGAGATCCTCCGGGAAGCTCCGCGCGGTACGCACTTCTTCTGGGATCGAGGCATGCGACATGCGACCAGGCAGAGAGATTAACGAAGACACACTGCCAAAGCTCACCGTGATGGCAAACAATGTTGTTTGACTCACCACGTGCTCGGAAAGGGCTACGTTGTTTGTGGTAAAACACAGCACAGCCCCAGCGCCAGAGGACTGCGCCTGATGAATAACAAAGTCTGGGTGCTCCTCCAGACCTGCATACAACACCGAAGTCACTAGCAGATGCACGTTTAACCAGCGGGCTATCTTCATAGCGTTGTCTTGCTGTTTGTGAACTCGCAATGACATCGTTTTCATCCCGCGCAGCACCAGCCAAGCATCAAATGGCGCCAATCCGGTGCCTTCCGCATTTTGAATAAAATAAATAGATTCCGCCAGCGTTGATCCACTTTTCTCAGCACCAGGACGGACGGTAACCACGCCGGCCATCGTGTCAGAATGTCCGCTGATGTACTTTGTGGCGCTGTGCATCACAATGTCGGCTCCGAGCTGTAACGGCCTGCACAAGATTGGACTCATCATTGTGTTGTCCACAGCAAGCAGCGTGCCGACCGGGTGTAAGCTTGCATGGCACACCTGGACCAGTGCGGCGATATCGCATATTCGCTGCAATGGGTTGGTGGGTGATTCAATCAGCACAATTCGGGTCGCCACTGAGAGCGCTTCGGCCAGCCTCTGTGATCCCTCAACTCCAGTCATATTCAAATACTTCACGGTGACGCCCTGCCTGGACAAAATTTTTGATACAAACCTGTACGTTCCTCCATAGCTATCATCATTCACGATAATTTCTTCGCCGCTCGATGCCAATTTGCAAATAGTTGCGATCGCCGCCATTCCTGTTGTAAAACTAAAAGCCTGGCCGCCTGCCACACCTTCTAACATCGCAATCTGGTTCTGCAAAGCATCTCGTGTTGGGTTCCCAGAGCGTGTATAGTCATAGTCTCCAAAACTATTTGCACTGGGTTGCTGAAAGGTTGCAGTTTGGTAAATTGGGACCGACGTTGCCCCGAATTTATCTTCGTGGGAACTAGTCACTAAGAGAGTTTCGACCCCAAGATTGTCAATACGTGCTTTCTTTCTGGGTTGCTCCTTTGAATCCATAACGTCCAAACCAGCCAAATCGCTTCAAACACACAAATGACGGGCTGATTTTTCACCCAACTGGCTGTGCCCGACGATTTTTGTAATTGCATTTTGTCCTACATCTATGTGCGTCTAGAGTAAACGGTTTCTGCACTAATACGCATAGACAGCGAACACATTTTTGTTCAAAGTCAGTGTGTGACTGAGGCTATTTCTTTCCATATTTTGGACATTTCTTCCCACTCTGCTGGCGAGTCTCACACACCACAATAATCAGGTGCGAAGTATTTCAAGTGCACTCTGTTGTCTTTCCAACGCTGTTGGAGTCATTTGAGTGAAACTCTCTATTCAAGAAGGCACCTTACATAACATGCTGTGCAATTCTTCTAAATTTTCTGCACTTATCCGCAAAGCAGCGGTTTGTACCGTGAATTCCACTGGCACCTTGACTTCAATGAAGGCAGCTGCGTCTTTGCACCACCAAAGTATACGACATTTTGCTGTTGCCCCTCCAAAGAAAAGCGATGACGTTGCTAAGGTGAAAACAAAGAAGGGTCCTGTAAAATCGAATATTAAGAAGAAGGGAGGTCGCGAGGACAGTTCTCAGTCCGATGCCATTTATAAGTTTTTAACCGCCGCAGAAGATGCCAGAAAGTAAGGCTAAGTCTTCCACTCTTTATCTTACCGCGCTGAAGTGGCTTATACGTTGTACTCTTCGTTTTCATTCAGAGTTAAGCTGGAATTCACCGAAGAAGAGTTGGAGACAAACAAGCAGATTGCACGCACATACCAAAGCGAATGCGCCAAACACAACGCCGAACTTCACAAGGATTTGGCCTTGAAGGCTCGTTTGATTGAAGACGCCCTCAAAGCTATGCCGCCCAAGCTTCGAGAGCACGCTGTTATTATTGACGAAGCGATTCCTCCTACAGACCGGCCTTGGGCTCGGTACGACACCCCGCCTATCAAGGGATTCAACCCACTGGACTATATTGATAAAAAGAAGAAGTAAGTATAGCAGAGTATAACAGCTGCTCTATAATTTGGGGAAAAGCTTGTGAAGGTATGTGTGATCCAGCCATGTGGATGGTGTGATCAATTACTACCACGACTTAAATTGTTTGTTTCTTCACTTGCGTCAAGACAGTTGTATAAGGTCATTGTTTTTAGCAAACAAAAGAATGTATGAATGCTGATATTATTTCGATGACGATCTTTGCATTTGCGTCGATGGACGACCTTTGTTTTAGTATGCGTCAGATTAAGACCTAGATGAAAAACGCATCCACACTTACACACACTGACATGTATAGACTTGTGAAAATAAATCGACGGCAAGCTACTTAAATGTCATAGTTTTAGGTTCGCTGGCGTTACTTGACCAAGTAAACCCACACAAGCACAATTATAACAAGAATTAACACCATTCCACCATATACAATCCACTTGTCAACCTTGTCTCGTCCTTCCACGACCTTCATCAGCGTATTTGCTATGCCCAGAGAGTTCAATATATCAAATGCCTTGCGCTGTATGCCTTTCAGTCTTTCCTTCTGGGAGGATAAGTTGGACATTGTTTCCTGACCAATAGCAATATACTCGTTCAGCATCTTGCCAGTTCGATTTAGCGATCCATTCTCTGCTATTTCTGCCTCAATATCACCTGCTTCGATATTCCTATTAGCTTCTGCGAAGAGATCTCGCCTGTTGGAGTCATAGTTTGAACGATCCTTTCTTCGCACTAAGTTATCCAACGATCCTCTTATATGTGAATACGTCGTGCGGAGGTGATGCACGCGTCGTCGAAAGTCATCTCTTTTTGCTTTCGGCTCCTTCAAAACAAGTGAATCGAGGTGATCGAGTCGCCTCGTTACCTCATTTAACCCCATGTAAATATCTGATGCATGAATAGTTGCATTGCCTCTTTCCAACTCAATCAGCTGCTGCTCCAGTTCATGCAATTTCCGTTTCTCCTCAGGTAGAAGCTCCGATATGGCTATCATTGTGTTTACAGATCAACTGAGCAGGTCTAGCAAAAGAGTGGGAAGTGAAAACTGGACAAAGAGAATGCAAGAAACACTGCAAGTTCCCAAGCAAAAGTTATGGTTTTATACTGAAGTTGTACCATAATTGTCGATTTCTTCCCAATCTATTTTGAAACGGCATGTCCCCTTGCCCGCGCACAGCAGGTCATTTATTTGTGACGAATCATACTGTACAGTAAAAGTTCAATAGCAGAGAAAGAGAAAAGGACATGAATTGGGCCTTCGTTTGCTTGTTGCAGGGTGTCTTGCTTTGGCACCTAGGATATGCCTTGAGAGAATTCCGATCCTATAGCCTGCGACCAACGTGAGTGTTAGCGACTTGCCCATTGCTTCACCGTTCACCCTGTAAATTATTGTTACGTTGATACCATTTAGATGCGAGATGGCCAGAGATGCAAATTACCCCTTTGCTTATTCAAAGTATTATAGTCAGAGTGTTGAGAAAAAGGTGCGCTGGTCGACTACTCTCCAATACTAACCTTTATTTTACATTGCTTTTTGTTCGCATCTTTGCTCAGGGTCGTGTCAACTCAAACCAGCAGGATTTCCGACATACATGTGGATCACTTGGTGGCTTAAGTAAATGCAGCATTTGTGAAGATTTCGAGTGTGACAGTGATCTGAACGGTCGGTGTAGTTTGCAACTACAAGGAGTCAACAGTGCCAACATGTCCATCAATATCCCTACACTATCGGATACCGCATGGGCAGTCAATGGATCGTATCGACACGACTACGGCGGAGAGCACGTTTCTCATTATTGCGTGTTTCTTTCCCCGGCTTATTGTGCCCTTCCGAGCACCACCGATTTCTCGAAGTGCAAAGTGCGCTGTTTCGGACACGGTTTCGGAAAACCTGCCGACAAACTGCAAGCATCGACACGCAGTGTGACTGACTTGTATCCCGGACAAGAGCGCTGGCCTGACGATGGTGCGGTGGACTTGTGGACATACCCGAAAAACTGCGACTTCAACGACGGTACATGCACGTACTCCGGTTACAACAATGCAGTTCCCAGCTTCAACCCGCAAGGGTTTGTCTTCACCTATGCTGGCTCGGGAGAAAAAGGATTTGTAGATGGACCGCACAACGTGGCTCGCTTTAACAGTCCCGAAGACGTGGCCGTGGATGAAGCAGGCGTGTTGTATGTGGCCGACACTCAAAACAACGCCATTCGACGCATCGACTTGCAAGGTAATGTCATCACGCTTGCGGGTAATCCCCACCCAAAGGCTACGATTTCGTACAACGATGGCAACTGCAGCGACGCCACCTTCTTGCTGCCCAAGGGACTCGACGTGCGACACGAGACGATCAATGGAGAATACCTCGCCGTGGTGATTGTGGCCGATACGGGCAACCACCGCATTCGTCGGATTGAATACAACGAAGTCACCAAGCGGTGCTGGGTGTCATGCCTGACGGGACTCTGTGGTAACAACTCCCTCTCCGCGACCGAGTTCAAGTCCCGCGCAGTGCCGCTGACCGGGTACGCCGACGGCAACCGACTGGAGGCACGCTTTTCGGCTCCGGAAAGTGTGGCCTTCATGGAAGGCGACTACTTTGTCGTGGCCGACACGGGCAATTTCTTGCTGCGCTGGGTGGTCGCCAGCAACGGCACCACGGAGACATTGGCCGGCACGGTGGTGCGCGGTCCCCGGGACAACGATGGCAACCCTTTGCCTGGTTGCACCCCGCCCTGTCTGGCCGGCCAACAGGGATACCGCGATGGAAACCTCACCAATGCTGCGTTTTACAACCCAGTAGACGTGACCCGCGGGCCCAACAACACGGTGTGGGTGGCGGACGAGCAGCGTATCCGCATCGTCGAACTGCCGCACGTCATCAGCACGTTCTATTCGATCCGCTCCACCGGCCGCGTGTCCACCATTGCTGGAGACTCGCAGCAGGGCCATGACGATGGGCTTTCCCAGCTCAGCAACTTCTTCTATTCCAGTGGCGTGTTTGTCACCAAAGACAACATTGCCTATGTGGTAGATGCTGCGACGTGTCGCATCCGTCGCATCACTCCCTTTCCTTCGGTGGCAGAAGATTTGACTTGCGATGCCAGTCCTGCGGGTTACATTCGACCCTCCGGTTGCACCAGTTTCGACCAACCGATCGACAAAATCGGTCGCAAGGTATCGCGCGTCGAGCGCAACATCCAATATAACTTCGGCAGCCCATACGAGCTGGACAAGGACAAGGGCAAGTACATCAAGAACTGTGTGGGCATCCCGCCCCAGGATCTACTCGACAAGAGGTTTGTCAAAGTCACCGGAGACAACTTGGTGATCGACGACTATCGTGTTGCGATCAACGAGGACTCTGAGCAGGGCGTGTCCATCCTCTTCAACTGCCCGCGCGCCTGTGGGGCCCTGGGTTCAGCCGTGCTGGAAGGCACTGGGTGGTACTCGGAGTCATCCAGTGTGTGTCTGGCTGCTATCCACGACGGACGCCTCACCAGTCGAGGTGGCCTGGTGCAGATCATTCTGGAGAGAAAGGACTTCCTGCAGGGGACTCTTAGTGCCAGTCTGGCCGGCTCCACCCGCCATGGCCTCACGTCCCAGAACATTCCTCCGTTGACCTCCAGAGTGTTCAGCATTGTGCCCTTCAATGTGTCGAATAGCATGGTGCACACGGTGGCAGGTACGCCTTCTGCGCCGCTCGAGTCGGGCTGTGGCTTTGCCGACGCCAAGACCCCGATGGACGCAAAGTTCAAAATCCCATCTGGGATTGCTGCCCGGTACGGCGACAGCCTGTCGGAATCCAATTATTTGTACATTGCTGATACCGGCAACCACCGGATCCGCTCTCTGTCCGCCACCTGCACGCAGATTTGTGAGAACGGTGGCCGCTGCGTAGGACCCGATCACTGCCAGTGCCAAACCGGATGGACCGGAGTGGACTGCACCATCCCAGTGTGTTCCAATTGCGGCACCAACAAAGTTTGCGTGGCACCGAATACCTGCGCCTGCAAGCCAGGCTACA
>LNAP01006380.1_pt1 | contig 10181 bp, 5 predicted proteins | sample 602601 | NCBI WGS metagenome assembly LNAP01 (sample SAMN02440304, study PRJNA202911) | soil metagenome | biome: Subtropical and temperate rainforests or woodlands; isolation source: soil samples (1 kg each in a 20% v/v slurry with milli Q water) were... ...
AATCGTTCACGCCGTCCAGCAGCAACTGCACTCCCTTGTTCTTGAATGCCGAGCCCATGAACACAGGCACAAACTTCCGTGCGATGGTCTGTCTGCGGATGGCATCCTTGAGCTGCTGGGGGGTGGGTTCCTCCTCCGCCATGAATAATTCGGCAATGTCATCGTCAATGTCCGCGACGCGCTCAATCAGCTCAGCGCGGTACTTCTCGCACTGCTCGACGTACTGCTCCGGGATGGGCTTGCGCTGAATGTTTAATCCTTTGTCGCCGAGGAAGTACACGGCTTCGCGGTTGATGATGTCCACGACACCCTCGTGTTCACCCTCAAGGCCCATCGGAATCTGCACCAATGCAGCACCAAGCTTGAGCTGTTGACGCATGCCATGTAGCGCCTGCATAGATCAATGCGAAAAAGGGTAAGATATGAGAAAGAAAGTAGTATTTTCTTCATGCAGCAACATACAATACCTTCAAGGGGTTGGCACCCATTCTATCCAGCTTGTTAACAAACGCCACTCTTGGCACGTTGTATCTCTTCATCTGTCTGTCAACAGTCAGGGTCTGGGACTGAATACCAGAAACACCGCATACTACCAAAATAGCACCATCCAACACACGCAAAGCGCGCTCCACTTCCACAGTGAAATCCACGTGTCCAGGAGTATCAATAATGTTGATGTGGTTCTGACCCCAACGGCAGTAAGTAGCAGCGGACTGGATAGTAATTCCCTTTTCTCTCTCAAGGTCCATATGGTCCATCGTAGCTCCAACTCCATCCTTACCACGAACATCGTGAATCTCGTTAATTCTACCCGTGTAGAATAGGATTCTCTCAGTGAGGGTCGTTTTACCACTGTCGATGTGTGCGGAAATGCCGATGTTTCTATGTATTCCAGAAGAATTCAACAAGATAAGCGCGATACCAATTACATCAGAAAGAGTATGCAACCATAAAGTATGTACCTGGAGTTTCTCATCTGGTCAGTGACAGTGGATAAAGCACGAACCGATGGGTGCATCAAAAGTGCCTTCCGAATTTGCAAGGGAACAAACGCTCTTCTCGCGGAGTTCAACATGTTGCTACTTTTAGGTTGAGTTAGCTACAGAATTCGATGAGGGAATCACTTGCAGGTGAACGAACTGGACAGCTAGCTCGACAATTCTGGTCTCACTTCAAAGTCTTGGTTCCCAATCGTCTCCTCCACATGCCGTTAAATCCCAAATTCTCCAAGAGCGTTCGAATTTAAAGTCCGCTGAAAACCACATTTTATCCCATACGGTTACACAGCTGCAATCAAACAAGCCCGCATTTGCATCAGATCTGGAAAATACTGACCTACTTCACCATGTTCCAAGCCATTGTCTCTGCAAGGACCCTACGCTTAAAGTTCATTATGATCGCGTTTATATTCATGAACGTCTGGTTCACGGTTGAAAGTAAACGAGGCCGTGCTGCTGGGAAAAAGAAGAAACAATCAACGAATATGTCCTTTGCTCTTTACTTTGTTGGCGGCATATTCTTGCTCACATTTGTTCCCTTGATCGGCTACTTCCTTTATAATGTTTATAAGGACCCACTAACACCTACCCTTATTAAGAATGGTTCCGAGTTAATGAAAGAAAAAACGATGGGGTTTCTATCGAAACGTAAGACAATTGACCAAGATGATGATAAAGATGACTAGCTGGAAAAGCTAGGTCCACTATCTGGTCGCTTATCGATTAAGGAAAGCGCGTCATGTAAATACTGTCTAATAATAAAGAACCTTTTTACCACTGCTTTGAAATCGCGAGTCTTTTTAGTTGGGCTGATACCTTTGGTACATATTTACTGAATTTGTAGGCTGACTATCTTTGTACAATTATTAAACAAAAATCATTGGTTAATGTAATGTTCAGATTTGCCTTGAGTTAAATAATATGGACGAAAAACGATTCATCCACGCGACACAACTTTAAGACGGGAAATTTACTCCTCCTCCTCAGCCTCCTCCTCCTCGGCATCCTCCTGGGGAAGGAAAGAGTTCTTCTTGGCAAGAGAGTCGGCCTTTCTCTGCTCGTAAGTCTTCTTCACGGGCTTCTTGAAAGACTTGTCAATGGCGGTGAACTTAGGGGCAGCGACGTGGGCGGGGTCCTCTCTGATGGCAGAGTGAACCTTCTCGTAGAGCTCCTCAAGGTCATCAGCCTCCAGGTCGTTCTCGAGGTACTTGGCGAAGTGCTTCTGGTAGTTCTCCTCATCGTCCTCCTCCATCTCTCTCATGTAGTCAGCAACGTGCTCACCCATGATGCGGCCCTTGTGCATCTCGGCATCGAAGGTCTTGGTGTCTCTGGAGTAACCAGGGAAACGCTTGTTGCTGTGGGGGATATCAAGACCACCATCACTGGCACCCTTCATGGCACCGAACACCTTGGCACCGGTGGTGGTGTTCTTGATTCCGACATCGAGCAGAGCACGGAAAGGTCTCTTCTCGTCATCGACCTCCTCCACGAAGTAAGTGCGGCCGTTGACCTCGGTGGACACAACGTCACCAGTCACCTCCTCGACACCAGAGTAGGTCTCGTCGAGGCCAATCTTCTTGAGCAGGCGGCGAGCCAGCAGAAGGCCGGTGGCGTAGGCGGCGGCGTAGTTCTTGAGTCCGACCTTAAGGCCGTATCTGGGGAGCTCGGCGGAAGAAGCCTGGGCCAGAACCTTGTCACCAATCACCTCAGCGTAGATGATCTGGCAGATCACATAGCGGTTGGTGAAGCGGACAACCAGTCTGTACTTAGGGGACTGGTACTTGTTCTTGTCCTGAGTGATCAGTTTGTGGCGCTGACGATAATCAGTGCGGCCCTCTGTGATACAAAAACAATGTTTATGATAGTGTTAATGATGTGGCACTAACAGGACAAATGCGCAGCACTAAATGGCTCACCTCTCCTCCTTCTGAACTTCACCTGGAAGGTCTTGAAATAAGCCTTGTTCTTAACAACTTTAACGAAGGGCTGAAAGTAAAGAAAAAGGTTGCAAACCATTAGAGACATACGATCACATTGCGATTAGCTGTAAATGAGTGGGAACTTACCATCTTATTGAACCGAAGAACAAATCTGAATTATGCTTTCAAAGGTTGATCAGCTGGCTTGCACGGTTGATTTCGCCAGGTTCACCACAAGTTTCTCTGGTGGCCCAAAACGTACGTACAGTAGTGCGTACGTACAAAACAGTGCATGAAAAAAGTCTTGATTCTGGTATGAATGTGGAGTAGCAAAATATTGCAATTAACCATTCGCGTATCAGAAGTGAAGTGACCCAAAGTGGTGGTGTGGAGTTGAACAGTAAATGTATCTCAGCAACGCAGTCGTTTATTTGGTTATTTTCATGTCTTCTATTGCTCGAATTTCGTCGTTTACAACAATAGTTGTTGGAAGCTTTCTCCGAAGAAACACTTTTGGTGCACAACAATTACGCGCACCGTTCAGCACCGGTGGGACTTTTCCGTGGGACAGAAGCACCGGCTCGAGCGAGCCAGGCAAGATAAGAAGCAATCGATTTAAGCAACCGCGTGAAACTTCAGGTACAAGCTTGAGTGACCGAAGGTTCAGTGGTGAAGATGGTCGGGATGATGGACAAGAAAGGGAATTTCCATCGCGCCGCAGCAATGATGACAGGCGGCAAGAAAGAGAATACGCACCTCGCCAGTTCTCGCGTACGACCGCCACGGATCGCAGGTCGGGAACATCACCCGGTAAAGATCAAAATTACCGCCGCAAAGATTCATACAGCAACGATCGATCAAGCAAGAATGATTACAGCAGCCGACGGAGTGAACCTTATAACAATGACCGCCGCGCCTCTTTTCGTGGCAACTCTGAATCGGGTTCTTATAGTTCATACTCAGACAAGAGGTATACCCCATCGTATTCGTACGATCGAGAGGAGAAGACAGAGCCCATTTATGGCTACTACGAAGGCGACCACTTGTATGGTGTTACCTCGGTCAAGCTGGCCTTGACGGCGGGGCGAAGAGTGATAAAGGAATTGCTCGTGCAGTCCGGGATGGACATGGCCAACAAAAAAGACGCCAAGGCAGCTCAACAAATCTTGGATATCGCCCAAGAAAAGAACATTCCCGTCCGTGAGTTTTCCAAGCATGATCTCAACATGCTGTCCGATAACAGACCCCACCAGGGCTTCATTTTGCGTGCACAGCCTCTGGAGTTTACTTCTCTAACCACTTTGGAACCTTCTCAGAACTACAGGTGACTTTCTAATACCTCTATGTCAGTTGCTGATTGTTGTTTGAACTTACTTTTGACTGGTTGCATTCATTTTTTACTGTACAGTTGTGTGCTGGCGCTGGACGAGGTGTGGGATCCCCAGAACTTTGGTGCCCTATTGCGCACCGCCTACTTCTTGCGCTGCGACAAGGTAGTGGTGTGTCGCAAGAACTCTGCCCCGCTGAGTGCGGCGGTGAGTCGCGCCTCTGCCGGAGCGATGGAGGTGATGCCGGTGTACTCCACCGACAACATGATGAGGTTTCTCGACAAGTCCAAAGAAAACGGGTGGCAGGTTAGTTTTTTTTGTCAAGAAGAGTTTTTTGTATCGTTTTGGGTTCTTTTCTTATCAAGTCATGTTTTTCTATTTGTAGGTGGTGGGCACCGACTTGAGCCCAAAGTCAGTGAGCCTCTACGAGGTGCCACGCACAGTGCCAACCATCCTGGTGCTGGGCAACGAAGGACACGGCATCCGCACGAACATTTTGCGTCGCTGCACGCACCTCGTGCGCCTGGGCCAGCCTCTAGCAGGCGGGCTCGGTGTCAGCGCCGGGGTAGACAGTGAAGAGGGTGAGGCAGAGAGCCCTAGCGATGATGTTGTGGGTGTGGAGACTGTCCATGCAGAGTCGACAGTGGAGGACGCAGCACCGGTGGAAGTGGCGATGGAAGTGAAAGAAGAACGTGGGGGTCGTTTTGCACGGGCCATCAAGCGACCTGTCCGGGTTCATTTGGAGCTTGAATCCGCCGAAGATGGAGATACGGGTGGCTCTGATGAAGCTGTTGATTCGCTGAATGTGAGCGTGACTGGGGCCATCATTCTGCATCATTTCCTGGCATCAAAACAGCAGTAATATAATGTGTATCTGTTGTTTTGTTTAATGAAATACTGGACGAAACTCTCAATCTTCATTATTATTGTAAATAAAAACACACAACCAATCAGTGAACTGCCAGAAGCTCAATAATTGAAACAAACAAATTGTGGAAGCAACCAAACCGTACAAACAAAAGAATGACAACACAAACGCGCACAAGCCGAGCACACACAGGTGATAACATCCTTTTGCTTCTCAGCGGTTCATTGTGGTGGCAATGTTCGTCTTGAGAACGCCGTTGTACTTTGAAAAGTTGCCAAAATCTATTGCGTGATCATAACCTCGTTGGTGTTGGCGGCCATGTTGCAACAATGCAGGCGCCAGCATGCTTTCCATCTTTGTGCGTCGCATGTCTCTGGAGGTGGTCATGGATGCGCCAAATGGATCGTGGGGCAGGGGGAAAGAAGTTGCCGAGCTGCGCAAGACCTCGGCGGTTTTCTCTGAGTTACTTAGCTTAAACTGCCTCTCTTTGTTTAAGTTGACGGACATCCGTGTGATGAAGTACGGATCCTCCAGTATTTCATTGGCTACGGTCCGTGGCGTTTTGTTGTAATTTGCGGAGTCAAACTTCCACAGACGATCCCTGTTTCTTTCAACAAAACCTCGGCACATCTTTTGCTTTGACTCATCGTCAATTTCTGTAATAAAAGATGACTTATCAAGAATGTGTGGCCGTTGCAACCTCTCAATATAGTCAGTCGGGCAAGTCAGGGGTCTGCGGTTTGTTGACCTTCGACCTGTGTCATAATTTGGTACTGTTGGATCAGTAACAGATCTTGGTAGCACAGGTGGGTTGTATTTGTAGGCATCCATTAATCTGCCGTCTGGACTATAAGGGCGAAACACTTGAATTGGGTCGTTCAGTTCCGCTTTTCTTGCTGTATTGACATTTGAAGGATAGCTTCCGACTGATCTTCTCCCAGAATTAGCTGACATTCCAGTTAAAGGTCGGTCCGCAAAATCACCCCTATTACTTCGACCAGTAGTTTGAGGCCTACTTCTTGATGTTTGACTCATCCTGTGGCAGCTTATTGATGAATGAAGCCTTGTTGTCAGCAGAGCAAACATCTTTCGGAGCCGTTTCGCGCTTCAAAGTGCTGATGATAAGACTGCTACCGTATGCAAGGCAAAAAGAGAAACCGTTGCACCGCCCAAACATGCCTTCAAACGTGCCATCTTGGCAATAGATATTACTGCAGAGTACCAACATGGAGAAGGAACGACTTTTCTCCAAAACAGCACCGCTACCTCCTGCTGGAGGGAAGCCGACTGCTGCTAACAAAAAAGACAAAGACAAGAAGTCGGTGCTTCAGATGCCACTTGATCACAACAACATGCTAAACAGCGTAAAACCGAAAGAACAGACGACAGTAAAGCGAATTTTGAAAACTACCAGGATACCAGCAATTCGTCAGTATCCGGGTGAGCTGCAAGTCGCCACGAAACGAATGATCGAGACGTTCAATTTCGATGATTTCAATCTGGATGGGACAGAAAAGGAGCACGAAAACCCTTTCGCAAAGGAACTCACTGCAGAGGATCTAATGCGTGATCCGGAGTACCTGAAAATCGATCAGTCAAAATTGCCTCTGGAAATATTCGATAACATTGAACTGCAAGCCCTGGACAAGACCCCAGAGGAATGGGTCGCCAGTGGTTCGATGGCTCAGACACCCTATTATCATGCTGGCGAGTGGATCTGGCGCCCTGTGATGGTGGACGGCTATGACGACTCGACGAAGCAGTACGTGGTGCACTTTCATCCAATGGGCATCACGAAGAAGGTCATGCGTCTGAAGCTCATGTTTGACATTGAGGATCAGGAGAAGTTTATGGAGCGTCGCAATCGCGCCGAGAACGCCCGTGAAGAGGCCAAGCGCATCATGCGCCTGGACTATTTCATCTCCAAACAGCCCAAGGAGTCGGTGCGCATTATCCGAAAGGAAAGCATTCGCAAGATCCATTCTCGCATTGTCGACGGCCTCGCATCCTCTGTGCCATTTCCGGAGAAGGACACACCCCTGGGCAAGGTTCTGAAGACCCTGACGGGAGAAATCATCCACTTTTACACCCACACAATGAAGAAGACCGTGTTGTTTGCCAAGCTGCAGGGATCGACCAAGGACATCAACTATGTGCTGCGGTGCAAGCAGCTCCGCCTGCCCCCGCCCCCGGACAAGCCACCAGTGCCTCGTAACGGCAAGGTCTGGTGTCCGGAGTACGCCTACAAAGAGCGCATCCTCAAAATCGAAAACTTGCACTATTCTTCCGTGCGTGAGGTGCTCAATGTGTACAAATGGCTGCACAACAAGTGGATCCAGACCTTCCAGTTTTACAATTTCTTCGACGTGAATGTGCAAGTGACCACCTTGCCATGCCAGTTGAAGGATTTCAAGACTGCCCAAACGGAGCGCACCGAAGCCACTTTGAAGCTGCTGCAGAAGGACTTCCACCGTGCCTTTATGGATCAGTTCATGGACTGCGTGCAGGATATTTTTGACTTTTTCCAGTCGAATCCCGCACAGTACAAGGCCGGCTCGCTGCATAAATTGTTCCGCGTGTTGGACCTGAAGATGTCTACGTTTTTGCGCAGTATTCTGATGAGCTCTCTGCATGCCTGGAAAGACCTGGCCCTGAGCTACACCAACCCCATTGATGGTGACAACTTAATCAAGTCGCCGCCGGTGGAAGTGGTGCCGGTCAATGAGAACGACGAGGATCTGCTGTCTGTGGCAGACGAGAGCAGCGGCATTGAGTGGTCCGAAGCGCCCTACCGCAAGAATTTGGTCTCCAGACAGACTGAGTTGACTTTTCATTTGGACTCGAAGACGCCGCTGTTCCAGGTGGAGCTGGTGCTGGTCAACGACCGTATTGTGCTGGAGCCCTCGGTGGAGGACATTCAGGTCTGCTTTAGCCAGCTGATCGACAAGATGGTCGTAGCACTGCGCTCACTGAACTCCATCGACAAAGACACCATGAGTCTGCTGATCCTCGAGCCGCGCACGTTGTTCAATATTGGCGCCGGTGACCCGCTGTACGCGGATGTCGATGACATCGTGCGCAAGATCAAGCACACCATCTCTGACCGCATCTCCAAGTCAATGGTGGCGCCCCTGGCGCTGGCCAAGATGTACAACAAGTACTCCTGGTTGTTGAAGGACGACATCCAGGACTACTTGGACAAGTTTATGGACCGTGAGACCACCCCCACGGCTGTGGAGTACAAGAACGAGCTGGACCGATTGGACCTCGCCATGCGGGAGATCGCCGAGCTTAGCTTCAAGTTTGAGAACTACAGTCTGGTGCGCGTGTCCACCGGCAGCATCAAGCAGGCGTTGTACGACCGTGCCCGCCAGTTGCGCGATTATTTGGCCCAAATTGTGGCCGATGAGGCTCGCCAGAACAACATCGCCGTCATTGGTCAGTACAACGACATCCTCGAACGCATTGCCGTCAAGCCTGCCAACGAGAAACAGCTCGCCGAGTTGCGTGACTTCATCGAGACCTCCAAGGAGACCGTGAACGATCTGAAGCGCTCCGTGGTGGAGATCCGCAAGACGTTGCAGATGCTCGAGGCGTACAATATTCCCTTGTCCGTGGAAGACATGGGTCTGTCTTGGTCCACGTTGGAGTATCCTTCCAAGGTGGAGCACTCTGGCAAGGAGGTGGAGATTGCCCTGGAGGCTGACAAGATCCGCATGATGGACCGTCTCGCCATGCAGAAGGACCAGTTCGAGCGTGTCGTGGAGAACCTCGGCGTCGAGGTGAAAGTGCATATGAAGTTGGACGACTATTCGGACCGCGAGAAGATCGTCGAGCGCATCAACGCCGTGATGGACAACATCCAGGACGCTAAGAACAAGCGTGAGGATTTCAACATGCGTGAGAAGGTCTTCGGTTTCCCGCCCACCGAGTACACGATGCTGGACAAGTTCTCCGAGGAGCTCATGCCCGTGTACAAACTGTGGAACATGGTGTCTGACTTCCACAACTCCATGAACGACTGGCTGCACGGTGACTTCAAAGAATTGGACGGCAAAGTGATCGACGAGATGGTGACGGACTGGTGGAAGACTTCCTACAAACTCTCCAAGAGTCTCGAGGAGGACTTGCCCGGCGCCTCAGCGTGTGCGGCCCTGCTGCGTGCCGAGACCACCGAGTTCCGCAAGAACATGCCGGTGATCCAGTCCCTCGCGTCCAAGGCCCTCAAGCGCCGCCACTGGGAGGCTCTGAGTGAGCTCCTGGGCAAGATCATCGATCCCGAGGACGAGTTGACCCTGCAGGACCTGCTGGACCTGGACGCTGCGACCAACATTGAGTCCATTCAAGAGATCACCATCGCCGCCGAGAAGGAGTACAATCTCGAGCGCACCATGAATGCCATGATGAAAGAGTGGGAGACGATCGAGTTCGAAGTCAAAGCTTACAAGGAGTCCGGTACCTTCGTCGTGGGTGGTGTGGACGAGATCATCACGCTGCTGGATGATCACATTGTGAAGACGCAGACGATGCGTGGCTCGCCATACATTCGGCCCATCGAGAAGGAGTGCAAGAGCTGGGAGCACCGACTCAAGTACGCCCAAGGCATGTTGGACGCGCTGATCAACTGCCAGCGCACCTGGATGTATCTCGAGCCCATCTTCGGCTCTGAGGATATCATGCGTCAGCTGCCCACCGAGGCGCGTCGCTTCCAGGGAGTGGACACGCTGTGGCGCAAGACTCTCGGAGAGACCAACAATGACCCGAACTTCATGGTGCTGGCCGAGCCGGACAAGCGTCTGGAGGAGAAGTTCAAGAAGGCCAACGAGAAGCTCGAGGAGATCACCAAGGGCCTCAACGACTACCTCGAGATGAAGCGCCTCTACTTTCCTCGCTTCTTCTTCTTGTCCAACGACGAGCTGCTGGAGATTCTGTCACAGACCAAGGAGCCCCGCGCCGTGCAGCCGCATCTGGGCAAGTGCTTCGAAGGCATCAACAAGGTCAAGTTCGAGGCGGATCTGAAGATCTCCCAGATCATTTCCGCTGAGGGTGAGGAAGTAAAGCTAGACAA
>LNAP01006382.1_pt1 | contig 10179 bp, 8 predicted proteins | sample 602601 | NCBI WGS metagenome assembly LNAP01 (sample SAMN02440304, study PRJNA202911) | soil metagenome | biome: Subtropical and temperate rainforests or woodlands; isolation source: soil samples (1 kg each in a 20% v/v slurry with milli Q water) were... ...
TCGTGATCGCTGCCGTCAAAGACGTCTTGCCATGGTCAACATGGCCAATCGTGCCAATGTTGCAGTGCGGCTTCGAACGGTTGAACTTCTCTTTGGCCATAACTCGTTTCCTTGAGCGACATCATGCAGCGACATCACGGGTCGCGAAATCGGGCCGTGGGATAGGCGGTTTCCCGCATTTCCGCAAGCCACGATGTTGGCCCCCTATATGGGGTGGCCCACGCTTCTTGCCGCACCGCGGGTTAAAAGGGTCGAGGGCGGGAAAATAGAACTGGAGCGGGTGAAGGGAATCGAACCCTCGTCATCAGCTTGGAAGGCTGTTGCTCTACCATTGAGCTACACCCGCACAGTGCAGGATAAAGCGACGTGGTGGGGGAGGTAGGACTCGAACCTACGAAGGCATAGCCAGCGGATTTACAGTCCGCCCCCTTTGCCGCTCGGGACACTCCCCCTCGCACGTCGGTCGTGCCCGGTACGCTTTTAATCGATACCGGCCTTGCGACCACACGGAACCTGATGCGCCGAAGCGCAAGTCCCTGTGCGGCCGGCTTTATGGTGACCAGCCCCTACCCTGTCAACCCCGCGTAGCCGGCCACCCACCGTCATGACACCGTTGAAATTGCCAAGTGCCCGCCGCCATGACATGAACCGCCTCATGAGCGATCGCCCGCACCAGCCGCCGAAACGGCGCTTCGGACCTCCCGCCGCCCGTGGCCAGAACCGCCGCGAGCGCCCTGCCGGCCGCCCGTTTGGCGAGTGGCCGGACGATGTGGCGATTCTCTATGGATGGCACAGCGTCAGCGAGGCACTGCGCAATCCCAACCGCCGCGTGCGCAAGCTGATGGCGACCGAGAATGCGCTGAAACGACTTGTGGATGAAGAAATTCCTTTGCCGTTCGAGCCGCAACTGGTGCGTCCCGGCGAGATCGACCGGCTGCTGGAGCCCGACGCGGTGCATCAGGGTCTGTTCGCCGAATGCGATCCCCTGCCCTCGCCCAATCTCGACGAAGCCGCCGAGAACGATCTCATCCTCGTGCTGGACCAGATCACCGACCCGCACAATGTCGGCGCCATCGTGCGCTCGGCCGCCGCGCTCAAGGTCGGCGCCATCATCACCACCGCCCGCCACAGCCCCGCCGCGACCGGCGTGCTCGCCAAGAGCGCCAGCGGCGGGCTGGAGCATGTGCCGTTCTGCTATGTGACGAATCTCGCCCGCACCCTCGAAGACCTGAAGAAGCGCGGCGTGCAGGTTATCGGCCTCGACAGCGAGGGCCCGGCCGACCTCGTCGACACGCCGATGCGCCAGCCGGTCGCCCTGGTGCTGGGCGCCGAAGGCAAGGGCCTGCGCCAGCTCACCCGCCAGACCTGCGACACGCTGGCGCGGATCGACCTGCCGGGGGCCATCGTCAGCCTCAACGTGTCGAACGCAGCGGTGCTGGCCCTGCACATCGCCCGCCGTGCTATCGCCAAAAAAGCCGTTCGCTAAGCGATCCGCCAAGCCGTTCGCCGGACGGCGCTCTTCCACAGATCCTCAGGTGGCTTCTGCCCAATCGGGCGGTATCGAGATAAGACGCGCAACGGCGTTGGCCTCGCACCGACAAGAATTATTGCAGTGCAATAGGAGTATTTTCGCACGGTTTAAGTGCAATTGCGGTTACGACCAATTGCCAATCGTAAAACCCCGCCAACTTCGCCAAGCTTTCCTTAAGGCAGCGACGGAGTCGTGAGAACTCCGCGCACCGGAATCCGGGGAACGGCACGGCCGCTTTAGACGGCAGGTGACCTCCGGGAGGAAACAGTCCGAGCGACGGGCATCCCCTTCAGGGGAAAACCCAAAACTCGATCGAGCATATGAGCGAGCGTCCATCGCGGCGCCTGCGTTTCAACGCGCGTACCTCACGGTGCGCGCTCGAATTTGCGCGCAAGTTTACTTTGGGGAAGGAAACCATCATGAGCGTAACCACGGTTGGTCCCGCAGGAAAAGCGGTACCCATGACCAAGGAAGAGCGGAAGGTGATTATCGCCTCCTCCGCCGGCACGGTCTTCGAGTGGTACGATTTCTATCTGGCCGGCTCGCTTGCCGCCAATATCGCCGCCACTTTCGTGCCCGGAACCAACGACACCGCGAAGTTCATCTTCGTGCTGTTCGGCTTCGCTGCCGGCTTCGCGGTTCGCCCGTTCGGGGCGCTGGTATTCGGCCGCCTCGGCGACCTGATCGGTCGCAAATACACCTTCCTCGTCACCATGACGCTCATGGGCATCGCCACCTTCGCGGTTGGCCTGCTGCCGAGCTATGCCACCATCGGCTATGCGGCCCCGGTCATCTTTATCATCTGCCGCCTGCTGCAGGGCCTTGCGCTCGGCGGTGAATATGGCGGCGCGGCGACCTATGTGGCCGAGCACTCCCCCCCTGGACGCCGCGGCTTCTACACCTCGTGGATCCAGACCACCGCCACGGTCGGCCTGTTCCTGTCGCTGCTGGTCATCCTGACCCTGCGCCTTTCCATGACGCCGGAAGATTTCGCCGTCTGGGGCTGGCGCGTTCCGTTCCTGCTGTCGATCATCCTGCTCGGCTTCTCGCTCTGGATTCGCATGTCGCTGGCGGAATCCCCGGCCTTCCAGAAGATGAAGGACGAGGGCACCCGCTCCAAGGCGCCGCTGACGGAAGCTTTCGGCACTTGGAAGAACGCCAAGATCGCGCTCATCGCCCTGCTCGGCGGCACCGCCGGCCAGGCGGTCGTCTGGTATTGCGGCCAGTTCTACGCGCTGTTCTTCCTCACCCAGACGCTGAAAGTCGACGGCACGACGGCGAACCTCGTCATCGCCGCCGGCCTGCTCCTTGGCACGCCGTTCTTCATCTTCTTCGGCTGGCTGTCGGACAAGATCGGCCGCAAGCCGATCCTGCTCGCCGGCTGCCTGATCGCGGCAGTTACTTATTTCCCGCTGTTCGAGCAGATCGCCCGCGTGGCGAACCCGAGGCTGATCGAAGCGACCGAGCAGGTGAAGATCGACATCACCGCCGATCCCGCGAGTTGCGGCACGTTGTTCGACCCGGTGGGCGTGCGCGTCTTCACCCGGCCGTGCGATCTGCTCCGCCGCACGCTGGCGACCAACTCGATGCACTACCAACTGATATCGGGTGCGGCAGGCACGCCCGTGGCCGCGACCGTCAACGGCACCGCCATCGTCATCCCGGACACCGATGCAAACGGCGCCGCCGTGGTTGCCGCGGCCCAGGCTGCCGGCTATCCGAAGGCCGGTGACGCCAGCATCCTGAAGCAGCCCTCCATCGGGGGCGTGCTGACGGACAGCCGGTCGCTGACGCTGATCGGACTACTGTTCATCCTCGTCCTCTATGTGACGATGGTGTACGGCCCGATCGCCGCGCTGCTGGTCGAATTGTTCCCGACCCGCATCCGCTACACCGGCATGTCGCTGCCCTATCACATCGGCAATGGCTGGTTCGGCGGGTTCCTGCCGCCGACCGCCTTCGCCATCGTCGCCGCCTCGGGAAATATCTTCTCCGGCCTCTGGTATCCGATCATCATTGCCCTGATGACCGTGGTGGTCGGCCTGATCTTCCTGCCCGAGACCAAGGATCGCGATCTCAACAATATAAGCTGATCGCCCCTTTGAGCCTCCGCCGCCGGCGGGGGCTCATGGTCCAAACAAGAACGGCCCCGTCGCAGGACGGGGCCGTTTTCTTGATTCAGGCGATGAGCGAGGCTTCAGATTGCCGCGCTGACGACGATCTCAACCACATAATCCGGGGTCGCCAGCTTGGCTTCCACCGTGGCGCGGGCCGGCGTGTTGCCGGGCGACACCCAGGCATCCCAGGCCGCGTTCATCTGCGCGAAGGTCGAGATGTCGGCGAGATAGATGGTGGTGGTCAGCAGCTTGGTCTTGTCAGTGCCAGCCGTTGCCAGCAGCGCGTCGATCTGGCCGAGAATGGCCTTGGTCTGCGCCGCGACGCCATCACCCAGAGCGACCTGGCCGGCCACATAAACAGTGTTGCCGTGGACGACAGCCTGGCTCATGCGCGGGCCGATTTCGATTCTCTTGATGCTCATTAGAAAACTCGCTTTGCTCGAATGAGAACGGCCGGACGCCTTTGCGGGGCGCCCGGCCGGTGGAAGATCGATCAGACGATTATTCGAGACCGATATTGAACAACTGCACGCGGCGGTTGATGGGGTCCTTCGGCGTGGCAGGCGTCTGCAAGGCCTCCTGACCGAGGCCGACGGCCTCCAGCCGGGCCGGACTGATCCGGTACAGTGTCACCAACGCCTGCATCACCGCGTCGGCGCGGTCCTGGCTGAGCTTCAGATTGTGCTCACGGGTGCCGGTGGCATCGGTATTGCCGACGATGAGGAAGTGATAGTTCCACAGGATCGGGTGGTGCAGTGCATCGGCGATGGAGCCGATCGTCGCATAAGACTCGGGACGGATGATCGCCGAGTCCAGCGCGAACTGGATCTGAACGGTGATCTGCGCCAGCTTGTAGAGCTGCGCCGCCACGGCGGACTTGTTGAGATCCAGCGGCGTGTTCTGCGAGACGGCGGCTTCCACCATCTGGCGCAGCAGCTTGGCGGTGATGGTCGGCTCGTCCTTGGTCGTCGCGGTCAGCCCCTGCAGGATCTGGGCATTGCTCAGATCGGTCTGGGCGGAAGCGACGGAGGTGAGCGGGCCGGCCAGCACGGCGGCGAGGGCAACGCCCCCGGCGAGACGGGCGGCAAGGCTGAAATAACGGGTCATGATCTATGTCTTTCCCTTTGAGCTGCTTTGCGGCCGATCACTGCCAACCAGCGTCGAGCATGACCTGCTTGCAGGAAGCACCGACCACCTTGCTGGAGGCCAGCAGGCAATCGAGGATGTTCGCGTCGCCGGGCTGCACGCCGGAACAGAACTGGCGGATGTTGTTCTCACAGACCTTGTAGGCGCCCTGCTGGGCGGCGACCCGCTTGGTGATCGAGGCAACCACATTGCCGTAGTCGGTGAAGCACTGAGCCGGCACCTGGTCCTGGTGCTGCGACAGGCACTGCTGGATCTGACCGCTGCCGAGGTTCACCTTCGAGCAGAAACGCTCGATCGAGGGGCCGCAGCTCTTGGCGATCAACGCGCCGGCTTGGGCATAGCTCAAGGTCTGCGCCGACGCGGCGCCGGCCGTGCCGGCCAGCAGCAACGCGGCCAGCCCGATTGCATATCGCTTCATAATATCCCCGCCTCCTATGCGAGCGCGCGGGCAATGGCGCGCACGCCAGCCAGCCGCCGCGATCCCGGCTTTGGCCAGAATCTTCCACAACTGAATCGTCTCGCAGAACCCAGCGTAAGGCGCAATGCCTGAAATAGGGGATTGGTGGGCAGGGCCGGCACAAGGATTGAGCGGTCGAGGCGGCATGTGTGCGAATGGATTCGGTGGGATCGTTCGGCACGCGCCGCCACTACCCTGCTTGCGAGGCCGCCACGGCGCTGCTACCTCAGCGCAGGCAGCCGGATTAGCTCAGCGGTAGAGCAGCGGTTTTGTAAACCGAAGGTCGGGGGTTCAATCCCCTCATCCGGCACCAACTGGCCCGTCTATCCACGCCCTCCCGACCGCAAAGGCCTCCGGCCAGAGGCTTAGGCCCAGAGGCTTAGGCCCAGAGGCTTAGGCCCAGAGGCTTAGGCCCAGAGGCTTGGCCGCGGACCGACGGGAACTACTCAGCCATGATCTGCGGCGTCCCACAGTTCGGCGGCGCGCAGTCGGGCAGTTTGATCTCGGCGGCGGCTCCCTCGGGCGGTGGGCCCGGCGGCGGCTGCAGAACCCCGGTTTCCGGCGAAGGCTGTGCCGCAGAAGGTTGCCGAATCGTGGGATCGCCGGCCGGGGACGAGGACGTTGACGGAGCGGGGCTTCCCGCCGTCGGGCCGCCTCCCGTTTGGGCGTGAGTTGGAACGCTGGCGGCTGAAAGCAGCAAGACGCCAGCCGCGAGCCAGGCAACAGCATTGATCTTCATGGTGCCCTCCCTTTTGAGGGGCAAACCTGCAAGGGCACCGAACGTTCCGGTCAGATGAGCCGGGAAAAGCGATAGGCATAGCCGTGCGCTTGCGAAAGGTCGCGCGCGTGTTCCGTCGTAATGAGCGACAGCGAGCGATCAGAGGAGTGCATCGCATGTCGGCCGACGTCAATTCGACCCCCCGCCGCATTGCCGTGGTTACTGGTGGCAGCCGAGGGCTCGGGCGCAATACCGTGATCAGCCTCGCGCGGCGCGGCGTGGATTGCGTTCTCACCTACGTTGCCAACCGCGCCGAGGCCGACAAGGTCGTGGCAGAGGTGACCGCGCTCGGCCGCCGGGCCGTAGCGCTTCAGCTCGATACGGGCGACGTCGCGTCGTTCGACGGCTTCACCCTGCGGCTGCGCGAGGCACTGGCCGAGTTTGGTGCCGACCGCTTCGACTATCTGGTCAACAATGCCGGCACCTCGCATCACGCCCCCATAGAGACGACGACCGAACAGGATCTCGACATCCTCTACAACATCCATTTCAAGGGTGTGTTCTTCCTGACCCAGAAGCTGCTCCCGCTGATCCGGGATGGCGGCCGGATCGTCAATCTGTCGACCGGCCTCACCCGTATCATCGTGCCGGGCAGCGCCGCTTATGGTGCGATGAAGGGTGCCGTCGAAGTGTTGACCCGGTACATGGCGAAGGAGCTCGGGCCGCGCCGCATCGCTGTCAACGTCGTCGCTCCCGGTGCGATCGCGACTGATTTCAGCGGCGGCATGGTCCGCGACAATCCGGAGTTGAACAGGCGCGTCACCGAGATGACGGCGCTCGGCCGCGTCGGCGAGCCCGACGATATCGGCCCGATGATCGCCTCGCTGCTGTCCGAGGATAATCGCTGGGTCAATGCCCAGCGGATCGAGGTCTCGGGCGGGATGGCGATATAGGACCCGGCGCTGGCCGGCGCGGACCGCTTGCAGCCGAAGTCGCCATCTGCTCCGCGTCCGCCGCCCAGATGTGCTGCGCCGCATAGGCGCGCCACGGGCGCCACGCCTCGGCCCTCGCCTCCAGCGCCTTGGGTGTCGGCCGCTGGCCCTGTGCATCGAGCATGCCCCGCAACAGGCCGACATCGCTGGCCGGGAAGGCGTCCGGTTCGCCGCAGGCGCGCAGCGCGATGTACTGCGCGGTCCACGGGCCGATACCCTTGATGGCGGCGAGCCGTGCGACGGTTTCCTCGATCGACCCGCTGCGGGCAAACAATTCCGGCGCCGCGACGAACGCCTCGGCCACCGCCTGCAGGGCGTGGGTGCGCGCGCCGGGCATGCCCATGTCGGAAAGGTCTGCCGCCAGCACCTCCTGTGCACCGGGGAACAGCCGGTCGGGGCCGCCCTCCGCTGCTCCGTCGATCCGCGGCCCGGCGCGCTCGACCAGCCGGCCGGCGAGCTTTGCAGCGGCACCAGGCGTCACCTGCTGGCCGAGAATGGCGCGCATCGCGATCTCGAACGGCTCCCAATGCGAGGGAATGCGGACGGCCGGGCGCGCGGCGACAAGCGGCGCGAGGAAGGAGTCGCGCGACAAATGCGCGGCAATGACGGCGATGTCGGCGTCAATGTCGAAGGCGCGCCGCAGGCGGCGGACCACCTCATCGGCCGAGCCGGCCGGCGCATTGTAGAGGGTGACGATGAGTTCGCACCTCTCCGGTTCATCGCGCACCTCGATGATCGCGGCCTGCCCGCCGATGCTCACACTGCGCGCATAGACGCCATCCGCCACGCGCTCGATGCCGGCGACGGCACGCACGGCATAGAACGCCAGCATGGCCCGCCAGTCGAATGGCGGCTTATAGGCAAGCTTGACGCGGATGGGCTGCACTCCGGCTTTCACCACGTTGCTCTAGCGCGTTGGCCCGCCCTGCCCAACCCAAAACCGCCTCAGCAACGACATGCCCGCTTCCGATCACAAAGCCGCTAGCGGGCGCCCACGGGGGAAGTCGCTCACCGACAACGCCGCGTACCTCGCAGCATCTGGGAGCGGGCTCCGCCCGGCATTGCAACAACTTCGGCGATCCGGCCAAGACCATGCCGATGGCGGGAAACACTGATGGTCTTTCACAAGCTCAAGGCGGCACATATCTCACCGCGGCCCCTGGATTATAAACGTTCTAAAACATCGGAATTGACTTGAACGCCGATCCAAGACCAGACCATTACACGGTTCTGTGCATTCATTTCTTGGAGTAGTTCGGGTGCCCCAGATATTCGGTATACGAGCACTTTACCTAGCGGCAGCAGCTGCTTGCGTCATTGCCACGCCGTCCGCCGCCTTCGCGCAGTCGGCGGCAGCCGGAGGCATCGTCGTCTATAACGCGCAGCATGAGAGCCTCGCCAGGGAATGGGCGGAAGGCTTCACCAAGGAGACCGGCATCGAGGTCACGCTGCGCAATGGCGGCGACACTACGCTCGGCAACCAGATCATCCAGGAAGGCAAGGCCTCCCCGGCCGACGTGTTCCTCACCGAAAACTCCCCCGCCATGGTGCTGGTGGAAAAGGCCGGCATGTTCGCGCCGCTGAACGCCGACACGCTGGCGCTGGTGCCGGAGCAGTTCCGCCCGGCCTCGGGGCTGTGGACCGGCATCGCCGCGCGCAGCACGGTGTTCGCCTATGACACACGCAAACTGACGGAAGACCAGCTTCCGAAGTCGCTGCTCGATCTCGCCGATCCCGCTTGGAAGGGCCGCTGGGCGGCCTCGCCCTCGGGCGCGGACTTCCAGGCCATTGTCGGCGCACTGCTGGCGCTCAAGGGTGAAGAGACCACCATGGCATGGCTGAAGGCGATGAAGGAGAACTCCACCGCCTATAAGGGCAACAGCACCGCAATGAAGGCGGTGAATGCCGGCCAGACCGAGGGCGCGGTGATCTATCACTACTACTGGTTCGGCGATCAGGCCAGGACCGGCGAGAACAGCAACAATGTGAAGCTGCATTATTTCCGCCACCAGGACCCCGGCGCGTTCGTCAGCATTTCCGGCGGCGGCGTGCTCGCCTCCAGCACCCATCCCGAGCAGGCGCAGGCCTTCGTGAAGTGGATCGCCGGCAAGGGCGGCCAGGAGGTGCTGAAAAACGGCACGTCCTACGAATACGCCGTCGGCCTCAAGGCCCAGTCCAACCCGAAGCTGGTGCCGCTCGATGATCTTCAGGCGCCGAAGCTCGACCCCAGCAAGCTGAACGCCCGAGAGGTCACCGACATGATGACCGCGGCCGGCCTGCTCTAGGTCCACGCATCAACGCCGCCATGCAGGCCTCCGTATGATGAGAACCACCGAACTGGCTTCCGGGCTCGCTCCCGCCCATCAGCCGGCCGCAACGCTCGCCCTTGGAGCTCGCTTGCGGCGACCGATGTCGTTCGTGTTCCTCGTGGCCACCATCATCTCGCTCATCACCCTGCTGCCGCTCGGCTTCGTCGTGTGGGTCACGATCCAGACCGGGTGGGAGACCGCCTCCGCGCTGATCTTCCGGCCGCGCGTCGGCGAACTGCTCATCAACACCGTGCTGCTGGTCGCCTTCACCGTGCCGATCTGCATCGCGCTGGCGGTGGCGCTGGCCTGGCTCACCGAGCGCAGCGACCTCCCCTTTGCCCGGCTGTGGGCGTGGCTGGCGGTGGCCCCGCTCGCGGTGCCAGCCTTCGTCCAGAGCTATGCCTGGGTCAGCGTCGCCCCCGGCATGCATGGCATCGGCGCGGGGGTGCTGATCTCGACGCTGGCCTATTTCCCCTTCATGTACCTGCCGGTCTCCGCGACGCTGCGCCGGCTCGATCCCGGCCTCGAGGACGCCGCCGCCTCATTGGGGCATTCGCCGGCCCGGGTGTTTTTCCGCGTGGTATTCCCGCAATTGCGGCTGGCGCTATGTGGCGGCTCGCTGCTGGTCGGGCTGCATCTGCTGGCGGAATACGGGCTCTACGCCATGATCCGCTTCGACACCTTCACCACCGCGATCTTCGACCAGTTTCAGTCGACCTTTAACGGCCCGGCCGCCTACATGCTGTCCAGCGTGCTGGTGCTGCTGTGCTTCGCGCTGCTCGGCGGGGAAGTCGTGGTGCGCGGTCACGGGCGCCTCGCCCGCCGATCTCGTGGTGATGGCCGTGGGCATCCGCCCCACCACCGCTCTGGCCGAGAAGATGCGCCTGCATGTCAACCGGGGCATTGTGG
>LNAP01014761.1_pt1 | contig 10178 bp, 12 predicted proteins | sample 602601 | NCBI WGS metagenome assembly LNAP01 (sample SAMN02440304, study PRJNA202911) | soil metagenome | biome: Subtropical and temperate rainforests or woodlands; isolation source: soil samples (1 kg each in a 20% v/v slurry with milli Q water) were... ...
GCCACGTCGCGGCCGGCTTCCAGGTGTTCGGCAATCTGCTCGGCGCAGGTGTCGTAGAAGTCGCTGATGATGCTTTCGTAGCTCAGCGGCGGCGCCAGTTTTTCCGTGGTTACCGGGTAGACCATGGGCAGGCGTTGCTGCGCCTCGGTGAGGTGCCCGGCGATAATGCCGAAGGCGTTTCCGTGATGGCCGGCGTTGGCTTTGGCTTTGGCGACGAAGTAGCCAATTACTGGTGCGGCTTGCAGCAAACGCAGGGCTTTGAGGGTGATCAGTTCCGGGTCGCCGGGGCCGACGCCAATGCCGAGCAAACGTCCTGGTGCAGCCATTACTCCACCTCCGTGGCCAGGGCATTCACGGCGGCGGCCGCCATGGCGCTGCCGCCACGACGACCGCGCACAATCACGTAAGGCACGCCACGGCTGTCGGCGGCGAGCAGGTCTTTGGATTCAGCGGCGCCGACAAAACCCACCGGGAAGCCGAGGATCAGCGCCGGTTTTGGCGCGCCGGCATCGAGCATTTCCAGCAAATAGAACAAGGCGGTGGGCGCGTTGCCGATCACCACCACGCTGCCTTCCAGGTGTTCGCGCCAGTGTTCCAGGAGCGGGTGTTGCCGCGCTCGCGGGCGAGGTCAACCACACCTTCGTTGTTAAGGGTGCAGATCACCCGGTTATTGGCCGGTAAACGGGTACGGGTGACGCCTTCGGCGACCATGCGCGCGTCGCACAGAATCGGCGCGCCGGCGGCCAGGGCTTGGCGCCCGGCTGTGCCGGCACCGGGGGAGAAGCGCAGGTCTTGCACCACATCGACCATGCCGCAGGCGTGAATTACCCGCACGGCGAGTTTTTCCAGGTCGGCGGGAATGCCGCTCAGGTCGGCTTCGGCACGGATGATGGAAAAAGAATGGCGGTAGATTTCCTGGCCATCGCGGATGTACTCAAGCATCAAGGGGCTTCCATGGGGTCGGGCTGCGCGGCCAGGGTGTCGGCGGCTTCAAGGATAGTCAGGTTGCGCGCCAGCAGGCGGCCAAAACCGCTGGTGCTGCTGTCGCGTGTGTAGAGGTCGTAGTGGCCTGGACTTACCGCTAACAAGGTGTGCGGTGCGGTATGGGCGGCGGCGCAGGAGCGGCTGCAGGCGCTGAGGTGTACTTGCTCGATGGGGGCACGGCCGGCCAGTAGTTCAGCGAGCAACAAGGCGTCGGTTTTGCTCGCGGCCAGGCCTTTGCCGCAGTCGCTGGAGCCGCTGCAGGCGATAAGGCGCGCCAGCGGCACGCTGCTGTCGGTGAGCAGGCCCAGGGTGTTTAGTGCTTGCACAAGGGTGTCTGCGCGATCGCTGGGCACATCGCGCAACAGCAAGCTTTGCCAGGGCGTGAAGTACAGCGCGTCGTTAGCCAGATGGGCGACGGCGCGCAGTTGTGCGGCGGTCATTCTGCCCAGCACCGGCGCGGCGCCGACGTGGACCAAGCCCGCTTGGCGCTGCGCCCGCACAGCCAAATGCGCCCACGGCTCGGCAGCCGGGCGGCGCCAGTTAACCACCTTGGCATCCTGTTCTAACGCAAACGGCAGGCGGGCTTGCAGCTCAGCGAGAAACGCGGTGATGGGCATCTGCTTAAGCAGGTGGCGCATACGGGTTTGTTCAGGCGTGGCGTGTTGCAGAAACAGGTCCAGGCAGGCCTGCACCAAGGCGGGCGCATGCTCCAGCGGCACAGCGGCAAGCGCTTCGTTGGGGCAACTGGCGAGGCCAAAGGCCAAGCGCTGTTCGCCGTCTTCGGCCATCGCACTGAGCCAAAGGTCGTGGTGGTGTTCGAGCATGGCCAAGCCTTCGCCGCCATCCACTTGCAGGGCGAATTTGGCCGAGAGCTGGTGCAAGGTTTCGCTGTTTTCCAGCAGCGCCAACAGGTGCTCGGCGAGTGGGCGAACGTCGAGTACCTGCTGAGCATCGACACCCGCCGCCGGGCTAAGCATCAGGTTGCGCACATCATCGGCGCCGGGGTTGCGTGGCCCCAGTTCGGCAGTGAGCAAGGCTTCAATCAGGTCTTGCTCGCAACCCGCACGCACGCCACGAATTTGCAGATTGGCGCGGTTGGTGACTTCGATCACGCCGCTGGCGAACTGCTCAGCCGCCGCGCTGATGGCCAAGGCTTGCGCCACGCTTAGCCGCCCACCCGGCAATTTGACCCGGCAGATACCGCCGTCGCGCGCTTGCACAATGCGCAGCAAACCCGGGCACGCGGTATGGCGTGGCAGGCTAGCGGTTGGCTGGGGTTGGGCATCGTTCAAAAAAGGTCACCGGTTCGCCGTGGCTGGCTGTGGGGGCTGGCGAACGCGCTATTATGCCCGCTTTGCGCGACCCCAGGAAAAGCCTGCTGGTCGGGTGGCTAGGAGCAGACGATGCCGGCGTGGCTAACAGTGGTGGGAATCGGTGAAGACGGTTACAGCGGCCTGGGCAAACCGGCGCGGCGCGCATTGCTCGACGCTCGCCTGATTGTCGGCAGCCCGCGCCAACTCGAACTGTTGCCGCACTGCCTGAATGCCGAACGACTGTTGTGGCCCAGCCCCTTTAGCCTGGGCCCGGTTTTGGCGGCGCGCGGTACGCCGGTGTGCGTGTTGGCCAGCGGCGACCCGATGTTGTTTGGCGTCGGTGCAAGTTTGGCCCGTCAGGTGCTGGCCGAAGAAATGCGCGTGTTCCCGGCGCCTTCGTCCTTTTCTCTGGCCGCTGCCCAGCTTGGCTGGGCGTTGCAGGAGGTCGCCTGTCTCTCGGTTGTCGCCCGCCCGCTCGCGGCCTTGCACAGCCATATCCACCCCGGCCAGCGCTTGCTGGTGCTGAGCAACGACGGCAGCAGCCCGGCCGCTGTCGCTCAGTTGTTGGTGGAGCGCGGTTTTGGTCGTAGCCGTTTACGCGTGTTGGAGCACTTGGGCGGCCCCTTGCAACGTAGCCTGGATGGCACCGCCAACGGCTGGGTTATCCCGCAAGTGGCGGCCTTGAATGTATTGGCCATCGATTGCCACGCCGATGACGACGCGCGCTTGTTGCCGCTAACGCCCGGCCTGCCCGACAGCGCCTTTGCCCATGACGGGCAACTGACCAAGCGCGATGTGCGCGCCATCACCCTGGCGCACTTGGCGCCGTTGCCGGGTGAATTGCTCTGGGACGTTGGCGCCGGTTGCGGCTCCATCGGTATTGAATGGATGCGCGCCCACCCCACGTGCCGCGCCATTGCCATTGAAGCCAATGGCGAACGCCAAGGCCTGATCAGGCAAAACCGCGATGCCCTCGGCGTGCCGGGTTTGCAATTGGTCGCCGGCAGCGCCCCCGAAGCCCTGCACGGGTTACCGCAAGCCGACGCGATTTTTATCGGCGGTGGCGTCACCATCCCTGGCGTGCTCGAACACTGCTGGGCCAACCTGCGCCCGGGCGGCCGCCTGATCGCCAATGCCGTGACCCTGCAAAGCGAGGCCACTCTGGTGGCCTGGCGCGCGGTCAATGGTGGCGAGCTAACGCGCATCAGCGTTGCCCAAGCGCTGCCGTTAGGCGAGTTTGATACCTGGCGCGCCGCCTTGCCGATCACCTTATTGCACGCCGTGAAGCCCTAGCCCATGCGCGAAGAAACCGCCGAACAACCCGCGCCGCTGCGTAGCGGCTACACCACCGGCAGTTGCGTCACCGCAACAAGCCTGGCGGCGGCGCGGCTGTTGCTGGCGGGGGTGGTCAGCGATGCGGTGGAAATCGTGCTGCCCAAGGGCCGCGAAGTGCTGATGCGTTTGGAGTTTTGCCGGCCTTTTGCCGACGGCGCCGAGGCCGGCACGCTTAAAGATGCCGGCGATGACCCGGACGTTACCCACGGCGCTTTGGTGTTTGCCCGCGTGCGTTTGCGTTCGGAACCGGGTGTGGCGTTTTTCGCCGGGCCAGGTGTGGGCACCGTGACCAAACCGGGGCTGACCTTGGCGGTGGGCGAGCCGGCGATTAACCCAGTGCCGCGGCAAATGATCACTGGCCACCTGCAAACCCTGGCTGCCGAGCAAGGCTATGCCGGTGGTTTTGAAGTCACCGCCTGCGTGGAAAATGGCGAAGCGCTGGCGCTGAAAACCATGAACCCGCGCTTGGGTATTCTCGGTGGCCTGTCGATTCTCGGCACCAGCGGCATCGTCCGGCCGTTTTCCTGCGCGGCGTATATCGCCTCTATTCACCAAGGTATCGACGTCGCCCGCGCCAATGGCTTCTCGCACCTGGCTGCCTGTACCGGCAATGCCAGCGAAGACTGCATGCGCCGCTATTACCAACTGGACGACACAGCGCTGGTGGAAATGGGTGATTTTGTCGGCGCGGTGCTCAAGCATATGCGCGTGGCACCGGTGGCAAAACTGAGCATCTGTGGCGGCTTCGGCAAGATCAGCAAACTGGCGGCCAGGCATATGGATTTGCACAGCCGTCATTCCAGTATCGACCTGCCGCAGTTGGCTGCTTGGGCGGCGGCGATTGGCGCCAGCGATGAACTGCAACGGTCGATTGTCGCTTCTAACACCAGCCAGCAGGCGTTGGCATTAGCCAGTGCCGAAGGTGTCGCCCTGGGCGATGCGGTGTGCGCCCATGCCCTGGCGTTTGCCCAGAGCGTGGTGCCCGCGCAGGTGCAGGTCGAAGTGTTTGCCATCGACCGCCAAGGTGGCATCGTTGGCCATGCGGGAGCGTTTCAGTGAGGCCTAAGGTGTTGCTGCTCGGCGGGGTGAGCGAGGCGTTGGCCATGGCCCGTCAGTTGACGGCTGATGATATCTACAGCCTCGCCGGCCTTGGCCGCGTGCCGGAGGATTTACCCTGTCAGGTGCGCGTCGGCGGTTATGGCGGCGCTGAAGGGTTGGCGCGGTTTATCGGCGAAGCGGGCATTCAGTTACTGGTCGATGCCACTCACCCCTACGCCGCGCAAATCAGCGCCAATGCCGCTCTCGCGGCGCAGTTAGCCAACATCCCCTGTTGGGCGTTACGCCGTCCAGGCTGGCAGGCGCAGGTCGGTGATGATTGGCGGGAAGTGGCAGATTGGAGCGAACTTATCCACACGCTGGCACCCTTTCAACGGCCGCTATTTGCCCTGGGCCGCGAACCGCTGGAACACCTTAACGAAATCCCCGAACACCAACACTGGACCGTGCGTTGCCTGCAACAACAGCCGGCCACACCTCGCGCAGAAATTATCGGTGCGCGGGGCCCGTTCAGCCTTGCGAGTGAGCGCGAGCTGTTCAGTCGTTTGCAGTGCGATGTGTTGGTCAGCAAAAACAGCGGCAGCGCCGCCACCGACCCCAAACTACAGGTTGCCCGCGAGCGCCGCATTCCGGTGCTGGTGCTGCGGCGGCCTGAGTTGCCCGCCGTAGACCGCGAATTCAGCGACGGCCCAAGCCTGCTCGCCGCACTCATGGCGTAGGTTGGGTTGAGCGCAGCGAAGCCCAACAGGGACCACAACGTGGTCCGCGTGTAAATTTCCACGCAGACGGCACGTTGGGCTTCACCTGCGGTTCAACCCAACCTACACGCTGGGTCCCCGCCTACGCGGGGACGACGGACGTTGCGGCGTTTAGGTGCAATCAGCCCTCGGCACCCTCGCGGTAAAACACCTCGTCTTTGTACGGGTACCACCATTCGTGAATCTGCGGTTGGTGGTCGATGATGACCATCTTCGAGCGGCGGAAGGCGTCCAGACCCTGGCGCCCCAGTTCACGGCCCATGCCGGACATTTTCCAGCCGCCAAAGGGCAGGGCATCGTTGTCGATCAGCGGGTTGTTGACCCAGACCATGCCGGCTTCCAAACGGTCGGCGGCTTCCATGGCTTCGGCGAGATCGGTGGAGAACAGCGAGGCACCGAGGCCGAAGTGCGAGTCGTTGGCCAAGCGGACGGCTTCGTCGAAGTCAGCCACTTTGCAGATCGCCGCCACTGGGCCAAAGCATTCTTCGTGGAGGATATCCATGGCCTGGGTTACGCCGGTGAGGATGGTCGGCTCGTAGTGGCTGGCTGGGTGGGATACGCCCGCCACAGACCACGGTGGCACCTTTGGCCACGGCGTCGTTGACCAAGCGAATGACTTTTTCGCGCGCCGCTTCGCTGACCAGTGGACCGATTTCGCTGTGTTCCAGGCCATGACCAATACGCAGCTTTTTGGTCATTTCGGCAAAGCGCGTTACGAACGCATCGTGAATTTCATCGACGACAAAAAAGCGCTCCGCCGAGGTGCAGATTTGCCCGGTGAGGTGGAAGGCCGCCGTTACCGAACCGGCGACTGCAACCTCCAGCGGCGCATGTTTGGAGACGATCAACGCATCGCTGCCACCGGCTTCAATCACGCAGGGTTTCATCCGCTCGGCGCAGGCCACGGCTACGGCTTTACCCGCCGCCACGCTGCCGGTAAAGGCCACGGCATGGGTACCTTCTGATTGGATTAATAGCTGCGCGGTCTTGGCATCGCCCGGCACGCAACTGACCAACCCCGCCGGCAGCACACGGAAATGCTCCATAAATTTCAGCGCGCACAGAGTGGTGGTTTCCGCCGGTTTGATAATGCAGGCGTTACCGGCCGCGAGCGACGCGGCGACGGTCCAGCACATCAGCAGAATCGGGAAGTTGAACGGCATGATATGCACGCTCACGCCCATGGCGTCGTAACGCACATGCTGGAACGAGCCGAGCTGCGTGGTGCCCGCCACTTTGCCGGCATCGTCGCGGGCCATTTCGGCGTAGTAGCGGAAAATCGGTGCGCAGTTGGCCAGTTCACCCATGGCTTCGGGGAAGGGTTTGCCCATCTCCAGCGTCATCAAACGCCCGGCTTCGCGGTTGATCGGGTTATGCCCATCAAGGGCGTTGGCCAACTGATGCAGCATTGCCGCGCGGCTTTTGGCATCAACGCGGCGCCAGTCTTTTTGCGCGGCATTGGCGGCTTCGACGGTGCGCTGCACGTCTGCCTCGTCGCCAAGCACGATGCTACCCACTTCTTCCAGCGTGGCCGGGTTGATTATGGCGCGTGCCCGTTGGCTTAACGGGGTGATGAAGTCGGGGTTGATAAAGTGCTTCATAGCGGCTCCAGGCGTGGGCTGCGGCGGTTTATCCACAGCCCGGAAAAAGGGTTAGTTAGCGGGCAATGGCTGCGCCCAGCCGGGCAGATTGAGGTCGAGAAATTGCCGCAGTGGCAGCAGCGCGGGCGTATGCAAGGCGCGGTCAAGCAGGCCGATGACCCGCGGCAAATGGGCCAGGTAATGTTGCTTGCCGTCGCGCTGGGCCAGGCGCACAAAAATGCCCGCCACCTTGGCGTGGCGTAGCGCCGCCAACACCGGGTAATCGGCGCTGAATTGCTCGGCGTTTACTTGCGGGCGTAGCGACAGATAACGCGTGAGCAGGTGGTCGCGTAGCGTCTCGGGCACATCGCGGCGGGCGTCTTCCAACAGCGACATCAGGTCATAGGCGCAGGAGCCGATCAGGGCGTCCTGAAAGTCCAGTAAGCCACAGGCCTGCACGCCGCTTTTGCCGTCCAGGCGCATCAAGTTATCCACATGAAAATCACGTAGCACCAAGGCATCGCGACGATTGGCGACATCGGCGGCGAGTTGTCCACAGAGGGCTAGAAATGGCGCGCGCAGCGCTTCAGCTATGGGTTTATCCACAAGCAGCGGCGCGTACCAGTCGATAAACAACACGGCCTCACTCAACAGGGCGTCGAGGTCATAGGCCGGTACGTTGACTGCCAATGCGCGTGGCGCCTGATGCAGGTGCACCAGGGCATCCACCGCCAATTCATACAGCGGCTGCTCGTCGTAGCCCATGCCCAGCAAGCGGGTAAAGGTGGCTTGGCCAAAGTCTTCAATCAGCGCCAAGCCGGCTTTGCGGTCGGCCACCAGAATATGCGGCGCCGACAGACCCAACTCACGCAGGTGCAAGGCCACGGTCAGAAATGGCGCAATGGGTTCATGCAGCGGCGGTGAGTCCATCAACAGCAAACCCGCTTGCGGCAGACGGAAATAGCAGCGCCGTGAAGCATCCATAGGCAGAGCTTCAAGACGGCTGGCGGCAAAACCGGCGCCGGCCACAAAAGCATGGCGCAGCTCGGAACGGGCGTACTGCTGGTGCATGGCGGTCACCTGATCATGTAAACCTTTTTGATGGTTTCGTGGACGGTGCAGGTGCCTTTCCAGTCTTTGGGGAAGAACGCTGCGGTGTCCGGTTTAATCTCGATCACTTCGCCGCTCTCGTGCACATAGGTGCTGGTGCCTTCGAGGAAGTGGCAGAACTCATCGCTGGTGACATGGCAAAACCACTTGCCGGGTGTGCAGATCCAAATGCCGCATTCCGATTGACCTTCGGGGCCTTTGTGCAGCACCACACCGGAGACTTTTGATTCGCCCTCGATCATGGTGGGGATGGTGCCCCAGTCCTTGAGGTCGGTGACTTGCAGGGGGTTGTAGAGAAAGGGGGTAGGCATGGTTTTGGTCCTTATGGAGATCTATGTGAGTAGGGTGTGCTGTGCGCACCATTGCGATTGCGCGGAAATCGCCCGGTGCGCGGAGCACACCCTTCTTACGCGAGCATGTAGAGGTTGCGGATGGTTTCGATGACTTCGCACTCGCCGGTCCAGCCGGCGGGGAAGAGCACCAACGTGTTGGCGTGCACTTCAATCACCTCGCCGTTGTCTTCTCGGTAAGTGGCGCGGCCAGAGACGAAATGGCACAGCTCATCGCGTGGAATCGACAAGCGCCAACGCCCTGGCGTGCATACCCACAAGCCGGTTTCCGGGCTGTTGTTGGGGCCTTTGAATAGCAGGCGGCCGCTGGAGTGGGACACGCCTTCAATGGCATCGCTTTGCACGCCCCAGTCCACCAGGTCGGTGCGGGTGCTGACGTCGTACAGCGCCGGGGCGCTGCTCGGGGTTGGGTTAGTCATGGTTTAACAGTCCATCAAGAATGGCAGCCGCGTCTTGCGGGCCTTTACGGGATTGCATATAGGCGCTGGTCGCTTTTAAGCGCGCGGCCATGGCCTGGTCGGTCAGGCAGGCGTCGAGCTTGGCGGCCAGATCGGCTTCGTTCCATTCATAGCGATCAAGCTTAAAGCCGTGGCCGCTTTCCTCGGCGCGCATGGCGTTGTCGTGGCCGTCCCAGACGTAGGACATAACGATGGCCGGTTTGCCGAAGAACAGGCACTCGGTAAAGCTGTTGTTGCCGCCGTGGTGGATCACCGCGTCGACCTTTTCAATCACCGAAGGCTGCGGGTACCAGTTGGAGATCAGCACGTTGTCCGGCAGGTCGGTGTACTCGTCCAGGTGCTCGCCGACATTGAACAGCGCGCGGTAAGGTAATTTTTAAGCCGCTTAAGCAGCTCGACATCGCCAGAACCCAAACTGCCAAAGCTCACATACAGCAGCGGCTTGTCGTTGTTGGCTTTGAACTCGGGGATGTCATACGGCTTGTCGGCGCGTACGCAGCCTTGCAGGTAGTGGAACTGCTCGGGCGGCAGGGCGTGGCGGCGCTCGAATTTCACCGGGTCCGGGTACAGCAGCAGGTTCATAAAGGGCGAGGCTTCAAAGAAGGTGCCCAGCGGGTACGGCTGCTCGCCATGGGCGATAAGGAATTCGTTGAAGTCGGCATGAATCGGCCCGACTTCTTCGTCAAAGCGCTTACGGAATTCGGCGTGGCCGGCTTTGTCGTGCACGCTCATGCCGGACAGGTGCGGCGGGATGTCCGGGTCTTCGATTTCGTTTTCCGAGCAGGAAATAATCCGCACCCAAGGTTTGCCAAATTGCTTGATCGCCGGGAACAGGATCACGTTGTCGACGCAGATCAAATCCGGCTGCACCTTGGCGAGCACGCCGGGCAAATCCTTCTCGGCCCACTTGGCGGTTTCGACGATGGCCGCCCAGCATTCCTTCACGTAGTTGGGAATTTGCTCGAGCGGGCTTTTGCGGAAGTTGGGGATATGGCCGTTGATAAAGTCGACCCAGTACTTGGCCATTTCTTCGGCGGGCATGGGCGCGGACATATTGACCATATGCTCCTCAAAGCCATAGCCCGAATACACGCCGCTCATGCCTGGGTCGGTAAGAAACACCGCCTTGTGTCCGAGGGCTTCACAGGCCTGGGCAATGCCCACGGAATTCAGGGCCGGGCCGTAAGCGGCTTCGGGAAAGAAGGCGATGACTTTTTGCTTCATGACGCGGTGC
>LNAP01007651.1_pt1 | contig 10174 bp, 12 predicted proteins | sample 602601 | NCBI WGS metagenome assembly LNAP01 (sample SAMN02440304, study PRJNA202911) | soil metagenome | biome: Subtropical and temperate rainforests or woodlands; isolation source: soil samples (1 kg each in a 20% v/v slurry with milli Q water) were... ...
CTATATACAAATAAATCTCAAAATTTTGAATATATGTTTGCATCGTTAAAAGCTCATTCAGCATAATAAGGATATAGCAGTAACTAGCCAGTTGTGTCTTCGTCAGACAATGGTTGGCTACTCACTCCCCTGCCGGGGGTTGCGTATGGCTCCGCCAATAAAAACAATAAGAGGTGGTACAGAATGGAAAAGAAAGACAGCAGGATTACAATAAGATTAAGCAATTCAGACATGGATGTTTTAGCTCACAAAATAGCCGAGTCTGGATATAAATCTGCCGGAGCATTTATCCGTGACGCCGTTGCTAACGTGCACATTAAGCCAAAGCTAGGGCCAAACGTAGTAACTATCGCCAGGGAGCTGATAAAGCTTGCAGCCATGATTAGGAACGAAAATCCCAGATCAGAATTGCTTGAAAAAGTACGAGCCATCGCCAAAATCAATAACGGCGGTGCGATATGATTGGCAAAATATTCCCCAAATCATCCGGGTCTTTCAAAAACCGCATACGCTATATCTTTGGCTGCACTAAGCACGACCACGCAATTAGCGAAATTAAAACCATATCCTTAAACTGCATGTCCGCAGATCCACTGCCTGGGATTCAGTCCGGCACTGAAAAATATATCGCTGAAATGATCGAGGAGTTCGACCAGGTCGAAGCTATGCGCCGCATGTCGATCGATTCCGACAGAGTTATCAAACCTGTTTTTCATGCCATGCTATCCCTGCGCCCAGGAGAGCACCTGACAACCCAGCAATGGGCATTGGCAGTGCACACGTACATGCAAGACCTTGGGTTTGCTCAGGACAACAAGTACGTAGCAGTTATGCATAGGGACACAGATCACGAGCACGTCCACATCGTCGCCAACCGCATCCACCTTGACGAAGATTTTAGGCTGGTAAGCGACAGTAACGAGCGCAGCATATCCATGGATTCGGTTTCCGACCTGGAGGATATGTTCGCCCTATCTAAAGCCCCTCGACCCTCCGAAACTTGGGGAACCTCCTTTTCTCACGGCGAAGTTATGGCAGCGATTCGTGACGAAACCATCCCTTTTAAAGCCAGGCTAATCGCCAAAATTGCCGGGGCAATCGAAGCCACCCAGGCCGAAGACGGAGACATGTTTGCGCTAGTACTCCACCTCAGACGACAACAGGTATACATACACCTAACAAAAAACGAGGAAGGCCAACCCAAGGGCATCGCTTACGAGTTCCAAGGTAAGGTTATCTCAGGCAGAAAACTAAAGCGTTCCCGCCTTACAGAAGGAATAACTTATGACCCCGAAACCCTTTCAAGCCTTGAGATCGAAATTGCGCGAAGAGATAGCGACGATCAAAACCGAGCTGCAGAACGCTACCTGTACTTCTCTTTCCGCTCCCGCGCCCGAAACTTTGCAGTCAAATTTGAGCCCAAAAGCAAAGACCAGCGAGAAATAAATGCGATTGTTGAAAGCATCCAGCGCTTCCTAGCAGCACTTTTCGGCGTGCCATTCGAGTCCAAGAAAGAGCAGGAGCGCAGGGAATCTAGATATATTGAATATGTGCCATCGGCTGGTCTTAACATTGCGATGTTTAGAGGCAAGGAATGCGAATTAGCAGACACCGGGCCATACCTGTAGCCAACAGGCCCGCACGCGGGCCTTTTCGCTAGAACACATTCCAGTCGTCAACACTTTCCTGTTTCTGCGGATCGCTTTTAGCGACTTTGATCAGATAATTACCAAGCGACGCGCTTAGACCAACGATCAACTCGGCATCTGCAAACGTTGGCTCTCTCCCTTCTCGGATGTGCCGCCCATGTTCTGACGCATACCCCCAGGCTTTGATTACAGCCTGATCCAGCGGTGCAGGAATGATCGTCCCGTGGCGTTTCATAATATCACCGAGATTGGCTTTAACGTCGCCGGTAATCTCTCGCGCCACGCACTCCAGTGAAGCCATAGCATGCTGTATTGCCCCAGTTGGATCCGAGTCTGGTCGCCGCGATAGGTCGGAAATGGCTTGATGTAGTTCCTTACTGGCGGTTATGTTTCCAGCCTTTTGTTCTGTATCACGAGCTGTTTTAACAATGATTTCGAACGATTCAGGCCCGCGAATCTCAACTATATCCCCTGCTAATTTCCACCCAATACCGTTCTCGACAAAATAGTCGTTGAGTTCGTTGTAAAAATGCGCGTGTTTTTCCGACCTTTGACTTTTAAGCTGGTCAAGTACTCTTTCGATGATGTCGTAGACCTTGTACCATTTGCAGGATTGTATCAAATCACAGTTTTCGCCATCGACATTAGGATAATCACTCCAGTTGTTTTGATTTGGCTGCTTTTTTAGCGCCCTGCACAATATGCTTCTTACGTCTTTTGGGCCGAGTCCGCATTCGTAGCACAACTCAATAAAGTACCCCCTGAGCTCCTCCGGGGCATCGTTTCTAACCGTGATCTCGACCTCTTCGACATTGGAGAATCCATTGCGTTTGGAAAATGGTTCCTTCATTTTTGGCCCGCCATAATTCTGATTTTCCGCAACCTACGTTTTTTCCGCCTACGTGTCCACAGGCAAGGCTTTTATTTTGGCGGCAAAAACAAACGTCTGGGTTTGGGGCGAAAAAAGGCTACTGGGCTGGAGGGAATAGCCGGCAGATCAGGCGTGCTAGGAGCCAGGCGGCGGTGAAGACTAAGGTGATATTGATCATACTGGTCGTTAGCTCTACGCCCTGAATGCCGTGAAGATAGGCCCTGGCTGCTGCAGTGCACGCAAGGCTTGCCAGGAGCACCAAGGTAAAAACGAAAACCTGATTGTAGCCCGGAGGGTTGTCGTGTTTTTTGCGCTCGTGCTGCTCGAAAACCCTTACAACAAGAGCAAGGGCTAGGGAAATCAGGTGGGCCATTATCAGCGAGTCCCAAATCATAGCGGGGACTCAGTGAAGGGTGATCGCAGGATCAACGCCGTCTTCCACGCATAAGTAATACGCTACAAGCAGTTCTGCGAGAGTCGCTGCGAAATGGCAATGGATCTCTGACTTCATTTCTTTGTCGCTATAGTTAGCGTAGGGGGCGTATTCAAGGGTAGATTGCGCGGCGGCAAAGGAAAGTTTGCTGACAACAAGGGCCGGGATGCCAAAGGATTGTACTGCTCTTTCGTACAGCATTTGAGCAGTTTTGGATTTAAGTGCGCTGTTTACACATGCTTGGATAGTCATAGTCTTATCTCTCATTGTTATACCTACATTATGCAAAAAGAGACAAGCGTTGCACAAGCGATTAAATCGCTACTGACAAAAAATAGTTAAAATATATATGGACGGCGCTTTTGCTCAAACTCGATAATGTACTTACAACAACAAAAAAGAGGTGGTTATGATCGACTTTCAATATCTGGGCGAGACTTTGGGCCAATGCGAAATTATCGAAGCCCGCGAAAACAAAGCCGAAGTACATGTAAAAGATGGGAAGCTAATTGTTAGCAAGGATGGCGTTGTATTAAATACCTATGACGCCCAGGGGCTCAGGATAGCGATAAGCTCTGACAAACCGCTGCTTCCGGACAAGGTCGACGCAGTCTCTGCGAGCACTAGCGAGGCACCAAAGCCTAAAAAAACCCACTCCATTGCTTCCTTTACTGACTTATTCCTAAAATGAGAAAAGGCCCCGCCGGGGCCTCTTCTGTTATCTGATCGAGTCTAGGAAATACCGCCTGCACTCATGCTGACTCATTTTGCTGCTGTCCGGTGAAGCGACGCGGTCATACCATGGAGTTTTAAAGCTAATACGCTCATCTGTATCAGCACCGCGAATCCCAACGTGCACGGGCTTCTTTGCTTGCCTGGAAAGCCTTTGACGCTCGAATAGTGCCCTAACATCCGCTTTGTGCGATGCGTTAAGGGAAAGGCTGTCGATAATTGTGTCGAGTTTAGTTTTCATGGCGTTCTCTCTTCTTGTTCTTCTATACAAGCATTATGCAGAGGGAGAAAAGCCCAAAGCTAGTTTGCAATCAAACGATTTGACGTTATAAAGCGAAATATTTTTTAGAGACCTAGGTCGCCGGCCAGTCGTTCCGCTAGTAACTCTTCGGGGAGCATGTGGGGCGGTAAAACCTGAATCAGCTTGTTCAACACTCTGACGCGCAAGCGATGGGATGTTTTTAGGTCGATGCTGCGATCGCCATAGTCCTCCCCCTCGTCAGGCTCGTAAATCGGCAGGATGACAGCGGAGACTACCAGTGCAAAGATATGCGGCGGCATTGCTCTCTCGTCAAACCACTCACCGACCAGGATGCGGCGCGGCCTCCTGCGGATGTCCAGGCATTCAACGGCGAACTCCCGGAGTTCGTCTGCACCGAGGGAGTTAAAGGCTGCCAGCCATAGCGATCGTTCCACATCTAAATCCATGGCTGGTGTGCCTCACTGCCCGTTCGAGCTGAGTCGTGTGCGCTCCAACTGCCAAGAGCTCTCGTTCACTCGCATTTGGTATACAGACCTGCCATCTGCAAAAATTTCGTTAAATCCAGCCTCATTCCTGAAGGTACTGCGTGCACCTAGGTAAATTTCCTTAATAGGTACTCGGTGGTTAAAAATATAGAGCTCCGTCGTGTTCCGATTCAGCGGTGCAGTGAAATACCCAGGTTCAAAATCTACTCCAGGCATCTCGTCCGGGGTGAGATTTCGAGTTAGCGTCCGGAAGGATCTGTATTCGTGGCTTTGGAAGGTCTCGGTGTCCTCAAACAGGCTGTCGAGAAGTTTTACGATCCGCACCTCCTCTTCGTAAACCCAGCAGGCATGTTTTGTTAAAAACAGTCGTCTGGCGATCGACTGCTCTTGCAAGGACGGCGTTCCTGGCGCCCCAAAACCACGGTGCGATAGGCCCAGGATTGCGTCCATTGTCTCTACGCTAAGGGCAAAGGGGCTTTTGGTGTTTGTGTACAACACATCGCCGGCATCGGCAGTGACTAGGTTGAATTCAGGGGAGCCGAGGAAGGCACCGCTGATGTCATAGCCGACTACAAAGCCCGTGTGTTCTTCTCCATAATGTGCCCACATTAAGGGATTGTCGGGACTTCGGGTAAGGGACAGGATCACAACCTGGTCTTTTAGGCTTTCAATGCTCCTGCGGAGAGTCTCCTGTTTTGCCAAAGGGCCGCTGCTATTTGAAAGCGCGCTGAGCTCGAAAGGATCGTTGAAATATCCCGGTTTTCGAAAGCCCAGATTCTGACTTTCGATCGCGATTTTTCCGGTGCCAGCGCCATAGTATTTGTACAGAATCATGATCGTTGAAACTCCTTTTTCTGGATTTAAAGCCCCGACGTCCATGGCCATCCTTTGCTCCAGCAAATGCTCGGGCAGCGACTCCGGGGGCAGGATAAAAAGCAAGCAATTTTGCGAGCAAGCGTAGCACCTCGGCGAAGCCTAGCCTGTCGATTGCCAAATCCCAAATCAATCGATCTTCTGCGTCCATTTTATAGTCCCAGGTCAAGGGCTAGCCTGCGTTCCAACAAAAAATCCGGAAGCAATTCGGCAGGTATTTCCTGGAGCGTCGAATTGTTTAAAAAATGCCTGGTGTCCTCCAAAATCGACACGGTTCCTGCGCCAAAAAAATCTTCAGCCAATGCCGTGTCGGCAAAGTTTCGAATTATTTCAAGGGCGGCGGTGGATACGTGTTGTTCCCCGATTAGGATAATAAACCTGGGCCCGGATGAAGGCTGGAACGTTAACAGCCTTTCCTCCAAAGCCGCTCGCAGCGCTTCGGCGCCCAGGCTTGAGAGCGCTAGATCCCACATTTCTCTCTCGCCCTGGTATCCCATACGCACCACCCTTATCTGGTAACGGAAACCGTGATCGGCGTTGAGCTTACACCCGACTTTACAGCAACAATCTCAAAAGTCAGCGCTTTGAAATACGCCCCGGCATTCAAGGCCTGCTCGCCCGAAAAAACCCAAGACTCCCCGCTCAAACCACTTACCTGAGCAACCTGCGTCGACCCATTTTTGACGGTAATCGTGTGCGTGGAATCAGTGACTTGGGAAACGTCATCTCCATAAAAGATTACTGCCGGCAGCGAACCCTCACGCTTACGCCAAGACACAGTCGCAGCGCCAGAAATCACGCCACCCGCAGACCCGTTAACCCTTACATTTCCCGGAGACCAGGGCGCATCATTTGTACCCAAAATCGAATACGTGCGAGTAGTGGATTCAGCGAGCTCTTGGCGTCGGGTCGGGGTAAGTACAAGCATTTTGTAAGACACGCTTGCGCCTTTGCTATAGCCCCATGCAGTGAGGCCCTTGCCCTCAGAAACGGCCCAGACGCGGGCGCCTGCCGGGTGAGCAAGGGGCTTGGTGTTGAACAGGCCACGGTTTATTGTGGTTAGCGTCGCAGTCGTTCCGCTGGTTGGTGCGGACGTTTGATACGACATCCACTCCTTCCCTAAAGCACTGGTTACTAAAAGGAGGCCAAGGCCTTGGCGCACCTCTTCCGTAGTGTAGTTATCCAGGTCGGAGCCGTTGCCGTTCAGCAGTAGGCTAGGCATCGTGTATTGACCTGCTATGAGAGCAGCACGAGTGGTAAAAAACGGGGTAAATGGTTGGACGCCCGCGTCTACAAACCCAGTGTCGCTGGAGCCACCTGTGTACAAGCGGTAGTCAAGTGCCAGTGCGGGTTTTTCGGCTGCAACGAGCAGTGATCTGGATGCAGATCCGGTGAGAATTACTGGTGCGTCTATAGCGTCAAACCGTACAACGTCGACAGGATCAAATGAGGGCTTTGTCCATACGCTTTCCGAGCCGTCAGAGTACACAGAAGCAAAAACACCGAAGACATCTTGTATCAGGGTCAGCTTGATCGCACTGTCGTTGGGCGACCCTAGATCCACGGACGTAATTCGCATCACCAGCCTTTCGATTTTTTCCGCAGGCCACGTAAGTCGAAGGACGTCCCCTACTTCGGCATAAGCCATAGATCTGTTGCATGTCACGCTTGCTGTAGCCAGGGGAACACTAGCTGCAGACATTTCCCGCGAAGCGATGCTAGCGGCGACATCGCGCATTGAAACCATCGGCATGGAAAGCGTTTTTGAGTCCGTGTCTCCCTTGTGCATCCTCAAACCGTTATTTTGCGCTACAACAGTCCGATCGCTGAAATCATCCAGGATGGACGTGTACTTAAGCTTCACCTCGTTTATGGCAGTGTCCAGGCTTGGGCGGTAAAACTCCGACAAATCTTTGATGTTATGAGGCCCGATTTCCGGCAGATCGTCGACAACATAGTCGTTTCGAATCAGCCGCAATTTCAGTGCGCCCGTCTCCGGATCTGTATTTAAAGCCCCTTGGATGACCTGCTTGATGTTGTCGACGATGCTCGACGCATCACTGCTGCTGTCAACAACCAGGGAGACCCCTAAGCCTTCCTCGAAAAGGGTCTTTCCAGCAGCGATAAACGACGGAATATCTATGGATGTGTAGCTGATATCTGCGCCGAATCGATCATCTGTTAGCAGCTCGTAGAGAAAATATGCGGGGTTAGCGTCATCACCAATTTTTTCGTAACGAGGTGACACGTCGTCATTGCCAGGAGTTACAGGGAAGCGAGAGGCGACAAAGGAGATAGCCTGGGGCGAGGACGAATTACCAATATAGCAACGCTCAAGAACTGCATAAGCCAACCCTCGCACGGGCGAAACAACGGTGGCACCCAAAACACCCACTAGGTAGTCATTCACAGACTGCAGAAAACCACCGGAATGAAACCTGATCGTTCCCGAAAACCCACCAGTCCCATCGTCATCACCGCCAAAAAGCGAAGGCTTATCGATGACGATCGCACCGCCGGTGCTCGCCCCTGACCAAGCAACCTCTTCCCCGCACTTAATTTCCTTCAGGATGACGTTCGGGCCGTGGCAAATCCCGAGCTGAATTCCCATGTAATACCTGTAGCCGGTTACGACTTTTTTGCTGCCAAACAGCTCTTTGATTTTTTGCTTTATCGCGGATGTTTGCATGTCTCCGTACCAAAGAACGTTCGGGCCGCTAAGTCGCCTGGTGCCAACAAGGACTTGGACGGGGCGCTCTTGCGCGGTTGGGAAGCTAAAGTCTTCAAGGCCTGCGGGCTTTGTGGACTCGGTCTTTGTTTTCATCCGCGCAATCATGACCATACTTAGGAGGAACATTGCAGCCATAAAATAAATCATGATTCTACCTTATTATTGTTGTTAGTAGACCTGGAACGGGTTGTCTGTTGGAATTGCGAGAAAGCCGAAGAAGTTGTCAAAGTTGTTGAAGGATTGGCATGCGGCAGCCGAGCGGTCACAGCCTTTGGCTATTTGTATATTGTCGCCTACTTTTAGTGCGTCAAGCGGTGAGATTAACGAGAACACGTTGCCAGTAGTCGCTGTAATCATCCGAAAGTCGGCATTGTCTTTCGATAGGATGCCTGCAGAATAGTAGCTATCTTCGTGAGTTTTTGACGACACTTCGATGTTGTAGCCGTTGTTTGTGATAGCTGTTACCGTAGTTTGTTCTTGCCAGTCTTGTAACTGCAGCTTACATCTTGAGTCGTAGAGATGGTGATTGCACTGCGATTGGTATCCTGTTCTTAAAACTTGGCGGCGGAGAAGGGCGCTGACGGGATTGCACTGCAGGGTTGCTATGGAATTGCTCCAGCTGCACTGTGTAACTTCGCCGCTAAATATATTTATGTACTGGTCTTTGGCACCTTGCTGGGTACGAAAGGCTTTTAGGGTTACATGGTTTTGAGGCAGGTGCGAGCGGAAAAGAAGCGGCACGGGCGAGTCGCCAGGCAGTGTGATTTCCAGCTTGTTTTTGTAGTCGTCAGTTGTGCGCTGAACTTTGCCCCGACTCATAGCCAGTGGTTTGTAGATCAACCCGTCGGTGTGCATATGCTGCTTGCTGCCGGAAGTATAAGCGTACTGAATCCCGCCGCTTTCAAAAAGGAAGAGCTCTATCGGTCTGGATAAAGAAAGCGAGGCTTCAATTTGCTTGAGGGTCAGCATATATCAACTGTTTTATCGTTTTAGTTATGGTCGAAATACTGGTGGTTTGAAACGTGTAAGTAAAGTCATCTGTATCAAACCTGCCCAAATGCAGTGGTGCGATATAATCAACGTCGCTGACTTTCAGGTTTTGTAACGGTTCGTTTAGAATCAGAACTTCAGTGCCATCGTTGTTTCTACTTGCGCTAACTATAGTGCGATATTGGGTACTACCATTATACAACTTTATGGCAATACCAAGCGCGAAAGATTTAGACTTTGCAAACTGGAAATGACCTGAGGACTTGATCGTAAGCTGTTGGCTAGATTGGAAAATATCGTTTTTAATTTCTACAGAAGCTGCGGGTGCTTCGAACCAAAATTCGCCTTGGCTGCCAGCGTTGAGTTCAGCAAAATCTTCGAAACGCTGGCGTTCAGGCTCTGAGAAGAAGCGGAAACCGTAACTAAACACCCGGATGGCTCCAGTCGTACGCGAGTGCACATTACGAACACCAATTCCGGGATCAAGAGTTTCGCGTAAGCGGTTGTATTGCGTGGAAATGTCCTGGGAACGGTCGGGGCGAAAAGGCATGATGGGGGTGCCGCCCAGGCGCTGAAAATCGTCAGTTGGTACGGGGCGCACTAGCAGTTCGGGTTCGAGGTCAAATGCCAGACTGTGAACGTCTAGAAAGTTGGATCGAGTATATGAATTGCTTTGGTCTTGCTGAGCGCCGATGTTGCAGGGAATTAATCGCGGAGCTTTATAGTTTTTCTTAACCAGTCTCTTCAGCAACACCTCCCGATCTGCAACCTCAGCAACATTAACAATCTCTGAGTTAGCTCCATCCGTCAATAGAAACAGATTGGACGTTTGTATTGAACCATTAACATCAGACAAGGCAAAAGAACCATCGCCCTCAAAGATATCGTGAGCTGAATAAACCTGCATTGGCCAAATTGGGACAATAATATCGCTGTTGAAGTTTATAAACTTTGAGTCGAACTGATATCTCTCCTCATCTATAAGAGAGTATTGATAAGAAACAGAAACTCTAGGCTTATCTCTCAGAGCTATTCTTTGTTCAGCGCCATCAAAAGACTCTATGGTTTCGGTAAAATATTGAATAAGCATGACTGGCGATGTTGACCAATCGATCAATTCCGGCAACTCCATTGCCATTGACGCTCTT
>LNAP01006385.1_pt1 | contig 10172 bp, 10 predicted proteins | sample 602601 | NCBI WGS metagenome assembly LNAP01 (sample SAMN02440304, study PRJNA202911) | soil metagenome | biome: Subtropical and temperate rainforests or woodlands; isolation source: soil samples (1 kg each in a 20% v/v slurry with milli Q water) were... ...
ATTTCTTTAGCTCGGCTGCCGTGCCCTCATGCACAATACGGCCGGCCGACATCAGATAGCCCCGCGTAGCAACGCCAAGCGCCGCATGGGTGTTTTGTTCGACCAAAAGGATGGTGATGTTGGTTGCTGATATCTTGCGGATCGCTTCGAATACGAGCTGCACAATTTTTGGCGCCAAACCCAGCGACGGTTCATCAAGCAACAACAGACGAGGTTTGGACATTAACGCTCTGCCTAAAGCCAACATCTGCTGCTCGCCGCCCGACATCAAGCCTGCGCTTTGTCGATAGCGCTCGGCAAGCTTGGGAAAAAGACTGTAGACCTCTTCAAGAGATTGCTTGCGATGCGAACGGGCATTGACATTGAACGAGCCGAGCATCAGGTTCTCTTCAACGGTAAGGTTCGGAAAGACCTTTCTGCCTTCGGGCGATAATGCTATACCTCTCTTGACGCGCTCATGGGGCGCCAACCCTAGCAAATCTTCGCCGTCATAGGAAATTTCTCCACCGAAGGCATCCACCAGGCCGGTCAACGCACCCATCGTGGAGGTTTTCCCCGCACCATTGGCGCCAAGCAAGCAAATGACTTCACCTTGGTGTACGCTAAAGTTGATTCCTTGCAGAACGACGGAATCTGCGTAGCCGGCATACAAGTCTTTTACGCGGAGCAGTTCCGTCATGGCTTGGCCCCTCCGGAAAGCAACTTGGATGAGTCTGCCGAGCGTGGAATCCCTGACTTGGCCCCTTTGTTACGAAACAATAGGCCGTGTATGCCTCGAGGCAGGAATAAAATACATACCACGAGCAGTATGCCGAAGGTAAGTTGGCTGACACCTTCGATTCCGCCGAAGAAAATACGAGTGGCTTCGGAAAATATAATCAGTGTTATCGCGCCAATAACCGGGCCGGACAAAGTATGGATACCGCCCAGGATCGGAGCTATCTGTGCAAGAATCGTGTTGTGCAAAGTGAAGGCGACGTCGGGGTCAAGGTAACCGCCGTACCAACCGCTCAACGCACCGGCGACCGATGCCATCGACCCGGAGATAGCCACAACGATGACACGCTGCCGCCGTGGATTAATCCCCAGCATTTGGGCAGCATCTTCATCGTCCCGCATGGCTCGCGACGCAAACTGCAGGCGCAGTCGCGAGATAAGCGCTGCCACGCACACACTGCTGATGGCGGCACATGCGGCCAGCAAGTAAACGGTTTGCACCCCTGGCCGCAGATCTTCCCGAAGAAACAACCCTACTGCCCCGCCCGTAAAATCCGGTACCATCATGGCTACGATGCGCAGCCCCTCGGACACGGCAAGCGTCATGATCGCGAAGAAGATGCCGCGTAGCGATCCCGTAATGAAAGCGACCAGGCCTCCCAAAAGCGCTCCAACGACCATCGCGATGACAATTGCCGGGACAATAGAGACTCCCCAGGTATTGGCCACCAAAACTGCGGCGTAGCTGCCGACCCCCCAAAACGCGGAGTGACCGAGTGATACCAGACCCGCATTAGCCATCAGATTCCAGCTTGTCGCCAGAATGATCAGCACGGAGATGCGGAAGAGCCAGTTATTAATTTGCGGCACGTCAAAGAAAGCAGATGCGATCAATAGCGCTGCTAGAAGGATCCCAGCGCCAAACAAAAGTCGGTCGTATCGTGTCATATGTCAGTTCGCCACAGCTTGGCCGACAAGGCCGCGAGGGCGCAAAATCAGCACGAGAAAAAGAGTCCCAAATGCCACCGCTTCAGCCCAGCCACTGCCGTTGGGAACGTAGTAGTTCACTGCCGTTTCGGCGAATGCCAAGAGAAAGGCTCCCAGTACCGCTCCCACGACGCTGCCAAGCCCGCCGAGCACAATAATCGCGAAACCCTTCACAAGGATATGGAATCCCATGAAGGGAGACATCGGACCCAGGAAGCTGAGAATCGCCCCTGTCGCCACGCCCAGCGATACGCTAAGCCCGAATGCAAGGGCATACATCATTGGAACGTTGATTCCCATCAGGACGGCGGCGGCCTGATTTTCTGCCAGAGCACGGGTCGCCCGGCCATACTCGCTGCGCTTGAGCCAAAAAAACAAGCTAAGCACAAGCACCAATGCAATCGCGAACCCAATGAGGCGACCCGCAGGAATAAAGAAAGCGCCAAAGTCCCAGGAGGCGTAAGCGTAGTCCGGGACAACGGAGCGCTCATCAGCCGTCCAGATGATGAGCGCCACGTTCTGAAGGATCAGGCCAATGCCAAAGGTCAGCAAGATCTGGTTGCCGTGCGGCGCCTTCAGCACCCGAGCAATAGTCACTTTGAAGAGCAACATTCCCAGCAAGCAGCCAAGGACCATTAGCAAAGGCATTGCGATAAGCGGGTCGAGACCGGAAAGCGTAAATAGGGAATAGGCCCCATAAGCGCCGAGCATCACCGCTTCCCCATGGGCGAAATTAATCACCCGTGTAACACCGAAGCTCAGAGCAAGGCCGATTGCCATCAGGGTGTAAATCCCGCCCAGAAGCAAGGTATCCACGATTAATTGTGGCACGTACTCCATATCATGTCTCCGTTGGCTGCCAGCTTCTATTGACTGCTGTATCCGCAGCGTGCTAGTTTTCGATTGGCTTCATTGTGTCAGCGGACGGGCTGGGCGGGTAGAGCATTACGCTCTTGCCATCCCGACGCTGAAACAAGACAAGGTCGGTGAATGCCTGCTGCGCCGTGCCGCCCTCTGAAGTCACGAACTTCGCCTCACCGAGCGGCGTTGCGGCAATGGTAAGTTTGCGCAGCTCTGCCGCGACCTTCTCCTTATCGTCTATGCCGGCTTTCTCGATAGCAAGCAACAGCTGCATCGTTGAGACATAACAGCCCGCATCCTGAAAGTCCGGCGCTTGACCGTACTTCTTGGTAAAAGCGGCCTCCCATTCGTCGCTTGACGGAAACAGTTTCGGATACTCGGTGTCGCCAGGCCTATGCAAGCCCGGAAGGTACGTCGTGACGCCCACCCATCCCTCTTGTGCCGCGCCAACCGCCTTTTGCCACTCATCCAGTTGCGTTGCCGCAGTACCGATGAGATAAGGCACCTTCAATTTTCGCGTATGGATCTGCTTGGCAAGCGTGACCGCGTCAGAGGTCTGCACGAGCCCCAGGAGAATGTCCGGCTTCGCACGTGCTATCTTCGACAAGAGCGGATTCATATCCGCCGCATTGGTACGGACGATTTCTTGCGCAACGATGTCAAAACCCGCTTTGGTGAGATACTTTTCAGCGTATGGCTGATGAGTACGGCCGTAGTTGTCATCGGTATAGACGATCGCGACTTTCCCACCCTTGGGCAGATTTGTCTTCAGCATTTGCGCAATGCTGGCATGGTAATGGTAAGCATAAGGAAAGGTATGGAAAAACTCAGGTTCGGCACCGATTTCGTCTTCTAGCTTCGTGCTGGTAGACCCCGGCACAATCCACAAGGGCTTGCCACGGCGCCACGTCGGAATGGCTGCCGCAACAACCGGGCTGGAAATCGGACCAATGATGTAGTTCACCTTGTCCTTCATGATCAGTTCATTGAAAACAGAAATCGTTGCCTGCGGTTCGGACTGAGTATCACGCACTAAAAGCTGGATCTTCTTCCCGGCGACAGTGCCGCCGTAGGTTTCTACCGCGAACTCAGCTCCGCGTTTCCCTGACGCCCCGTAGGCGACGAATCGGCCACTCAGTTCCATGGGAACACCGATTTTTATGGACTCTTGCGCTGTCGCGGCTGACCCCAAGGTAAGCGCTGCGGTCATCGTTAGACATGACAAGATACTGCCCAAAGAAATGTTTTTCATTGTCTCCTCCTATAGAGCCGGTCAATTGTTCTAAGTACGCTAAGGTGCTACGGACGGTTTTATGGATACTATCACAATGAAACTGATTCCGGCTACCGAAATCCTAGGCTTTATGAAAATATTCTTCAACGTGACCAAACGATCGCTTCACCCACATGAAAAAATTCGCTATGGCAATAAAGCGGCCTCGACGGTATGGCCCTCGACAAAGCCCATGGATGACCCAATGCCGGCCTCGGCGAGTAGCTGCAGGTACGGCGGATAGGGACATATTGGGCAAATTCCGCCAGTCGTCGCAGTATCGGTTAAGTGATATCATTCGGTCACTTACAAACATCAAAGTATGCAGTGATCCTTGTGTAGTCATGTGGGCTTCTAAGCATCCCGCCTTCTGTGATCCATCACGCCCTCACGCTCAGAAACAAGATCGCATGCCGCTAGAAAACAAGTTATTGATTGCTGGCGAACCCTTCTGTTGAAATTCTATAAAAAAGGAAAGCTGTGAGAGCTGTCGACAGAATTTTTTCGGTGCTTGACGCTTTTACACCGAGTCAACCAAAGCTGACGTTACAGGAAATCAGTGATCGAATTTCGCTTTCGAAAGCAACCACATTCAGGTTAGTTAATAGCCTATACGATGCCGGCTATCTTGTTCGCCTGGATGATCAAAAATATTGTTTGTCAATGAAGCTCATCAAACTTGCTGGCGTCGTAGCAACCGGTCTTAGTATTCGTGATATTGCGCACCCGATAATGGTGGAGATCGCCAACAAGACCGGAGAGACCATTAGCCTGAATACCGCTGTGGGGCTCGAACGGGTTTGCATTGACGTCATTGAATCGAGCTCTCGCATAATGCACATTGTGAACCTGGGCGAGCATGCCCCGTTGTATTACGGGGCAACTGGCAAGGTACTCCTCTCTCACTTGCCCCAGGATGAGCAAACCGCGATTTTAAAAACATTACCTGCCGGCTTTCCTCTAACAGCCAAAAAACTTGAAGCCGAGTTGGATAAGATTCGTACTCAACGCTACGCCGTCACCAAGAGCGAGCGCGTCATTGGGTCTCTAGCGATTTCTGTAGCCATATTCGACATTAATGATCATGGGAAGTTTGCAATAACACTCACCGGTCCTGAAGAACGGATGAAAGCACAACAAGAAAGACACTTGGGCCTCATGCTTAGCACACAAAGGGAAATCTCATCAAAAATGGGATCCAGCCTTTTTTTCTCTCCCAAGCTGGAATGAAGAGATCCCTTGCGTTACATGTCACCGCTGCCTAGCAGTCGAAGTTGCTCGAGTATCCGATTTACGATGGAACAACGTCGGCGGCTTTTGCCGCGGCCTTCCAGAACTCCAGCTCGTGGTTAAAGAACTCGTTCATTTCGTCAGGTGTACCGCCTAAGGGCATTACGCCAAGCTCATCAAACCTTTTGATGACGTCGGGATTTTTGAGAATCTCGTTCACTTCTTTGTTGAGCAAAGCAATAACGTCTTTGGGCATACCCGCCGGTCCCGAGAGGCCTAGCCAGTAATCGGACACGAGTCCGGTCAGGCCAAATTCTTCAAGCGTTTCCGCATCTGGCATTTTGCTGGACCGCTTGGCGGAAGTGACAAATAAGGGCGTAACGGCCCCGCTTTTTACGTGAGCCTGTAAGCTTGAAATGGTGCCAAAGTACGAGTCAATATTGCCACCCAGCAAATCCTGCATGGCGGCGCCGCCACCCTTGTAAGGAATATGGTTCAGTTTAATGCCAGCGCGTTCTGCGATGACTTCCATCAATAAATGGTGAATCGAACCAACGCCGGCGGAACCGTAAGAAAATTCCCCAGGGTTTTTCTTGGCGTAAGCGACGAGCCCGGCTATGTCTTTAACCTCGCTCAAAGACGAGCGTACCCCCATGAGATTAGGAGCCGACGCAATCAGCACAATATGCTCATGGTCGTTTTTTTAGTCATACGATAACGACTCCTGCACAGATGGATTCGTAGTGTTCATGCTATTAGTAAGCAACAGCGTGTATCCGTCAGGCTTGGCTTTCGCAACAGCGTTAGACGCAATGATGGTATTGGCGCCAGGCTTGTTATCCACAACGACCGGAACATTCAGACGAAGGGATAAATGCTTGGCAATTTCGCGTGCAACAGAATCGCTGGAGGCGCCAGGACTCAGCCCGACTACCAAGGTAATCGCTCGGTCAGGATATGCTTTGGATTGGGACTGAGCGTGGGTCGACAGAGTTAGTGCGGCAACTGCAATAGCTGAACAGAAGAGCTTTTGGAAGGTCGCTTTCATTTCGTATCCTTACTGTTTTGATAACTGACAAATCCCAGCCTGGCCTTCCAGGGCTGAGATCCAGATTTAAGTTCCATCTAATGGAACTCTTTTCATTTTTGCAATACTGCTTCAGTAAGGCGCCGGTAGCAATAGATGTTTCCCCTATGTCGCCATTCATCACCACGGATGGCATGGAGTTTTGTACGCCATGGCAGAGCTAATGCAAGGCCCTGGCCAGAGCGAAATGGCTTGAAAGCTGCGGTTCGAATAAATCATGTAGTTTCCGGAGCACAAAATTTCGTGTATGCTTTTAACTGAAACCAGTTTTAGCACACGAAACCAGGCTGTCTGCCCTAGAAGGCAATGAACTGCTTGATGCATCAAAAAGAGAATTGACATGAATTTTGACCTCAACCCAGATGACCAGGCATTTGTTGACTCGGTTCGGCGTTTTGCCAACGACAAACTCACTCACGGAGCGCTCGAACGTGCTCACTCGGCCCACTACCCCTGGGAAATTGCAAAAATGCTGGCTAAAAATGGTCTGTTCGGCATTGCATTTACAGAAGACGATGGTGGCCAGGGCGGCACACTCATGCAAGCCGTACTCGCCATCCAAGAGATTGCATTGGTATGCCCCAAAAGCGCAGACATTGTGCAGGCAGGCAACTTCGGGCCCATCCGTACATTTGTAGAGTATGCGAGCGCTGAACAAAAAAAACGCTTCCTACCCGACCTTCTTGGGGGGAAAAAGCTCATTGCCTTAGGCATGACGGAACCCGACGCCGGCTCTGCTGTCACCGAGCTTCGCACCACAGCCCGCGCCGACGGCGACGAATACGTCATCAATGGCACCAAGATTTTCTCAACGCACAGTCCCGAAGCAGAACTGTTCCTGATATACGTACGCTTCGGCCCGGGCCTCGAAAATATCGGCTCGGTGCTCGTTGAAAAGGGCACACCCGGGTTCACCGTTGGCAAGCCTTCGAGCTTCATGAATGGCGAGCTATGGAGCCAACTATACTTTGAGGATGCCCGCATTCCCGCGGAGAACTTGCTCCTGGGCCCCGGTGGCTTCAAGAAACAGATCTCTGGCTTTAATGTCGAGCGTCTTGGCAATGCCTCGCGGTCACTGGCTTTGGGCCGCCATGCGTTTAATATCGCCCGCGAACATGCAATGAATCGCAAGCAATTTGGTCGTGCGCTCTGCGAATTTCAAGGTCTGCAATGGAAGTTCGCCGACATGGCCATGCGCCTGGAGCAAGCACAACTGCTACTCTATAAAGCTGCAATGGAGGGGGAGCACGGACTGCCCAGCGCACAAAGCACGGCCATGGCAAAACTGGCCTGCAACGAGGCTGGCTGGTTCGTTGCCAATGAAGCGCTGCAGGTAATGGGCGGCATGGGCTTCAGTCAAGAGGCCATTGTAGAGTACTGTGTACGCCGCATTCGCGGCTGGATGATAGCCGGCGGCTCGATCGAGGTATTGAAGAACCGTATTGCCGAGGGCGTCTTCCGACGTTCGTTCTCGCAACGTGCCCTAAAAGCACAGTAACGCCCAACGCGGCGCATTACAGCCCGGTCATCTCTGACTGATGGACTGAGCAAGAATTTTCTGGAGATAGCGATGGATTTAGGTATCAAGGACAGGGTTGCAATAATAACAGGGGGTGTACAAGGTATTGGTCTTGAAGTAGCGCGCGAGCTGGCACGCGCCGGGGTCAAGCTGGTGCTTGCCGATGTGAACGCGACGGCGGGCAGCGATGCTGCCAATGAGCTGAGCAAATCGACCACGGCGGAATTCGTACTTACCGATCTTACCGAGCCTGAATCGGTAAAAGACTTGGTGGACACCGCCATGCACAGATTCGGCCGCGTCGACTTCTTTGTGAACTGCGCCGCCATTCTCGACGACAAAACCTTTGAAGAATCCTCTCCAGAAGACTGGAAGCGTATGCTGGATGTGTGCTTGTTAGGCCCCATGCACTGCCTGCATGCCGTTCTGCCAATCATGAAGGCTCAGCAGTATGGCCGAATCGTATGCTTCTCGTCAGATTCCGCCCGTATTGGACAAGCCCGCCTGTCTTACTACGCAGCCGCCAAAGCCGGTGTTACAACACTCGTAAAGTCCATCGCCCAGGAAATGGGCCAGCATGGGATCACGGCCAACATTGTGTCGCCCGGTGCCACCAATACGCCCTTGCGCATGAAACGTGAAGAAGCACTTCGCGAGCAAATGGGCGAAGAGAAATATCAACGCAGGGTACAAACGGTTCAAAAGATGTACCCCTTGCGCCGCATCGGAGAACCTTCCGACATCGCCCCCATGGTGGCATTCCTTCTAAGCGAGCACGCAAGCTGGATGACTGGTCAGGTGATCAGCATCAACGGCGGCTTTACGATGGTGTAAGCAAAATGAATTTTGAACTGACTACCGAACAGCGCCAGCTTCAAGAAGCAGCAATCCGTCTCTCGCAGAAGAAACTGATGCCAATACTGGCGGCGCATCCCAAAGATGTGTCATTGTCCAAGTCGGTCATGCTGGAAATATTCCAGATTCTGGCTGAATTCGGACTTACCGGCGCACGCGTTCCCGAAGAGCTTGGCGGCAGCGGGTTAAGCATGCTTGACTACGGCCTTGTATTCGAACAGCTGCCTCCGGTTATTGCCTTGGCGCTCATTGCCCACGACGGCACCACTTCCCGCCTTTGTGCAAGCGGCGCCGCCCAAGGCTTTCCCATACTGATCAAAGACCTCCTGGCGGGCCGAAAGATTGCATGTACAGCGTCGACCGAACCGACCACGGGATCTGATCCGCGCAGCATCAAGTTGCGCATTCGCGAATCGGAAGACGGCAAAACGGCATTCCTCTCGGGCACCAAGCAATGGATCACCAACGGCACAATCGCTGATGTGGCCTTCATAACGGGCAAACTGGAAGGTAACGGTGAGCTCCAGCGCTACCTCGTTGAACAAGCCGTGTCACCGTTCAAGGCTACCGAGATCCCATGTATCGGCTTGCAGCAAGGCCATCTTAGCGAGCTCATGTTCGACCAGGTACCGGTGCCACTCAGCAACGCCATTGGTAACGACAATAGCACCATGAAAACGCTGACACAGGCCTGGCTCGTCAATCGTCCGCTCCTTGGCCTGCTTGGCCTTAGAACCGCGGAGCGCGCAAAAGAAGCGGCCTTGGAACACGTAAAAGACCGCATACAATTCAGCTCTGTTCTCGCCAGCAAACAACTTATGCAAGAAGCATTGGTCGACATCGAAGCATCCATTCAAAGCGCCCGTCTGCTCTGCTATAGCGCACTGGATGCCGCCGATCGTGGCGTGGCAACCCAGGCATTATCTGCCATGGCAAAGCGTCAAGGTGTGGCGACCGCCGAAAACGCAGCCAGCATTGCAATGCGACTTTACGGTGCCATGGGTCTTGCGATCGAAACCGGCGTGGAACAGCACTCTCGTGACATCAAGATGCTGACGATCCCTGACGGTACCTATGAGATTCTTACTCTCATTGCCGGTCGACAGATCACAAGTCAAAGCGCATTCTGAGGATACCCATGATTATTGAAGAACTTTCTCAATACGCCGCGGATCAACTTAAAGCGGGACTTACGCCCGAGGTGTCGCATGCGGCCAAACGCGCACTTGTCGACTGGTTCTCCGCACTTTTCCCCGGTACGAAAGTGCAGCCGGCCACCATCCTGATGCAGGCACATGCGCACGAGCTGGGCATGGGCAAAGCCAGCCTTCCGGGGCTGAAAACCAGAACACTTCCTGGGACAGCCGCGTGGATCAATGGCAGTGTCTCCCACGCGGTGGAGTTCGATGATATTTTCCGAGATGCCATATATCACCCGGGATGCCCTACCATAGCCGCCGCGTTAGCAGTGGCCGAGCATCGCCAGGCTTCGGGGCAACAGCTGCTTGAGGCGATCACCATTGGCTATGAAATCTCTACCCGTATCGGCGCAGCTATACAGCCTTCACATTACAAGTATTTCCACACCACCGGTACCGTCGGATGTTTCGGTAGCGCAGCCGCATCGGCCGCACTGCTTTCCA
>LNAP01006386.1_pt2 | contig 10172 bp, 7 predicted proteins | sample 602601 | NCBI WGS metagenome assembly LNAP01 (sample SAMN02440304, study PRJNA202911) | soil metagenome | biome: Subtropical and temperate rainforests or woodlands; isolation source: soil samples (1 kg each in a 20% v/v slurry with milli Q water) were... ...
GCGATCCGTCACCCTGTTCCTGATTCTCGGGCAGAGGAAACAGGGTGACAGGTGGGTGAAGCTGGACGAGACACTCAGGTCACATTCACCTTCCATGAATGGGCATCTGCAAAAACGACTCTGCGATCAATTGCACAATGTCTTTACAGGTATCCATTCGATGCGCAGCTTAACCAGAGCGGCAAGGCCTGTGCTTGCGGTGCTGCGACATATTCGGTCATCGGTACGTAGCTCGTGCACTAGTCATCGAACAACGCTAGCAGTCGCCGGTGAAAACGTTGTTTTAAATGCTACCTTTACGTCATATGTGCATCATAAGTGACCGATAGTCCATATTCCGTTCTCAAAACACCCTCTAGCCAGCCGGCAGGACCCTGTTTGCGATACTGCGGCACATTCGGACATCGGTACGTATGCGACTGAAAAGTATCGACCTTTCTCCGAGTCGAACCGCTGTACACCACAAAAAATCGGTCTTCTCTAATCGAACAGCGAAGATATTCAAAGTCCCCATCCTTTTTCTCACTTTTTTCAGAACTTGCTTACCGCCTCCTCCCGTTGTCGGTGTAGATCGATGATGTGCGAATAAAGGCGCACCTCTGAGAAACACATTGCATATGTATTGATACCAATTATCACACCAACAAATCATGGAATTTACCTACGTTTTTTTGGGAAAAGACCTACACGATTTTTGATCGCTTTTTTTAAATTTTTCAAGACATTATGTGCTTCAAGTTATTTAATTTCCTCGAGTGTCCAAGATGCCGACGAAAACAGTTAGCTTACCGCCCCAATTCAATGACGCGAAGACACTTGACGCCGTCTTTGCGAGAGTTTCTCAAAAATATCCTCACCGCATAGCCGTTTCCTATGGCCAGACACAATTGACCTATCGGGAGTTGAACGAGCGCGCGGAAAAGCTGGCGACATCCTTACTCAATATCGGCGTTAAGCGTGATCAGTTGATCGGACTGTGCCTTGAATGCACATGTGACTTAATCATTGGTGTCTTGGGGATATTAAAAGCTGGTGGTGCTTACGTTCCGCTCGATCCAGCGTTTCCGCAGGAGCGACGCAAGCAAATCACTCAATTAAGCACAATGGACATCGTCGTCGCCGATGCCTCGACCGCTACACACTTTGAAGACCTGACCGTCGTCGACATCGCTGCCGATGTTTCCGTGCCGAACTTTCTCATTGAGAGAGAGTTCGGCGACGATGAGACTAGTCTGGCCTACGTCATTTTTACCTCGGGATCGTCGGGGCAGCCAAAAGGCGTGATGGTCGAACATCGAAATATCGTGCACCTTTTCACCGCGACACACGAAACATTCGGGTTTAACGCAAACGACATATGGTGCAAGTTTCATTCAGTAGCCTTTGATTTCTCTGTTTGGGAAATTTGGGGTGCGCTACTGTTCGGTGGGCGCCTAGTCCTGGTGTCAAACCACACCGCTCGTGATCCACAAGACTTTCATGACTTACTGACACGCGAGAAAGTCACTGTACTCAATCAGACACCCTCTTCGTTCCGAAACCTTATTGCCATTGACACGACAAGACCATGCGATGAACTGTCGCTACGCTACGTTATCCTTGGTGGAGAGCGCTTGGACGCGCAGACACTAACACCATGGATAGCACGACACGGCCTTGACAACCCCCGCCTTATCAATATGTACGGAATAACGGAAACGACCGTGCACGCAACATGGAAGTTCCTTGAACCCGGCGACCTTATGGCGCGAGAGTTCAGTCCAATTGGCACGCCCATCCCAGGTATGAAAATTGAAATAGCAGACATAAACGGTCAGACCGTACCACATGGACAACATGGACTGATCTATGTACACGGCGCAGGTCTCACACGTGGTTACCTTGGGCGTTCCGATCTCACTGATGAGCGTTTCAAATATCGTACCGATCATTTGGGCATTTCTGGGATTTGGTACAACTCCGGCGATGTCGGGGTAAAAATTGGAATTGATGCTTACGCATATATAAGCCGAGCCGACCGCCAACTCAATGTTCGCGGTTATCGTATCGAGCCAATTGAGATAGAGACCTACCTTTTACGCGATGCGGAAGTTCAAGATGCGAGGATCATTGCAGTAGATTTCGGGGAGGGCGACCCAAGACTTGTGGCCTACATTATTCCTAGTGCCGCTTCAGAAAATTGCAACCACGAAATGCTACTTACCAAACTACGCGCAGCGGCGATAAAAGAGTTTCCGAGCTATATGGTGCCGTCGCGCTATATAACCATAGACCGCATTCCTACTACCCTTAACGGAAAACAAGACAACGAAGCCCTCATATCCCTCGCCCGAGGAGACTTTGCACGCCCAACTGAATCCGAAAGCCCGCAAAGCAGTAAGTCCATAGAGCAAGAGCTATATTCCATTTGGACAAATGTTCTTGGGCTTGACTACATTAACCCTCATGCTGAGTTTTTTGATCTCGGCGGAACTTCGTTCTCGCTAATCATCATGCTCCAACGCGTTAATCTCAAGTTCAAGACAGACCTGCGAATAGATATTTTCAGTAAAGGTGCGACCCTCTCGACATTAATCGAGACACTCACTAAACAACAAGAGAGATAGACCCATGACCGATCTCATTAAAACACCTGAGAACCATTTTTACCTTTCGCCTGAAGAAGTTGAGCAATTCCATCGTCAAGGCTATATAGGTCCGTTCACGCTTTATTCGCCAGATGAAATGAAGATCCTCTGGCGGCAAACGCGACTTCAGGCACTGGATCGCAGTCACGCCGCCTATCAATCAACTGCAGCAGTATCAGGTAACACCAACATCTCAAACTACGATCGCCACCTCGATATTGACTTCCTAGCTGAACACATATGTCGACGTGAGATCGTTGATCGTGTGTCAAGCATTCTGGGTCCAGACGTTATTTGCTGGCGCACGGAGTTTTTTCCTAAACATTCTGGTGAAGAAGGTACTGACTGGCATCAAGCCGACACCTTCGCCAATGCGTCCGGTACACCGCAAATCGTTTGGCCCGAGGATTCAAAATTCGGAGGCACGATTACTGTCTGGAGTGCCTTCACCGAAGCGACAACCGATAACGGGTGCCTCCAGTTCATCCCCGGCACTCACAAGACTATGTTCTATGACGAAACCAAGCGAATGCATTACAGCGATGAGCAAACCAACTCGATAGAAAAAAACGGCATAATGCGCGGTTTTTTTGGCTACGACTATCGGGAGCTGCAGATTGATCCGAACTGGGCACCAAATGAAAACGACGCCACCTCCATAACAATGGAGGCCGGGCAATTCATCATATTCTGGTCAACCCTCATGCATGCCTCGCATCCACACTCCGGGAAGACCAGGGAAATGCGCATGGGTTATGCAACGCGTTACGTGCCGTCATCCGTACAGGTTTATCCTGATACAAATGTGGTTGAAGAATACGGTGGCAGCGTGAGCCTCGAAAAGTACGGAAGTGTTGTGGTATGCGGCATGAACAAATGCCCGAGCAATCGAATAGTGACTCATACAACACGCGGCAGGAAGTTCTAATACCAACTGAGATCTTCAGATGCTTATTAAACCTATTGATCCCGCAGACAGCTCGCAGCTTTTACAGCTCGCCGAGGTATTGGCTCACTGCCAACCATTGCTCGCGGCAAGCAGCACGACGCTCAGAATTTTTCCTGTCATAAACACTGCCGGAGATCCGTCCTTCTTTCGTGCAGAAGATTCTGGGCGCTGTAACGAGATCTTGCGCGCGATTGGCCTGCACTATTCTCTCTTCGTTCCACACTTCGTATGGCCTACGCCCCTGAATGCATCAAGTTTGGAAACTGCGCTTAGCAACTTTTTGCTCGCAAACCTAATCGACTGGAAGAAGCTCGCAGACATTGAAAAAGCGAATGCATTGGACGCCGCGTTTAGCACGACCGCATTACCAGAGCAAAGCCGACGAAGAACATTATCTCCGAACGACTTACCACCTTTAGCTACGTTCACCTTAGGCGCACCCACTAACGAAGCGATTATTTTCATACTCCCCTGCGGTATGCCTTCAATATTTTTTCACTCATGGATGAAGGCGCTTAGCCAAAACCACTTTGTCATTACGTTTGAGAGCCCCTATCTCTTCGGTGATTGGCGCTCACTTGCAGAACCAGCCTGCGAGATCACGACCGAAATAGGACACATCCAGTCAATCATGTCGGGTTATAACATCAAACGCGCTCACCTTATTGGAATCTGCGGCGGCGCACCGATTGCTATCGCCGCAGCGGCTGTATGCACCAATAGCATCGCCTCTATATTCGTTCTTCACGGCGACTTGAACTTCGGTCCTGAGACGCCCCGCACACCATTCCAGCGTCAATTTCAGAGCCTATTGTCGGAGGCTTCGACCAGTCTCAAGCGTGCGAGAGAGGTGCACTCTCTCTTCATGGATCCGGCTATGTTGTTCAGTGTCCCACCAGCGTTGGCGCCCTTCATTCTCTATCCCTATGCGGACGTTGAACTATTTCATCGCTATGCAAAGATCAACTTCGCGCTAATGGCATATGACGCAACGGCCGCTGCACAACAACTAGAGTTGCCAATGCTGATTGTCATCAACGGCAATGATCGCATGACACATCCAGACGCGTCCCTCATGTTGCACCATATCGTAAATGGCAGTCGTTTGCAGGAGCGCGAGGTTCGCAGTCACCACGACGCGCTGCTTATAAACTCTGACATGCTCGCTGCAATTACCACGTTTGTTGGGGAGGCTCAATGATACGCCCTGTTGCAGTCGTCACGAACGCCACCAAATACGCAGGACCGGGCGCGGTCACCGCTCTCCTTGCTGCAGGCTACGTCGTGGTTTGCCATGATGAAAGCTTCCCCGACGAGAATTTGCGCAACAGCTTCCAAACAAAAAACACAGGCGCATCAGCCTATCCGAACAAGACCTCTAGCGCCCTCATTGCGTATGTCGCCAAAGAGTTCGGCCGCATTGATCTACTCGTTAGCAACGACATCTTCCCCTTACAACACGTACCGCTCGAAGCTGGGGAGGCTTGCGACATGCGCAGGGCATGCGAGGCTTTACTCATCACTCCGTTCGCCCTCTTGGCGAGAGCGGCTACCGAAATGAAGCGGCACGGCAAAGGCTACATAGTTCTGGTTACATCCGCCGCGCCGTCAAAGCCTGAGCCTGGATTCTCCACGTACAACTCAGCCAGAGCCGGTGCTTCGGCCCTTGCCCAATCAGCAGCACGTGAGCTGGCACCCTACGGGATCACTGTTAATGCAATCGCTCCGAACTTCCTGGAAAGCGAAACCTATTATCCGGCAGAGCTGTGGGAGACGGAACTTGGATGGAAGAAACTGCACAAGCTGCTCCCACTAGGTAGGCTCGGCAAGGCGAGCGAGATTGGCGCACTAATAACATTTCTGGCAAGCGGTTCGGCGGACTTCATCACGGGCGAGGTAATCAAACTCGCAGGGGGTTGGCCGTGACTCTGAGAATGAAGCACCTTCGCACCCCGCAATCGACGATAAAAGGCTCACTTTTTCTAGCCTGTTACTTGATCTCCATTGTCGCAGTGCCCGCTTTGGCGCAAGCCACCCACCATTTATTTACAACGGTAGTGTTCGCAGTCTTAACCGCCGTTACCCTTAAAGGTCTGAACAACATCGTCCACGAATGCTCGCACAACTCCTTCTCGGACTCACATAGCTACAACGATCGCGTCGGAAAGTTGCTATGCGCTCTATTGCTCATGAACTTTGCATCGTACAAAAAAGAACACCGGAGCCATCACATGCATCTTGGCAACTATGCCTTGGACGATGATTTCAAGTTACGCCTGAACCTCGGCCACAATCGCCCTACCACGTGGCCACGGGTTTTGCGCGACTTAATTATGCTGCGTTTCGTTTGGTTCTACTTTCCTAGGACCAGCATGCAAGATCCCTACCACAGTTTCGGGCTTGCGCTATATATGGGAATCGGCGCATCTCTATATATAGCAGACATTAATTATGCCATTTGGACGCTCATCTTGGCTCATGCTGTATTCCTGCCGTTCCTTCGCTACCTGATTGACATCGTGGATCATGGTGGACTGTATACAACAGAGCTCGACGAAATATATAAGTCTCGCAACTTCATCGTTCACAATACCGTGCTCCGCACCCTCTTCTTTCCACGTAACGATTGCTATCACCTCATTCACCACCTCTACCCTTATATACCAGTTCATTGCTTTGGCAAAGCTCATGAACTCTTGATGGAAGACCCTGTTTACGCACAGCTCCACCACCATGCAAGTCTCAAGACCTTTGAAAGCCGGGTTACGATTGAACCTAATCACGTTGAGGGAAGCAGGTCATGACGAGTTTCATAGAGCAGAGCTTGAACGAGATCTGGAGTTTTACTTTGGGTCGGAAAGACATTGGAGAGAATGACAACTTCTTTGCCTTAGGTGGTGATTCGCTGCTGGCGCTAGCCACGATAGAACAAATCAAGCAACGGCTCGGCTGGAGTCTGAACCTTGGTGACTTACTGCGTTATCCGACAATTCGCGAACTTGCCACCGATGGCTCGCAATTACAGGCCGCAAACCAGGAGCGCGCAATTATACGAATGAGTAACAGGGGCTCAAAGATACCCATTATATTCATTCACCCGGTTAGCGGTTTAGTTTTCGCTTACTCAAAGCTCGTCCAACGCCTTGGTCACGACCGTGGTTGCTACGGCATCCAGCCTTTAGCGCTAGCGAATGTCGAGCGACTGCAAACCATTGAGCAGATTGCCGAGCATTATGCCAACTTGATTTTCGATGACTTCGGCGAGGAGGATTTTCATCTCGTCGGCTGGTCGCTCGGAGGTCTCATCGGATACGAGATCGCTAAAATAGCGGCCGACAAAGGGTTGAATCTGCGGAAACTAGTACTCATTGACAGCTATATATGGGAAGTACCGACCATCAAGTGGGACGAGGCTGCGCTCCTAGAGGACTTACGCAACGATCTCCTAGCCCAAGTAGCAGCAAATAATAAATTCGCTGTCGCAGCAGAAAGCGCTGATCCTCCGACCACCACTCAAGAAATAACAATGGCTTTGTTTGGGCAGGAAGGTGGCAAGCAGCGTTCCAGTATAGAGTTCGTCCATCGCCTCATTCAGATGTATCGAGCAAACATCTTCGCTTTAGTCGAATACCGGCCAACAATGAAGCCGACACATGGTCTTCTTTTGCACGTACCAGAAAACGATTCCATAGAGACTTGGCACAAGCTGAGTGCCGGGAAACTAACTGCATGCCCCATCGCCGGCTCCCACTATGGTCTTTTGCAAGATCAACATGCAACGACGATTGCGACGCTGATCGAAAACTATCTACTGGGGAAAGAGGAGTTAAACCATGTTGTCAGACAAGACTAATCCATTCGAAACAGAGTCCGGCATCTTTTATGTGTTGGTCAACAACGAAGGTCAGCACTCACTGTGGCCAGACTACGTCGCCACCCCGGCGGGATGGCAACGCGTGTTTGGGCCTAATAGTCGGGACAACTGTCTTTCCTTCATTGGCGAGAACTGGACAGACCTAAAACCGAAGAGCCTGATATGAGTGTCATTCTGCCTCTGTTATTCCAACAGCAAGTCGACCGCACCCCATATGCCACGGCACTCGTTTGCGAAACGTCATCGTTGACCTATATGGAGTTGAACGAGCGCGCCAACCGTGTAGCGCACTGGCTAATAGCCAAAGGTATAGGGCCAGAGATGGCCGTCGCCGTATCATTACGCCCCTCCACTGAATCAGTGGCGAGCCTTTTAGGTATTCTTAAAGCGGGCGCGATGTACCTACCACTTGATCCAAGTTATCCGAGTGAACGTCTTGAATACATGATCAAGGACGCGCAGCCAGCGATCCTCCTTACAACGCGGTCCCTCCTTGATCATCTCGGTACAGCGGCACAATCTGTAAGTATCGTATACGTTGAAGATTTCAACGAAGTGTTGACCAACACAAAAACAACGAACCCTCTAGTCCGTGAACGCAGCGAACTGCTGCAACCACTGCATCCTGCGTACGTCATTTATACATCAGGCTCAACCGGCCAGCCAAAGGGCGTCATTGTGACTCATCATGCACTCGCCAACTTCATGGTCTTCATGATGAATCATTTCTGGATCACCTGCCGCGACGTTGTCGTATCGACGACTCCGATCTCCTTCGACATCGCTGGGCTGGAGTTGTACTTACCACTTTTGAGTGGAGCTGAACTGCACTTGGTGCCCCACGAAATCGCCATAGACGGCCGAGCCCTAAGCCGTTTTATTGCTGCCGCGAAGCCTGCACTGATGCAGGGAACGCCTGCCCTTTGGCAGCTCCTGCGAGAAGCGTCCTGGATACCTGACGGCTCGATGCAGATATTGTGTGGCGGTGAGGCGCTACCGCCGGACCTCGCAGATTTTCTCAGCGTCGCATCCAACAAGGTGTGGAACCTGTATGGACCAACGGAGACGACAATCTGGTCATTAATGGTAGCTGTTCGTCGGGGCAAACCGGTCACAATCGGAAAACCGATATGGAACACTGAGGTTTATGTGCTCGACGCTTCACTTCGGCTCGTACCAGCGGGAATCGAAGGCGAGCTCTACATTGCTGGCGACGGTTTGGCACGTGGTTATTTGGGTAATGCAAAACTGACCGCCGAACGCTTCGTGGCATGCCCGTTTGGCGCCGCGGGCAGCCGCATGTACCGGACAGGAGACATCACCCGTTTAAATGAAAATGGAATGCTGGAGTTTCTGGGGCGTGCGGACGAGCAAGTCAAAATCCGCGGTTTCCGCATTGAACTGGGAGAGGTCGAGGCCATTCTGATGCAACAACCCGGCGTCGCTCGTGCGCGCGTATTTCTACGCGAGGACCAACCCGGCCTGCGACACTTGGCAGGATACGTCGTGCCAATAGCGGGTCACTCATTGGACACCACAATCCTACGCCACGCGATATCATCGCACCTACCTGAATATATGATCCCGGCAGGTATCATGGCTTTGGCCACGCTCCCACTGACCCCTAACGGCAAGGTGAATCGCAACGGTCTGCCGCCTCTTAGTTTCCACTCCAGGGAGCAACGCACTCCCACAGCAACAAACGAACTGTTACTAGTCGAATTGTTCTGCGACGTGCTTAAAATTAAAGACGCCGGTACTGACGATAGCTTCTTCGATTTGGGCGGAAATTCGCTCTTGGCAACACGCCTGATTAACCGTTTACGTACAGAGCTCGGTATTGAACTACCCATCCGATCAATCTTCGAGGCACCGACTGTCGCCAACCTGGCGTGCAGGTTGAGCGAAGCTGAGCCTGCGCATCCTCCCATTCGTGCATTGGAGCGTCCCGCTCACTTGCCTCTCTCATTTGCGCAACAACGCCTTTGGTTCTTGCATCAGATGGAAGGGCCGAATGCAACCTACAATTTGCCTATTTACCTTGACTTGAAAGGTAAGCTGGATCGCAAGGCGCTGCAGCAGGCGCTCAACGACTTACTCATACGTCACGAAGTCCTCAGAACGCGTTTTCGTGAAGGCATTCAAGGTCCTGAGCAGGACATTGCGCGGGAGGGAAGTGTCAAAATTGAATTGGTGGTACACGAGGCTTCCGCTGACGAGCTATCTGACGTTCTTTCTCAAGCAGCCAGTCATCACTTCGATCTGAACCGCGAAATCCCAATCTGCGCCGACCTCTTCCGTCTGAGCAAAGAGCATCATGTGCTGCTCGTGACCCTCCACCACATCGCTGGCGACGGCTGGTCGCTCGCACCTTTCATTCGCGACATGAGCTTCGCCCATGCAGCACACACAGCTGGTGCTGTCGCTGACTTTCCAGCGCTGCCAGTACAATATGCTGACTACACACTATGGCAGCGAGACTGGCTCGGTTCCGATGCCGATACGCAAAGTCCGCTATCGCAACAATTGTCATACTGGCGCCGAGCATTGGCGAACATGCCCGAGCATCTCGAACTCCCGACAGATCGCCCCCGTCCTCAGGTCCCAAGCTTCCACGGCAACATCGTCCCAATTCATGTGGACGCCGCTTTAACCCTACGCCTCTCCAATCTCGCACGCCAAGCAGGCGTTAGCTTGTTCATGCTTTTGCAGGCGGCTACCG
>LNAP01006388.1_pt1 | contig 10171 bp, 9 predicted proteins | sample 602601 | NCBI WGS metagenome assembly LNAP01 (sample SAMN02440304, study PRJNA202911) | soil metagenome | biome: Subtropical and temperate rainforests or woodlands; isolation source: soil samples (1 kg each in a 20% v/v slurry with milli Q water) were... ...
TTTTCATTCGTCCACATCGGCGGCCCCTCCGAATCAGGCCACCTCTCTTGAATCATAAATGATTCATAGGAATCAACTTCTTCCCGGACAGACACTTAGGAGTGCCGTTTGAACGATCAAGCCAAGCAAGGTAGCTACGGACAATTCTGTCCGGTTGCCATGGCCGCAGAGATCATCTGCTCGCGATGGACCGCGCTGGTGTTGCGCGAGATGCTGTGCGGCACCACCCGTTTCAACGACCTCAGGCGCGGCGTGCCGCTGATGTCGCCGACGCTGCTGTCGAAACGGCTGAAGGAATTGATCGACGCCGGCGTGATCATGACCACGCGCACCGGTCGGAATGGTGTGGTCGAATACAAGCTCACGGAAGCCGGCGAGGACCTGCGCACCGTCATCATGTCGCTTGGCATCTGGGGCCAGCGCTGGGTCGAATCCTCGCTGTCGCTGAAGAATCTCGATCCGTCGCTGTTGATGTGGGACATGCGCCGGAACCTCGCGGCGGCCTCGTTTCCGGAGCGCAAATGCACCGTCAAATTCACCTATCCCGAACTGAGTGCTGCCCGGAAATCATGGTGGATCGTGATCGAGAATGGCGCGGTCGATCTATGTTCCGTCGATCCCGGCTACGAAGTCGATCTCTATGTGAGCGCTTCGCTGCGCAACATGACCGCGGTCTGGATGGGCATCTCGACATTGAAGGCCGAGATCGAAGCCGGCAACATCATGCTGACCGGCGACAAGGCGCTGGCGCATTCGATCCATCAGTGGCTCGGCCTCAGCCCCTTCGCGGCGGAAAAGAGTCGCCTTGCGAGCTGATGGAAGTGGAAGAGTAGTCCAGGCCAGTCGCATCACACACAGTCGTCATCCCCGCGAAGGCGGGGAACCAGTACGCCGCGGCCTCTCGCTCTATCACAACCGTCCCGGAGTACTGGGTCGTCCGGTCAAGCCGGACGATGACATCCCGGGGTGAGGCGACGTCTGAGCATGCGCGCCACGACACCCCTCACGGATGCAGGATCACCTTGCCCATCGCCTTGCGGCCCGCGAGCACCTTTAAAGCGTCGGCGGTTTGCGCCAGCGGGAAGGTGCGGTCGACATGCGACGAGATCTTGCCGTCCGCCGTCCACTTCACGAGTTTCTCCAGATTGGTGCGGTTCTTCTCCGGATTGAGCCGCGCCCACGCGCCCCAGAACACGCCGCGGATATCGCAGCCTTTCAGCAGCGCCAGATTGAGCGGCATTTTCGGAATGTCGCCGGCGGCAAATCCGATCACCAGGAAGCGGCCTTCCCACGCAATCGAGCGCAATGCAGCCTCGGCGTAGCTGCCGCCGACGGGGTCAAAGATGATGTCGACACCCTTGCCGCCGGTGAGCCGGCGCAGGCCCTCTTTCAGGTCTTCCTTGGCGTAGTTCAATCCAAGCTCGGCGCCGTGCGCCTTGGCGAATTCGAGCTTCTCGTCCGACGACGCACAGGCGATCACCTTCAACCCCATCAGCTTGCCGAGTTCGCAGGCCGCGAGCCCGGTGCCACCGGCGGCGCCGAGCACCGCCATGGTCTCGCCCGGCTTCGGACTGGCGCGATCTTCCAGCGCATGCAGAGCGGTGCCGTAAATGATGATGATGCCGGCAGCACGATCGAAATCCAGATTGTCGGGAATCTTGACGATCGAATTGGCCGGCAGCGCGATCTTTTCGCGCGCACCGTTGTGTCCGCACGACGCGACCACGCGGTCGCCGACCTTCAGGTCGGCAACGCCGGCGCCGACGCTCTCGATCACACCAGCGACTTCGGCGGCCGGCGAAAACGGGAACGGCGGCTTGATCTGGTACTTGCCCTGGATCATCAGGAGGTCGAAGAAATTCAGCGCTGCGGATTTGATCGCGATCACCGCTTCGCCGGGCTGAGCCACGGGATCGGGCACTTCGGTCAGTACAAGATCGTCGGGTCCGCAATATTGCGAACAGAGAATGGCTTTCATGGACACACCCCAGGTTTCGGACGCGAAAACAAGCTGGATGCTTCATGCCGGATTTGAAGCCGGGCTACAATACAACGGGGAGGAACCAAACAATGTTTGAAAAAGGCCTGCTGGCGGGAAAGCGCATCTTGGTCACCGGCGGCGGCTCGGGGCTTGGAGCGGCGATGGGACGGCGCTTCGTCGAGCTTGGCGCCGAACTGATCATCTGCGGCCGCCGGCTCGAATTGCTGGAGGCGACCGCGGAAAAAATGCGCAGCGATCCCGGCGGCAAGGTCAGCGTAGCAAAATGCGATGTTCGCGACGGCGCTGCCGTCGACGCCATGATGGACGCGATCTGGCGCGATGCGCCGCTCGATATTCTGGTCAACAATGCCGCCGCGACCTTCATCGCGCAGACCGAGCATCTGTCGTATCGCGCCGCGGATGCGATCCTCGCGCCGACGCTGCATGGCGCGATGTACTGCACGCTCGCCGCCGGCAAGCGCTGGATCGAGGGAAAACACCAAGGCGTCGTGCTCAGCATCCTCTCGACCTCAACCATCACCGGACGCGCCTTCACGGTGCCGTCCGCGATGGCGAAGTCCGCCCTCCTGGCGATGACAAAAAGCCTCGCCGTGGAGTGGGGACCGAAGGGCGTCCGCACCGTGGCGATTGCGCCCGGCGCATTTCCGACCGCGGGCGCCACGGGCCAGCTTCGGCCCGAAGGCCGCGACGAGAGCTGGGCGCACCGAAATCCGCTCGGCCGCGCCGGCGAACATGGCGAACTGGCTGATCTCGCGAGCTTCCTGATTTCCGACCGCGCCGGCTACATCAATGGCGAGATGGTGGTGCAGGACGGCGGTTCGCATTTGCGCAGTTCCGGGGCCGAGGATCTGCTGCAATGGACGGACGAGCAGTGGGAAAAACAGCGCGCCGCGCGTTCGAAAAGCTGAGCAAGGCGCGCTCGCCCGGAACGCACCAACGAAGCGGTGGACGCGAACGTGTTCCACGCCGTAATCGCCTTCCCAAACAAGCATTTCCCGTCTATCCATCGTCGCAGGGACAACGCGATTCCGGGCCATCTTCCAGTCACAATGATGAGGGAACCAGACCTGGCGATGCGGGGAATACTGACAGTTTTGGTTGCGGGCGCACTGGCGTGCGGGCTGACGACGCTTGCGCGGGCGCAAAGCCCGCCGCCAAAGGCTGCGAAGGGCCCGGCCAAGCCGGCGACCGCCGCGAAGCCGGAGGCTGCTGCAGCCACAGGTGGTGCGGAGCCGACCCTGATCGGCCAGTTCGGCACCTGGGGCGCCTATACGGCGACGCCGAACGGCAAGAAGGTGTGCTTCGCGCTGGCAAAGCCCTCGTCATCGAAAACCAATCCGCCGAATCGCCCGCGCGATCCGGCCTACGCCTTCGTCTCGACGCGCCCAGCGGAAAAGGTCACTAACGAAGTCTCGGTCATGATCGGCTATACGCTGAAGCCGGGTTCGGAATCGACGATTGAAGTCGGCGGCGGTTCCTATGCGATGTACACCCAGGGCGACGGTCTCTGGATCAAGAACGCCGCCGAGGAAGAACGGATGGTCGAGGCCATGCGCAAGGCCGCCGATGCGACGGTAAAGGGCGTGTCGGCCAAGGGTACCGAGACCACCGACGTGTTCTCGCTGAAGGGGCTGTCGCAGGCGCTCGACAAGCTGGCGCAGGACTGCAAGCGCTAGGCGACCTTTTCAACGCCGATATCGATGCATTTGGTGCCTTTCCAGCGGGTGCTGGAAGGCCTATTTGATGTTCCATGACTGACACGATGACCCATTCGATCGAGACCGGCTCCGGGGCGAACGCGCCCCTGGAGAAGACTGCGCTCGAGACCTATGTGCCGCCCGCAAAACCGTCGCTGATCGGCCTGTCGCGCGCCGAGCTAGCTGAACGGCTTGGCGAGGTCGGCGTGGCGGCTGCGCAGCGCAAGATGCGCGTGCAGCAATTGTGGCACTGGATCTATGTCCGCGGCGCCCGGGATTTCGGCGAGATGACCAGCATTTCCAAGGAAATGCGTGCGCAGCTCGATCAGCATTTTACCGTGGCGCGTCCCGAAGTCGTTGCCGAACAGATATCCAACGACGGCACCCGCAAATGGCTGCTGCGACTGCCGAGCGGCGATTCGCTCGAAAAGGCGCATGAAGTCGAGTGCGTCTACATCCCGGAAACCGATCGCGGCACGCTGTGCGTTTCCTCGCAGGTCGGCTGCACGCTGAACTGCTCGTTCTGCCACACCGGCACGCAGCGGCTGGTGCGCAATCTCACCGCGGGCGAAATCGCCGGCCAGGTCATGGTGGCGCGCGACCGCCTCAACGACTGGGCCGACCGCGAGACCCCGACCGGCAGCCGCCTCGTCACCAATGTGGTGATGATGGGAATGGGCGAGCCCTTGTATAATTTCGACGCGGTGCGCGATGCGCTGCTGATCGTATCGGACAATGAGGGCATCGGCATTTCCCGCCGCCGCATCACGTTGTCGACCTCGGGCGTGGTGCCGAACATCATCCGGACCGGCGACGAGATCGGCGTCATGCTGGCGATCTCGCTGCATGCGGTGCGCGACGAATTGCGCAACGAACTGGTGCCGCTGAACCGGAAATACCCGATCGCCGAATTGTTGCAGGCCTGCCGCGATTATCCCGGCTCCTCGAATGCGCGGCGCATCACCTTCGAATATGTGATGCTGAAGGGCGTCAACGATTCGCTCGATGACGCCAAACTGCTGGTGAAGCTGCTCAAGGGCATCCCCGCAAAAATCAATCTGATTCCGTTCAATCCGTGGCCGGGCACGCGCTATGAATGCTCGGACTGGGACCAGATCGAAAAATTTTCCGAATACATCTTCAACGCCGGCTACTCGTCGCCGGTGCGCACGCCCCGCGGCCGCGACATTCTCGCCGCCTGCGGCCAGTTGAAATCGGAGACGGAAAAATTGTCCGCCCGCGAACGCCAGGCGCTCCGCGCCATGGCGATGACGGACTAACAGTGCGTGTTCCTCATGGTGAGGAGCGCGTCTTCGCGCGTCTCGAACCATGAGGCCCCCATCTCATCCTTCGAGACGCGGCCAAGCGGCCGCTCCTCAGGATGAGGACCCAGAGAGAAAACCTGATGGCACTGATCGGCCGCCTGTTCGCGATCCTGTTTGGCTTCCTCGCTGCCTGTCTGACGGCGGGGATCATCGTGGTCGTCGCGGTGCTGTTTCCGGAATTCAGCGAACTTTCGACCGGTCCGATCGACCAGAGCGCCGTCAACATCGTGCTCGGCTTCGGGTTCATCTTCATCAGCGGCTTTGCGCTGTTGCCGGCGATGATCGTGGTCCTGATCACCGAGGCGTTTTATATCCGCAGCGTGCTCGCTTATGCGGTCGGCGGCGGCGTCGTTGGCCTGGCGTGCTATCTCGGCCTGATCCCGTTCGACACCACGACGCTTGAATTTGACGGCATCGTGCGGCGTCATCTCGAGATCATGACCGGCGCGGGCATCGTCGCCGGCCTCGTCTACTGGATGATCGCGGGCCGCAACGCCGGCACCTGGCGCGAACCGCCGCGCCCGCTGAAACCACCGCCACCGCTGCCGTCGCATTCGCCGCCACCGACGTCGTGATTGTCCCGCAATGACAGGGGTTTTCATCCCCCATCCCCTCGGCTAAACCCCGCGCCATGAACCGGTCAGGACTTTTCATCGCGGTGGCGCTGACGCTTGTGGTCGGATTGCTGTTCGGGTTTTATCCCGAACTCGATCTGAAGCTGGCGGCGCTGTTCTACGATGCGCCGAGCAAATCCTTTCCGCTGAAATTCAATGCGATCGCTTCGTTCGCGCGCGACGCGGCGATGTGGATCGCATGGGGCATCGCGTTGCCGGCGATCGTTGCGCTGGTGGTGAAGCTGGTGCGGCCGGACCGGCCGCTGTTGATGTCCGGGCGTGCGATCATGTTCCTGCTCGTCACGCTGACGCTGGCGGCGGGCATTCTCACCAATCTCACCTTCAAGAGCCATTGGGGCCGGCCGCGTCCGGTGGCGGTAACCGAATTCAATGGCGAACTGCCGTTCGTGCCGTGGTGGGATCCGCGCGGCCGTTGCGGCCGCAACTGCTCGTTCTTCTCCGGCGAAGGCGCCACCGCCTTCTGGACCTATGCGCCCGCGGCGCTGACCCCGCCGGCATGGCGGCCGCTGGCCTATGTCGCCGCAACGGCGTTCGGCGTGATTACCAGCGGGTTAAGGATGGCCTTTGGCGGGCACTTCTTTACCGATGTTGCGATCGCCGGGCTGGTGACGTTTCTGGTGATCTGGCTGGTACATGGCTACATCTACCGCTGGCCGTCGACCCGGCTGTCCGATCAACGCATCGATGCCGCGCTGACGCGGTTCGCCTGGCCGGGCTATCTGTGGCGGCGGCGGCTTGCCGCCCGCCGCGCCGTGCGCAAGCCGTCTTTCGTGAACCGGATCACCGAAGTCCATCCGGATGAATAAGCCTTTGAACGGCTTGCACCGCGGGGCGTTCTGCCTATAGTCCCGGCAAATTTTGACGCATCCCAAATTCCGGCAGGACTTTCATGAGCAAGGACGTGAAGAAGGTGGTGCTCGCCTATTCGGGCGGTCTCGACACCTCGGTCATCCTGAAGTGGCTGCAGCAGACCTATGGCGCGGAGGTGATCACCTTCACCGCCGATCTCGGCCAGGGTGAGGAACTCGAGCCCGCGCGGGCGAAGGCGCTGCTGCTCGGCATCAAGCCCGAAAACATCTTCATCGAGGACCTGCGCGAGGAATTCGTCCGCGACTACGTATTTCCGATGTTCCGCGCCAACACGGTCTATGAGGGCCAGTATCTGCTCGGCACCTCGATCGCGCGTCCGCTGATCGCAAAGAAGCAGATCGAGATCGCCGAGAGGCTTGGCGCCGACGCGGTGTCGCATGGCGCCACCGGCAAGGGCAACGATCAGGTTCGTTTCGAACTCGGCTATTACGCGCTGAAGCCCGACATCACCATCATCGCGCCGTGGCGCGAATGGGATTTGCGTTCGCGCGAGAAGCTGATCGCGTTCGCTGAAGCGCACCAGATTCCAATTGCCAAGGACAAGCGCGGCGAGGCACCGTTCTCGGTCGACGCCAATCTCCTGCACGCCTCCTCGGAAGGCAAGGTGCTCGAGGATCCCGCGCAGGAAGTGCCCGACTACGTCTATTCGCGCACCATCGATCCCGAGAAGGCGCCGGACAAGCCGACCGTCATCACCGTCGATTTCGAGAAGGGCGACGCGACCGCCATCGACGGCAAGAAGCTATCGCCGGCATCGCTGCTGGCAAAACTCAACGAACTCGGCCGCGCCAACGGCATCGGCCGGCTCGATCTGGTCGAGAACCGTTTCGTCGGCATGAAGTCGCGCGGCATGTACGAGACGCCGGGCGGCACCATCCTGCTGTCGGCGCATCGTGGCATCGAATCGATCACGCTCGATCGTGGCGCAGCGCATCTCAAGGACGAGTTGATGCCGAAATATGCCGAGCTCGTCTACAACGGCTTCTGGTTCTCGCCGGAGCGCGAGATGCTGCAGGCCGCGATCGACCACAGCCAGCAATATGTCACCGGCCGCGTGCGACTGAAACTCTACAAGGGCAACGTCATCGTGATCGGCCGCGAGAGCAAGTACTCGCTGTACGACCAGGACCTCGTCACCTTCGAGGAAGGCGCGGTCGCCTACGATCACCGCGACGCCGCGGGCTTCATCAAGCTCAACGCGCTGCGGCTGCGCACCCTCGGCCAGCGCAAGAAGAAGCTGGGCCTGTAAGGCTACGTCGTTTCCGGTTTTGTAAGGTGGGCAAGCGAAGCGTGCCCACCAAGATATTCAGCGCGTGAGACGATGGGCACGGCGCAAGAGCGCCTTTGCTCACCCACGAAACCAGCGGCCCGGAGAATCTCAGCCGCGACATTATGAGGCACCAGCCGCGCCGGACCAGAGCCCTCCCGAGCAGACACACGGGACAGTACTGCTTTATGGCGACGGAGGGCTGAAATGGCCAAATACCGACATGACCTGCCGCAACACCACGGCGGCATCTTTCTGGCCGACGGCGGCATGGAAACCACGCTGATTTTCCATGAAGGGATCGATCTGCCGCACTTCGCCTCATTCGTGCTGCTCGATAGTCCCGAAGGCCGGCAAAAGCTGAGGCGATATTACGAGACCTATCTCGAAATCGCGCGCGACCGCGGTGTTGGTTTTGTACTCGATAGCGCGACCTGGCGCGCCAATGCCGATTGGGCCGAAAAGCTTGGCTACGATGCCGCGGCGCTCAAGGCGATCAATATTCGCTCAATCGCGCTGCTGGAGCAACTGCGCGCCGATTGGGAGAAGCCGGACATGCCCTGCGTCATCAGCGGCGCAATCGGCCCGCGCGGCGACGGCTACAAGGCCGGCAACATGAGCGCCGACGAAGCCGAGGCCTATCACGAACCGCAGATCGCCGCGTTCGTCGAAGGCGGCGCCGACATGGTGACGGCATTTACGCTTAACAGCATCAACGAAGCGATCGGCATCGTCCGTGCGGCCGGGGCGCAACGGATTCCGGCGGCGATTGCGTTCACGGTGGAGACCGACGGCCGCCTAGTCAACGGGGAAACGTTGCGCGAAGCGATCGAGACCGTGGATCGCGAAACGCGAGGCGCCGCCGAATACTTCCTGATCAACTGCGCCCATCCGACGCATTTTGGCAACGCACTGAAGGCCGGCGAAGCCTGGACCCAGCGCATCCACGGCGTAAGGGCGAACGCGTCGACCAGGAGCCATGCCGAGTTGGACGAGTCAGAAACCCTCGATGCGGGGGACCCGCAGGATCTCGGCCGGCGTTATCTCGATCTCAGGCGGTCGTTCCCGTCGATGCGCATTCTTGGCGGCTGCTGCGGCACCGACCATCGCCATATCGCGGCCATCTGCGCCGCCTGCCTGCCGCCGCGCGCATTGCCCTTTGATTGAAGCGGTACGGTAGCGAACTCACTCCACCTCTCCCGCAAGCGGGCGAGGGAGCACAGCTCGTTCAAGGATGTGACCCGGTGCAATCTCATCAGACTCCAAAGAAATGGCCGGGATTGCTCCCGGCCATTTCCATTTGGAGGTTGCTTCGCCGCTATCGTGGCGGCGCGGTGCCGGGCGGCGGAGGCGGCAGCGACGCCGTTCCGCCGTTGAGCAGGGGCGTGATGCGGCGGACGGTGACGCGCCGGTTGATCCGGCTCGGTCCGTCGGTCTGTTCTTTCAGATACTGCTCGCCATAACCCTGTGAGGTCAGGTTCTCCGCCGGCACGCCGAATTGCTGGGTCAGCAGTTCGGCCGCGGATTCGGCGCGCCGGTCCGACAGCGATAGATTGTCGACGTCGTTGCCGACCGCGTCGGTGTGGCCCTCGATCAGGAACACTTCGCGCGGATTGCGCTGGATCGCCCGATTGAGTCCGTCCGCGATTCCCTGCAGCTTCGCCGCCTGATCGGGCGGAATCTCCCACGATCCGGTTTCGAAGTTGATGCTGTCGAGGTCGATGCTCGGCATGCGCTGGCGTACCGAGGCGCTGTAACGGATTTCGTCGAGCGAGTAACGCCGTTCGATCCGCTCGACCGGCGGCGCGATCATGGTGTCGTAGAGCAATTCCGGCGATGCGTCTTCGGCCTCGACGATGTAGCGATCCTGCGGGATGCCGATAATCGGCGGCGGCAGATCGACATAGAATCCGCCGATGCCGCGCGGGCCGCGATAGCTGTTGTCGATGATGATGATCTCGCGGCCGCGCTGATCCCTGCGGATCCGGCGCAAGAACTGGCCCTCGCGATCGTTCACGGTGATGATCTGCGTACCGTCGGGACGGGTCACGACGGTACGGGTATCGTTGCCTACCCTCTGGGTCCTGATGTCGCGCGCGCCGTAACGGAAGCGATCGCCTTCATTGTGACGGATGAAGGCCTGCCCGCCGGGATCGCGAACGATGACGCGGCCCGGCTCGGTGATGATGGTGCGGCCGCCCTGCTGGGTTTCCCGCCGTTCACCTCGGAATTGATCCAGCCGATCGGGCCCTTGTGCTTTCGTTCCCATAGGAACCGGCGTGAGGGCCTGGGCAGGCGGCGGCGCGGCCGGGATCGGCGCGGCGACCGTTGGCGGGGGGCGTCGCACGAAGTTGGGCGCGGTCGCCTTCGTTCCG
>LNAP01015752.1_pt1 | contig 10171 bp, 4 predicted proteins | sample 602601 | NCBI WGS metagenome assembly LNAP01 (sample SAMN02440304, study PRJNA202911) | soil metagenome | biome: Subtropical and temperate rainforests or woodlands; isolation source: soil samples (1 kg each in a 20% v/v slurry with milli Q water) were... ...
ATCTACTGCGACAAGCCGTGAGCAGCCAGGTTCATGCATTGTTACGCCCATCAACTGATCGGCCATTTCCATGGCGATTTTGTTGTGGGTGATATAGATGAACTGCACGGTCTCGGACATCTCTTTTACCAGCCGCGCGTAACGCCCAACGTTGGCGTCGTCCAGCGGCGCATCCACTTCGTCGAGCATGCAGAACGGCGCGGGGTTGAGTTTGAAGATGGCAAATACCAGGGCCAACGCGGTCAGGGCTTTTTCACCGCCGGAGAGCAGGTGAATGGTGCTGTTTTTCTTGCCCGGTGGGCGCGCCATGATGGTCACGCCGGTGTCGAGCAGGTCTTCGCCAGTGAGTTCCAGGTAAGCGTTGCCGCCGCCGAATACTTTCGGGAACAGCGCCTGCAAGCCGCCGTTGATTTGGTCGAAGGTTTCCTTAAAGCGGTTGCGGGTCTCTTTGTCGATTTTGCGAATAACGTTTTCCAGGGTGTCGAGCGCTTCCACCAGGTCGGCGTTTTGCGCGTCAAGGTAGCGTTTACGTTCGCCCTGCTGCTGGTATTCGTCGATCGCCGCGAGGTTGATCGGGCCGAGACGGGCAATGCGCGCGGCCAGGCGCTCCAGCTCTTCTTCCCAGGATTTCTCGTCGGCTTCGGTCGGCAACGTGCCAAGCACGCCGTGCAGGTCGTAGTTGTCTTCCAGCAGTTGGTCTTGAATGGCTTTGCGCCGCACGGTCAAGGCTTGCCATTCCATGCGCTGTTGTTCGAGCTGGCCGCGCAGTAGTTGCGATTGCTGCTCGGCCGAGGTGCGGCGTTTTTCCGCGTCGCGCAGTTGGCGGTCGGCATCTTCCAGGCCCAGGCGCGCGAGCTTGAGTTCGTCTTCCACGCCCATGCGTTTATCCAGCAACTCTTCCAGCTTCATGCGCAGCTCTTCCAGCGGCGCGGCGCCCTCGTCGAGGTTGAGATTGAGCTGTTCGCGCTTTTCGTGCAGGCGTTCGGCCTGCAGTTCCAAGCGTTCCAGGGCTTGGCGCGTGGAGTCGTGCTGGGCCCTGAGCGAGCCCAGGCGCACGGCCAATTGGTGGGCGTGGTCTTTGTGCTGGCGGGCTTCTTGGCGCACGCGATCAAGGCGTTCGCGCAAGGCGTCACGCTGAGCCATCAGCAGTTCGCGTTGTTCGGTATCCAGCGCCATGGCGTCGAGGGCGTCTTGCAGTTGCAGACGGCCTTCTCCGAGTTGTTCGGACTCAAGGGCACGTTGCTCGCCCAGCTCGCTCAGTTCTTCGTCGAGACGGCGGCGGCGCAGGGCCAGTTGCTCGACCTTGGCCTGCCCTGCTGAGAGCTGCGCTTTCAGCTCGCCCTGACGACGGGCTTCATCTTGCAAACGGCGGCGTTGTTGCTCGCGGGCTTCTTCCTGTTGCTGCTGTGTTTCGCGCAGCGCCAGCAGACGCTCTTCCAGGCTAGCCAAACTGGCTTCGCGCTCGTCGCGCTCCAGGCCTAGGCGCTCGATTTCCTGGCCTCGGGCCAATACGCCGCTTTCGGCTTCGCTGGCGCGACGTACGCGCAGAAAATGTCGGCCGACCCAATAGCCGTCGCGGCTGATCAGGCTTTCGCCGTCACCCAGGTGGCCGCGCAGGGCCAGGGCTTCATCGAGGGTTTGTACCGGTTTGACCTTGGCCAGCCACGGCGCCAAATCGACGCTGGCTTCAACTTTATCCAGCAAGCTGCCGGCTACTCGGGCGCCGCCTTTAGCCGGGCTGACCAGGCGCAGATCGCCCTGTTCGAAACCAGCCAGATCAAGGCTGGACAGGGCCTGCGGATCATCCAGCAATACGGCTTGTAGGTCGGCACCGAGCACCGTTTCCACCGCCAACTCCCAACCGGCTTCTACGCGCAGGCCTTCAGCCAAACGCGGGCGTTCGTTGAGGTGCTGTTCGCGCAGCCACTCGGCGGTGCCTTTGCCAGGGTCCAGCGCCGCTTGTTGCAACGCTTCAAGCGAGGCCAGGCGACCGTTCAAGCGCTGCAGTTCGCCCTGCGCCTGTTGCTGAGCTTGGCCGGCTTGCAGCAATTCAGCACGCAATTGCTCCAGGCGCTCGACCAAGGCCTGCTCGGCAATTTGCAGCTCTTCAAGGGTCAGCTCGCTCGTGGCTACCTGCTCGCTCAGCTCAAGAATGGCGGCGTCTTCGGGGTCGGCCGAAAGCAGCACCAGCTCGTCATTAAGACGGCGCTGACGTTCAGCCAAACGCTCCAGACTGGTTTCCAACTGCTGAATCCGCGACTGCTGCACTTCAGCCTGGCGGCGTGGCTCGGCGGAGCGCTGGTTAAAGCCGTCCCACTGCTCTTGCCAGCCCTGCATGGCGCTGTCGGATTCTTCCAGCGCGGCGGCGGCTTCTTCAGCGGCGGCGTTGGTGATTTCCTGTTCCGGCTCAAGCGCCGCCAGCTCTTCGCCTAAGGTCGCCAGCAAGGTGCGGTCATGGCCCAGGTGCGACTCGGTTTCCAGGCGCGCGCGCTCGGCTTCGTTAAGGTCGTCCTGCAATTGGCGAATGCGCTGTTGGCCGTGCTGAATGCTTTGCTCGACGCGGGCGATATCGCCACCCACGGAGTAGAAGCGGCCCTGCACTTGGTTAAAACGTTCGGACAGTTCGTGGTGGCCATCGCGAAAGCGTTCGATGCTGGCGTCAGCGTTGCGCTGCTCGGCGACCAAGGCTTCAAAACCGATTTCCTGGTTGCCGATCACGGTTTCGCGCTGGGCGACTTGCTCGTTGAGTGCTTGCCATTTCAGTGCCGACAACTGCGCCTTGAGCTGCCGCTCTTCGGCTTTGTATTCCTGGTACTTCTCGGCCGACTGCGCCTGGCGATGCAGACGGTCGAGCTGGCGCTCCAACTCTTCGCGCAAGTCGGTGAGGCGCGCGAGGTTTTCGTGGGTACGGCGAATGCGGTTTTCCGTTTCGCGGCGGCGCTCTTTGTACTTGGAGATGCCAGCGGCTTCTTCAATAAAGTTACGCAGGTCTTCGGGCTTGGCTTCGATCAGTTTGCTGATCATGCCCTGCTCGATAATCGAGTAGCTGCGCGGCCCGAGGCCGGTGCCGAGGAAAATATCGGTGATGTCGCGGCGACGGCATTTGGTGCCGTTGAGGAAATAGGTGTTCTGGCTATCGCGGGTTACCCGGCGGCGGATGGAAATTTCCGCGTAGCCGGCGTATTCGCCGACCAGGGTGCTGTCGCTGTTATCAAAGATCAGCTCAATGCTGGCTTGGGTTACCGGCTTGCGGGTGTTGGAGCCGTTAAAGATGACGTCGGTCATCGACTCGCCACGCAGGTTTTTCGCCGAACTTTCGCCCATTACCCAACGCACGGCATCAATGATGTTGGATTTGCCGCAGCCATTGGGCCCGACCACCGCCGCCATATTGCTGGGGAAGTTTACGGTCGTGGGGTCGACGAAGGATTTAAACCCCGCCAGCTTGATGCACTTTAGCCGCATAGAACGCCGTCCTTAGCCACGTAGGGTTAGCGCTCAGCCATGGCGGCCAGCACCATTTGGCAATTGTGCTTGCTGTAAGCGGTGAGGGTTTCTCGCACTTGTGCCGGGTCGCGGGCGATCACCGCCTGCAGCAGGCCGGCAAATGCATTGAGGAACTGGCTCATCTCGGTTTTACGTTTTTCCAGGGCCAGGTGGTAGGTGCGGCTCATGGCCGGCAACAGGTTTTCCAGGGTTTCCTGCAAAAACGGGTTGTTGGCAAACGGGAACGCGGCGCGCATGACATCAAAGCTGCTCTGCACAAAACTGTCGATATCACCGGCCTCGGCGTTCTCGCTCAAGCGTTGCTGAATTTGCACAAACGGCTGCAGATCTTCAGTGGTTTTCCAGCGCTCGGCCACGGCGTAACCGAGCAGGATGTACAGCTCGATTACCAAGGCGTAGAGGCTTTTAACGTTATGCGGGGTGAGCTCGCTAACGTGGGCACCACGGCGCGGCAGAATGGTGATCAGGTGGCGGCGCTCAAGAATCAGCAGGGCCTCACGCACCGAACCGCGGCTGACATTCAAGGCCAGGGTGACTTTCTGCTCTTGGATGCGCTCTCGCTCTTTCAACTCGCCACGAATAATGCGCTCGGCCAGGTGATGGGCGATCTGCTCGGCGAGGCTGTCAGGTGCCTTGAACGTCATGATTTTCCTTCGAAATGTGTTGCGCGGGGCGCGAGTGTAACACAGCGTGTTACCCCGCCAAGGTAACGGCCAAGCGGCTTGCCGTCCAAAAGGTTGGGTCGGCAACGGCTTTTTGGCAAACGGATTGTCCTACAATTTTAACGGTCGACTCCCCCTCCACAATAACAACGGAGCTCACCATGTTTGCGTACCTGCCCTCCTCCTGGATGATCGCCCTGAAAAAAGCTGGCTACTGGATCTGGTTGATCCCGGTGCTGGGCGTGCCCATGAGTTTTTACTGGTCTGTTGGCAGCGAGCATGCCGATGCCTGGGCCTTTTTGGTGGTGACCATTGTCTTTGGCGTGATCCCGATTCTGGACGCCATTGTCGGCCGCGACCCGGCCAACCCTGACGAAACCGCCGACGTGCCAAAAATGGATAAACAGGGCTACTACCGCCTGCTCAGCTTGGCCACGGTGCCGTTTTTACTGGGCATGCTGGTATGGGCCGGCTGGGCCTTTGTGCACTACGAGGCCTGGAGTTGGGTTGGGCGCTTGGGCTGGATTTTGTCGGTAGGCACGGTGACCGGCGCCATTGGCATTACCGTGGCCCATGAATTTATCCACAAAGACCCGCAGCTGGAGCAGAACGCTGGCGGCCTGTTACTGGCGGCGGTGTGCTATGCCGGCTTTAAGGTTGAGCATGTTCGGGGGCACCACGTACATGTATCCACGCCGGAAGATGCCTCATCGTCACGCTATGGGCAGAGCCTGTATGCGTTTTTGCCGCATGCGTATAAGCACAACTTTCTTAACGCCTGGGCGCTGGAAAAAGAGCGCCTGCAACGTCGCGGCTTGCCGCAGCTGCATTGGCGTAATGAGTTGATCTGGTGGTACGTGATCAGCGCTGGTTTTCTGCTCGGCTTTACCCTGGCGTTTGGCTGGATGGGCGCGCTGTTTTTCCTTGGCCAATCGTTTGTGGCGCTGACGCTGCTGGAGATCGTTAACTACGTGGAGCACTACGGCCTGCATCGGCGTAAACAAGACAACGGTCGTTACGAACGCACCAATCCTAGCCACTCGTGGAACAGTAACTTCCTGCTGACCAACCTGTTCCTCTTCCACCTGCAACGTCACTCAGACCACCACGCCTACGCCAAGCGTCGCTACCAAGTGCTGCGCCACTTCGACGACAGCCCGCAGTTGCCCAATGGCTATGCGGGGATGATTGTATTGGCCTTGTTTCCGCCACTGTGGCGCAAGGTGATGGACCCGCGGGTGCGCTCTTACTACGCGGGGGAAGAGCATCAGCTGAGTGAAACGCAGATGGCGTAACAGATTCAAATGCCGTTCACCCCTCTCCCGCTCGCGGGAGAGGGGCCGGGGGTGAGGGCCTGAGCCAACACAGATCCAAAAACCAAGAGCCCCTCACCCTAACCCTCTCCCGCAAGCGGGAGAGGGAACCGACCGCACGCGATTTAACTCCCCTCGCCTACTTATGGGCGCCCGGCTAGGGGTGAGGGGCAGGGGGTGAGGGCCGGGGCTAACACAGATCCAAAAACCAGGAGCCCCTCTCCCTAGCCCTCTCCCGCAAGCGGGAGAGGGAACCGACCGCTCGCGATTTAACTCCCCTCGCCTGCTCGTGGGCCCGGCTAAGGCGCTGGGCGTAGCATCACCGTCTCCCGCAAGATTCTGGGTCCCCGCATACGCGGGGACGACGGACGTTTTTACATAGAACACCGTCATTCCCGCGCAGGCGGGAATCCAGACTTCCCGAGAAAACGGTAGAGGCGCGTGCGGCGCACCCTACTTCCTACACCCAGCAAACATATCCAAGCCCTTCTCATACACCTGGGTGTTCACCTGCAGCAGCCCGAGCATGGAGCTGAACAGGTTGTCCTGGCTTACCGGCTGTTCACGCTGAGCGCGCAGGCAATCGGCGTCGACTTGGAATTCCTGCTGATAGCTGTCAGAGAACCAAGCCAGCATGCCGACGTGTTTCTGCTGCTCGGGCGCCATCATGTAAGGCGTGCCGTGCAGATACAGGTTGTATTCGCCCAATGACTCACCATGGTCCGACATATACAGCATGGCGGTGTCGACTTTGCCTTGGTTGCTGCGCAGTACGTCAATCAAGCCGGACAGCACATGGTCGGTGTACAGAATGGTGTTGTCGTAGCCGTTGACGATACTTTCGCGCGAGCATTCGTTAAGGGCGTTGCTGGTACACACCGGAGTGAATTGTTCAAATTCTTTGGGGTAGCGTTTGAAGTATTCCGGGCCATGGCTGCCCATTTGGTGCAGTACCAGCACGGTGTCTTGTTGCAGGTTGTCGATGTAGTTCTGCAGACCTTGCAACAGGATTTCGTCGTGGCACTCGCTGTTGGCACACAGGGTGGGGTCTTTGAGGTCGCTGACGTCTTCAAAGTTAACCCGGTCGCAAGTGCCTTTGCAGCCGGACTGGTTATCGCGCCACTGCACATTCAACCCGGCACGCTTGATGACATCCAACAGACCTTCCTGGGAATAGGCGGTGCTGGCGTTGTAGTTGGCGCGCCCGAGGTTGGAAAACATGCACGGCACCGACACGGCGGTTTCTGTGCCGCAAGAGTGGGCGTTGGGGTAAGCGATTACGCCAGCCTGTGCTTTCAGCTTTGGCGTGGTATTGCGCTCGTAACCAAGAATGCCGAAGTTATCCGCCCGTGCGCTTTCGCCCACCACCAACACGGTTAACGACTTACGCCGGTGGCTCTGCCACGCCGGCGCTTTCACCGCGTCTGTACCCAACGTGCGGAAGGGCTCGTTCTCGGTTTTCACTTGTTCACGCAGGTAGCTAAAAGAGGCGCCGACATAGTTGCTCGGCACCACCAGCAGCCGCAGCTCATGGTGATTGCGGAAAAACGAGGCCAGGCCTTGGTAGTTAAGCAACGCTACCCCGCCAACTACGGCGGCGCAGGCAACGATCACCAGCAACTTGGTCAACAGCTCGCGCGGCCATCGGCGATAGCTAACCGGGGTAAACCACACCAACAGAGCCGGCAAAATGCCCAAAAACAGCACATACAGCGCCAGCTTGGGCGACAACAGGTCACGCACTTCGGTGGCATTGGTTTGCGCGGCGTTGCGCAGCATGCCCAGGTCAATCACCACGCCGTACTGGCTCATAAAGTAGGCAACGCTGGCGCTGATCAGCAGCAGTAGCGTCAGCACCGGCTTGAGCACCCAGCGAAAGGCCAACAGGGTCAGCACCAGGTTAAACGCGGCCAGCACGATCAGACCAAACGCCAAGCGCATCACCACACCGGCGACGGTGCTCGGCGTAATGCTGAATACATGGCTCCAGAGCACGGGATTACAGGCCAGCAACAGAAATGCGCTGCCGATTAGCGTCAGCAGCTCCGGGCGTATGGCCTTTACTTTAAGCGGTGAGTTCACGCGGTTGTTCCACCCATCAGTTGATGGAGGCGGATGCTAGAAACGCAGCGGTCAAAGATTCGTGAAAAATTGCTGAATAAAGGGTTAAGCAGAAAACCCTTACCCAACAGCGAATAAGGGCTTACTGCTGGGCATGCGGATTGCTTGACTAAAGAGTCAAATATTTTATTGACCCAAAAGTCAGAATTCTCTAAATTCCACCCAGACTCAACGGCTGTTCACCCCTTTCCCGCCTGCGGAAGAGGGGCCAGGGGTGAGGGTTAGCCGTTACGCAACCCCGCCCCACCCAAACGTGGCGTGCCATAAAAAACAAGAAAGTGCCTGGAGGTCGTAATTGATCCAGTTTTTACTCAACCGTGAGCTGCGTACCGAGCAGCGTCTCGACCCGAACGTCACCGTGCTCAATTACTTGCGTGAGCACGTGGCCAAACCCGGCACCAAAGAAGGCTGCGCCTCCGGTGACTGCGGCGCCTGCACCGTGGTGGTTGGCGAACTGGACAACACGTCCGGTACCCCGCGCATCCGCTACCGCACGCTCAACTCCTGCCTGACCTTTGTTTCGTCCTTGCATGGCAAACAGCTGATCAGCGTCGAAGACCTCAAGCACAAAGGCCAATTGCACAGCGTTCAACAAGCCATGGTCGACTGCCATGGCTCGCAGTGCGGCTTCTGTACGCCAGGTTTTGTGATGTCGCTATTTGCCCTGCAAAAGAACAGCGATGGCTTTGATAAAAGCCAAACCATGGAAGCCCTGGCCGGCAACCTGTGCCGCTGCACCGGCTACCGCCCGATCATCGACGCCGCCGAGCAGGCCTGCTGCCAGAAACAGCCGGACCAATTCGACGCCGCCGAAGCTGAAACCATCGCCAAGCTGCAAGCCATTGCCCCGCAGGAAACTGCCGAGCTCAACAGCGGCGATAAGCGCTGCCTGCTGCCGCTGACCGTAGCCGACCTCGCCGACCTCTACGCCGCTAACCCACAAGCACGCTTGCTGGCTGGCGGCACCGACCTGGCGCTGGAAGTCACCCAGTTCCATCGCGAATTGCCGGTGATGATTTATGTCGGTCACGTCGAAGCCATGAAGCGCGTCGAGTTCACTGACGACGCCATCGAAATCGGCGCTGCCACCGCGCTCAGCGATTGCTACGGCGCGCTGGCCGAGGAATATCCGGACTTCGGCGAATTACTGCACCGTTTCGCCTCGTTGCAGATCCGCAACCAAGGCACCCTCGGCGGCAATATCGGCAACGCCTCGCCCATTGGCGACGCCCCGCCGCTGCTGATCGCCCTTGGCGCCCGCGTGGTGCTGCGCAAAGGCGGCCAGACTCGCAGCCTGCCGATTGAAGATTACTTCCTCGACTACAAAGTGACGGCCCGTCAGGAAGCCGAATTTATCGAGAAAGTTATCGTGCCGCGCCATCAGGCCAATCAAGCGTTCCGCGCTTATAAAGTGTCCAAACGCTTGGACGACGATATCTCCGCCGTATGCGCAGCGTTCAATCTGGTAGTCGCCAACGGCGTGGTGCAGAGCGCCCGCGTCGCCTTTGGTGGCATGGCCGCCATCCCCAAACGCGCCGCTGCCTGCGAAGCCGTGTTGCAAGGCGCCGCCTGGGATATGGATGTGATCGAACAGGCCTGCGAAGCCCTGGCCCAGGACTTCAGCCCGCTCAGCGACTTCCGCGCCAGCAAGGAATACCGCCTGCTCACCGCGCAGAACCTGCTGCGTAAATTCTTCCTCGAGTTGCAAACTCCAGACGTCGAAACACGGGTGACCGCTTATGTCTAACCACCACGCCCCGAAAACCCAGGATGTTCCGCGCCGGCATTACCACTGGCGTTGGCAAAAGCGTTAAACACGACAGCGCCGACAAGCATGTATCCGGCGAAGCGGTGTATGTCGACGACCGCCTGGAATTTCCCAACCAGTTGCACGTGTATGCCCGCCTGAGCGACCGCGCCCATGCCCGCGTGACCAAGATTGATGTATCGCCCTGCTATCAGGTGCCGGGCGTGGCCATCGCCATCACCCATAAAGATGTGCCCGGCTTGCTCGACATCGGCGCCGTTGCCCCTGGCGATCCGCTGCTGGCCGATGGCCTGGTGCAGTACGTGGGCCAAGTAGTGATCGCGGTCGCTGCCGACAGCCATGAGAACGCCCGCAAAGGCGCCATGGCGGCGATCATCGAATACGAAGACTTGGAACCGGTGCTCGATGTGGTCGAGGCGCTGCGCAACAAGCACTTTGTGCTCGATAGCCATCAACACAAAATCGGCGATTCAGCCGGCCAGCTGGCCAGCGCGCCGCGCCGTCTGCAAGGTTCGCTGCATATCGGCGGCCAGGAACACTTCTATCTGGAAACGCAGATTTCCTCGGTAATGCCCACCGAAGACGGCGGCATGATCGTCTACACCTCCACGCAAAACGCCACCGAAGTGCAAAAACTGGTGGCTGAAGTGCTGGACGTGCCGATGCACAAAATCGTCATCGACATGCGCCGCATGGGCGGCGGTTTTGGCGGCAAGGAAACTCAAGCCGCCAGCCCGGCGTGCCTGTGTGCGGTGATCGCGCACCTGACCAAGCGCCCCACCAAGATGCGCCTGCCGCGT
>LNAP01006389.1_pt1 | contig 10170 bp, 11 predicted proteins | sample 602601 | NCBI WGS metagenome assembly LNAP01 (sample SAMN02440304, study PRJNA202911) | soil metagenome | biome: Subtropical and temperate rainforests or woodlands; isolation source: soil samples (1 kg each in a 20% v/v slurry with milli Q water) were... ...
CGAGATCGTGCAGCACATGGATGGCGACGGCGCCGATCCGCAGAGTCGCGGTCTCCGGCAGATCGGCGGCCCAGGCGGCGGTATCGTTATTGCCGCGCACGACGGTGAGCGGGGCCAGCCGCGACAGCTCGTCCAGGATCTCCGGCTTGCCGATATCGCCGGCATGGATGAGGACGTCGCTGCCGCGCAAACCCGCCAGCGCCTCGGGCCGCAACAGGCCATGGGTGTCGGAAATCAGGCCGATGGTGATGGTTAACATCGCGGGATCATAGCGGAAACGGCATCACGAGGAAAACCTGGGCGGAAAACGTGCGGTGCGTGGTTGGACGCCGAGGCGCCTTGACTTGGGGCGGGATCGGGCCACCTGATTCAGTCTGTCTGTCCGCCAGCGGAGGAACGGCGCATGAGATACAAGCTCACCGCGATCCCGGCGCATCTCGACGGTCCCACCTGGGCGAACAGCACCAGCAGGGGGCCTGTCTATGTCGGCGCCAAGAGCGAGCGCGAGGCGCGCCGCTATGCGGCCAAGGAACTGGCACCCGGCAATGCGACTAAAGGCAATGGAACGAAAGGCAATGCGGCGAAAGGCAACGCAAAGGGGGAGAAGCCGCGCAGCCCCTGGCTCGATCCGGCCCTGACCGATTGCTCTGAAGAATCGGAAATCGCCGGCGAACCGATGCTGCGGGGCGAAGTCATCGCCGCTGATTAGGCGGCGAGCGACACGGGCAAGTTGGCGGGGACTATTTAACGGCGGCTGATGCCGATGGCGCGATCGCTGCCGGCGGCATAATGGCCGACGATCTCGGCGATTTCCTGCGGATTCTGGTCGAGGACGATGACTTCGTAGCGGCCGCGCTCATCCTTGCGCACCACCGACAAAGCCATATCCGCTTCGAGATCGGCCTTGCGCAGGCTCATGAAGCCGAGGCTGGGCTTGCGGTTCAGCACGGCCTCGACCGTGTGCCGGTCGGGCAGGTTGTCCTGGGCCGCGCGGGTGGATTGCAGATAGACGCCGCTGGCGCCGCCCTGCTGCTTCACGTAATCCGGCACCTCGTCCACGGTCAGTTTATTGCCCTGCACCATCGCGGCGACATGGTCGGCGACCTGGGCCCAGCGGCTGAAATTGGCCGGATGCATGATGGCGGCGCCGTTCTCGTCGGTGAACATCAACTTGATGCAGGCGAGCGCGCCTGTCTGGCGCTGCATGTTGCGGATCCCGTATTGCTTCAGCACGCGGCCGAAAGCCAGCTCGTTCTCCTGGGCGGCGAGATGCAATTGCACCGCATGCTGAATGAGCAAGGCGACGTTATCCTGGTACCCGCGCTGGGTTTCGGCGAACTCGACGGCGAAGCTGCGGGCCTCTTCCAGATTTTTCTTAAAATTGTACATAACCGGCTCCTGGATTTTCATGTCGAAAATCTGACCGAAAACATTGAATCATTTGTAAACAGGTGTGAGTTTTTTCAAGGCAAAAGGGCCGTTCTTCGGCGCATATGTGCCCTGTGTCACGCTCAAAGCCGCGGATTTGTGCGGAAAAAGAGCAAATGCGACACCACCGCGTAACCTGCGGTTAGGGCGCAGCGAATAAATCGATGACGGCGGGCAATGTTCCCTTCGTCATCTTTTGCCTTTCAACTTGTCGATCGCCACCCATCGACTTCCAGGGAGTCCTGAAGTGAAAAGACGTCCGACTTCACCGGTCGCCGCGCTGAGCGCCCGTTTTCCAAGATTTTCCCTCTCTGCCTGCACCCGGTCCCTCGGCGCCGCGCTGATCCTAGCCGGCGGTGTCGCGGCCACGGCGGTGCCCGGCGCGCTGGCCCAGTCCAACACGATGCAAAACATGCAGGGTATGCAGGGCATGCAGATGGGCGCCAAGACCGTCGTGCTGGTGCATGGCGCCTTTGCCGACGGCTCGTCCTGGGACAAGGTCATCCCGCTGCTCAAGGCCAAGGGGCTGAATGTGGTCGCGGTGCAGAATCCGCTGACCTCATTGGCAGATGACGTCGCCGCCACCAAGCGCGCGATCGATGCGCAAAGCGGCCCGGTGATCCTGGTCGGCCATTCCTGGGCCGGCGTGGTGATCACCGAAGCCGGCAATGACGACAAGGTGAAGGCGCTGGTCTATATCGCGGCCTTCGCCCCGGCCGCCGGCCAGTCGGCCGCCGATAGCAGCAAGGGCTATCCGCCGGCACCCGGCTTCAGCGAAATCAAGACCGATGCGGCAGGCTTCATGACGATGACCCCGGCCGGCATCGCCAAGGATTTCGCCCAGGACCTGCCGGCCAAGCAAACGGCCGTGATGGCGGTGACGCAGGGCCCGATCTACAGCAAGAATTTCGCCGAGCCGGTGACCACCGCCGCCTGGACCACCAAGCCCTCCTGGTACATCGTCGCGTCCCATGACCTCATGATCCAGCCGGCGCAGGAAGAGGCGATCGCCAAGGCGATCCATGCCACCGTCACCACATTGCCGACCAGCCATGTACCCATGCAGTCGCGGCCGAAGGATGTCGCCGCCGCGATTATCGCCGCCGCTGATAGCGTGAAGTAACGCCCGGCAGCGAGCGGGCCGGCGCGGTGGAGCGGCGCCGGCCCGTCTTCTTTTCAGCGATGGGACTTAGTGATGAGACGGGTGCAGGATCTCGCCCTTCAGGCCGGTCTCATATTCCGCACCCTGCGGCGTCAGCACGCAAGCCATGGGATAAAGCGACTTGATCAGGCCCTTGCGCTGCAAAGCGGCCCAGGCCGCTTCATTGGCAAGGCCCGAGGCATCCTGCGAGCGCACCACGAAATGGCCGAGATGGAAATGATCGCCATGGGGATGGGGCAGGCGCGAGATCATCACATGGCCTTCCTCTTCCGCCGGGCTGGCGAAACCTTCCATAGTGGCCAGCGCCTGGAACAGGGTCAGGGTCTTCAGTTGCAGCGGATTGAGGTTCAGCGGATTGTTCTTCGGCGGCATGTAAAGATAGCTCCTTAGCTCTTAGTCGCGGAAATTGATGAATTGCAGCGGCTGCTCGATCTTCAGGCCGCGCACGAAGGCGATGGCTTCCTGCAGCTCGTCCTTCTTCTTGCCGGTGACGCGCAGCTCGTCACCCTGGATCGAGACCTGGACCTTCAGCTTGGCGTCCTTGATGTCCTTGACGATCTTCTTGCCCAAGGTCTGGTCGATGCCCTGCTTGACGATGACCTCCTGGCGCATCGAATTGCCGGTCGCCTTCTGCGCGTCCTTGAATTCCAGCGCGCCGGCATCCAGCTTGCGCCGGGTGATATAGATCTTCAGCAGCTCCTGCATCTGCTTCAGCTTGAGATCGTCATCGGCATGGATGGTGATGACGGCCTCCTTGCGCTCGATGGTGCAGATCTTGGCGCCCTTGAAATCGAAGCGCGTGCCGATCTCGCGCAGGGCGCCCTGGACGGCATTATCGACTTCTGACAGTTCGGTCTTCGAAACGATATCGAAGCTCGGCATGGTTTCCTCCGGCGCTGAAACTTACGGAATCGGCGGCAATCTGCCATATCCGGCCAAATCTGGCCAGATCAAGGATGGGCCGGTTCACCGGGGCATGTCCTCGTAACGCTCAGGGGTTCCGCTTGCGGCGTAAAACCGGCATCCAAAATTAAGACGTCACGCCCGCTTTTGACCGCAGCAGGCCGCGACGCTAAGGTAAATCAATTGTCCTTGGCGACGGCCAGGGCGAAACGGACCGTTCCGGGATGGAGAAATGCGCTCGGGCTGCCTGGCCCGGAAGACAGCGGATGGGGGTATAAGGCCGCAATCTGGCTTCAAGCGAAAGGACACGTCATGGCAAAGAACACGATTTGCGTCTGGTACGATAAGGACGCCGAGGCTGCCGCCCGTTTCTACGCTAAGACCTTTCCCGACAGTGCGGTGGGTGCCATCCTCCATGCACCCAGTGACTACCCATCCGGCAAGAAGGGCGACGTGCTGACGGTCGAATTCACCGTGGCCGGCGTCCCTTGCCTCGGCCTCAACGGCGGTCCCGCGTTCAAACACAGCGAAGCCTTCTCGTTCCAGATCGCCACCGACGATCAGCAGGAGACCGACCGCTACTGGAACGCCATCGTCGGCAATGGCGGCCAGGAGAGTGCGTGCGGCTGGTGCAAGGACAAGTGGGGCGTCTCCTGGCAAATCACGCCGCGCGTGCTGACCGAGGCGCTGGCGGCCGGCGGCGATGAAGCAAAGCGCGCGTTCGAGGCGATGATGGACATGCGGAAGATCGACGTCGCCGCGATCAAGGCGGCGCGGCGCGGCTGACATTCCTGTGTCGACCCAAGTTTTATGAGGACACGCCGGTTTTATAAGGACACGCCCTGGGAAGCCGGAACCGCGAGCGCCAATTGCCGCGGGATGCGGGGATACCAGGCCAGCAGGGTGGCGGCCCGCAGGACGAAGAGGCAGATCAGGGCGAACCACAGGCCGTGATTGCCGTAAAGCGGCGCCAGCACGGCCTCGATCGCAATGGCGATGATGGTCGCGATCAGCATGCCGTTGCGCAATTCGCGGCCCCGCGTGGCGCCGATATAGATGCCGTCCAGCTGATAGCAGGCAACGGCGACAACCGGCATCAGGGCGATCCAGGGGAAATAGCGCGTCGCCGTCGCCAGCACCTCCGCCTCATTGGTGAAGACGGGCAGCAAGGGCGGACCGGCCAGCAGCAAAACGAGGCTCATCAGCAAGGCAAGGCCGCCGGCCCACAGGCTGGAAAGCCGGGTGACCGCGCGCAGCCGCACGGGATCGCGGGCGCCGATCGCCTGGCCGACCAGCGTCTCGGCTGCCTGCGCGAAACCGTCGAGGCCCTGGGCGATGGCGGAGAGGAAGCCGAACAGGATGTGGTTGGCGGCCAAGGTGACATCGCCGAACTGCGCGCCCAGCCGGACGAAATAACCGAAAACCGCCAGCAGCGCGAAAGTGCGGATGAAGATGTCGCGGTTGACCGACATGATGCGGATCAGCTTGGCGGCATCGAACAGGCGCGTCTCGCTCTTCTCGCGAAAGCCGGTGCGGCGCAGGATCGCAAAGACGATGATAAGGCCAAGGCAGGCGGTGACAGTCTGCGAGAGCGCGGTCGCCAGGCCGGCGCCGTCGACATTCATCTGCAGGCGGATGACGAAGAGCCAGCACAGCGCGACATTGAGGAGGTTGAGCAGGACCTGCAGCGCCATCGCCAGCACCGCCCGCTGGGTGCCCAGCAGCCAGCCCAGCACGACGAAGAGCAGCAGGTCGAAAGGCGCGCTGAACAGGCGGAAGTGGTAATAGCGCCGCGCATAATCGGCGACCGCAGGGCCGGGCGCGAAGAACAGCAGGCCGAGCTTGCCCAGCGGCACCATGAGGCTCAGCAGCACGGTGCCGAACAGGATGGCGAGGATCAGGCTGCGCAGGAAACAGGCGCGCAACTCCGCATTGTCGCGGGCGCCGTAAGCCTGGGCGGTGAAGCCCGCCGTCCCCATGCGCAGAAAGCTGAAGGCCCAGAGCACGAAGCCGCATAGCGTGCTGCCGATGGACACACCGCCAAGAGCCGCCGCGATGCCGAGCCGGCCGATAAAGGCGGTATCGACCAGACCGGGCAGCACCATGGTGAAATTGGCGCAGATCGCCGGCACGGCGATGGCCAGGACGGCGCCATGCAGGCGCGCCGCGGAAGCGCGCAAGGGGGAAGAGCTGGTCGTCATGCGATCAATCGGCCTTTGATCATGGCCGATGATAGAAGCGGGCGGGAGAGGAGGGCAAGCTCATCCGGCGAGTGCTATGCCGCGCTAAAGCTGAGCTTCGATGGTCGCCTTATCTATAACCGACCATACCTGCCAAATCTTCTCTTTCCGGAATTCGTAGAATACATTCTCCGTAAAGGAAACTCTCTTACCGTTTACATGGAGTCCAAGGAACGTTGCCTTTGGCGTACAGTCGAATTCCAGCCGGCTCGCTATATAAGGCGGATCTGACATCAGCAGCTGAATGCCGAAATAAAGGTCTGGAATTTCTTCAAAGTCCCTCTCCAGCATTTCGAGATAGCCTGATAATCCGACCCGCCGATTGTTGTGGATCACGTCATCATGAACGAACTGTCCCAGCTTCGGCCAGTCCTGCTTGTTCAGGCAGGCAATGTAGCCTCGGTAGAGGTCGGAGAGGTCGGTTTTATTCATGGCAATTGCTCCTCTGCCTCCACAATAAAGTAGCACGAGGTCGTCGTGTGACCAGTAGGATCGTTGGCATCGCAGCACGCTTCATGTCAGGCTTGGCCGCAGCCGCCTATAGAGGAGATAGTTGCCAAGATAACTTGTCGCATGACCGCAGCTCCAGGTAGAATCGGCGCGATAGCGATGACCCATTTATCAAAGCCTCGGCACCAAGGAGGAGAAACGGGCGTGAAGAAGAGCGGGTCGCAGAAAGCATGTCTCCGTCTCAGCTGATAGACGCGAGAATCGAGGAGCTAGGCGACTGGCGGGGTAAAATGCTCAGCCGGCTTCGTACCTTGGTCAAGGAAGCCGACCCCGAAGTCGTCGAGGAGTGGAAGTGGAGAGGGGTTCCGGTGTGGTCGCACGACGGATTGATCTGCACAGGCGAGACTTACAAGAAGGTCGTGAAGATGACCTTCGCCAAAGGGGCGGCTCTGAAGGATCCTTCGGGCCTCTTCAACTCCAGTCTTGACGGGAACACAAGGCGTGCCATCGACTTCCACGAGGGCGAGAAGATAGACGAGGAGGCGTTGAAGACTCTCCTTCGGGCCGCCGTGACCCTGAACAAATCCACAGCCCAAAGCTAATCCACGGAGGGCGCTGAACTGCTGACATCCTGATCAGGCCGGACCGCGCCGGAAGGTGGCAGTCAGGGCCAAAGCGATAAGTGCCGCGATGGCCGCGCTCAGGAAGACGGAGGGCAGTTCGAACCGGCTGGCGATGATGCCGGCAACCGGCCCGGCACCGGCCAATCCGAGATCGAAACAGGCAAGATAGGCGCCGAGCACGATGCCGCGATTTTCCGCCGGTGCGCGGCGCAAGGCCTCCACCCCCAGCGAGGGAAAGACGAGGGAATAGCCGAGCCCCGTCAGGGTGGCGCCGGCAAAGGCCATGAGCGGCGAGCCGGCCTTCCAGATGACCAGCAATCCCAGCGCTTCGACGAACAGCGAGATCATGGCGGTGACGGTGCCGCCGATGCGGTCGGGCAGGCCGCCGAAGACCAGGCGCATCGCGATATAGGCCGCACCGAATCCCGCCAGCGCGCCGCCGACATTGTTCCATCCGAGGACGTTGTAGCGCAGCGCCAGGAAAGCCGCGATGGTGCCGACACCCGATGAGGCCAAAGCCATGCCGAGCCCCGGCGCCCAGATCAGATGCAGGACGCGCAGGAACGCGACCCGCGGCCGGTGCCCGACCGCCGCATCTTTCCAGAAGGCGACGAGCGCGAAGCCGAGCAGCGGCAAAGCGATGGTGGAGGCGAAGACCTCCGTATAGCCGACATGCTGTTCGACGAACGACCCGTAGGGCGCGCCGATGGCGATCGCGCCATAGATGGCGATGCCCGACCAGGCCATCGCCCGGCCGGCATGGGCATGGCCGACCCTGGCGATGCTCCAGGCCGCGAGCGCCGTGATGAAGAGGCTCTCGCCGAATCCCATGATCAGCCGCCCGGCGAGCAGCACCGTCAGGCCAAGCAGGGGCCAGCCGGCGACGAGGTTCGACGCGATATAGCAGGCTCCCGCCAGCGCCGCGGCAAACAGCCCGAGCAGGGAGGCGCGTTTGGGGCCCTGTTCGTCACACATGTGCCCGGCATATTGCCGGGTCAACAGCGTCGCGACCGATTGGGCGCCGATGACGATGCCGATCAGGATGGGGCCGAAGCCCAGCACGTCCTTCACATAGACGGGCAAGACGGGAAGCGGAATGCCGATGGCCAGAAAGCCGAGAAAAGCCGCCAGACTGAAGGGGAGGAGCTGAAGATTGACCCGCATGCGCGGCGCTTCGGCCGTCGAGACCGTTTCCGTCATGCCATCTCCGCTTGCCTGGATTTGCCGCAGGGCGTGAGGCTGCGCAAGGCCGGATCGCAAAATCCTGCAATACGGCTGACAGCCTTCCGAGGCCAGGGAATGAAACGTTGCGGAGAGTTCAATTGGCGGGCTTTCTGCTCGTGCCCAAGCATGGCGCGAGATCGTCGGATCTACCTGCCAGATTGGCCGGAATGAAACAAGCCCGATTCGATGGCCGCGGCTTCTGCTCCGCCAAGCCCAGGATCTTTCTATTCCTCGGGATCAGGGGCTTCGACTTTTGATCGGCGGGCGGCGCGTCGTCAGAAACGCGTCAGGTGATCGGCAACAAGTTGCAAACGTAACGTTATTTGGCCGTCTCGACATCGAGTTGAAATAATTCTCTCCATAAGCTCAGGCCGACGAGGGCCGTGAATCATGCGCCCTCACGTGAGGGATCCCTCGGCCTGAAGGATCCTGGTTCCAAATTTCGTCCGGCGTCTTTCGGCAGGTCATCACGGTCAGTCTGCTTGCCTCCGAGTGTTTTATCCAATGGGTGTTTTATCCAATCGGCGGCAGGGACTATTTCCGTCGGGGGCAGCGCCCTGGCTGAAGGCGCTGCGACTGCATCATGCCGCCATCTTGTCCCTAGGCGAGAGGAGGCTGATTTGCGGAGCGCCATATCGGGAGATCAGAGATTGCGTATCAGCACCGGCTCGCCGTCATTCACTGCCACTACCACCGCCAGCACGGGCCGCATCGTGATTGCGAGCGTGATCGGCACGACGATCGAGTTCTACGACTTCTTCATCTACGGCACCGCCGCCGCCCTGATCCTGGGTCAGCAGTTCTTCCCCCGCAGTGCATCGGGGATACAATCGCTGGCCGCCTTTGCGACCTTCGGCATTGCCTTTTTCGCCAGACCGCTCGGCTCCTTCCTGTTCGGACATTTCGGCGACCGTATCGGCCGTAAATCGACATTGGTGACGTCGCTGCTGACGATGGGGCTTTCCACCACGCTCATCGGCCTGCTCCCCGGCTATGCGAGCATCGGGTGGCTGGCGCCAATCCTGCTCTGTATCCTGCGGCTGGGCCAGGGGATCGGCCTCGGCGGCGAGTGGGGCGGGGCGGCGCTCCTCGCCACCGAGAACGCACCCGCGGGACGGGAAGCCTGGTTCGGCATGTTTCCCCAGCTTGGCCCCTCCATCGGCTTTTTGCTGGCCAATGGTTTCTTCCTGATGCTCTTCCTCCTGCTGACGGATGCGCAATTCGCAGCCTGGGGCTGGCGCATCCCGTTCCTGGCCAGCGCCGTTCTCGTGGTGGTGGGCCTCTATGTCCGTCTCAGGATCAGCGAAACGCCGGCGTTTAAAAAGCTCCTGGCGCAAGGCGAGCAGCTGCGGCTGCCCTTGGGCAAGCTGCTGCGCCGTCATGCCAAGGAGCTGGCCCTGGGATCTTTCGCCATGGTCGCCAGCTATGGGACCTTCTCCATGGCTGCCGTCTTTGCGCTGGATTACGGCACCCGTGTCAGCCATATCCCGCATGGCCTCTTTTTGGAACTGCTCTGCGCCGCCACCGTCGCGGCGGCAATCACCACGCTGATTTCGGCGGCCTTGGTCGACCGTTTCGGCTGCCGCCGCGTGCTGCTGGCCGGCATGGCGCTCTGCGTCATCTCGGGCTTCGCCTTGTCGCCGCTGCTCGGCGCTGGCGATGCCGGTTCGGCGTTGCTCTTTCTCGTCATGGATCTGGGCATCATGGGATTGCTCTTCGCGCCGATGGGGGCGCTGCTGTCGGGACTTTTTCCGGTCGATGTGCGTTATACCGGCGCCTCCGCCGCCTATAATCTCGGCGGCATCCTGGGCGCTTCCGCGCTGCCTTACGCGGCGCAGCTGCTGCTGATCCATGGCGGGCTCCCCTGGGTCGGATTTTACCTCTCCGGGGCGGGGCTGCTGAGCTTTCTGGCCGTGCTGTTCACACGCGACACGCCCGGCATCTCCGCCGTCCTACCGCAGCAGGAGTCTTTCTTGCGGAGAGAGCGTTGAGCCCCTGCCAAGTTGACGGCGCCGATCATGCAACCTAACTTCGGGTGAGAACCGACGCTGCGTCGATCATCAGGAGAACAGGCATGTTCATCGCCATGAACCGTTTCCAGGTCATTCGGGGAGAAGAGAAAGCTTTCGAGACTGTCTGG
>LNAP01006390.1_pt1 | contig 10170 bp, 8 predicted proteins | sample 602601 | NCBI WGS metagenome assembly LNAP01 (sample SAMN02440304, study PRJNA202911) | soil metagenome | biome: Subtropical and temperate rainforests or woodlands; isolation source: soil samples (1 kg each in a 20% v/v slurry with milli Q water) were... ...
CAGGAAATAATTGGTGTTTTCGATGCCGGCGGTAATGCCGCGCAGGGAAACGAGTTCGCCCAATGTGTAGCGGGTTAAAAGCTCGCGCGCATCGTTGTCGCTGACGGGGGTAAAAACGGCCATAGGCTGAAAGCTCTGCTCGGGTAAACCGTGAATGATTAAAAAGCCCGCAAGGTCGGGCCAGTGATTTTAGTCGAGGTTCGAGGTTCGTGCGGCGGACAGTGCAAACAGGGAATAGCCGGGCGCCGGCGAATGCCATGAATTGGCCAGGCGGCAAATCCTAGACCGCTAGCATTCGCCAGCCTGGATGTGGTATTTCGTCTTCATGGCCTTACGCATGCGGGGCGGCCGCAATAGCGCGGCCGCCGCGGCGGGCCGTGCCGCTGTCAATGTTTGAGCAGGGCGCATTTGGAGTCCGCGGCCTTGGTGAAAGCCTCCTCTCCGGGGATGGTGGCCACGATCTTCATATAGTCCCAGGGCCCGGTGGATTCTTGCGGGGTCTTCACCTGCAGCAGATACATATCGTGGATATAGCGGCCGTCGGCCCGGATATATCCCTTCGTATATACATCGTCTATCTTGAGCGACTTCAAGGCTTTCATGACCTCGTCGGAGCGGGTGGTTTTGGCGGCCTCGACAGCCTTGATATAGCTGCGCACCGCCGAATAGGCCGCGACCTGGTGCGTGCTTGGCATCTTCTTCATGGCCGCTTGGAAGCGCTGCGCAAATTTGCGCGACGCTTCGTCCCTGTCCCAGTACCAGCTGTCGGTCATCAGGAGTTTCTGCGCCACCGGCAGGCCGAGCCCATGAATGTCATTGATGGTCATCAGCAGGCCGACCAGCTTCATGTCGTCGGCCAGCCCGAAATCATTGGCGGCCTTGATCGAATTGATGGTGTCCGATCCCGCGTTGGCCAGGCCCAGGACCTGGGCTTTGGAGGCTTTGGCCTGCAGTATGTAGGACGACATGTCGGCCGAGGAAGGGGGATGCCTTACCGATCCCACCACGCTGCCGCCGCTGGCCTTGATCACGGCGCTGGTGTCGGCCTCCAGCGAGTGGCCGAAGGCATAGTCGGCCACCAGGAAGTACCAGGATTTCCCGCCCTGCTTGATGACCGCCGAGCCGGTGCCCTTGGCCAGCGCGACCGTGTCGTATTCATAATGGACGGTATAGGGCGTGCAGTCCTCGTTGGTCAGGCGCGCCGTGGCCGCGCCGATATTGATGTAGGGAATTTTTTTCTCGGCGACTATGGTGTTCATGGCCAGGCCGGCCGCGGAATTCACGCCGCCTATCAGCAAGGCGAGGCCTTGCTGGTCTATCCATTCCCGGGCCCGCGACGCGGCAATCTCCGGCTTGTTCTGATGGTCGGCGGAAAGGATTTCGATTTTCCTGCCCAGCACCTGGCCGCCGGCGTCCTGCACCGCCATCCTGATGGCCTGGACGCCGCCGGGGCCGTCGGTATCGGCATAGGGGCCCGACATATCGGTAATGAAGCCGATGCGTACGGTGTCGCCCGCGCCTTGGGCGTGAGCGCCGCCCGCGATTGCGGCGAGCGCCAATGCCAGGGCGCTAAAGTGGGACAGGTTTTTTTTCATGGTTGGTCTCCGCTTTTCAAAGTCGTTATTCTGTTTTCCCCGGCAGGCGCGGGGCCTGCCGCTGGCGCTGCTGGGGAGCCATGGGTCAGGATTTTCCGGCGCGCCGCGCCTGCATCAATTGCAGGGCCAGGTCGACCCGCACGTCCTTGGCGGCCACCATTTCCCTGACCACCCAGTCGACATCCGCGCCTTTGGCTCCCGCCGCCATGGCGATGTTGCGGGCATGCAGCGCCATATGGCCGCGTTGTATGCCTTCGGTCGAAAGCGCGCGCAAGGCCGCCATGTTCTGGGCCAGGCCCACGGCCACGGCTATTTCGGCCAGTTCCCGGGCGGTCGAGACGCCCATGATTTTCAGGGACAGGCGCGCCAGCGGATGGGTTTTGGTCGCGCCGCCCACCAGGCCTACCGGCATGGGCATTTCCAGCGTTCCCACCAGGTCGCCGTTGGCGGCGATTTCCCATGTGCTCAACGAGGTATAGCGGCCCTGGCGGCAGGCATAGGCATGGGCGCCGGCCTCCACGGCGCGCCAGTCATTGCCCGTTGCGACGATGACCGGATCAATGCCGTTCATGATGCCTTTGTTGTGGGTGGCGGCCCGGTACGGGTCGACGGCCGCGAAGGTATAGGCGTCGACGATGCCGTCTATCACTTCCTGTCCCGTGTAATCCTTGCTGCGCAGGCTGCTGGCCGATAGCTGCACGCGGGCGCGCGCCAGGCGCAGATCCGCCAGATTGGACAGGATGCGCAAGCGCACGCGGCCGCCGGTGATCTGTTCGATGCGCCCGGCCACGGCCTCGGCCATGGTGTTGACGGTATTGGCGCCCATGGCGTCGCGCACATCCACGATAAGGTGCGCCACGACCATGGGGCCGCGCGCCGTCTCGGGAAAGACATGCACTTCGATGTCCTGGCAGCCTCCGCCCAGCCCGATCAGCACGCGGTCGCGGCTGTTGGCGATGTCGATGATTTCCTGCCTGTGTTGCAGAATGGCGAGCCGCGCCCCGTAGGGGTCCGAGAGGTTCATCACCTGTACTTGCGCCCGCATCAGCGGCCCGCTGCTGGAGGTTTGAAAGCCGCCGTTTTCCCGCGCGAGCTTGGCCATGTACGAGGCGGCCGCCACCACGGAAGGCTCTTCCACCACCATGGGCACCAGCGCGTCCTTGCCATTGATTTGAAAATAGCCGGCGATGGCATAAGGCAGTTCGAACTTGGCGATGACATTTTCTATCATGCCGTCGGCGGTCTGCAGCGACAGCGCGCCGGATTCGGCCAGCAGCTTGCGTTCCTCGGCCGTCAGTTGCGCTTTTGCGGCGATATGCTCGAGGCGCTGCGACGGCTCGAGCTTGCGGAAATCGGGTAGGCGTGAATCCAGGCTCATGGTTGGTATTTTTCTGTGATGATGGGTTGAGTGATGGGTCAAGTACAGGAACCAAGCCCAGTATAGGTAGCGCCGTCCGGAATTCACATGTTATAAGCGAACATATAAATGCCAAAAACATGTCCATTTCGAACAGGTTCGCCGAATGGCTCTTTCCAGCCTTGATACTTCCGCGGCTGGCGCGCCCGGCTTTGCCGCCGCGCCCGAAACGCTCGAGGCCCGCCTCGTGCGCATGCTGTACCACGGCAAGGACCGCCACGAGCTGGCCCAATTGCTGGACCAGGTCCGCTTGCTGCCCGATGGCGCGGATAAAAACCGCCTGCTGCAAAGCGTGGAAATGGGCATCACCATCCGCGAGCGCTTCGAACAGCACCAGTTGCGCGAGCGCGGCCTGCTGGCCGTCATTGAAACGGCGCAGGATCTTACCGCCCTGACGGATCTGGACCGGGTCCTTCAAGCCATCGTGCAGCGCGCCCGCAAGCTGGTGGGCTGCGATGTGGGATATTTATCGATCTACGATGAGCAGCGGGGCGATTTTTATGTGCGGGCCACGGACGGCGCTTTTTCCGAAAAGTTCAAGCAGGTACGCGTCGGGCTGGACGTCGGTGTCTGCGGTTTCGTTGCGCGCAACCGCGCGCCGTACTCGTCATCGGACTACGAGGCCGACGGCCGTTTCACTCATAATCGCCTTATCGACTCGGCCATGGTCGACGAGAATATCAAGTCCATCCTGGGCGTTCCGCTTTTGGCGGGAGAGCACGTCATAGGCGTGCTGTTCGTGGGCGAGCGCTATGTCCGTTCTTACGTGGCCTGGGAAATGTCCATGCTGTCGACGCTGGCGGCCCATGCTTCCGTGGCCATCGGCAATGCCCGGCTGTTCGAGCAGGCGCAGCAGGCATTGCAGCAGGCCAGCGCCACGAACGCCTTGTTGAGCCAGCAAACGGCCGACACCCGCGCCGCGGCCGAGGCCCATGAGCAACTGACATCCCTGGTGGCGCGCGGCGGGGAACTGCGCGACATCTGTCATATGGTCGCAAGCCGGCTGGGCGGCCATGTGGCGGTGTGCGATGGCGGCGAACGCGAGGTCTGCCAGGCGAGTAGCGCGGGATGCGAGTTCGAGCGTTTCCAGCAGGCCTGGCCGGAACGCAAGCACTGGTTCGAGGACAAGATTCATGCGGCCCTGGATCAGAGCCGCCGCCTGGGCCGCTCGGTAAATGCTTTTTCCATGGCCTCGCAGGTCTGTCGGGTGTCGGCCGTCACCGGCGGCGGCGCGGGCCTGCTGGGCGGCCTGATCATCCATACGGCGGCGCCGCTCAACGATGTCGCGGTCCGGATCTTCGAACGCAGCTCCATGGTAACTGGCATCGTATTACTGCTCAAGGAACGTCGGGAATCCACGGCCTTGTCCGATATTCCGGCAGTGCTGCGGCGGCTCATCCTGAGCCCGCAAAGCGATCCGGCAGCGATGGCCCGGCAGGTGCAGGCCTACGGGCTGGATTTGTCGCAGCCGCTGCGCATGGTGCTCATCAAGACGGGCGCGGAAAAAACCGCCTACGCGCTGGCGCAACTGCGTTCGGTATTGCAGGGGCCGACCGCTTTATTCGACGAAGTCGGCGGCGCGCTGGTTTTCCTGGTCAACGCGGGATCCGCCGCCGGGTTGCAGAATTCGCTGCTGCAATATTTCCGCGAGCGCCGGCTGGACTTCAGCGGCGTGGTTTCAGCGTCGGTCGACGAGCCCTGCGGCATTCCGCCCGCTTTTCTGGCGGCCGGGCGCTGCCTCGATTTTCTGGATGCGCTGGATCGCCGCAATGCGATATTCCAGGAACGCGAATTGACCATGTATTCATCGCTGTTCGGAGGGCGCGGCGCGCAGGATATCGATCTATTCATGCAATCGGTGCTGGACGGGCTGTACCAGGGCGGGGAGCCCCGCAAAGCCGAATTGGCCAGGACCTTGCTGGCTTACCTGGACCACGGCTACAACGCCAGGGCCGCCGCCACGGCCTTGTGCATACACATCAATACCTTTCGTCAGCGGCTCGATGCTCTGGATGCCTTGCTGGGCGCGTGGCGCGATTCCGCCCGGGCGCTGGAAATTCACCTGGGCTTGCGGCTCTGGCATTTGCGCGACCCGGCGGCGTTTTCTGCCGGAATTCCAAAAATGGCCGAAAATACGCTTTGACGTTGATTCTCGGGGCTGACGCCTCCTTTTTATTGTGACTATTGAACAAGCCGGATTTCCCGCCTCGCCGCCGCTCCAAACGGCGGCCGACTGGCGCCTTTGCGTCGCGCCCATGATAGACGTGACCGACAGGCATTGCCGCTACTTCCACCGTTTGCTGGCGCCGCAGGCCCGGCTCTACACCGAAATGATCACCACCGGCGCGCTGCTGCATGGCAAAGTGGCGCGGCACCTGGATTTCGATCCCGCCGAAGAACCCGTCGCCCTGCAGTTGGGCGGCAGCGAGCCCGAGGCGCTGGCCGCCGCGGCCCGCCTGGGCGAGCAATGGGGCTATGACGAAATCAACCTCAATTGCGGCTGTCCTTCTGAGCGCGTGCAGCGCGGAGCCTTTGGCGCCTGCCTGATGGCCGAGCCCGACCTGGTCGCCGACGGCATGAAGGCCATGCGGGACGCGGTATCCATACCGGTCACGGTCAAGCACCGCCTGGGCCTGGATTACGACGACTCCTATGATTTCGTGCGCGATTTTGTCGGGAAGATATATGACACCGGCTGCCGGGTATTCATCGTGCACGCCCGCAACGCCGTGCTCAAAGGCCTGTCGCCCAAGGACAATCGCGAGAAGCCGCCGCTGCGCTATGCCGTGGCGGCGCGCCTGAAAGCCGATTTTCCGGATTGCGCCATCGTGCTCAACGGCGGCATCGCGGAAACCGGCCAGGCGCTCGCCTTGATGGAACAGTTCGATGGCGTGATGCTGGGGCGGGCCGCCTGGCACAACCCCGGCGTGCTGTCCGACATCACGCGCGCCTGCTACCCCGCGCTGGCCTTGCCCGAGCCCGCCCAGGTCGTCGAAGCCATGGTCCGGTATGCCGGGCGCGAAGTGGAAAAAGGCGTGCCGCTGCGCCTGATAGCGCGTTCCATGCTGGGCTGGATGAGCGGCAGGACCGGGGCGCGCGCCTGGCGGCGCGCATTGTCTGACCATGCCTTGTTGAATCGCAACGACCCGCGGCTGATCGAGCGGGCCTGGGCGGACCTGGCGTCGCGCACGGGGCAGGCCGCCTACGAGCTGGCGGCTTCCGAATCGGACGGCCAGTCGCGGATATAGGCTTTCAGCATATTGTTTTCGAACGCCTGGGCCGCCACGATGGCTTGGGCCATGTCGTAGAAAGAGATGACCCCCATCAGCGTGGGCCCGTCCATGACCGGGATATAGCGCGCGTGTTTTTCCAGCATCAGGCGCTGCACTTCGTCGGCGCTGGTGTTGGGCGAAACGCTTACCGGCGCGTCGTCCATGATGCTGCGCACGGTGTGGTCGCCGGTGTCGCCATGGTTGTCGTGCAGGTGGCGGATGATCTCCCGGAAGGTGAGCATGCCGGCCAACTGGCCGTGTTCCATGATGACCAGCGAGCCGATGTCCTGTTCGCTCATGGTTTCGAGCGCTTGCCGGATGGGCATGTCAGGTGTGGCGGTATATAGCGTGTGCCCCTTCACGCGTAGAATTTCACTGACTTTCAACATGGTTGTTCTCCTGTGTGTCCCCGTGCGACACGGTAAGGGTATTTTGCACCATATGCGGGCTTTCGGGTAGTGCCAGCTGGCCGGCGAACAAATCCTCCAGCCTTTGGTCCGCGTGTGTCAAAGACAATGAAGTTGCATCGAGAAGTAAATTTTCCGCCAGCAGCCCGGGCTGGGCGCGGTCGATGAGCACGGCATCGATCAGCGGGCCTATGGTGGCTTCGCGCTGATCACAGGCCAGCACCCACTGGTCCGCCTCCTTGCCGTGGGTGTCGACGACGTAGCCCAGGCGCTTGAGGGCTTTGAGCACTGTGCTCAATTCGTCCTGGTGCAGCTGCAGACGGGAGCAAAGAAAACCCATGCTGCGCCCGGGCGGCTGCGTGCCCTGGGCGATCCAGAGCATGCGCAATACGCGTATGGCGTCGACGAAGACGGCGCCGGGATAGTGCTGCAGTTCCCAGCGGCGCTGTTTCAGGGCGGGCAGGGTGGCCGCCACCGTGGCGCCCAGCAGAATGGCCAGCCACGACAGATAGATCCAGAGCAGGAAGATGGGCAGCGTCGCAAAGGCGCCATAGATGATCGTATATGAGGGAAACTGGGTCAGGTAGTAGGCGAATCCCGAGCGCATGATCTCCAGCACCACGGCGGTGCCCAGGCCGCCGACCAGCGCATCGCGCCACAGCACCCGACGATTGGGAACGCCGACGAACAGGGCGGTGAAGCCCAGGCCGGTGGCCAGCAGCGGCACGAAAGACAGGGCAAAGCTGAAAATGGCGGGCAGCTCTTCGACGTGGCCCAGCGATTCGCGCGCCAGGACGGACGTGGCCCACAGGCTGCCGCCCGCCAGTATCGGCCCGAGCGAGATGATCGCCCAATAGACCAGCATGCGCTGGCGCAGCGGCCGCTGGCGCTCGACCTGCCAGATATCGTTGAAGGCTTCATCGATGGTCATGATCAGCAGCGCCGACGTCACGATCAGGAACAGGCTGCCTATCGCCGTCAATCCCGAGGCCTTGGCGGCGAATTGGTTCAGGTAGAACATGACGTTCTCGGACACTGCCGGCGGCATCAGGCTGGTGGTGAGGAAGCCCTCGAGCGCGACCCGGAAGTCGGCGAATAGCGGAAAAGCCGTGAACAGGGACAGCACCACGGCCAGCAGCGGCACGATGCCCAGCACCGTGGTGAAGGTCAGGCTGGCGGCCACCTGCGTAAGCTTTTTTTCCCCGGCGCGCTGCAGGGCGAAGCGGGCGATTTTCCCGGCATTGCCCAGGCCGGACTGCGGCGCATCGGCGGCTTCCAGCCGCGCTGCTTCCTCGGGCGCGACGGCGGACCCGGCGGGCGCTGCGGGATCTTGCGGATCGGCGGACTTTTCGATGGCGCTGTCGTTGCGTGTCGTCATGGCGGCAGTGTTCAAACCTTTACATTCCGGGGCTTGTGCAAACCATTCCCCGGCTCTTTCGGGTCATAATACCAGCATGACTACGCAACTAAACCCTGTTTTACGCTACGGCGCGTCGGCGTCGCTGATAGCGCTTATCGCTTTATGCCTGCTTTGGGAGCTGAAAATCGCTCCCTTGAAGGCCGGCGGTTCCCTGCTGGCCTTGAAAGCGCTGCCTTTATTGCTGCCCCTGCGAGGCGTGCTGAAAGGCCAGTTGTACACCCTGCAATGGGCGGCCATGTTGATCCTGCTTTATTTCATGGAGGGCGTGGTGCGCGCCTGGTCCGATCCCGCGCCCATGTCGGCCCTGATGGCGGGCTTCGAGATCGCCTTTTCCCTGGCATTCTATCTGTGCGCCGTCCTGTACCTGCGGCCCGCGAAGCGGGCGGCCAAGCGGAACGCGGCGCGCAGCGCATAAGGATTTCCCATGATCGATTCCATCAAACAGCTGCAAGTGGCCAACTCGTTCGCGCAGTTGCCCGCGGCTTTCTACACCAGCTTGCCGCCGCAGCCGCTGTCCAGGCCGCGGCTGCTGCATGCCAATATCGATGTGGCGCGCATGCTGGGTTTGTCCGAAGCGGCGTTGGCCGAACCCGGTTTCCTGGACGTGGTGTCCGGGGCGCAGCCCTTGCCGGGCGGCAAGACGCTGGCGGCGGTATACAGCGGCCACCAGTTCGGCGTGTGGGCGGGCCAACTGGGCGACGGCCGCGCGCATTTGCTGGGCGAAGTCGCCGGCCCTGCGGGGGATTGGGAATTGCAATTGAAGGGATCCGGGCGCACGCCTTATTCCCGCATGGGCGATGGCCGCGCCGTGCTGCGGTCCTCGGTGCGCGAATACCTGGCGGGCGAGGCCATGGCCGGGCTGGGCATACCCACCACCCGGGCGCTGGCCCTGGTTGTGTCCGATGATCCCGTCTACCGCGAAACGGTGGAGACGGCCGCCATCGTGACGCGGGTGTCGCCAAGCTTTGTGCGCTTCGGCTCGTTCGAGCACTGGTCGTCATCGCCCGATAAGCTGCGCGCCCTGCTCGACTATGTGGTGGAGCGCTTTTATCCGGAATGCCGCGAGGCCGGGGGCGGCGAGGCTGGCGCCGGCCATGATGTGGTCCTGCGTTTTCTGCGCGCCGTGGTGCTCAGGACGGCGGACCTGGTCGCCCACTGGCAGACAGCGGGCTTTTGCCACGGCGTCATGAATACCGACAATATGTCCATCCTGGGGCTGACCATCGATTACGGTCCTTATGGCTTCATGGACGGCTTCCAGGTCAACCATGTCTGCAATCACAGCGACAGCCAGGGCCGCTACGCATGGAACGCCCAGCCTTCCGTGGCGCACTGGAACCTGTACCGCCTGGCCAGCAGCCTGCTGGGGCTGGGAGTGGACGCCGAAGCCCTCAAGGGCGAACTCGCGCATTTCGAGCCGGCGTTCCTGCAGACCTACCGAAGCAATTTGTGCAAGAAGCTGGGGCTGTCGCAGTGGCAGCCGGGCGACGCGGAACTGGTCGACGACTGGTGGGCCTTGCTGCACACCCAGCGCGCCGATTTCACTCTGAGCTTTCGCGCCCTGGCCACGGCGCCGCGGCAGGCCGAGGCCCTGCTCGACGGCTTCGAGGACCGGGCCGCGGCACAAGCCTGGCTGGACCGCTATACGCAGCGCCTCGCGCAAGAGGGGCGCCCCGAAGCGCAGCGCATTGCCCAGATGAACCGCGCCAATCCCCTGTACGTGCTGCGCAACCATTTGGCGCAAGGCGCCATAGCCGCGGCGCAGCGCGGCGATGCCGGCGAAATCGACACCTTGCTGAAACTGCTGCGCGACCCTTATACCGAACAGGCCGGCTATGAGGCTTACGCGGCAAAGCCGCCCGAATCGGCCCGCCACCTGGAGGTCAGCTGTTCTTCATGACGCGGGCCGGCCGGGCGCGCCGCCCCGGCTGATCTGCGCCTTCACAATTTTCAACAGAATCCATAAAAATCTACTATGTCCGGTAACACACTAGGTAAACTTTTCTGCGTCACTAATTTCGGCGAATCGCATGGCCCGGCCATAGGCGCCGTGATCGAT
>LNAP01006391.1_pt1 | contig 10169 bp, 9 predicted proteins | sample 602601 | NCBI WGS metagenome assembly LNAP01 (sample SAMN02440304, study PRJNA202911) | soil metagenome | biome: Subtropical and temperate rainforests or woodlands; isolation source: soil samples (1 kg each in a 20% v/v slurry with milli Q water) were... ...
CTAGCCAACAAAGCGCCCATATCGATGCAGAAAAATGCCCTAACAAACGCCAGCGGGCCGCGATATGGCCGTGGTCATCGAGAAAACCGAGGACCGCAACTCCAGTGCCAGCCCCCAGCATCGCCCAATTGGCTGACCAAGTTAAAAATCCGGTCAACGCCAGCACAGGTAACACCAGCAAAAAGCTCAGGACAATCGCAACACCACCGCCGCGGGGGGTAGGGATAGTGTGTGAACTTCGGGCGTTGGGGATGTCGATGATGCTTCGTGCTAATGCATAACGACGCAGTAGCCAGGTAAGCAAACAGGCGAAGCCTATAAAAAGAAATAAAACTGAAAAAATCACATGCATACTCCAGTACTGAACATCTCTATCCTTTTTTAGGACCGGATTTATTAACCATTAGCATTTTACCGTCGGTAGCGCCCCCATCAAGCCAACGACGCCCCACCCTTACCAACGCATCGTGTGTATTTTCCTCTGGCTGCCATCCTAGTACCTTTTGCGCTTTGGAGGAATCAACCCGCAACGAACAAAAAAGCTGAGTATATAAGCTTTTACGACCAATGCATTTCGCAACCAACAACGCCCAGCGACGAGGGACAGGAAACAAGCGTGCACGGCTTCCCATTCCTTCACGAAGAAGCTCAATTAATTTGGGTGTCGAAACGTCCTCACCATCCGATATAACAAAAGTCTCTTTTACCAAACCTGGATGACTAATACAGACCTCAAGAAAAGCAATTAAATTTCTTAAAGAAACCATGCTTCGTTTATTATTTATGCATGCAAAAGGCAAGGGCAACCCAGTTGAGACTAACCGGAGTAGTCGAGCAAAATTACCCGGAGCTGCTGCGTCGTAAACTAGGGGGGGACGCACAATAACAAGGCTCACGGAAGACTCTTTAAAAATCGAATCAATCTTCAACTCCGCCTCGTATTTTGAAACTGCGTAGTCGGCATGCGGAGTGACCGATGATCGCTCGTCAAAAGCATTCTCACCCGTTTCCGCTCCGTTGACCCCAATTGAACTAACAAAGATAAAACGCTCTACTCCCGCAGCAATAGCTAAACGCGCCATACATACTGTAGCATCACAGTTTGCGGCACGATAACGCTCAACCGCGCTACCATTTCGTTCACCCAGCACATGCGCACGACCGGCAAGGTGAATGACACAATCAATACCAAGACCTTCAATACTTAAATCATCGGGACTCTCAAGGTCGGCTACTAGGTATGTGATTCCTTCAATAGGCTCAGACAATTTTCTAACAACGGCATATACTTCATATCCGTGCTCCAAAAGTCTGCCACACAAAGCCCTGCCAATAAATCCATTAGCTCCTGTCACCAGAACCTTACGTGTCCTCACCTGTCTATTGATAGCCACGACCAGTGACTCCTCGCCCAATAGCAAAATACAGAAGCCCAGCCTCAGCCATTTCAATGGGGCTAAATACATTTCGCCCATCGACAACGATAGGGTAGCGCAAAGTATTTTTCAGCCACTTGGGCTCAAGTGCTCTGTACTCTCTCCATTCGGTACATATGACCAAAGCATCAGCAGCCTCCACTGCCTCTTCGCGAGAAGAACAAAGCAAAAGATTTTCCTGTGTTCCATATATCCGCTTACACTCTCCCATCGCCTCTGGATCGTGCGCTCTGACAGAAGCCCCTGCGTCCCATAATGCCTCCATTAAAGCTCTACTGGGAGCATCACGCATGTCATCAGTATTGGGTTTGAATGCCAACCCCCACAGCGCAATACATTTTCCTTTGAGCTGACCATCAAATGCTTGCATTAATTTTTTGAAAAGTATGCCTTTCTGACGATTATTTACTGCTTCGACAGCGAGCAAAAGCTCAGGTTGATAGCCGGCTTCCTGAGCAGTCCGTGCCAGCGCTTGAACATCCTTAGGAAAACAGGACCCTCCGTAGCCGCATCCCGGATAAATGAAGTGATACCCTATTCGCGGATCAGAACCGATGCCAAGACGAACACTTTCGATATCTGCATCTAGATGCTCTGCCAAATTGGCCAGTTCATTCATAAAGCTAATCTTGGTCGCCAGCATAGAATTAGCCGCATACTTTGTAAGCTCCGCAGAACGTATATCCATGAACATAATTTTGTCATGATTACGATTATACGGTGCATAGCAGTGGCGCATGACATCAGCGACCTTGTCTGAGTCCGTTCCCACAATAACTCGAGGTCCTTTTGTAAAGTCGTCAATGGCAGCCCCTTCCTTCAAAAACTCAGGATTGGAACAAACGTCAAACTTTATAGACTGCCCTCTAATATCGAGCTGCTCTTGTATAGCCCCCCTCACCTTATCAGCTGTACCTACAGGAACGGTTGACTTATCGATGACTAACTTCTCGTCATTCATATAAGAGCCAATTGTCTTGGCTACAGCCAATACGTATTGCAAGTCAGCTTTACCATCCTCGTCTGGAGGAGTGCCTACAGATATAAATTGTAGATAGCCATGCTCAACACCCTTCGCAGCATCCGTTGAAAATGTTAGCCTCCCCGACTGGACATTTTTCAGTATAAGATCGTCAAGACCAGGCTCATATATTGGTATAATGCCTTTATTTAATGATTCAATTTTATCCTTATCAATATCAATGCACATGACGTGGTGCCCGACATCTGCAAGACAAGCACCCGTAACGAGCCCTACATACCCACTACCAAACACTGTAATATTCATTAGTATCAACTTTTTCTTTACTTATTTTCTGACAGAAGATCATCGAAATATTTAATGGTTTTTTCCAACCCTTGATCAAGCATTATAGTCGGACGCCAATCCAGTATTTCTTCAGCTAAGCTGATGTCAGGTTGTCGCTGTTGAGGGTCATCTTGAGGCAACGGATGAAAAATAAGCTTCGACGTTGATCCCACCAACTCAAGCACTCGCTCTGCCAATTGTCGAATCGTAAATTCGCCCGGGTTCCCCAAGTTGACAGGCCCTGTGACCTCGTCCGAGGTATTCATCAGGCGTAAAAAACCTTCAACCAAATCATCAATGTAACAAAAGCTGCGAGTCTGTTGTCCTTCACCATAAATCGTGATGTCTTCTCCACGAAGCGCCTGAACTATAAAATTACTCACTACCCGACCATCATTTGGGTGCATCCGTGGGCCATAGGTATTAAAGATACGTGCAATCTTAATCCGGACATTATGCTGACGATGATAGTCCGAAAATAATGTCTCAGCACAACGCTTCCCCTCGTCATAGCAGGAACGAACACCAATAGGATTTACTTTCCCCCAATAGGACTCAGGCTGGGGGTGAACCTCAGGATCTCCATAGACCTCGCTAGTAGACGCTTGGAAAATCTTGGCTTTGGTCCGCTTAGCAAGACCCAGCATATTAATTGCTCCGTGAACACTCGTCTTTAGTGTTTGTACCGGATCAAATTGATAATGAACAGGTGATGCGGGGCAAGCCAGGTTATATATTTCATCAACCTCAACATGCAGAGGAAACGTAACATCGTGCCGAAGAAGCTCAAAATATGGATTCGTCATCAGGTGGGCAATATTACGCTTCGCTCCCGTATAAAAATTATCAACGCAAAGTACCTCTACCCCCTGATCTAGCAATCGCTCACACAAATGAGAACCAACAAAGCCAGCGCCACCTGTAACCATTACACGTTTCATAAGCCTTTCCTTAAAATTCGATAATAAAAGCCGCCCAATGCATGAGTGAGCGTATAGAGCACCGCTTGAACATTAGAAGTACCTGGGTACTCTTTGTGAACCATATACATACGCTCCAGCATATATCTTTTTGAGCCTGAAATCTGCCCAGCTATCCGCCGATAGTTCAGTAGTGGATAACGTAGTTTTATAGTATCCCCCACGGCCTGATGCACTCTGAGCCAGCAATGATAGTCCTCAACCGCTTTATAACGAATATCTTCATTAAAAGGGAAACGCAGCATGATCTCTTTTCTAAGGATTACACTCGAAGTAGGGATTCTTCCTTTTACTTGTTGCTTTGCAAAGCTAACGCACTCACAATCAATATGTTCAACAGCCTCAAAAGAAAGCAAAGCATCATCAGAAAAATCTTTCATTTGAGTACAGCAAAAATCAACATTATATATTTTAAGTGCATCCATTTGTAGTTTGATTTTTTGTGGATGCCAAATATCATCCGCATCCAGAAACGCGATCCAAGAGCCAGTCGCATGACGCACTCCTATATTTCTGGGTGCTGCGGGCGCCCCATTATTACTTTCCAGCGAAATCAGTTTAATTCTTGAGTCTTTATTCACAAAAGACTGAACAACTTGGCGAGTCGAGTCCTTGGAGCAATCGTCTATGACAATCAACTCCCAATCAGGGTAGGACTGATCAATTACCGATTGTATTGACCGTGCGATCAAAGCCTCCGCGTTATAGGAAGGCATGATGACAGAAACCAATTCCCGAACATTCTCACTCAACCTCTATCTCCTCTTGGCATTTTAGCCCTGAAATTATCTATCCAGCGTAATCCAAACCTGCGTTGAATCGAAACTGAATTCAACTTGACTCGCTCAACCTCATGAACTGTCAATGCTTTCCAATTTTTATTCTTCAAAGCTTCTACGACTTCATTTTCACCTAGACTGTCGCTAGCAAAGGACACATCATCCGCAGTCATTTTCCCTGTCTTGAACATTGAAATAATTCGTTCAGGGTCTGCACCCTCAAAGTACTCATAACGAGTCGTTTCCAAAGCCCGGACATGCTCAACATATTGAGCAAATCTATGGGACCGTAAATACAGAAAACGCAATGTCTTACGAATAACCATATCGGGGTCCAGCGAAGTGAGAGCACGCTCCGCATACATCGCATGTTTATCGCGAAAGACTCTGACAAATCCGGCCTCCTGATAGGTGGATGGTCCCAAGCAAATAACTTGCTTTCCGCAAACTCCAGCCTCAACCGCAGAGCTTCCACCATTCAAAACAACAATATCAGCCTGCTGAATCAGGTCATAGGTGCTTGCTTTTTCTCCGCTGGATATACAATAGATATTATTTTTCTTGGCCCAATTTTTATATAACGCCAAGGATCGGTCCCCAACCGCCTTGCCGATATTCTCTGCCCAGTTAGGATGGCAACGAACGACAACTTGCTCAGGTCGTATGGCAAACGCATCAAACAAATCATCCAGTGCTTTAGTGTTATCTTTCCACTCCGTTCGCCACTCATCGTGCCCTGCAAATTCATTCTTACTGCTTGGAATTATTAAAACTTTCGCGCCAGCGCCCTTCAGCGGCCACGGCGCAGGCTCGGGATTTTCATTATACAAACGCCACTCTAACGAATTCGTCTGCAAAAAGCGCTCTCCCGCCAGCCTGCCCGCAACTTTAGCTTGAGAGGTGGTTAATGGTTTATCGTCATATTCCTTTACCATTTCGCTTAACGCCCGGAGCGATAAACAATTCGCATTTGGAATTAACTGAAGCCCATCTCCGAACCAAGTGCGCTCATGCGTCACGTAAGGAATACCCGCTTGTTCAGATGCATAAGTTACCGCACGGGTCAGATCCATCCGTCCATTAAAACAAATAACACCTTCCAAATTATTATCTTCTATCCACCGCAATGCACTTTGATATACCGTCTGAATAGGCCCATGCAGACTCTCTCTAACAGCTATAACATCTGGCTCGTTCCACTCTTCCTCGGACTCGGTTCTATTAAGCGTGCAAGAACTAGAGAGCGCCAAGCTGTCAAGTACGTCAACCGCAATTGAAGCACTACCGTGACCGATAGACGTAATATTCTTACTTGAATAACCTCTAACACCACCAAAAATACATTTCGGACACTCCACTATTTTGCTCGTCCCTTTTATTGCACGCGGATAACAATTAGAAACCGAGCCATCACACGTCAAAAAGAACACATCATGGCCGCCATCGGCAAGTAAAGAGGCTAAATAATACAGATGTTCTACATGAGGCCTAAAGGAAAACATATTAACAAAACCAATTCTCATCGAGAGCACTCCACCTTCTTTAAAGAACACAAAAATACATATATAAATGCAACACTAAGTAATGACACTATAACAAAAATAAACATAATTACGTTAAGCGACGATAGCACAGGAGAAACCAACAACGTATCTAAAAGCACCACATAAAATATGACCTTAAACACCCCAGAGGACCTTAATAATAAAAAATTAATCAAGGAAAATACCACGCCACAGTATAAAGACCCAACGATAACACCAAGCCAACCATACTCATAATAAATGGATCCCGGCAAGGAGTTGAATAACCCTGCATATGGATAATTACCAGCCCCGCTAGGGCCACCTACTTTAGAATAAAGCTCTAAAATCCCACCCCATAAGGCGGAACCACCCGCCTCTGTCGGAACATATTGAATGCTTTCGGCGAGAACCCAAAAAACATGAACCGCATATAATGCAGTCAACTGTAGATAGTTCTTAAAATCGCAATATAATCCTTCGCCACACACTTCATAACCTTGAACTTCCTTACCATGCAAATGATAAACAAACTTATCCAAATATGACGCAGATTCATTACCACCAACAGAGGCTCTCATATAAAAAACATACATGACTAACGACAAACAAAATCCGGCAACAATGAACACTTTTAACAAAAAATTAGCACTAAATAATTTGTATGAGATGATTCGACCAGAGCTACGCCGAGCTAAAACCACCGACATAGCACTAACCACTAATACTGCCACCAGAGATCGCCCACCCAAAATATAAGACCCCGTCAGCAGTATCACTAGCATCAGTACTACAAGTATACGGCGCTGACCAGGTAAAAAAAACTCATAATAATAAATCAGAAAAACCAAGGAAAAGAAGTACCAAAACTGCATAAGATTACCCAGCACACTGAATATAGAGGATACTCCACCACCCCCACCCCTCTCTACATTTAGTCTCGACCTTATCTCTACAAAATTATCATTCATAAAATCAACCCCTTGATACAAAGAGCGATCGATCACCAAAAAACAAATCCCTACAATGGAAACCCAGCACGAAAAAAGCATGACTTTGTATAAAAAAACTGGCGGCGCTTTTATGTCTCTCTGTGTCGAACACGGAAGGGCAGCATGCAAACATAGAGAACACCCTATATAAGAAGCAATCAGCACAACATAAAATAAACTATAAAGGGCATATGCCGGATAAACATCAGCAACGGCAGAGGTAAACGGAATAGACATTTCCAATATAATAAAGAACAAAGCCACCAACCCAACAACTATAGCTGGCGACAAGACTTGCCATATATTTTTTCTGGTAATATTCAACTCAACCTCCGCTCGCACAAACACCAATCAACCTAAGTCGTCAAATCGGAGAGGCGTATTCTTTTTAATATCTACTAACGCTACTTTCCCTATAACCGCCTCTAAGTACTTCGGTGCCAACCCATATCCAGGACGAACACTTCTAACATTCATAACAGTTAAGGCTTCACCTTTTGAAATATTTTCAACGGCGTATAGAGACCGACGAAACTTTACATTCCCCTGCTCACTGGACTTCCGACCATAATCAACCATCCCCAAGGCGGCCCATGCTGTTTTACTATCCCGGCACAAAGCGACAAGCTCTGCAGGCTCAAGCGAAAAGCTGTCATCTGGGCCACCACCGCTACGATCAAGGGTAAAGTGTTTCTCAATGATAGAGGCCCCCAGAGCAACACTGGTGATTGCGGTGGTGTTGTCTAACGTATGATCAGACAAACCCGTAACCAAGCCATGACGCTGCATCATGTCTGGTATGGTTCGCAGATTGTAATCGTGCGCCGGGGCTGGATAACCACTTACGCAGTGAAGGATCGCAAGCTCTTTACAGCCGCCTTCACGAGCGGCTTCGATTGCTTCTGCTATTTCCTGAGTGTCAGCCATCCCGGTGGAGATGATCATTGGCTTACCCGTACTTGCTATATACTTTATTAAAGGTAAGTCAACAGCCTCGAACGAAGCAACCTTATAAGCCGGAGTATTGAGACTTTCCAGCAAATCTACGGCTGTATTATCAAATGGAGAACTAAAAATAGTCACCCCAAGCTTTCGTGCATATTCGAATAGTGGCGCATGCCACTCCCAAGGCATTTGAGCCTCTAGGTAAAGTTCATAGAGTGACCTACCATTCCATAATCCGCCTTTGATTTTAAACTCGGGCGCATCGGAATTAAGAGTAATCGTATCCGCAGTATAAGTCTGTAATTTTACCGCATCTGCCCCTGCTATTTTAGCCGCTTCAATTATCCCTAAAGCTGTGCTTAGCTTGCCATTGTGATTCGCGGAAAGCTCAGCAATAATATAAGGATAATGATCAACCCCAATTTTACGGCCGGCTATAGATATAAATGGATTCATGCTTTTAAGCCCTGGATAATTTAGTTAGTTTTTTATACATAAACGCCCGATGATCTTCCCACTCCCGCGACAAAATACCCATCTTATAAATATCTACATACTTATCACGAATTAAATGATGCTCTCGCAAAACACCTTCTATCTGAAAATTGAATTTTTGATGTAGCTTTATTACTGCCGAATTAAATGCGAGAACCTCACAAGCTAACTTGTGCAATCTCATAGCTGTAAAGGCATGATCCAAAGCAAGAAACTCCATTCTACTACCGGTCCCATTGGGCGCATCAGGCGCAGAGTAAAATGCCCATGAGGATATAGAGTTAATTAAATCAATTTCGTTAAAACCAACAACCCCTGTCGGCTTTCCATTGTATTCATATATGAAATACCGTTGATCATCACGGAGCTGTAACCGCTGCCACCATGCGAAATGCTCCTGAAGGCTTATTTCATGCCTCGTATACATGTTTGCTCGAACGCTAGGAGCGTTGCGCCAGGCAAGTATCATTTCAAGATCATTCGTACAAATTTCACGCAGGAGACCAAGCATTTGATTCTATCCGTCAATGGTACTTAAAATTAAACATGGCGTTCAAGACTCGCTCACAACCAGCACCAACTGTAATTGACCTCGCATGTTCGCTAATGGACCTCAAAAAACCCGGACATTCAACAGCTTGCTCGATAATCTGAGCCAATTCATAATTAATATTACATACCGATAATCTAACAACAGCTTTAGCGCGAACCAATAGATCTGCAGCGAATTTTTGATTCTCTGCAAGCACAACCATAGCTGTCGGAACCCCCAAGCAGCAACGTTCCCAAGAAGTCGAGCCCGCGGCACCAATGGCAAGATCACTATCAGCCATTAACTGTGCCATATTATTAACACCTACCTTCACTTCCATAGACCATGGCATAGTCCTTGCTAAACGCTGGATATCTTTTAGCCACGGCGCAGTTGGTCCCATTACCACGGTGATACTACAGCTTTTCGGCAAAACCGAGACTTTAAGACTCTCCAACACTTTTTGAGTTACGTTATTTCTATCAACTCCGCCCAAGCTTATAAAAATATTCTTTAACGTATACCCAGCCCGTCTATTTAGACTGTAATGCCTTAGTTTCTTAAAGTCTGGGCGAAGCAGCGCATAATCAGAGCCACATAGAGCAATGCTCCCCTCGGGTATTAACGTGAGATAATCGACAGTATTACGTCCAAACGTTTGATCAAGCAAAATATCGCTGACATGCTGCCGATCAGCCAAATCATCTAGAACCAACAAATTACGGTTGTTCGTTTTTAGTCTCTCTTCCCAAGTTGCATCTAACGCATAGTGATCCACAACCAACCAGTCAGGTGTAATAAGCTCAACTATCTTCAAACTCTCTTCAGCATCTAGCTCCTGAGAGCTTCCCAACCAGCTAAGATAAGATGGATGACTTTTAATCGTGGCATTATCAGCATCACTAAACGCGATACCATGCACCCTATATCCTCTTTCCCGGATGACGTCTACAAGATTGCCCGGGTGCTCACGACAAATGAAGTGACACTCAGCTCCATCAGATCTAAGAGCATCTGCCAAAGTCAAACAACGCATGACATGCCCACTGCCTATCTGCAGCGAGGCATCGGCCCGGAACACGACTTTCATGGCTTTCACTGTGGAGTCAACTCAGCCTGGAAAGCTTTGTATAGCCACTCCGCACGAATCCAATCTTCAGGTGTATCGATGTCCTGCA
>LNAP01015538.1_pt1 | contig 10165 bp, 7 predicted proteins | sample 602601 | NCBI WGS metagenome assembly LNAP01 (sample SAMN02440304, study PRJNA202911) | soil metagenome | biome: Subtropical and temperate rainforests or woodlands; isolation source: soil samples (1 kg each in a 20% v/v slurry with milli Q water) were... ...
TTCGCCGCTGCAGGTGAGGGTCCAGCAGGCCATGGCGGAGATGCTGAGGATTTTGTCGCTGGCGGGGTAGCCGAGGGAGGGTTTTTCCAGGGTGCCGATCAGGGTGCTCCAGGTGAAGACTTTGTTGCCTTCGGCGATGACTTCTTCAACAACGACCACCAGATCGGGCATGGCGCTGCGGATTTGTTGTACCAGTTGGCCAAACGCGGCGCTGTCGAGCGGGCGGCCGACAAAGGAGCTTTTGTAGATAAAACTTTTGCTGTGCAGTTGTTCTGCGAGGGCGATTCGACCTTTGTTCCATGACAGGTCGATGTGGTGGCGAACCAGCCTTTTCATATCATCCAATGACATAGCGGCGCTCTGCGGGTTGCTTCGTGGGAAAAGTCCGAAGCAACTGTGCAGGCGCCACTGTCATTAGGCATTGGCCGAAACGCCAGTCTGTTGGCGTCATATAAACGGCTTGTGTTGTCGGCACGTTCAAGATTCTGGGCCCCCGCCTTCGCGGGGGTGACGGTGAGTTTCGGTTGTCCGCCGTCGCCCCGCGCAGGCGGGGGCCCAGAGTGCCGAAGCGAAGTGCGTTGCTTACAGCCAACCACTGGCCTGCATGGCTTTGTAGATGGCAATACCGGCCAACACAAAAAACGCCGTAGCCGCCAGGCGCCGAATCAAGGTCAGCGGCAGCTTGTCGGCGGCAAAATTACCGGCCAATACCACCGGCACGTTGGCGATCAACATGCCCAGTGTGGTGCCAATAATCACCAGCCACAGCTCGGGGTATTGCGCGGCCAACATCACTGTAGCGATCTGGGTTTTGTCGCCGATTTCAGCCAGAAAGAAGGCAATCAGGGTGGTGAGGAAAGGCCCGAATTTGCGCGCGGTAGTGGTTTCGTCGTCGTCAATTTTGTCCGGCACCAATGTCCACAGCGCGGTAGCGGCAAAGCTCACGGCCAGCACCCAGTGCAACACGACATCGGAGAAGAACCCGCTAACCCAGGCGCCCACCGCACCGGCGGCAGCATGGTTGGCCAAGGTGGCGGCCACGATACCGGCAATAATCGGCCAGGGTTTACGGAAACGCGCCGCCAGAATCAGGGCGAGCAGCTGGGTTTTATCGCCAATTTCTGCCAAGGCGACAATACCGGTTGGAACTAGAAGGGAATCAAGCATCAGGCTTCCTCAGGGGCGGGTAGACACGGCTATGACACGAACTACTTCCCGCCCCGGGTAAGGAGTTACGTGTCATAGGTCTGGTCCGTCTAGGCGGACCTTGGGTCGCACGCGCCATGCTCTGAGGAGCAAGTATGTTGACGCGGGCCGGGCGAAGCACCGTGTGGAAACGATGCTTGCGGGAGACTACTCCCCTAGGACGGGGCGGATTCTGCCCGAGAGCGCTGTAGGGAGCAAGCCAAAATTAATGACGTTTGGCCCGGTAAATGCGAAAACCCTGACCCTCGCCCAGTACCGCGCACGGCCCCAAATGCTCTTCGATAATCGGCGCGTATTTCAGAAAACTGTTGGCCACCAGGCGCAGCTCGCCTTTGTGCTCAAGGTGTTTTTTCGCCTCACGCAGCAGGTGTTCGGTGGCCTGGTAGTGGGTGTGCACACCTTCGTGGAAGGGCGGGTTGGTAAGGATGCCCATGAGGTTTTTCGGCGCCGCATCGATGCCGTCGCCGGTGATGACTTCGGCCTGTAAGTTGTTGGCCGCAAGGGTTAGCCGACTGCTCGCTGCGGCAAAGGCATCGACGTCGAGCATCGTTACTTGGCTGTCGGGGTAACGGCGTTTCAGCACCGCCCCGAGCACGCCAGCGCCGCAGCCGAAGTCGAGCAGATGGCCTGTGGGTAACTTATCCAAATGCTCGAGAAACAGCGCCGTGCCGCGATCCAGACGACCATGGCTAAACACCCCGGGCAGGCTGATCACGGTCAGCGGACCATCGTCCAGGGGCAGCTCGTAGCGCTGCGCCAAGGCCTGCAAGTCGGGCTTGCTCGGTGCCTGCTCGACCGTTACTTGCCAGAGCTGACAATGCCGCGCGCTGTCGAGTTTGCGCGGCTTACCGAAGGGTTGCAGTTGTTTGGCGGCGCGTTCAATACCGGCGCGTTTTTCCCCCACCAGAAACAGCTCGCGGCCGGCCAAACGCGAGGCCAACGCATGCAATAAGTAGTCGGTGAGCTCGCGCGATTTCGGTAGAAACAGCACGGCGGCGTCAAAGGCTCGCTCACCCGGTTCCACAGCAAATTGGCAGCGCTCGGGGAAGCGTGCAGTCAGCGCGTTATGGTCGCCGGCGTGCCAGCTCCAGCCATGGGCGGCGGGCAGTTGGCCGAGCAGGTCATCGGCCGGCAAACCTACCAACAAGAGGTTGCCGGTGAATAACTCGGGCTGGCGCAGCAGCACTTCGCTTCGCGGGTCCATGGGGTTCTCCTGGGGAAAAAGCCGGGCAGCTTAGCTGACCTGCCGCTTAGGCGCATCGTTGAAAAACGCTGCCGCGTTCTCGCTGAGTTGCCCGACGATCCGCTGGCGTGCCTCGCGGCTACCCCAGGCGCTGTGGGGGGTGACAATCAGGCGCGGAATATCCTCGGCCAGCAGCGGATTGCCGGCGCTGGGCGGCTCCTGAATCAGCACATCCGTCGCCGCGCCGCCTAAGTGACCACGGCGCAAGGTGTCGGCCAATGCCTGCTCGTTGACCAAGCCACCGCGCGCAGTGTTGATCAAATGCGCCGAGGGCTTCATCAGGTTGAGCTGCGGCGTGTCGATCAGGTTTTTCGTCTGTTCGTTCAGCGGGCAATGCAGGGTCAGGGCATCGACCTGCGGCAGCAGTTCGTCCAGCGGCATCCGGTTGTCGCGGGCAGGGCGTCCAGGCAGTTGGCCAAACAACACGCGCATACCAAAGGCCTCGGCCAGCTTGGCCACTGCGCCACCCAATTCGCCATGGCCGAGCAGACCCAGGGTTTTGCCTTCCAGTTCGACGATGGGGTAATCCAGCAGGCAAAACATCTTTGCTTGCTGCCACTTGCCGGCGCGGATATCGCGTTGGTAATCGGGCAAGCGCGTGGCCAATGCCAGCAGCAACATAAGCGTGTGCTGCGCCACCGACGGCGTGCCGTAACCTTGGCAATTACTCACCACCACGCCATGTTCGCGTGCGGCGGCGAGGTCGACATTATTGGTGCCGGTGGCGGCGACCAACACCAACTTCAACTGCGGGCAGGCAGCGAAGGTGTCGGCGCTGATCGGGGTTTTATTGGTGATCACCACATCGGCATTTTGCAGCCGTTCGGCCACTTGTTCCGGGGTGCTCAGGCCATGCAGCGTCAGCGCGCTAAAGGCGGCGTAGAGCGGCGCCAAATCGAGGTCGCCGAGGTCAAGGGAGTCGTGATCGAGGAACACGGCGCGGCTGGAGGCTGTCATCAGCTGTACCTTTTTTGCAGGCGGGGAGGGGCGTATCGTTGCCAGCCTACCTTACTCTGGAGCGCCACTATGTACTTGACGGAGTTTCTAACCGTTGCCCTGATTCACCTGCTGGCCGTGGCCAGCCCAGGGCCAGACTTCGCCGTGGTGGTGCGTGAAAGCGTGGCTAATGGGCGCCGGGCTGGAACCTGGACAGCACTCGGCGTGGGCTGCGCGATTTTTCTCCACGTAACCTATTCGCTGCTGGGCATTGGTTTGATCGTGTCGCAGTCGATCGTGCTGTTTAGCGCGTTGAAATGGCTGGCGGCGGCGTACCTGGTTTACATCGGTATCAAGGCCTTGCGCGCGCAGCCAGCGGCAGCGGGTGGTGAGCAAGAACTGCTGGTTGAACCGGTACAGCGCTCGGCGCGCGGGGCGTTTGTCAGTGGCTTTGTAACCAACGGCCTGAACCCCAAGGCGACGCTGTTTTTCCTGTCGTTGTTTACCGTGGTCATCAACCCCCATACGCCATTGCTGGTGCAGGCCGGTTATGGCGTGTACCTGGCGGTGGCTACTGCTACGTGGTTTTGCCTGGTGGCCTGGCTATTTAGCCAAGAACGCGTGCGCGCCGGGTTTAGCCGCATGGGGCACTGGTTTGATCGGGCGATGGGGGTGGTGTTGATTGGTTTGGGTGTGAAGGTGGCGTTTGCGCGGATGCCATAGGCCACCCCCGTCATCCCCGCGTAGGCGGGGATCCAGAGTGTGGGGGTGACAGTGTTCGTCTAGGAATTCTGGGTCCCCGCCTACGCGGGGACGACGGGGTGAAGGCAAATATCCGTGATAAAAAAGCCCGGCATTGAGCCGGGCTTTTTGTTTCTGGCGAAGGCTTAAACCAGCTCCACCGCCACCGCAGTCGCCTCACCCCCACCAATACACAACGCTGCCACGCCGCGTTTGCCGCCCGTATTTTTCAGGGCATTAATCAAGGTCAGGATAATCCGCGAGCCAGTGGAACCCACCGGGTGCCCTTGCGCACAAGCACCGCCATAGACGTTGACCTTGGCATGGTCCAACCCATGCTCACGCATAGCCAACATGGTCACCATGGCAAACGCTTCGTTGATTTCAAACAGGTCAACGTCGCCTTTGTTCCAGCCGGTTTTGGCGAACAAATTAGTCATGGCGCCGATGGGCGCGATGGTGAATTCGCTCGGGTCTTGGCTTTGCGTGGCATGGCCGACGATCTTCGCCAGCGGTGTCAGGCCACGACGCGCTGCCTCTTCAGCGGTCATCAGCACCAACGCGCTTGCACCGTCTGAGATCGAGCTGGCGTTCGCCGCTGTGATGGTGCCGTCTTTGCGGAAGGCTGGTTTCAGCCCTGGAATTTTCTCCAGGTTGGCGTTTAGCGGTTGCTCATCGTCCTTAACCACCACTTCGCCTTTGCGGCTGGTGACGGTCACCGGGACGATTTCCGCCGTCAGCGAGCCATCGGCAATCGCCTTCTGCGCACGCTTCAACGATTCGATGGCGTAGGCGTCCATCTCTTCGCGGCTGATGCCGTATTTGTCGGCGGTCTCTTGTGCAAACGAACCCATCAGGCGCCCGGTGCGGGCATCTTCCAGGCCGTCGAGGAACATATGGTCTTTGATTTCGCCGTGGCCCATGCGCAGGCCGCTGCGGGCTTTTTCCAGGATGTAGGGGGCGTTGGACATGCTTTCCATACCGCCGGCAACCATTACCGAGTTGGTGCCGGCCTTGAGCAGGTCGTGGGCGAGCATCACAGCTTTCATGCCCGAGCCGCAGAGTTTGTTGATGGTGGTGCAGCCGGTGGCGCTGGGCAGGCCGGCGTTAAGCGAGGCTTGGCGAGCGGGGCCTTGTTTCAGGCCGGCGGGCAGTACGCAGCCCATGATCACTTCTTGTACATCGGCGGCCTGAATGCCGGCGCGTTGTACCGCTTCACGAATGGCGGCGGCGCCGAGGTCGACGGCAGGCACGCTGCCCAGGCTGCCCTGGAAACCGCCCATGGGGGTGCGGGCGCCGCTGACGATTACGATATCGGTCATTTGAACTGTCCTCTTGTTGTTCTGGGTGTTGTTCTGTGTTTCTAAGTGAATAAGTGCAGCCGCTGAATACCGGCCGATGGAGGTGATTCTACCCTGTGACTAAAAGTGGCCAAAGAGTCACGCGCAAATCATTCTTTTGACTGATTTATGCCTAGCGCCAGGGCTCTAGAGTGCCCCTCATAAGAAAATCTCAGTCCTGTGCGCATAGGTGCCTTCATGCTGCAAACCCGTGTAATCAAACCCGCCGACAACGCTTATCAAGCGCCGCTGTTGATCAAACGCTTGCTGCTGTCGGGCAGTCGCTATGAGAAGACCCGGGAAATCGTCTACCGCGATCTGGTGCGCTACAGCTACCTGACGTTTAACGAGCGCGTCGCCCGCCTGGCCAACGTGCTGACAGACGCCGGTGTGAAGGCCGGTGACACTGTGGCGGTGATGGATTGGGACAGCCACCGTTACCTCGAATGCATGTTCGCGGTGCCGATGATTGGCGCGGTGCTGCACACCATCAATATCCGCCTCTCACCCGAGCAGATTCTGTACACCATGAACCACGCCGACGACCGTTTCGTTCTGGTCAACAGCGAGTTCCTACCGATTTATCAGGGCATTGCCGGCGCGTTGACCACGGTGGAAAAAACCATTCTGCTCACCGATGGCGCGGATAAAACCGCCGACCTGCCAGGCCTGGTCGGCGAGTACGAACAACTGATGGCCGCCGCCAGTACGCAGTACGACTTCCCCGACTTTGACGAAAACTCGGTCGCGACCACCTTCTACACCACCGGCACCACCGGTAACCCCAAAGGTGTGTACTTCACTCACCGCCAGTTAGTGCTGCACACCATGGGCATGGCCAGCATGATGGGCGCCGTACAAACGCCGCGGCTGATGGCCAACGACGATGTGTATATGCCCATCACGCCGATGTTCCATGTGCATGCCTGGGGCGTGCCGTATGTGGCGACCATGTTGGGTATCAAGCAGGTGTACCCAGGCCGTTACGATCCGGAGTTGTTGGTGGGCTTGTGGAGAAAAGAAAAGGTCACGTTCTCCCACTGCGTACCGACCATTCTGCAAATGGTGATGAACGCCAAGGCTGCGCAGGACGTGGACTTTAAAGGCTGGAAAATCATCATCGGCGGCAGCTCGCTCAACCGTTCGCTGTACGACGCCGCCAAGGCGCGTGGCATTCATCTGACTGCGGCCTACGGCATGTCGGAAACCTGTCCGATGATTTCCTGCGCCCATATGAATGACGAACTGCTGGCCGGCAGCGAAGACGAGCGCACTACCTACCGAATCAAAGCCGGCGTGCCGGTGCCGTTGGTGGAAGCGGCGATTATTGATGCCGATGGCAAATTCCTGCCCGCCGATGGCGAGGCCCAGGGTGAGTTGGTGTTGCGGGCGCCATGGCTGACCCAGGGCTATTTCCGCGAACCGCAGAAGAGCGAAGAGCTGTGGGAAGGCGGCTGGCTGCATACCGGCGACGTGGCGACGCTGGATAACATGGGCTTTATCGATATTCGCGACCGTATCAAAGATGTGATCAAAACCGGCGGCGAGTGGATTTCGTCGTTGGAGCTGGAAGACCTGGTCAGCCGTCACCCCGGCGTGCGCGAAGTAGCGGTGGTGGGAATTCCCGACCCGCAGTGGGGAGAACGCCCGTTTGCCCTGTTGGTAGCCCGTGACGGCCACACCCTTGACGCGAAAAGCTTGAAGGAGCACCTCAAACCTTTCGTTGAGCAGGGCCTGCTGAGCAAGTGGGCGATCCCCTCGCAAATTGCCCTTGTTACCGAAATTCCCAAGACCAGCGTGGGCAAGCTGGACAAAAAGCGTATCCGCCTGGATATCGCCCAGTGGCAGGAGGCCGGCAGCGCCTTTTTGTCCACCGTTTGAATGTAACGGGCCGTATACACGCGATACGGCCCGCCTCCCAAGCAAGCGCTTGGCCCCGCAAGCGCTGGCGTTAAGCCACTTGTCACCGCTGTCGCCGCATCTAAAACCGCCGAAACCTGCATTCCAGAGTGCTTGGCGCGCTCAAATCACACTTTAGATGGATCATTGCTTAGATCCTTGTGGCTATAGTCGCTGCCATCCATAACAAAAAAACAAACATGGAGTAGCGTCGATGACAACGCGCCTGGCAAAACTGCCACTGGCTGTCAGCCTCGCCACCACCCTCGCCGCACCGGCATATGCAGTCACATTCAACGTTGGTGAAATCGAAGGCTCGTTCGACTCGTCGCTGTCTGTGGGCGCGAGCTGGTCGACCCAGGATGCCGACAAAGACCTGATTGGCGTGAATAACGGCGGCAACGGTCTGTCGCAGACCTCCGACGATTCGCACCTTAACTTCAAGAAGGGCGAAACCTTCTCGAAGATCTTCAAAGGTATTCATGACCTCGAACTGAAATACGGCGACACCGGCGTATTTGTTCGTGGCAAGTACTGGTACGACTTTGAGCTGAAAGACGAAGATCGCGAGTTCAAACAGATCTCGGATAGCAACCGTAAAGAGGGCGCTCAGTCTTCCGGCGGCCAGATCCTCGATGCCTTCGTCTACCACAATTATCAGATCGCCAATCAGCCAGGCTCCGTGCGTTTAGGTAAGCAAGTAGTGAGCTGGGGTGAAAGTACCTTTATCCAGAACGGTATCAACGCCGTTAACCCGATCGACGTTTCTGCTTTCCGCCGCCCTGGCGCTGAAATCAAGGAAGGTTTGATTCCGGTAAATATGTTCTTCGTGCAGCAGAGCCTGACTGAAAACCTGTCGGCCGAAGCGTTCTACCAGTTGGAATGGGACCAGACCGTTACCGACAACTGCGGCACTTTCTTCGCACAACCTGACATCGTTTCAGATGGCTGCGATAGCAACTTGGCTGTTCTGCGTACTCGTGAAGGCGTTCGTACCGCCGCGTTCAACCAGGTTATTGCCGGTGGCGGCTCAGTGGCACTCGCCAACGCAACAGCGAACGGCGCCCTTGCCGGCCTGGCCGCGCGTGGGGTGAATTGGGGCGATCCTGATGAGGGTGTGATTGTTAGACGCTCCGGTGATCGTGATGCACGCGACAGCGGCCAGTGGGGCGGTGCGTTCCGCTACTTCGCTGACGAGCTGAACACTGAGTTCGGCGCGTATTTCATGAACTACCACAGCCGCGCGCCGATTTTCAGTGCTACTGCTCCGGGCGCTGCGACCTACGCTGGCGCAGGCGCATTGGGCGCGAGCCTGGCGCCATTGATTATCGCGGGCAACTCGTCCTACTTCATGGAATACCCGGAAGATATCCGCCTGTACGGGCTGAGCTTCTCTACCACATTGCCTGACGGCACCGCGTGGAGTGGTGAGCTGAGCTACCGGCCAAATGCTCCGGTGCAGATCAACTCCACAGATATTCTGTACGGCGGTGTGAAACTGCTAGGCGGCGCTTACGCTAACGCCTCGACCCTGAGCGGTGGTATTGGCGAAGACTTGCACGGTTATAAACGCAAGGAAATCACCCAATTCCAAACCACCTTTACCCACTTCTTTGATCAGGTGATGGGCGCCGAGCGTTTCACCTTGGTGGGCGAGGTTGGTGTTAGCCACATTGGTGGTCTGGAGAGCAATTCCGACATCCGCTACGGCCGCGATCCAAGCTACGGCCCAGGTCCACTCGCCGCTACTGGCGGGCAAAACACCTGTAACGTCCTGAACCGCGCAACACTGGGCACCAACACCAAAAACGTGTCCAAGTACTGCGAAAACGACGGCTTTGCGACCTCTACCTCGTGGGGCTACCGTGCTCGCGCTATCTGGGATTACAACAGCGTTTTCGCCGGTATCAACCTGAAGCCAAACATCGCTTGGTCGCATGACGTAAGTGGTTACGGCGCTAACGGCCTGTTCAACGAAGGCGCTAAGGCGGTGAGCCTGGGTGTCGATGCTGACTACCAAAACACCTACACCGCCAGCCTGTCGTACACCAACTTCTTCGGTGGCGACTACAACACCTTGGCAGACCGCGACTTCGCCGCACTCAGCTTCGGCGTGAACTTCTAAGCAGACAGGAACTTTGAGGAAGGCTATGACTATGAAAATAACAAAGAGTCTGCTGAACACCGGCTGTCGTTGTTGGCTACTAGCGTAATGGCCGCTGTTTCGGCCGAGGAAGCTGCCAAGCTCGGTACTACCTTGACTCCAGTCGGTGCAGAAATGGCCGGCAACGCCGATGGCACCATTCCAGCCTGGACCGGTGGCTTGCCGCAGAACGCTGGCACCGTCGACAGCAAAGGCTTTTTGAGCGATCCGTTCGCTAACGAAAAACCGCTGTTCACCATCACCGCAGCGAACGTCGAGCAGTACAAAGCCAAGCTCACCCCTGGCCAGTACGCGATGTTCAAACGCTACCCGGAAACCTACAAAATTCCGGTCTACACCACTCACCGTACCGCTACCGTGCCGGCTGACGTGCAGGCTGCCGTGAAGAAAAACGCCGTTAATACCAAGCTGGTACAAGGTGGTAACGGTCTGGAAAACTTCACCACTGCCTATCCGTTCCCGATTCCAAAAGACGGTGTGGAAGCGATCTGGAACCAGATCACCCGCTATCGCGGCGGCAGCTTGAAGCGTCTGGTTACCCAGGCCACGCCACAGGCCAACGGTTCCTACTCGCTGGTGTACTTCGAAGACCAGTTCACCTTCCGCGCCAACCTGACCGACTACGACCCGAACAAG
>LNAP01006394.1_pt1 | contig 10164 bp, 7 predicted proteins | sample 602601 | NCBI WGS metagenome assembly LNAP01 (sample SAMN02440304, study PRJNA202911) | soil metagenome | biome: Subtropical and temperate rainforests or woodlands; isolation source: soil samples (1 kg each in a 20% v/v slurry with milli Q water) were... ...
GGCACCTCTCAGGGTGGAGTCTTTCAGGCCATCCGGTCCACGAAGCCCGCCGCGGGTCCCGCCGGCGGCCAAATGCAGGGGCAGGCCGAGCTGTGGGGCGACGAGCAGTGGCAGGTGCTGAAACAGGAAATCGAAAAGCGAAACCCGAAGGTGATTGCGATCGACGTGTCGCGCGTATTCGCATTCAATGACGGCCTGTCGGCGGGCGAGCTCGAGGGAATGCGCGAGGCGCTCGGACCAAAATGGACTGCGAAGTTCAAGCACGCCGACGATCTCGCGCTCGAATTCATCGCAACGCGCCTGCCGGAAGAAGCCGAGACGTACCGCACGATGCAGGAAGTGGTCTGGGGCATCATCGACACCGCGTTTTCGAACGTCGTGGTCAAGCCGGGCGTCACACGCGCGCAGGACGTCGTCTGGTGGATGCGCCAAAAGGTCAACGACCTCGGGCTCGGCACGTGGTTCCAGCCGTCGGTCGAAGTGCAGCGCAAAGGCGCGACCGACGAACAGCTCGGCGACAATCCGATCATCCAGAAGGGCGACGTGCTGCACTGCGACTTCGGCATCACCGCGATGCGGCTGAATACCGACACGCAGCACATGGGCTACGTCCTGATGGACGGCGAAACCGCGCCGCCGCCCGGATTGCGCAAGGCATTAGAGAACTCGAACAAGCTGCAGGATATCGTAATGGCCGAGATCAAGCCCGGCCGCACCGGCAACGAAGTCCTCAAAGCGTCGCGCACGAAGATGACCGCCTCGGGCATCGACGGCACGGTCTACTCGCATCCCATCGGCATGCATGGACACGGGGCCGGTCCGCTGATCGGCCTGTGGGACTATCAGGAAGGCGTGCCGGGCCGCGGCGACGCGAAGGTCATCCCGAACATGTGGTTCTCGATCGAGCTGCAAGCAACGACGCCCGTGCCCGAGTGGAACAACCAGCGCGTGCGGTCAGCGCAGGAGGAAGACGCGGTCGTCGGTCCGGACGGTGCGATGCGTTGGGCGCTGAAGCGCCAGACGGTCTACCATCTCGTGAAATAACTGTCATCACGAGGGAGCGTAGCGACCGAGGGATCTGCTCTTGCGATTGTGTCATCACGAGCGAAGCGAGGGATCTACTTTTCTCGCGCCGGTCGCAAGAGCAGATCCCTCGCTACGCTCGTGATGACACCTAGGTGACGACTAGAAGCGGACCTTCATGCCCGTCGTGATCGTCCGACCGGGGAGCACCGTGAGATTGTCCGGCTCGTTCCGCTGATAGTCGAGCAGATTGTCGCCGCTCACTTCGAACGTGAACATGTCGCGAATATCGCGCGACAGCGACGCGCGGACGCGAAGGGCGCCGTTGTACCGGCGCCAATACTGGCGCAGACGCTGGCCCGTGAAGTCGTATGCCGAATGCTCGCCGCTCAAGTAATCCGTCGACATTCCGAGCTCGTCGTAGTTGATCCAATCCAGCGCACGCGATGCACCGAGCGACGCCGACCAGTTGCGGCCGAGCCACGACGCCGAAACGCCTCCCGTGCGCGCCGGCACGAGCAACATCCGATCGCCGGCGATCAGATCGCCCTTGTAGCCCTCCGCGACCTTCTCGACGCGGCTCTTCACCAGCGACAACGTCGCCGAGAGTGTCAATCGCGACACGTTCATCGACGACTCCAGCTCCCAACCGCGATTCGAGATCTCGCCGAGATTCTCGAGATCGTAGCGGACGCGATGCGTGCGCGAAGCCGTATCGCCAGGAACACCGACGAGCTGAATGAGTCCCGACGCGCGCTGATCGAACCGCGTGACGCGAAGTGACAGCGCGCGGCGCAGCATCAGATCGAGCCCGAGCTCTGTTCCAACCTGCTTCTCCGCGCCGAGCTCCTGCTGCGAGTTCAATCCGAACGCACCCGGCCACACGGCGCGCGCGAACGTCGTCATCAACTCGTCTGCCGAGCGCCGGCCCTCGATGAAGTCACAGACGAGCTGAGCCTCTTCCATGTTGCGCACGATCAGATAGTGCCCGTTCGGATATTTCCGCACCTGCGACGCCGTGGCGCGCGTCTCCTCATGGTAGTACTTGCCGTGAATCAGGGCGGTGAAGCCGTCGCGCGCGTAGGTCTCGACGCGCTTCCATACGTTGAGCACCGATCCGCACGTCGTGTCCACGAGGATACAGCCCAACGCCCGTAGCGCCGAGAAGTCGTCGATCGTCACGCCGAACGCCGGCATGATGACCACGTCTTCGGGCGTGATGGCGCTGAAGTCGAACGCACCTGTCGGATCGGGATGCGCCAGGATGTCGATCCCCAGTTGGCGCAGCCGGCCGTTTACGAGCGGATTATGGATGATCTCGCCGACGAGGTAGATCCGCCGGTCCGGGAACTTGGCGCGGGTCTGGTAGGCATACTCGACCGCGCGTTCGACGCCGTAGCAGAAACCGAACTCACGTGCCAAACGTATCGTAACGTCTGCTACCGCAAGCGTATACGCGTTCGCCTTGAGCAGGTCGACGATCGAGCCTTCATAGTCGGCCGCGAGCGCGTCCTGGACGTCGGCTTTGAGCCCGAAACCCTTTCGGAAATAAGTGGATGGCTCACCGGGCGCTGGCGACGTCATGGTTGTAAATCTAGTGATCCGCTCCTAGGATGGCGCCATGAACCCGCCGCGCTCGCTACCAGCGATCAGCAGTTCGCCCGACGAGCTTTTTCTCCGTCTTCAGACCGCGCTCGCCGGCGAGTATTCCCTCGAGCGCGAGCTCGGTCGCGGCGGAACGGGGATCGTCTACCTCGCCCGCGAGGTTCGCCTCGCGCGTGAAGTCGCGATCAAGGTGCTGCCTCCGGCGCTCGCCGCCGATCCCGAGCGACGCGCCCAGTTTCTTCGCGAAGCACAGACAGCGGCCGGGCTCTCGCATCCGAACATCGTCCCGATTCATCGCGTCGACGAAGCGCAAGGCTTCGTCTACTTCGTGATGGCGTACGTCGCCGGTGAAACGCTCGCACAACGTATCGCGGAACGCGGACCGCTCCCGCCTCATCAATCTGGTCGGGTGTTGCGCGAAGTCGCCTGGGCACTCGCCTACTCGCACGCGAACGCGATCGTTCATCGCGACGTCAAGGCGGACAACGTCATGCTCGAGCGCGCGACCGGTCGCGCGCTCGTCACCGACTTTGGCATCGCCGCCGTCGCGCACACCGACGCTCGCAGCGACGACGGGCACATTGCCGGCAGTCCGCACTACGCGAGCCCCGAACAGATCGCCGGTCAGCCGCTCGACGCCGCGAGCGATCTGTATTCGCTCGGCGTCGCGGGCTTTTTCATGCTGACCGGCCGACTTCCGTTCGATGCTGCGACGGCGCGAGAGGTCGTGGCGATGCATCTCAACATGCGGGCGCCGTCGATTACGTCGCTGGCACCAACCGTTCCGGCAAAGCTCGCGCAGCTCGTCGAGCGATGCCTCGCGAAGCGACCCGAAGATCGCCCTGCCTCCGCGGCGGCTTTCGCTGACGCGCTCGAGCAAGTGGTCGAGCCTCCGCGAGAGGTTCCGGCGCCGCTTCGTGTCTGGTTGACGCATGCGAACCACGGGAGCGTCGCGCGCCGCGTGCTCGCGGCGTATCTCGGGATTGGCGTGGTCGCCGGCGTGACGGCTTCCGGCGCCGTGATTCCCGGAATCGGCGCGGGCGTGCTGATCGCCGCCGGCATTGCATTTCTTCCACCGCTCATCCGCACGAATCGACTGCTCGCCGCGGGCTACGACATCGACGACCTTCGCGTTGCCATTCGCGAGCACTGGATGCGCCGACGCGAGGAAGCCGCCTACGAGCTGTCGGCACCCGTCGGCGGCGTGTCCGGCAAGATCGCTCTCGGAATCTTCGGCTTCAGCGCGATCACCACCACTCTCCTTCAGGCGCTGGGCGGCGTCGCGACGTCGGGGTTGGTGGGTCCAATGACGGCGCTCGCGGCAACATTCGCAGTCGCGAGCGGTGTTTTCACGATCGGCCGGATCGTGCGTCTCAAACTGAGTCCGCAGCTGGGAAGTCGGCAGATCAAGTTTTACGAGAGCAAATGGGGCGAGCGTTTCGTGCGGCTCGCGGGCTTCGGCTTGAAGAAGCGCGCGCCGAGCCAGACGCTTTCGCAGCTCACCGAAGTCGCGCTAGGCCGCGCGACGGACGCGCTCTACGACGCGCTGCCGAAAGCGACGCAGAAACAGCTCAAGCAGTTGCCGGCCACCGTGCGTCGCCTCGAGGAAGATGCGAAAGCACTACGCGCCGAAATCCAGAAGCTCGACGACTCGCTCATCGCGCTCGACGGCGACGCCGCCAACGCGATGCCTTCGGCCATCGCCGCATCGGAACACGAGAGTCGCGTCCGCGCCGAACGCGATCGCCTTCGTGCAGACCTTCAGATCACGCACGACCGTGCGAGCGGCAGGCTCGCCGCGACCGTAGCTGCCCTTGAAACAATTCGCCTCGATCTCCTGCGTCTCCAACTCGGCGAAGGACGCGTCGAGTCGGTGACCGCATCGCTCGACGCCGCGCGCGAAGTCGCTGCCGATCTCGGCGCGTACGTCGACGCGAGCGAAGAAGTCGAACGTTGGCTCCGGCCGGCGCCACCGCTCACGCCGCGAACCTCCGTTCCGTGATCGACGGCGGCGAGTCCGCGACGAGCAGCGCGGTGAGACCGCCGTTGATTCGTCCAACGGCGATCGTGAAGGGCGATACGATCGGCGTCGTCTCACCGTCGTACGCACCCAAGGCCGGTTGGCTGTCTCGCGGCGTTCGCGCGCTCGAGCGAGCGGGCTTCAACGTTCGGCTGGATCCCGAGATCGACAAGCTTCCGCGCTTTACCCGCGTCGAAGACGAGCGCCGCGCTGAGAGCCTCATGGGCATGTGGCTCGATCCTCAGGTGAAAGCGGTTATCGCGAGCACCGGCGGGTATGGCGCCGTGCGTTTGTTGCCTCACCTCGACCCGTCGGTCTTCCGTAACAACCCCAAACCGCTGGTCGGCTATTCCGACATCACCGCGCTGCATCTCTGGCTGATGCGCCGCGCACATATCCGAACATTTCATGGCCCGACAGTCGATGACCTCATTCCGAGCCTGCGCGATCCGACGACGTCGGCGCTGATCACGGCGCTGACGACGCCGTGCCCCACGAAGCCGATCGGACGCGAGCTCTCGCGTGCCGTGCGCCCCGGTCGCGCGACGGGCCCTCTCGTCGGCGGCAACCTGTCATTGGTGCAGCAGACCATCGGTACGTCGTACCAGGTGGATATGGAGAACGCGATCCTCTTCATCGAAGAGACGCGCGACCCGATGTCCGTCGTCGATGAGCGTCTCGTTCACCTTCGCGCCGCGGGATTGCTCGAGAAGGTCGCGGGTATCGTATTCGGCCAGCTCTCCCTCGATCGATCCGAAGAAGACGAATTCGAAGATTTCTTGCTCGATCTCATCTCGGATCTCGATGTACCGGTGCTCATGGACTTTCCCGCCGGACATGAAAACCCTAATTTGACGATACCGTTCGGAACGGAAGTCGAGCTGACCGTCGAAGATCAGCGCGGCTGGATCGTCTACCGAGAGGACGCCTTGAATCCCTCCGCCGCGTCCTGATTCGCCGACAGCTGAGTAAATGGTTGAGTACTACGATCTCGTAGTGATCGGCGCCGGCCCTGCTGGAGAAAAGGGTGCGGCACAAGCGGCGTACTTCGGCAAACGCGTTTGCATCATCGAACGCGCGCCGCGGCCGGGAGGCGCCGCCGTCAACACGGGCACCGTGCCATCGAAGGCCCTTCGTGAAACGGCGCTCTACTTCTCGGGGCTCCGGCAACGAGGCCTCTACGGCGTCGACTTTACCGTCAAACGCGACATCACCGTCGGCGACTTCATGTTTCGCGAACGGTCGGTCGTCGACGCCGAGTGGAAGCTGATCGACGAGAACATCAAGCGGCACGAGATCACGCAGATTCAGGGCACCGCGCGTTTCGTCGACTCGCAAACGGTCGAAGTCAGCCGCATCGGTGAGACGACCCGCGTGATCAGCGGTCAGGTCTTTCTCGTCGCGACGGGCTCCGAGCCGCAGCAGCCGGACAAGATCGCGGTCGACGGCACCGTCATCGTCGACAGCGAGTCACTCCTCACGCTCGATCGAATTCCGTCATCGATGATCGTGATCGGCGGCGGCGTGATCGGCTGTGAGTATGCGTGCATCTTCGCCGCACTCGGCGTTCGCGTCACGATCGTGACCAATCGACGCCGGCTGCTTGCACATCTCGACTCCGAAGTGAGTGAGGCGCTGAGGCAACAGATGACGTCGCGCCTCGGCATCAGTGTGTACGTCAACACGGATGTCTCCGACATCGCCGTGCAGTACAATCGCGGCACCGTGACCGTCGGCGAGTCGAAGCTCACTGCCGACTGCGTGCTCTATTGCGCCGGACGAAACGGCGCGACTGCCGGCCTTGGCCTGCAAGCGCTCGGCGTCCGCGTGAACTCGCGCGGGTTCGTGCTCGTCGACGATCGCTATCAGACGGATGTTCCCGGCATCTTCGCCGCGGGCGACGTCGTCGGCTTCCCTGCTCTCGCGTCGACGTCGATGGAGCAGGCGCGCGTCGCGATGTGCCAAGCCTTCGATCTGCGCTACAAGCAAGCGGTCGCGAACGTCATCCCCTATGGCGTGTTCACGATTCCCGAGATCGCGACCGTTGGGCTGACCGAGGAGCAACTGGTCGCGAACGACGCGGACTTCGAGTGCGGCCGTGCGTCGTATCGGACGAAGACTCGCGGCCAGATCATCGGCGATCTCGAGGGTTTCGTGAAGCTGTTGTTCCGCCGCGACAATCAGCAATTGCTCGGATGTTCGATCGTCGGCGAGGGCGCAGGCGAGTTGATCCACATCGCCATGGCATGCATGGCGTTCGAGGGAACGATCGATTTCTTCATCCAGAGCGTGTTCAACTATCCGTCGCTCGCGGAAACATTCAAGTACGCGGCGTACGACGGATTGCAAGCGCTCGCAAAGCGACATGGCCGCCGCGCCGGGTTTTCCTCGGGCGGATCATCGCGCGCGATTACGGCGTAGCTACGTCGTACAAATCCGCGCTGATGAATCTCGCGAGCGCGTAGCTCACGAGGATCTCGTACGCACGCTGCCGATCGACGAGGCCCGCCGTCAGAATGCCGACGGCTCCTTTGCCGCGCTTGGTGTCGTGCTCTCCGATGAGTCGATCCATCGCGTGTCCGAGCTCGAGCCCTTCGCGGATCATCGTCGCCACAGTCTGCGGTAGCGGCATCGCGAGCGAGCCGCCGACGCCTGATCGTCCAGCTGCGTCGACGATCGCAGCCCATGCGCACGTGCGCATCGTTCCACCCGGCTCCTCGACGACACCTCCTTCGATACCAACGCCGAGATCCGCGCCGGCCGCTGTACGTGCAGCCGACGCGCGCGCAAGCGCGCCGCGAATTGTTTCGTCGTCGCCAAACGGTTGATCAGCAACGGTCGATGCAACTACGACGCCACGCACCGTTGCGTTTGGTGCGAGCGGACTGATCACCGATCGCACTGCGCCGATCTTGACCGGATTCGTCGATCCCACCGCAATGGTTGCGATCGACGTGAAGAGTGATGGCGTGTTGCTCACGGTGTGACGTCCGGACAGTGGCGGATGAAATGATTTAGTATCTTTCGGTTCACAATTCACTCTAAACGGGCGAGGAAATTACACGGCACCGTGGCACGACGTTAGTAGCCGCGTTTGGTAACCGGCAATCGACTTTGCGCAGCGGCTCGCTTGCTGTGCGCGGCGTGTCGCGATATGCTTGCTGACCCTCGCAGCCGCCGATGCTGACACTGACTCCTTCTTCCGACTCCGCCGCGGTCGCAACCTTCGTCCCTCCGCGTGCGTCGACTGAACGTTCGCCCTTCGTCTTCGTGGGAGAACGGCTGTGGTTGGACTTTGTGAATTGTGAGCAGGGCCCCCGCCGCTTCGATGCGCTTCGTGATTTCGAAACGCTCGTGCGTTGGCTCGAAGCCGCGTCTGTGCTCGACGCCGAACGCGCCGCCGGGATCCGTCGCCGTGCGCAACAGCAGCCCGCCGGTGCCGCAGCAGCACTCGTCGATGCGCGTCGCGTGCGCTCCGCGCTGCGATCGCTCGCGGAACGCGGACCGATGAGTGAACGCGTTCGCTCGGAAGGACTCGCCGAGATCAACCGCGTCCTTGGACGAAGCGCAGGCACTCGGCGCGTCGACCTGCGGCCGGACGGCACCTTCATTCGCTCGTTCGTTCCCGTGGGTGATGCGTTCGCTGGACTCGTCATCCCGATCGTGGAATCCGCGGCCGATGCGCTCATCCTCGGTGAGCTGCCTCGCGTCCGTCGTTGCGCCGACCAGCGCTGCCAGCGCGTCTTCTTCGACAACACGAAGAATGGACGCCGTCGTTGGTGCGACATGGCGACGTGTGGTAATCGCGCGAAGGCCGCGCGGCATCGGGAGAAGCTAAAATCCCATTGAGTCGCGTCGTCGAGGTCGTCCGCACGTACCTCGAGCTTCGCTCGCTTGATCAACTGAAGGCCGCGCCGCCCGCCGACGCGGCCCTTCGTTTCGTGCGTCGCGATGATATCGATACGAGCCAATATCGCCGACTGTATCGCGCAGTCGGTGAGCGTTGGCATTGGACCGATCGAAACGCGTGGACGGACGAGCGTCTCGCCGCACACCTGGCTCGCCCCGCCATTTCCGTTTGGGAATGTCTCATGGGTGACGAGACAGCCGGATTCTTCGAGCTCGAGCAACACGATGAAGACGGGTCGGTCGAGATCGCATATTTCGGCCTCACCGAATCGTTCATCGGTCGCGGACTCGGAAAGGCGATGCTCACACGGGCAGCGCAGGAAGCGTGGGCACTCGCGCCGTCGCGCGTGTGGTTGCACACCTGCACGCTGGACTCTCCGCACGCGTTGCCGAATTACGAGGCTCGCGGCTTTACGCGCTTCAAGACCGAAACGTACACGGCGCAGGTGCCTTAGCTGCGACGACGACGTCGACCGCCACGTCCGGTCGCATGTCTGCCATTTCCGTTTCTGCATCTGCCTGTTCTGCATCTGCCGCCTTCTTGGCGTTGCCCATCCTTTGGACGAGGCGTCTTTTTCCCTTGACGGCCCGCTCGCGCTATGGGGAGGAAAAAAGGAAAATCCTAATCCGGCACCGCCGTCGCCTCGTATCCCTCTTTGCACCAAAAAAAGACACAAACTTGGATCGTTTATTCCTCTTGCACTGCGGGAGCAGCGCGACAAAGATCGGTCACGTTTTGTTTGTGCGGCCTCTTGCTCTCTTTCCAACGAGGGCTGGCCCCCATGATGCGGGGGGACCCCAAAAAATCGCGCACGCAAAACTGGCGTGAAAAAAGTGCGCGCGCGTGTCGTGTGGGAAAAAGGGTCTGTCGCGAAAATGCAAAACCATACATCAAAGAATCGCGTTTTAGTTTTTTTGCATCGGGCTTTCCCATCAAAGCGCTTTCTGTCGTTTTCTTTTGTGGGGGGCGGGGCCTTTCCACGGTTGGACAAAATTCAGCCAATGCGGGGATTCAAAAAGAGAGCACCAACCGAAAAAAATCACAAAGCCAATGTTTGTGAATCTTTCTGGTAACAAAGATCATATATATAAAAAATCGTCGTCGCAACGCATGGAACACACGTCCGACAACACCATCGCTCGCCGAGGCAAGAGAAAGGCCAACGCGAAAAAGCACACCGAAACCAAGCGCAGGCGACGCACGTCCGACGACGACGATAACGACGATGATGGCAAACAAGAGCAGGAGGCGCTGCCGGCGGGCGAGGACATGGTACAAACCGCACCGATGTGGGATACCCTTCCGGACGAGTTGCAGATCCGCATACTGTCCTTCCTCGTCCATTGTCCTCGCGCGCTCGCCGCGTGTTTGCTCGTCTGTCGGGCGTGGAATCGTGTCGCTGGCGACCATTTGCTGTGGAGGGACGCGGCACACCTCTGCTATCCGAACCTCGCCAGTGACCTCGCCATGCGGTTTGTCGACCCCGACAGAGCGCTCGGTGACCCGCGCGCCGCCATGCGCGAGGTCGGCGCATGCTGCGCGTGCCGCGGTGCGGTCGGCTGCAACGGACGCGCCTATCCGTTTTGGGGCGACGAGCGGCTCCAAG
>LNAP01006396.1_pt1 | contig 10163 bp, 12 predicted proteins | sample 602601 | NCBI WGS metagenome assembly LNAP01 (sample SAMN02440304, study PRJNA202911) | soil metagenome | biome: Subtropical and temperate rainforests or woodlands; isolation source: soil samples (1 kg each in a 20% v/v slurry with milli Q water) were... ...
AAGGCAGATTGGAAGCCCCGCGCCCTCATTATTGGTGAGATATGTCATGCTTTAACTCATCATTTTTCTGACCACCTAATTGTATTTATTCCTCTTTTTCCCAGACGGTCCCTCCCTGATCTTTGTGATGAGTGACGAGGACACGAAGGACATGTTACTGCGATTCAGCCAGACCTGCAAGGCCGTCGTCTGCTGCCGCGTCTCCCCTGACCAAAAGAGGTAAGAAAACAGCGGCACACCAGCACTTTCTGTTTACGTGGATAGAATTCCATGGTGCTGGATGATGTTGCGCACTCATTGCATTGAGCTTACTAAACTTAACTGCATGCACCGTTGATTGTAGAGAGATTGTGATGCTGGTGAAGAAAGGAGTGCCGGATGTGCGGACCCTTGCGGTGGGTGACGGAGCCAACGACGTGGCCATGATTACTGCCGCCCACATCGGGGTACGTATGCATACGTTTGAATGGTCCAGCAGGACTCATCTCCCCCTCTCCTTCGGACATTGATTAATGTATTGCTATTTTTGTTGTTACTTCAGGTGGGTATTCGAGGTGAGGAAGGTGTGCAGGCGGTGAACTCTTCCGATTATTCCATTGCGCAGTTCCGCTTCCTCAGTCCGCTGCTGCTGAAGCACGGCCGCTACAACTACATCCGCATGAGTAACTTGGTGAACTTCACCTTCTACAAGAACATCAACATGTCGATGACCATGTTCTGGTTCAACTTCCTGTGCTTCTTCTCCGGCGAGAAAATGTACACGGAGGGTGCCATCCAGTTTTTCAACCTCTTTTACACGTCCATCCCTATTTTGCTGTATGCCACGTACGACAAGGATGTCGCGATATCGGACACCCTGCGCTTCCCCCAGCTGTACTCCGCCGGCATCAAAAACGAATTCTTCAACGTAAGAGAGCTTGCGCTTTTTATGTATTCCGTTATTGTATTGCACCATCTTCATCTTTCCTTTTACTTACATTTTCTTTTCATTCTGGCTTTGCGCTCTTTTAGACCCGTGTGTTCTGGAGTTGGGTGATTGATGGCTTTCTGGAGAGCATCATCGTGTGTATCCTGTCTTTTTACTTCCTGCGCGGCTACGACTACCGCACCGGTGTGCTGGCTTCGTACCAGGAGGCCGGCAGTCTCTGTTTCACTGTGCTGATCATACTCATCAACCTCAAGGTAACAACCAGCAATATTTTTGCGAACACACAGCCTTTTCTCCTTCAACGCAACACAAAATTCACTTTTTTTCTCTCTCTTGATGTCATCCGTTTTTCAACTTCTAGATGTTGAAGATTCAGTGCGAGTGGTACCTGACGAGTGTGGTGGTGATTTTGCTGTCCTTCGGCTCCTGGGTCGGGGTGGCTTACATCGTGTCGGCCACCACCTCCATCGACTACGATTACCACTTCGTAAGTGTTCCTGATTTCTTTTTGTTTATTTGTTTTGTTTGAAGCGGATGGTCGTTATTGAATTGCCACGTCACGGGTCTGTCACGGCCATTGTTTTGTGATTTATTCTGTCTAACCAGACTCTCCACTCCTCTCCTATCTCGAATCCTCAATTCTATTCACACAGACCTGGTCGCGCCTGCTGCAGACCGGCACCTTCTGGCTGGCACTGTTGTTGCTAGTAGTAATGGTCAGCGTCAAAGACCTGTTCATCACGGCTATGATCAGAGACACCACCAAGGACCCTCGTCTCATCCTGCAGGAGGTACGAACGGATGTTTTCTTTCTACAAGAGTTTATTCTATCTGTTATTTACGTATGTCAATCTATTGTATTTTGCCACAGTTGCGCGCCTTCGGGCTTGGTCACCACAGTGGCAACAAAAGCGGCTCCAATAAGATCGTTCTCGACAATAGTAGAGACGGCAGCAGCAACAAGATCGAGGTGAAGAAAGCAGAGATCACACCTGGCAGGGGATCCAAGCACCGAAGCCCCATCAGCAACAAGAGCGCTAGCGGCATCGTACGCACCTTCGAAATGGAAACCGTGTAAGTAAAAAAGAAAAAAAAGGGTGTGCTGCTAAAAGGAATAGTAGTGTATGTGGAAGTATTTTTGATATATGAACCCTACTGGTTGCACTGGTAGTGGTGTGTTAGACTGAAAATGGACGCCAGTTCAGGTTCTTGTGTCCGTTTACAGTAAACGTGTAAAGTGTAGTGTACGAGAGACGTATTGTGACAATTGTAAATTTGCGTCTCATTTCTGTACCTTTTGACAACTGTTAGTTAGCCGGCTTGTGTGTATCCCCAGTAGTAGTTAGTTCCTGAACTTATAGCTAAGTTTCTTTTGTTTATTTTTGTTTCAAGTAACTTTTAATGAAGCCAAACGCCCTATTTCACTCCTCTGATTGGACCTATTTTACGCACAAAGTTGCCTATTTTAGACGACATCACTTCGCAAACCATCGAACTATTCTGGTTGATACTAACAGTACTCGACCCTATGCGTTTACTGTCTCGTATTGCAAGCAACCTTTTCGTAGCTATGTCAATAAGATCTTCAAGTGCGAGGACTATCTCAGCTTTTAGGTTTGATGCAGCTTCATTCCAAGTGCCAATCCTTTACCAAGACGACAAACTCATTGTCATCAACAAGCCACCTGGAATGATGTCAGTACCTGGCAAAGAAGTACTGACACTGATGAACGTGAGGCCTCGCACGGAGCAATGGCGTAATGCTTTACAAAGTCTGCTGGAAGATGGAGTGGATGGCCCCGTTCAACCGGTTGGAACAAAGCGACCACTAAGTTGCATCATCAACAGCGAAGACCTGGAACCCGCACACAAAGTGATCAGAATGCTGCTCGAAAAAGGTGAAAATGTACCGCGAAAAGAAGATCGGTTCTTGCGCTATCTGCAGAGAGCCTTCCGCATCGAAGACGAAGAGCTGAAGATGAAAGTGTTTCGAGCTGCCGTGGCAAGAGACGACGAGATGCATCGCATCACCATTGACACCATTCCGGGGCATCTACTAAGCGCATCTGATGTAGCCTCACATGTGGCGGATGAATACGTGCGCAACCCTGTGAATATTATTCCGGAGGGTTGTGTCCATCCAGGCAGTAACGACATCATAGCCAATGAAGACACGGTGGATTCAACAGCTTCAAATGAAATGTTGCCAATTGACAACACAACCAGAAAGAAGGGTTTAAAGGTTGAGAAAGAAAAGGAGAAAGAAAGGACGGTGCAACAACAGAAGGTCCACCATGTGCATCGGTTGGATATGGAGACGTCTGGCGTGCTGATGTTCGCAAAAGATGAGCACACGTCCGCTATTATTGACGCGCAGTTCCGCGACAGAGAGGTAAATATACTGCTTTTCACTATTAACTGTCGTGAAAACACACATTTTCCATTGCTTGGACCAAAAGACTTCGTTGTGAGATGTTGTGCCGATGACATTTCTTGTGCAAATGCTGTTGTTACGCAGGTGTCCAAGATGTACGTGGCCAGGATCTTAGGCCGGCCGCAGCACACCACCTTCACAGTGTCCTGTCCCATCAAACCTGATCTGCGCATCCGACCGTATCAAGTGGTGGACGCCACAAATGGGAAGCCCTCTGTGACGGAGTGCCAATTAATTGAGGAGAATTCAGAGGCCGGAAGGCTCTACGCGTCGTTGTTCCCAGAATCCCTGGTAGGCACCGATAGCACAGGCAAGCGTCTGACGTCGAGTCTGGTTGAATTAAAACCATTGTCGGGAAGGTGCGTGTTTTAAAATTCATTTTGGTTTGTTGGGTCGATATTGGAATATCACCTTAAACTGATATTGAACTGACATATATCTCTGCGCCTTTTATCTTTACATCACTTGCATGTTTGTGCGCAGGACGCACCAGCTGCGCGTGCACATGGCGCACATTGGACACCCTATTTTGGGCGACACTTTGTATCCGATCCCGGAGGAGTTCCAACAAGTCGTGCGCGATGCGGACAAGGCTGACCGGGACAAGGAAGGTGCGAAGAACACAAATGACAACAGCGGCGGTGCTGACACTGCGTCGTCCCTTTCTCAACAGAATGCTTTACCAACCGCAGCTACTGCTGGTCTGACCATGCCCATTGCTCCTTCTTTATCCATTGCTGACACGGAAGAAGCAGAAATGCTGGAATTGCTGGATCCTCTGGAGGGTCGCGTGATCCTCACCACCGAGGATGCTCCCGCCCAGCCCGCGCCCCGCGTAGACAGTAAATATCCCCGGCTGTGTCTGCACGCATTGCGCCTGTCCTTCACCCATCCTACTTCTCAACAACCAATAACCCTTTCGGCGCTCACGACGGAGTCACACATGGTGCAGGCGCCGGTACCCGTACCGCTGCCTTTGACAGATGTAGAAGAGAGGAAGTAGATTATACACATAATTTTGTATCAGTGTTGTATATTTGTTTATAGAAACGTGGCTGTACCAATAATTTGCGAAGTTCTGCCTATTTTACGAGTTTCAGCATATTTTTCCTTCAAGCTCACTTCGCCCCGACGATCCAGCAAACAAGTCGAAAGTTACAGAATCTGTAATGGAGCGGATCCCATGCGTGGTTATTGGGGCTGGTGCAGTAGGTCTTGCAATTGGCAGAGCATTAAGCCAGTCTGGCATTGGCACGATGGTGTTAGAGAGCAACAGTACCTTCGGGGCAGGAAATTCAAGTCGAAACTCTGAGGTGCTGCACGCTGGTTTGTACTACCCAACAGGGTCAACCAAGGCGGAAATGTGCAACAAGGGAAAACACAAGATGCTATCATATCTAAAAAGCAGGGGTATACCGTTTTCGCAGTGCGGAAAACTGGTTATTGCTTCTTCCACGGAAGAAGTGCCAACACTGCACAAAATCTTCAAAAATGCAACCCAAAATGGTCTCAAGGAACTTACATTGTTGAATGCAAAAGAGATAAACGAATTGGAACCGGCTGTTTCTTGCGTGGCTGGAATGCTTTCGCCATTTACTGGCATCCTTGACAGCCACAATCTTATGTTAAGCTACATTGTCGAGATTGAAGAAGCTGGATCAGATGTACTATACAACTGTGCGGTACAAAGTGTTAAAAAGTAAGTAAACAGATCTTGCTAACCTTATGATGATGTCAAACTAAGATGTTGCTGTTTCGTTTATTCTGTGTTTTTCTGTGCAGTAACGTCGAAGGGTTTGAAGTGCACACTACGCAAGGCACGGTGCAGTGTGATTACCTGGTCAACAGTGCGGGTCTTTTTGCACCTTACCTCGCCTCTTGCATGGATTTTTATTCGCACAAGGCCATTCCGAAGACGTATTACGCCAAGGGGAATTATTTTAAGCTGCAGGAACTGCCTGCAAAGGATGTGCCATTTAAGCGTCTCATCTACCCTATTCCTCAGGCAGGCGGACTTGGTGTCCACGCGACGCTGGACCTGGAGGGAAATGTCAAATTTGGGCCCAACGTGGAGTGGATAGCGTACCAAAAGGATCCTCTTTTTGTCGGTGATAAATATCGATTCCCAGTGGATCACCCTCCGCCAACGGACTTCACCGTCAGTCTGAACACAGTCGGCACGAATGCGCTCACAGGCGAAACCATAACAGAGGCCACTGCAGATTTGTTTTATCAAGAAATTGCCCGCTACTGGCCGGGTGTAAAAAGAGACATGCTCGTGCCGGATTACGCGGGTATTCGGCCCAAGCTCTGCGGTCCTTCGGGCACCCTGACTGCTCCCAGTGAAAAGAGCAGTAGTGGAGTGTATGAGATGCCGGCCAGCGCGGATTTTGCGATATTGGGCAGCGCGGCGCACGGTGTGCCTGGGTTGGTGAGTTTATTTGGCATTGAGTCGCCAGGCCTCACTTCTTCTCTGGCCATCGCTGATTATGTGCGGGACCTTCTTCAAAGAGATAAAATATAGCTATCTTGTTGGAACATCACAAACGAATAGAGCACTTGTTTTTTTTCACGTTGATCGCCATTTCCCACTGTTTGTGCATGTAAGAATGTATTTGACCTCTTTGTGGATAATGTAATTTTACTCATGTCCCATACCGTACAAAAAGAAACAGTTTTTTTTTGTAAACATAGTTGTGTTATTAACAGCTCAATTGTTTCAAAATTTTAACCGAGTATGATAGAACAGACTTCGCAGCCCATCGCCATATACACTAAGACTAAAAGCATTAATAAAAGGAGCCATTCGCAACACGCGCAAAAAAACAACAAAAAAGAACTCGCACAGCGCACTGCATGCGCAGTTTCTGTTTTTGTATTAATGATAACCCATACACCCACCCAATTACACAAAAACAAACCATCATTTCAGAGCGATTATAAATTTTCACTCCTAGTTGATGTGTTTCTTTGTGTGCTACCTGCCTTGCAAGGCGGCTAGGTGTTTAGGGGAGGTCCTCGACCTGCACGTCACCCTCGTCGCCCTGCTCAGGCTGGTCCGAGGTCCACAGAGTGAGGTTGTCGCGCAGCAGCTGCATGATGAGGGTGGAGTCCTTGTACGACTCCTCGGACAGGGTGTCGAGCTCGGCAATGGCGTCGTCGAAAGCCTGCTTGGCCAGGTGGCAGGCGCGGTCGGGGGAGTTGAGGATCTCGTAATAGAAAACGGAAAAGTTGAGGGCCAGACCCAGGCGGATGGGGTGAGTGGGGGGAAGGTCGCTGGTGGCGATGGAAGAGGCGGAGGAGTAAGCCTCCAGGGCCTTGGCAGCAGACTCCTTGCGCACGTCACCGTTTTGGAACTCAGCAAGGTATCTTTGAAATAATGGAGAAGATTGAACAGTGGTTAGACGATGATCAACATAATCCATGAAATAATTCCTGCAGTCGGATTGCTACTCACCTGTGGTAATCACCCTTCATCTTGTAATAGAACACTTTGCCCTCCTCAGACTCCGAGTTGGGGATCAGCTCGTTCTTGATAATTTCCAGAATATCAGAGCATATATCTTCAAGCTCAGCCTCAATCTTTCTCTTGTAAGATTGAATTAAAGCTAACTTGTCAGCATCGCCCTTCTGCTCGATGGAAGAGATAACTCTCCAACTGGCGCGTCTAGAACCGATCACGTTCTTGTAGGCAACGGACAAAAGATTTCTCTCCTCAACAGTCAGCTCCTGAGGCTGCTGGGCAACGGCCTTCATGTGGTCAACCATCTCGTCGAATCTATAAACGCATACATCAACACCAATAAAAAGATTATTTTCACGTTTATCCTGATCCGTTAGGGTCCAAAGATTCACCACAAAATATCAATGAATTTACCTCTCGGCCTGCTCGGCAAGCTTGGCCATAAATACTAAACTCTCGCGTTCCATCTTTCAATCTGTTCTTTAAAGGAGATATGAGACTATCCTATTGGAATTTCTGCAATTTGCCTTCTTTCGATCACGTTGGGTGCCTTGCTTTTGATTTTGCTTCGAAACGAACGCTATTCGCCCACATTGTTCGTTTGGGAAAATACAAAGATTCTCATACAACGAAAATTATCCAGTATGTGGGAGAAATACCCGCAATCCAATTGTACGTACAAAATGACAGTACGTACAGAAAAGGGATCTTTGGTGGTCGTTCGAATCCCATTATCCCTCCAAGTTGAAGTCAGTTACAAATGAGGGTGACTCTCTCGAACTTCACAGAAAAAATGCCCTGCTGAACGTGACGTTGATGGCAATGTCTGTCTTTAAGAGCAACTTCGATCTGTTGAAATGTTTGATAGAATGTTTGAGGCAAATCTGCAGCGAGTGGGATCTTGAGTTTGAAGAAAATGTGCCCGGTGATCAGTCGCTGAAAGTTTGCACTTTCTCGGTAAGAACTCCAGACCTGAAAGCTTGCGCAAGACTTAACGCAGTACTGGTCTTCGATGACCAAATAGTGATGTATGCCAAGTTGGGCGGAGAGTGCCGAACAGTGAAATTCAATGTCAACGACTTCATGGAGGCATCGTTGGACCGATTTCCGAGTTACGTTACAGGAAAGCTGTCTTCCAAACTAGTTGCGACCGTATTCGCACCTTTCTTCCGACCCAATAAAGAATACAACAATCTTTGCCAATTATCAACAGTAGCTACAATTCACATATGTAGCTATCTATCGGTACGTTTCCTGCATTGTAGATTACACTTAAGCGTCTTGTACACGCGACTAATGATCGTCCTTTCGTATCACAGGCAACAGAGTTGTGCCAACTTGCCCAAACGAACCGGGCCTTTAGAAGCACCACATTGGCTGATGTTGTTTGGAGCAAGCTTATCCTCAAAGGTACATCCACACAATATGACATGTGTGTGACCAGGGTCTCCGACACGTGAAAAAACAACTGTATTTCATTATTACAAGTGACAAACTGTATTTCATTATTACACCACAACAGATTTCGCGGCACCAAAATCAACAGCCAGTTATGTAGATAAAGCTACGGAGTCAAGTACCAGTACCAGTAGCAACAGCAAAGGCGAAGGCACTGTGAAGGCGCGATACAAGATACTATTTCAGCAGCGAGTCATCGAACGGAGAAACCACCGAGCTGCCGAGCTGCGCTACCTGGAGGCACTGGAACAGGAACGTTTCTATCTGAATCAGATGCGCGCAGACAACTTTCCCGTGTTCGCGCCTGATCTTGTGCTTCCGCCCCTGCGATTGGGTGTGTCCGGAATGGACCAATCGCCTTCCTTCTTCCTGCCTCCGTATCACAGAGATACCCACGATACGTGGTTTTAGAAAAATAAGAGGCTCTCGGCACTTAAATATTTTTCCAAATCTTAGTTTTTAAATGCATTGCTCATTTGAGTAAATGTTCGGTTTGTGTTTGTGGTTCTCTGCGGACTGTGAGAACGAAATAGTTTTCTTTCTATTAAGAAAAAAGAGTTTGTCTTCAATTGTGATCAAAAATCTATTAGCGGATCGTTGCGCACAGGGCTTCACTGTTACGTTGCATTTATTGTGTGCGGCATGCATTGCATAGCATAGTATACAAACAACATTTACGGTACTCATACTAAGATATGTAACAATAACCAGTACGAGTACGTCAAAAGGCTCATATTCCCATTCCGGCTCTTTTCACAATCTTTACCTCACGAGAATCGCGGTAAATACGGTCTTGATATCGTCGAATCGCATTGTACTGTAGACGCAAAATATTCCAAGTGTATAATTCAACGATTTTGTAGTTTCGATCAACTTTCTTTGTTTTGGTCATCCAGTCATCGTCGTGCGAGGTGGAAGGGATGGAAAAGTCATGCAAGAACCAATTGTAGACTGCTGCAAACAATTCTGGCAGGTTTAGAAGAAGTGTTTTGACATTTTGACTGGGCAGAACTTTTCAAGTTTTAAGATCTTAAGCTGACGAAGATGTCAGACGGCAACGTTGACCTACAGAGTGGTCGAATGCACGAAGAAAGTATCCGACAAGTGGGGGTTAATTTTGGAAGAAAATGTGGCCGGAGAGCATTCCAAAGTAAATTACACTATTCAGATTAGAACTCCGGACACAAAAGTCTGTGCAAGTATCAAAGTTGAATTGGTCTCTAGTAATCACATAGTGGTAATGGCGAAGTTCGGCAAAGAGTATCGAATAATGAACTTTAATACGAAGGATTACGCAAAGTTTCCGCCGGATTCAATTGATCTCACAGAAAGGTTAACTTCTAAACTGGTAGCAACAATATTCGGACCTATCTTTCGACCCAATCAGGAATATCCAAATCTTAGCCAATTATCGGTTACTATTTCCACAATCATCTGCAGCTATTATGTCGGTAAGTGGTTTTTATTCTGTCTATATGTCTCACACACAAGCAGATAACTAGCAAATGTCCTTATGCAGGCCACTGAACTGTGCCAAGTTGCCCAGACAAACCGATCCTTCAAAACTATCATCGGTGAGCGCTGTTTAGAGCAAATTCACCACAAAAGGTATTTTCTAGTTTTGCTGTGCAATAGATTATGTTTATGGCACTAATTCATTGCTTACTCTTTTAGATTTCCTCGAGCCCAGCAGTCAGCCCAGCGCTCAGCCTAGCAATCATCCCAGCACTCAGCCTAGTATACAGCCCATCTGTCAGCCTAGCAGTCAATCCACCAGTCAATCCAGTAGCCAGCCCAGTAGCCAGCCCAGTAGCCAGCCCAGTAGCCAGCCCAGTAGCCAGCCCAGTAGCCAGCCCAGTAGCCAGCCCAGTAGCCAGCCC
>LNAP01006398.1_pt1 | contig 10163 bp, 10 predicted proteins | sample 602601 | NCBI WGS metagenome assembly LNAP01 (sample SAMN02440304, study PRJNA202911) | soil metagenome | biome: Subtropical and temperate rainforests or woodlands; isolation source: soil samples (1 kg each in a 20% v/v slurry with milli Q water) were... ...
CGATGTGCAGGTAGCCGGTGGGGCTGGGCGCGAAACGGCTGCGGACGCTCATGATGATCCTGGGGCTGGAGACCGGCTGATTATTGTAGCGGCGGGGGTCATCGTGCCCGGCATGGCGGCAGGCGGCGTTTGACCGGTGCCGGGGTCAACTGATTCATGGTTCTGCTGAAATTAAGACTGCTTCTTACGATGGAACGGGAGAGAGGAGATGAGGAGAAACGTTCCATCCCTTCCCCTTTGCGCGCCAGGTTCACCTCAGTCTCGGTCACTGTCCTCGATTTTTTGGAGAACCAGAGCGAAAGCACCATGATCACACCTGCTCCCAGTAACCAGCCTGTTTTGGCAATTACCGGCTCGGCCAGTCTGCCCATGTATAGCGTCTCAATGTCGCCGCCCGAAGCTGCCACACCTTGTGCAATTTGGAAGGAATCGAAACCGGCCATAAATACCCCGATAAAGTTTACCAGGTCGTTGCCGGCAAAGGCCATTGCTAAAGCTGCCGTTCCCGCCAGCACAATTATCTTCAAAATTTTTACGCGGAAGAGGTGTTGTAGCAGGGCCATTAACAGTGTCCATCCCAAAAAAGTATACAACAGAGCGGTGCCCATATTGTTTTCAAGGTAACTGAGCATATCTGTTGTAACCAGAACGCTTCCTTTTAATCCCTTAAAAATGGCAAAATAGGTAATGGCGGTCAGTGCGATTCCCCCCCAAATGGCACCGAGGTATTTGAAAGTTTTCCCGTAATTAAAAGAGAAAATCAACCTGGAAATGTACATGATGATACTACCCGCTACAAAGGCAATGGCAATCGAGATAAATATCCCCCCGATAATGGCCAGTGCCTTGTCACTGTTGATGAAGTCACCCAGATGCTCTCCGCTCTCCGTAGTCCACAATGTAAACATCGCTACTGACACTGCTGCGCCCAACAGTTCAAAGACCAATGAGACGGTGGTGGAGGTAGGCAACCCGAATGTATTGTACAGGTCCAGCAGCATCACATCCGTCACCATGACGGCGAGAAAAAGGATCATGATAGCGGGGAAGGTGAATTTTTCCGGATAAAAAACGCCACTTCGGGCAATCTCCATCATCCCGCTCGAAAACATTGAACCAATCAATACGCCCAAAGAGGCAACCGTAAATATCACCCAAAGAGGTGCAACCTTTGAACCGATGCTTGAATTGAGGAAGTTAACAGCGTCATTGGCCACACCCACAACAAGGTCTAACGCTGCCAACCCTAACAGAATAATGACTATAATTAAATAAATTGAATCCATCCGATGCTGAATTATGGTTGCAAATATTGAATTAACAACTTTAAAGGCTTTGAATTGATTGAGATTCCAAAGTTATAAAATATCCATAAAAGTAGAAAGTATAGGGTCAATTATATTGCCTCTTTCCATGCAGTTTTTGCAGTATCGTCAGGAAACCTGCAGGTTATTCCACGGTCACCGATTTTGCCAGGTTGCGCGGCTGATCCACATCGCACCCTTTTACCACGGCGATATGATAAGCCAGCAGTTGCAGGGGAATGACCGAAAGCAAAGGCGCCAGACAGGGAATGGTTTCCGGTACTTCAATACTGTGGTCGGAAAGATGCTTTATCACCTTATCGCCTTCTGTAACGACGGAAATAATTCTGCCTTTGCGTGCTTTAATCTCCTGGATATTGCTGGATACCTTTTCGTAGGTATCCGATTGTGTAGCAATGGCGATCACCGGCATTTCGTTGCTGATGAGCGCTATTGGTCCATGCTTCATCTCAGCGGCAGGATAGCCCTCTGCATGGATGTAGGAGATCTCTTTCAATTTCAAAGCTCCCTCCAGCGCAACCGGAAAGTTATACCCCCGTCCCAGGTAGATACAGTTGCTTGCATAGGTAAAGATCTTGGCCAGTTCGGCAATCTGATCATTTTTCTTTAAGACTTCTCCTACCTTATCGGGTATCAGGCTCAGCTCCCTGATCAATTTCAGATATTCCCCGTGGGAAATCGTTCCTTTCTCTTTTCCTATCAGTATGGCCAGCATGGTCAAAACGGTTACCTGTGCGGTAAAAGCCTTGGTAGACGCTACTCCGATCTCGGGACCCACATGGGTGTAGCATCCCGAATGGGTATTTCTGGGGATGGAGGAACCCACCACATTGCAGATACCAAAAATAAAGGCCCCATGCTGTTTGGCAAGTTCAATCGCTGCGAGTGTATCGGCTGTCTCCCCCGACTGAGAAATGGCAATGACAATATCATCCTTGTGAATCACCGGGTTTCTGTAACGGAATTCTGAAGAATATTCCACCTCCACCGGAATGCGGGCATATTCTTCGATGGCATACATTCCGATCTGGGCAGCATGCCACGAAGTACCGCAGGCAGTGATGATGATTCGTTTGGCGTTCATAAACTTCTCTTTGTTATCGATAAAACCGGCCAGGGTGATATTGTCGGAATCGACGTTCACCCTGCCCCGCATACAGTCACTCAGCGTGTGAGGCTGTTCGAAGATCTCCTTGAGCATGAAATGAGGATAGCCTCCCTTTTCGAGCTGACTGAGTGTCATCTCAAGCTTGTGAATCTGAGCGCTCTTTTCTATATTCCCGATGGTTTTGATCTTAAGCGGTTCATACCGCCTGATTGTGACAATCTCTTCTTCACCCACGTAAATTACCTGATTGGTGTACTCAATGATGGGCGTTGCATCAGAACCGATAAAATATTCATCTTCACCAATACCGATTACCAGCGGGCTGCCTTTTCGGGCAGTGACAATCAAGTCGGGATTGTGCCGCTCCAAAACGGCAATGGCGTATGCACCGATCACATGATTCAAGGCCAGTTGTACAGCGGTTGGCAGATCGGTGTTGTTGGTTATTTTCATGTATTCGATCAACTGTACCAACACTTCGGTATCGGTCTGACTTTGGAACCGGTACCCCTCCTTCATCAGCCCGTCTTTCAGCACGGCATAGTTTTCGATGATTCCGTTGTGAATGATCGCAATATCTTCTGATTGCGAATAATGAGGATGCGCATTGTTTTGGGTGGGTTCTCCGTGTGTGGCCCAGCGGGTATGTGCAATTCCGATTGTCCCGGAAATATCCTTTTGTTGCGCAAACTGCTCCAACTCGGCTACTTTCCCTTTCGCTTTGTATACTTTGAGACGGTCATGATCAATTAAAGCAATGCCGGCACTGTCATATCCGCGATACTCGAGCCTGTGAAGACCTTTGATCAAAATGGGATAAGCCTGCCTGTTTCCGATATATCCTACTATTCCACACATAGATGTTGATGTTTAGTTTGAATGATTTTTTTGAGAAGTGGTATTGCCTGCCCTGTAATAAGCAGAAAAGTAAAGTGATAACCCTGAAAAAAAGTATCGGATGCGATCCTCATTCCGTTGATACTGTTTTTTTGAAAAATGATGTACAAAAGTGCATTATCTTTCTGACATATCAAAGAAAAATGCGCAAAACATTATTTTTCGCTGTCAAAATAACGGATGAAGTGATGTCCGGCGTCATTGGTTTCATTCCGGTTTACAGAAATTTAAAAAAATAGCTCTTTATGTAACAAAAGTAATATAAAGGTGCTAAATATTTTTGTTTTAGAAATATTTATCTACCTTTGCGCTTCAAACTGATTATTGTTAAGAGTTATCTGATTTAAAGAGAATTTTTCATGAGAGCTACAGCGGTTATCGATCTTGTAAAAAGGCGTTTTCCCAACGAGCCTGAATATCTGCAGGCAGTGGTGGAAGTCGTTGAATCTATTGAGGATGTGTATAATGAACATCCGGAGTTTGAAAAAGCAAATCTTATCGAACGGTTAATCATCCCTGATAAGATTCATGCTTTTCGGGTAACATGGGTGGACGATAAAGGCAATGTGCAGACCAATATGGGTTACCGGGTACAGCACAGTAACGCTATCGGGCCGTATAAAGGAGGAATCCGTTTTCACGCATCTGTTTCTCCATCGATCCTGAAGTTTCTTGCTTTTGAGCAAACCTTTAAGAACGCACTCACCACCCTTCCGATGGGTGGAGCCAAAGGAGGATCCGATTTTTCACCCCGCGGCAAGTCCGACGGCGAGGTCATGCGATTCTGCCAGGCTTTTGTGGAAGGATTATGGCGTGTGATTGGCCCTGATACCGACGTCCCTGCAGGGGATATCGGTGTAGGCGGGCGCGAGATCGGTTACATGTTCGGCAAGTACAAGAAGCTTGCCGGTGAGTTCACCGGAACCTTCACCGGCAAGGGACGTGAGTTCGGCGGTTCACTGATTCGCCCAGAGGCCACCGGTTACGGGAATGTCTATTTCCTGCTGGAGATGCTGAAAACGAAGAACATTGATATCAAAGGAAAAAAATGCCTGGTTTCCGGTTCCGGAAATGTGGCGCAATATACCTGTGAGAAGCTTATAGAGCTGGGTGCCATTCCGGTCACTCTTTCTGATTCCGACGGATATATCTATGATCCGGAGGGTATTACCGCCAAGAAGCTGCAGTTCGTGATGGAGTTGAAGAATCTCTACAGAGGACGTATCCGTGAATATGCCGAGGAATACGGCTGCAAATATGTGCCGGGTGCACGTCCCTGGGCAGAGAAAGGAGATATCGCCCTTCCGTCCGCCACACAGAACGAGATCGATCAGGCAGATGCGGAAGCACTGGTGAAGAACGGTATTTTTGCTGTATCAGAAGGTGCGAACATGCCCAGTACACCGGAAGCCATTGAAATCTTTCAGGCAGCGAAAATACTCTATGCGCCGGGAAAAGCGGCCAATGCAGGAGGTGTATCGGTATCGGGACTTGAGATGACACAAAATTCAGAGCGTTACAGCTGGTCTGCCGAACAGGTAGATGAGAAACTGAAATGGATCATGGCCAATATCCACGAGAACTGTGTGAAATACGGCACCGAAAGCGATGGCTACGTAAATTACGTGAAAGGAGCGAATATTGCCGGATTTATGAAAGTCGCCAAAGCTATGATGTCGCAGGGTATCTTATAATGATTCAGGAAATATATCTTTAGAAAAAGCGGCGTAAGTCGCTTTTTTTGGAGTAAGTCGCTTTTTTTATGGATATGGCCTACATACAGATGTATGAGCCCCTCTGAAAGGTCTTTTTTATTGCAATCGAACCGAAATACATATTGATATTCAATGCATTATAAATTATCTTTTTGTTATTTATGGTTTTCGGAGCAGATTCATTTATAAATTTTTTTTATTCTCAGAATTGCCGTATTTTTGCATCCTCAAACAGGCAGGCAGGGTCCGGTAGCTCAGCTGGATAGAGCAACAGCCTTCTAAGCTGTGGGTCTTGGGTTCGAATCCCAACCGGATCACTTGAAAAATAAACACTTATCGATAATTTTCGGTGAGTGTTTTTATTTAACCGCCTCCACCCATTCGTCATTTTGCTGGCAGAAGACACAGATGATGTGTTCCCCGGTATTTATATGTTGTGTATTACCGCAATTTGTGCAGGCATAGATGCCGTTTTGCGGTACCTGTTTTGTTTTTTTGTTCAGGTAGTCAGGCCATACCGGCAAGCCGGGTTTTATCTGGCTTTCGGGATAGAGCAACAGACTTACATTACCGCTTGTTTCCAGCACCCCTTCCTTAACCTGTCCCAGTTGATAAATCTTATTAGACCGCAGCGCCGAAAAAAACTTATCCATCGCCAGCTCTTTGTGTGTAAGCGATTCTTTTGAGGCCTTGCCATCACGAATAATATAAAATGGTTTTCCCTCCAGGATGGTTTCCATTGTTTTAGAATGTTCCATTGTTTTCGTAAGCACCCAATATACCAGAAAGATCACCACGAAAACCACCAGGGCATTCACTACTCCCACTTCATTGTAGAGCATGGGATCACCGGCAGCAGATCCAAGAGCGAGAATAATCAGCAATTCAAATATCGATAATTGTTTTACTGCCCTTTTTCCGGTGATCCGTAATCCCAGAAAAACAAGCAGAAACATCATCAGGGAGCGTACGGCAATTTCAGCCAGAAAAGCGTAACTCTCGTTACCAAATAAAATATCATGCCAGTTCATCGTGTGCTGTTTAGAGATGAATATCGACTTATACAACAAACTCATGGGTTCACTGGTTTTTTGTCAATGTTAAATAAATGTTCCATTTCCTTAAAAAAAATCCGGCTGGAGGATCAAACAATTATCCCATTTGAAGAGTTATATTTAAAGAAGATGGGTAAATTAAAATTGAAACACGATGGCAAAATATTCAAAAAAAGCACAGGAAAAGATTGGTGAGGTGATGAAGGAGTTTAAAGAAGGAGATCTCAGATCATCATCGGGTGACAAGGTAACCGACCGGGATCAGGCAATCGCCATTGGCATCTCGGAAGCAGAGAGGGCCGGTTTAAAAGTGCCAAAACAGAAGAAACAAACGACGAAATCGACAAAAAAGAAAAAATAGACACCAGATGAGTTTCATTTCCGGCGGGTGACGCTATATACGGAAGGTGTACTGGGTATTCTTCAGGCTATTGTATGGCCGCCCTACCTGGTATATCTTGCATTTCAGCAGTTACTGTGAGGTCTTTGGCGCCGAAAAGGTGAGCCTGTAACAAAATGAGACGTGGGTATCACGTCTCAGAAAGTAATTCAGGCGGATGATTTACGCTGCTGCCACTTCCTGGCATTCAGTATCACATTTTCAGCATGTTTCGTCACATTCCATTTCCTTTTCGATACACTTTGCCATCATGTTCGTGTCTTCTTCTCTGGTGCATGACGAGGCACAATAATTACAAGTGCTTGCGCAAAGCAGGCATGCCTCAATACAGAAGTATAATCTCTGTAAGAGATTGCATTCATAAGTAGAATGGTTTTAGAGGGAGCACCTGCGTATAGCAATTATTCCCGGGTTTACATTATCCCGGCCTAAATCTCGTCCAGTTGCCTGTTAAACCAATCCTTGATCTCGTCCCGGGTTTTACCGGTCTTAATCTGAATTCTTCCAAGCAATTCATCTTCCTTCCCCTCCTCGTACAGAAGATCATCGTCGGTCAGACCTGCCCACTCTTGCTTTACACGACCTTTTAACTCATTCCAGTTTCCTTTGATTCTTAATTTGTCCATAATTGATAATTTTTTGAGGAGTCTATTCATTCAAAACTCCATTTCTAAACAAAGCCATCGTTGTAAATGTTCGTCGATCCGGTATTAATGTGATTCTTTTGGATTGGTTAACGTTCATGATAAACGTAAAGCGTTGAATTAATGAGATATTTGCGAACCATATCTGTCATTACTCTGTTTGAAGCAAAGGATGGTATTTTAAAATGTGCGTATAATGTCAATTTGGAATGGGGGCCACAGGGTTCGTCCTTGTGAATATACCTGTTAAATTATAGGTAACTACCGAAAGCAGTGCAAAAGTGACCAAAGAGGTACTGGATTCTTTAGAGATACCAACTTAAGAGATACCAACTTATTGTAAAACCTCCGGCAGTACCGGTATTCATATTTTCGTGCCCATGGGAGGAGAGTATACCTATAACTATTTTCCTTTAAAAAAGATACTGGGAAAATTTCCCCAATAAGTTAGAATAATTGCCGAAATATTTTATTAATTCAGACGATTTTTTTACTTTTGTCCCAGATTCATTGAATAAAGAATAGAATTACGCGCATTGATTTTTATTTAATCCAACCAAAATCTTAACTATGTTTTTATTTTTTTCGTAGTGATTACGGGGACTTAAAAGCATAGTTATTTTTTTTAGCCTGCAACAACACAACAATGATATTTTTCGATTTTATAATGGCACAAATACAGTTATATGGGATACGAGATTGAACGGAAATTTCTTGTCAATGGAGATTACAAATCACATGCTTTTAAGAGTTTTCTCATCCGGCAGGGATACCTCTCACTGTCGGGGACCAGCGTGATCCGTGTGCGGATAAAAGGTGAAAAGGCGTTTGTCACCATCAAGAGTGCCCTGGCGGAAGGTAAAATAAAACGACACGAGTGGGAGTACGAAATTCCGGTAGCCGATGCCGAAGAGATGCTTCAATTGTGCGAAGATGGTGTGATTGACAAGAGACGTTATCTTGTGCAGGCAGGACCGCATACTTTTGAAGTGGATGAGTTTTACGGGCAGAATGAAGGTTTGCTCATTGCCGAACTGGAACTGGAAACCGAAGATGAACCATTTGAGAAACCGGAATGGCTGGGACCTGAAGTGACCGGAAATGTGCGTTATTACAATTCTTTCCTGTCTATTCATCCGTACACAGAATGGAGCAAAGGCTCATAGCTATTACGCTACGATTGTTACCCATCCATACTTATCAGGTTCGTCGCCATATTGAATGGCGCGAAGCTTATGATAGAGCTTCTCACTGATTGGACCTGCCTTACCGTCTTTCGAGAATTCATAGCTCCTCTGCTCGCTCAGGTCGTCTATCCGTGAAATGGGACTGATCACGGCAGCCGTACCGCAGGCACCTGCTTCCTCAAAAGTGGAAAGTTCTTCTTCCGGCACAGGACGTTGTTCTACCTTGAGACCAAGCTCTTCTGCCAGTTGCATCAGGCTCTTGTTGGTGATGGAGGGCAAAATGGAGGTCGATTTGGGCGTGATGTAGGTGTTGTTCCTGATCCCGAAGAAATTGGCGGGACCACACTCATCGAGATACTTTTTCTCTTTGGCATCGAGATACAACACGGCTGAATAACCCATTTCATGGGCCAGTTCACCCGATTTCAGGCTTGCAGCGTAGTTGCCACCCACTTTATAAGTGCCGGTGCCCAGGGGCGCGGCACGGTCATATTCCCGCATGATGACCATGGGCGTAGGTTTAAATCCCTCCTTGAAATAAGGGCCTACCGGCGTCACAAAAATAAGGAATGTATACTCTTTGGCAGGTTTCACGCCTACCTGCGCGCTGGTGCCTATCAGCAGCGGACGGATATACAGCGATGCACCGCTCTCATAGGGAGGCACAAAGCGCTCGTTCTTCTTCACGGCCAGAAGCACCATCTCTTCAAAAAGCGCTACAGGCAGTTCGGCCATCATGATGCCGTGACAGGACGATTGCAGGCGCAATGCATTATCCCGCATCCGGAAAATGCGTATTTTCCCGTCTTTACCCCGGAAGGCTTTCAATCCTTCAAAGGCTTCCTGACCGTAATGCAGGCAGGTGGCAGCCATATGAAGGTTCAGGTATTCCGACGTTTCCAGTGTGGGAACGCTCCAGTTTCCGTCACTGAAATGACTACGTACATTGTAGTCGGTTTTCATATAGCCGAACGACAAGTTCGACCAATCGATTGCATCCATCTTTAGATATTTTAATACGGTTCGGATTAGATTCATCCCATACAAAAGTATGATTTTATTTTCTAAAAACGTGTTTTAACGACATAAATCATTAATTTCGTATTTCCAAATGATTGATCAAATAACAATAGCACGCATTCAGGACGCAGCACAAATCGTTGATATCGTGTCCGACTTTGTTACGCTCCGCCGCCGTGGAGTGAACTGGGTAGGGTTGTGTCCTTTTCATGACGACCGTACCCCTTCCTTTTATGTATCTCCCGCGAAAAACATCTGTAAATGTTTCGCCTGCGGTGAAGGGGGATCGCCCATTCACTTCGTGATGAAACATGAGCAGCTTTCCTATTACGAAGCATTGAAATACATCGCCCGGAAATATGGTATCGAAGTCGTCGAAAAGGAGTTCACCGACGAGGAGAAACAGGCGCAGAGCGACAGGGAGAGCATGTTCATCCTCAACGAGTATGCCCGTGATTATTTTGTGAAAATACTCCACACCCATCCCGAAGGAAAAGCAATCGGCCTCACCTACTTCAGGGAACGGGGCTTCCGGGACGATATCGTCAAAAAGTTCCAACTGGGCTATAGCCTGGAACAACGCGATGCTTTCTCTGTAGAAGCGCAGAAAGCAGGATACAAGCGCGATTTTCTGCTGAAGACAGGTCTCTCTGCCGGGGGAGAACAAAATCAGCCGCTCGTCGACCGCTTTCGCGGCAGGGTGCTCTTTCCGGTGCATACGCTTTCGGGAAAAGTGGTCGCCTTTGGCGGTCGTATTCAGCTTGATCGGGATGACGAGCGACTGGGCGGCCAGCGTGGCGGCGGCCGCGTCG
>LNAP01006399.1_pt1 | contig 10163 bp, 7 predicted proteins | sample 602601 | NCBI WGS metagenome assembly LNAP01 (sample SAMN02440304, study PRJNA202911) | soil metagenome | biome: Subtropical and temperate rainforests or woodlands; isolation source: soil samples (1 kg each in a 20% v/v slurry with milli Q water) were... ...
TGCTGCGCGTGTTTGTCCCCCTGCGCGAATCAGCCACCGACATGCGCTTGCCCATCACCGGCTATTTCGAGGGCGTTCGCGTGGTGCCGGAGTGGCAGAAGTCACAAATCCTGAGCAACGCCATGACCGTCGCACTGATGGTCTGTCTGGCATCCTTGCTCTGCGGTGCCGTGCTGTACCCGGTGATGGTCCGCCTGTCGGCCGACAACGAGCGCAAAACGCGTGAGGTACTCGATTCGCATATTTCGATGATGGAGGCCCTGGGCCGCGCCATTGCCAAGCGCGACTCGGATACGGGCGCCCACAACTACCGGGTGGCCTGGATCGCCGCCGGCATTGCTGAAAAAATGGGCATTGCAGGCCACGCCATGCAGGCCCTGATTGCCGGCAGTTTCTTGCACGATGTGGGCAAGATCGGCATTCCTGACGCCATTCTGCTCAAGCCGGACAAGCTCGACGATGCCGAGATGACCATCATGCGCACCCACGTCAACCAGGGCAAGGAAATCGTCACCGGCGCGGGCTGGCTTGACGGCGCCCACGACGTGGTGGCCTCGCACCACGAAAAGTGGAATGGTTCCGGCTATCCGCAGCAACTGAACGGTGAGGCCATTCCCCTGTCAGCGCGTATTTTTGCCGTAGCTGACGTGTTTGATGCACTGTGCTCCAAGCGCCCGTATAAAGAACCCATGAGCTTCGAGGCCACCATGGCCATTCTTGACAAAGACACCGGCAGCCACTTTGACCCCGGCGTGATGGCCGTCTTCAAGCCCATGGCCAAGGGCATTTTTGACCGCCTGTCCCAGGCGGACGAGCATGCCGCGCGCCAATTGCTGGAAGATCGCGTGCGCCGCCATTTTGAGTTGTAGAGCGGCAGCGTTCAGGGATTGACGAAATAGTTCACGCCGGGCAGGCCATGATCGTCGATGTCGGTCATGCAAACTCCCGATCCGGCTCTTTTCCGATCGCCGGATCGGCCGGATCAAGCTTGTACTTTTTGAGTACGCAGCAGTACGCACGCATCGGCAATTCAGGCAAAAGCAACGCCATTCACCCCACCCCAGATCAAAGACAATACCCGCCAGGTTCTTCTCAAACACCATGACACACGCTCACCCCCACGACCACCCGCACCCGGCCCAACCCGTGGTTCAATTCGACCTGCTGCGCACCGACCCCCCCGTGCCCGAGACCGGCTATACCGGCAGCCACGCGCGGCGCGGCACGCTGGTGCTCAACCACGGCATGGTGCAAACCCCGATCTTCATGCCGGTGGGCACCTACGGCACCGTCAAGGGCGTGCTGCCGAGCAGCCTGGAAGACATGGGCGCGCAAATCATTCTGGGCAACACCTTTCACCTGTGGATGCGCCCCGGGCTCGACGTGATGCAGAGCTTTGGCGGCCTGCACGACTTTGAGCGCTGGACCAAACCGATCCTGACCGACTCGGGTGGCTTTCAGGTCTGGAGCCTGGGTGCCATGCGCAAAATCACCGAGGAAGGCGTGCACTTTTCTTCTCCCGTGAACGGCGACAAACTGTTCATGTCGCCCGAAGTGTCGATGCAGATCCAGACCACGCTGAACTCCGACATTGCCATGCAATTGGACGAATGCACGCCCTACCTGTCGGTCGAACCCAAGACCAAGGGCCAGAAAACGACCGAGAAGGAAGCCCGTACCTCAATGGAAATGAGCCTGCGCTGGGCCAAACGCAGCCAGGACGAGTTTGCCCGCCTGGAAAACCCCAACGCCCTGTTCGGCATCGTGCAGGGCGGCATGTTCGAGGGGCTGCGCCAGGAATCGCTGGAACAGCTGGTGGCCATGGACTTCCCCGGCTACGCGGTGGGTGGCGTGAGCGTGGGCGAACCCAAGGAAGAAATGCTGCGCATCATGGCGCACACGCCGCACCGCCTGCCCTGGCACAAGCCGCGCTACCTGATGGGCGTGGGCACGCCGGAGGATTTGGTCGAGGGCGTGGCGCAAGGCGTTGACATGTTCGACTGCGTGATGCCGACGCGCAACGCGCGCAACGGCACGCTGTTCACGCGTTTTGGCGACCTGAAAATGCGCAACGCGCGCCACAAGGCCGACCACGGCCCGCTCGACAGCACCTGCAGCTGCTACGCCTGCAAAGGCGCGATCCGGCCCAACGGCACGGTCAGCGGCGGCTTTAGCCGGGCCTACCTGCACCACCTCGACCGCTGCGGCGAAATGCTCGGCCCGATGCTCGCCAGCATCCACAACCTGCACTACTACCTGAACCTGATGCGCGAGGTGCGCACTGCGCTCGATGCCGGCAGCTTTGGCGCGTTCCGCCAGCGGTTTTTGGCGGACCGGGCGCGTGGCGTGTGAATTTATCCTTGCAAATCATGGAATGAAACTCCCTATTTGCAATAGATAAATCCGTTTGCCAAGCCATCTGTCGTGCTAATTTACGGACGGATCAGGGTGTTACGAGCGGTAAGTACCGACTGCTAAGATGACGACATGACTCCTAAAGAGCTAGCCCATCACAAAACCGCTGCAAAGCAGTTGCTTGGCGTGCCTGTTTTCAAACCACTCAAACGCAACAAGTTACCCAAACCTCTTCACAAAATGGGCTCTGCACGGCTCATGTCCACCGACTTGCTGTCAGTCTCAGACACGCATCGCGCGGTGTTGATGTGGCGTGATGGCGAAACCCTTCAGGATTCGGCTTTCATGGCGTGGCTATTTTGCGTTCTTGAAAATCAATCCTTATACCCATTGTTTGAATTGCATTTTCACCCCAGCCACAAAGGTGTTCATTGCAAAATGCCCTGTGAAACAGCGCCGGATTACACCAACCGCCGGCTTCCTGGCGCACCCGAACTGGATTTATTAACCCTTGACGGACTCGACCCAAGGGTTGATGTGGACCGGCAAAAACTGACACTGCAATTTTGCAAGGTGTGTGGCATCACACTCGCATCGGAGAAAGACACGTGGACTTTGCCCCTGGCTTAAAACAAACCATTTGCGCCCTGTTTGAAGTGCATGAGGACAGCGCGTCGATTCAGCGCATCGTCACACCCCTTGAATACCCTGGTAGCAACGACAAAGTCGTCATTCGGGTTCGTCAGCGGTCCCATGGCTTTGAAATTGATGAAAACGGCGAAGCCGCACTCTATGCGTCCATGTATGGGGGGGATGTTGACTCTGACTTGGTGCAGCGTTGGGCTGAAGAGTTGAGTGACACCGCAGGCGTGGACTATTCAGACGAAACCCTGATCGCCAGCCTGAGCGACCAGCGCTTGATTGCGCCCACCATTTTTCAGGTTGCGGCAGCGGCCCAACAGCTTTTTGCGTTGGCCACCTCGCACAAGGAACGTGCGGCCAATGACTTCAAAGACCGGGTCGCCGAGGTTGTGGCCGAAATTGCAGGCGCACTGAAGTTGCCGCACCGCAGCCAAGTCGAATTACCGTTTGCCGGCAACATGGTGGCGGACCACGTGATTGACCACACCACGCCGCTGATCATCATCGCAGCCTCAAGCACCACACGATTGCTGGAAGCTGAAGTCATCCACATGCAATACCTGTACACCCAGCAGCCTGGCTTTGTATTGGCCATCGCCGAGAGTGAACAGGCTGTCGGCAAAAAGCAATTCAAACGCGCCAATTTTTACACCGGGAAAACCGTGGATTTCAGTCCGCCCGACTTGAAGCAATTGTTGCGGCAACAGTTGCACTGACGTGGCACGATTGGGAGAGGCATCGACATAGCCCAAGCCCGTTCCTTGAAACATCACAAGAAATCCAATGAATCACCTGTTTCAAGCCCTGTCCGGGCGCGTTGACGCCTGGCGCACCGCGCGCTATGACTGTCCAGACTTCCCCGCCATTGGCGAAATTCTGGACTTTGCCCTCGAAGACCCCGCCACCGACCAGTTGCGCTATCTGCGGCGCGCCCAGTTCCGGGCACTGGAAACCTATTGGTACTTGCGGCTGGTGCTGCACACGCCGCGCATTCCCGACCTCTACACCGCACTGTTTCCCGCCAAAAGCGAACGGCGGACCGCCATGGGCCTCAACTCCAAAGCCTTGACGGAGTTGATTGCCGACACCAGCCTCGAAGAGGTCATCACCCGCCTGCAAACCGACAACGCATTTGTCAAAAAACACGGCCTGGAGTCCCTGCGTGAAACCTTTGCGCTGGACTACCCCAGCTACATCCTGGCGCTGGCCATGGGCGCGGGCAAAACCATTCTCATGGGGTCCATCGTCGCCACCGAGTTCGCCATGGCACTTGATTACCCCGATGGCCCGTTCGTCGAAAACGCTTTGATCTTCGCTCCGGGCAAAACCATCCTCAGCGCGCTGCGCGAATTGGCCGACATCCCCTTCGAGCGGCTGTTGCCCGCCCGCCTGCACAAGCCGTTTGCCGCCAGCCTCAAGCTCACCTTCACGCGCGACGGCGACAAGCAAATCCCCATCACCCTGGGCAGCAGCTTCAACGTCATCGTCACCAACACCGAAAAAATACGCATCCAGAAACCAACAGTCCGCGCTGGTGGCTCGCAACGCCTGTTCGCAGGCAGCAAAGACGAAGAAGCCACCGCGCTGGCCAACCTGCGACTGCAAGCCATTGCCTCGTTGCCCCATCTGGCCGTGTTCTCGGACGAGGCGCACCACACCTACGGCCAGAAGCTGCTGGGCAAATGGGAGAAGGACAAGGAAACCGGCGAGCCGGTGTTCAAGGATGACGGCATCAAGAAAGTCCGCCGCACCATCGACTACCTGGCGCAGGAAACCAATCTCATCGTCACCGTCAACGCCACCGGCACGCCCTACTTTGAGCGCCAGCCCCTGCGCGACGTGGTGGTCTGGTACGGTCTGGGCGAAGGCATCCGCGACGGCGTGCTGAAGGAGCTGGCAGGCGGCATCAAGGTGCTGGAACTGGGCGATGGCGAAGCAGCCCACATGGTGCAAAGCGTGATCAGCGACTTTGTGCAGGACTACTGGCGCGTGGCGTTGGAAAATGGCGCACCCGCCCGATTGGCGATGTATTTCCCCAATTTGGAGGCCCGCGACGAACTGCGCCCCGCCATCGAATCAAGCCTGTTGGCTCACGGCATCGGCCCCGACACCCTGCTGGCGGTGGACAACCAATCCAGCGACGCCACACGCCGCGCCTTCGAGGCCGTGGCGCGTGACCCCGCGGCACCGCACCGCGTGCTGCTGTTGGTCAACATGGGCACCGAGGGCTGGAACTGCCCCAGCCTGTTTGCCTGCGCCTTGGTGCGCAAGCTGGCCAGCAGCAATAACTTTGTGCTGCAAGCCGCCACCCGCTGCCTGCGCCAGGTGAGCGGCAACACCCGGCCCGCCCGGGTCTATCTGACTGCCAGCAACAAGAAAACGCTGGAAGACCAGTTGACCGAGACCTATGGCACCAGCCTCAAAGCCCTGGACACCCAGCACGCCGATCGGGTTGAGAAAACCATCCATCTGCACAAACCCAGTCTGCCACCGCTGCTGATCAAAAAACGCGTGCTGCGCATCCAGCGCAAGGTGGGGGCATCCAGCACCACGCCACTGGCCTTCACCGTGCCGGACCTGCCCGCACCCCTTGGCCCGGTGGTGCAAACCTGGAGCCCCGTGCTCACCGCCAGCGGCGACACCCGACTGCAACGGCTGGACGCCGCCGACGTGCTGCTGGAGCCGTTTACCCCCACGCTGGACGGCTACACCGCTGCGGTCCGGCTGGCCACCAGTTACCACCTGACCACGCCCGAATTGCTGGCGGCGCTGCGCACGGCCTACGGTGATCAAGACGTGCCCGATCACCACCTGGACGCGCTGGGCACGCAAATCGAAGCCCAGCGCAACCAGTACGAAGAAACCTGGGACGAGATTGAAGTGGCCGTGGCCCTGGTCAAGGCCGACGGCTTTGACCGCGCCGAAGTGGATGGCCGACCGGTCTACACCGCCCGCATCAGCTTCGACAAAAGTCGCGAGCACCTCTACAAAACCGCAAAAGACACGGCCCACGCGGCCCTCGCGCTGCAAAGCAGCTTTCACTACGAAGGCTACAACTTCGACTCCAACCCGGAAGCCGAATTTCTGGACTGGACGCTGGGACTGTTGCAAGCGCACCCGCACCAAATCGAAGGCCTGTGGTTCACCGGTGGCCTGACCGATGCGGGCAAAACCGACCTGCGCGCCGAGTACCTGGGTGACGATGGCCGCTGGCACACCTACACCCCTGACTTTGTGCTGCGCCGGGCCGACGGCAAACACCTGGTGGTCGAAGTCAAGAACGACAAACTCAGCCCCGACATCAAGGCCGACCTGCGCCGCCATGCCCAAGGGCAAGCCCCGCAAACCCTGGAAGGCCGAAAAGCCGTGGCCCTGAAACGCTGGGAACAACTCAACCCCGAGCGCCTGAGCTACCACGTCATGTTTGCCGACACCACATTACTTGACGAAGGCAAGAAGACTGTGCGTGATTTCATCTGCCAGCCGTAAAATGCACCATAAACATTAATACATTCATTAAGGAATCAATATGAATCTGCGTGCAAGTGATGTTGTTCCTATCAGCGAAGCGCGTGCTCGCCTGACTGAACTGGCGCAAGACGTGGTCGATGGCGCATCTGAAAAAATTCTTACCAAGAACGGTGCCAGTTATGTCGCCATCATTGATGCCCGCAAACTGGACTACTACCATGCACTAGAAACAGAACACGCCAATTTGGTGCTGCTTGCTGAGGCAGAGGCGGGACTGAGGCAAATTCTTGCCGGACAACGCATCACCCCCGACGACCTTGACACCCTGCTGGCAGACTGATGGCACTACCGGTCAACGCCCGAATCGGCGCAACGCCAAATTTCGCTTCCAATTTGGAACAAGTCCGCGTATTTTTTGTAACGCAAGACGCGGCCACTGCCCTCACCCGGTTTAACCAGCTCAAAGGTGAACTGCGGGAAATGAAGCGCATCCTGAGCTGGTCTCCTGTCGGCGGGCGGCCTGCCCGGTTTTTGAATGGGCACTCTGTCCAGGCGCAAATGTGCACGGCTTCGGTGATGCAATTGGCAGCGCAAGTAGGGCTGCCATTTTTACGAGAGTACGTGGTCGCTCAGCATGTGGTTTTATACGCGCACTCTGATTCTGAAGTGATTTTGCTCGCCTTGAAACACCATCGACAACTCGCCTACAGCGCCATCCAATAGGCAGCGCAAGCACTCCGACGAATCACTATTTTTTGACACCCAGATGCCCCATGACTGATACGACACCCGCCGCCAAAAAACCCACCGACGTGACCATCAGCCGCGCCAAGGGCCGCCCGATGCTGAGCTGGGTGGGTAAAAAGCCGCTCGGCCGCGTGACGGCTTTTCCGGCGCAGCTCATGGAACGCTTCAGCACGGCCGACGCGGCGCAGGGTCTGCCGCTGGGCGCGGCCGACTGGTCGAAATGGCCAAAAAACCTGCAGCAACAGGACCTGCAAGGCGGCCTGCTCTACCACGGCGACAACAAGGAAGTGCTGGCGCATTTGCTGGCCGACGGCTTTCGCGGCCAGGTCAAGCTGATCTACATCGACCCGCCATTCGACAGCGGCGCCGACTACGTGCGCAAGGTGCAGCTGCGCGGCCCCAAGGGCACGCTCAAGATCGACGGCGAAGACTACGCTTTAGGCGAGCAGGTGCAGTACACCGACATCTGGAGCAACGACAACTATCTGCAGTTCATGTACGAGCGGCTGCTGATGTTGAAGGAGTTGCTGAGCGAGGACGGGGCGCTGTATTTGCATTGCGACTGGAACAAGGCGCACCACCTGCGCTGCCTGCTGGAAGAAGTGTTTGGGCCGGATGGTTTTCGCAACGAGATCATCTGGCAGCGGGTGGCGGCGCGCAGCGATTCGACCACCTACAACCACATCCATGACGTCGTGATGTTTTGTACCAAGGGGCCGGATTTCGTCTGGAACCAGCAGTACCACGCTTACAGCGACAAGTACGTTGAGGACAAGTATTCCCTTGTGGATGCCTCGGGGCGCAAATATCAACTGGACAACCTCACCAGCCCAAATCCGCGCCCGAACATGACTTACGAATGGATGGGGCACGCGCCGCCGGACAAAGGTTGGCGGTACTCAAAGGAGTCGATGCAGGAGCTGCACGATGCGGGGCGCATCTGGTATCCGGAAGACAAGCAAAAGCGGCCCCGACTGATTCGGTATCTGGATGAAGGGAAAGGCGTCCCGCTTCGCAGCATGTGGACGGACATCAACCCGGTCAACAGCCAGGCCGATGAACGCTCTGAATACCCGACACAGAAACCGGAAACGCTGCTCGAACGGCTGATTGCCACGTCCACCAACCCCGGCGACCTCGTCCTCGACTGCTTTATCGGCTCCGGCACCACCGCCGCCGTCGCCCAAAAACTCGGCCGCCGCTGGATCGGCTGCGACATCAACAAGGGCGCGATCCAGACCACGGCCAAGCGGCTTCAAGGCGTGATGCGCGAACAAGCGCAAGAGCTGTCCAGTGTCACCCAAGGCGAATTGATCGCCCAGATGGATGCCCCGCCCGCGCCCTGCCAACTCAGCTTCTCCACCTGGCGCGTGAACGATTACGACCTGCACATCCAGCACAACGAAGCGGTCGAGCTGGCCTGTGAACATCTCGGCATCACGCGTACCCGCACCGACCCGTTCTTTGACGGCACACAGGGCAACAAGCTGGCCAAGATCATCCCGCTGAACCATCCGCTGACACCGCTGGACCTGGAAGCGCTGCGCACCGAGCTCAAGAACCGCCCCGAAGAAGAGCGCGACCTGCTGGTCGTCAGCCTGGGGCAGGAGCACAAGGCGCGCGAATGGGTGGCGCACTACAACCACAACCGCCCGATCAACAAAATCCACCTGATCGAGCTGCGCACCGACCGCAAGGCGGGCGGTTTCATCAAGCATGAACCCATGAGCGTGCAAGCCAGCGTGCAACGCAACGGCGACAAGCTGGTGCTGCAGATTGACGACGTGGTGTCGCCCAGCATCATTGCGCGGCTGGACTTGCAGGAAGGCATCTTCCGCGCCCAGATTCCCGACTGGCGCGCGGTGGTGGACTGCGTGCTGATTGACGCCAACCACGACGGTGAGGTGTTCAACGTGACACTGGCCGACGTGCCCGAGCGCAAGCAAGACCTGGTATCCGGCCGCTACGAACTCCCCGCCCCGCCACTTGGCGCCAAAGTCGCCATCAAGGTGATCGACATGCTGGGTGAAGAGCGTACGGTCGTGTTCGCAAGCTGACACAAGGCGCCACGCAAGCCACAGCGTGGCGACTCGGACGCGGACGTGAACACCGATTGAGAAGGCACTGGTAACATTTATAAAATCGCCCAACGCCGTCAGGCCAGTCACCAACCCAGCAACCCAGCAACCCAGCAACCCAGCAACCAACATGCCACACCAACCCCGCCTGTTCGAAGAAAATCAGCCGCAAATTCCAGACAAACCAGCACTTGGCAACGGGCTGGTCGTGAGCGCACTCAAGTTTGGCAACGGCCCCATGTCGCCAGCGCAAAAGCGCTTCAACCAGTTGCTGAACCGAACCGAAACCCTGGCAAAGAAGATCGAGGAGGTCGACAAACTGGCTGATGCACATCGCCCGGTGATGGCGCGCACGCTGGTACCGCTGGAGAAAGAGCACGCGGCGCTGATGCGCCAGATGGCCGTTTGGCTGGACGCGCGCTTGCGGCGCAAAGGCCTGAGCGCCAAACAAAAAGCCATGGCCCGCCAGATTCTGTGCAGTTTGACCGCTGAGCTGGCCAGCGCCGGCGACGAGGCCATGCGCGCGCTGTACGAGGCGCACAGCGACACCTCGCTGGAGGACGAAGAAAAAGCAGATGCCGCCAATTTGAAAATGTTCATGGAAGGCATGTTGGGCGAACCCTTGGGCGACGACGAGACTTCCTTCGAGAACGTGGAAGACCTGTTGCGCGCCGGCATGGCCAAAATGCAGGAGAAAAATGCCGCCGCCGAAGCCGCCCGCGCCAGCCGCAAGGCCAAGCGCAAAAAATCTGCGGCGCAGCTCAAGGCCGAAGCCCTGGCCAGCGCCCAAACCGAGGATGCCAGCGGCGCGCTGCGCACCATCTACCGCCAGTTGGTCAGCGCCCTGCACCCCGACCGCGAAACCGATCC
>LNAP01006401.1_pt1 | contig 10162 bp, 8 predicted proteins | sample 602601 | NCBI WGS metagenome assembly LNAP01 (sample SAMN02440304, study PRJNA202911) | soil metagenome | biome: Subtropical and temperate rainforests or woodlands; isolation source: soil samples (1 kg each in a 20% v/v slurry with milli Q water) were... ...
CTCCGGCGGCCTGGCAGGGGCCCGAGTAAGACTCTTACACCGCAGCCCATCCACTTATCTCGGGCTCCGGCGTGTTCAAACAACCGGGACCAGCTCTTTGGGCGGGACAAGTGGGCGGGCATTAGCAGCCCTGAAACCGCCGCAGCGGAGATTGCGGGAATCTTCATCAATTTGCCGAAAGTCGCGAATGTCCAGAACGCACAGGCCCGACTGAATCGACTTGCTAACCCAGCCGCGACCTTCTCGGTGCTATGGCGCCAGTACATCAGTTGCGGGTTTTCCAGCCAGGAGAAAAGCGATCCTGATACGCCTCTGGGCCAGTTCGCCAGAGGCGACTCGCCGTTGATGGACCTGCAGTCGATTCTCGACCATGGTAAGAACTCTGAGTGGATCCGAACCGAACTAGCCGCAGCCGGCCTGCATCGGATGATCAAGAAGAAAACGAAGCTGGTCCTTTCAGCTAGGGACGCGTTTGCCGCGGCGATGGGGCACGACGATTTGCTGATCAATGGGCGCGCTGGCTTTGGGCTAGACGTCTTTCTCGATCTAGCAAGCGGCCGTGCCAACGACCGCGACATCGCCAAGTCGGCAAGGTTCAGTCAGAGCATTGATGTGGGGCAGCTGTATGGAATCGGACACAAACAGATTCGAAACATCCTCGTGAATACCGGCCTCGCACACAATGTCATTCCGATTGACTCTCGATGGAAAGAGTACGTTGGCCATCGCCTACGCTTCGACGCGGCCGATCTTGCACAGCGCACCCGCTACCTTGAAGTCGAGGATGTAATTCGCAAGGCGCTCATGCTGGCCCAGGAGTGCCGCAACGACATCCCAAATCTCGCTGTTCTGGATTCGGTTGTCTTCGCGGTCCAATCAGCGGAAGGACACGCTGGCGGCGGCTGGAGCGGGGCCTGATCGCGCGGAGAACGCGGGTTGAGCCGCCGGGAAAGACTGCAGGGCGCCAGCTTTCAGTCATTCGCCACAAGGAGGCCCAGGGACCGCTTTCGCTGCAAAGTTGCCTGATAGGCGCGTTTGCCGCGGCATCCGCAATCAAACCTGTGATTTGGCCGGTCATGGAATTAATCCCATAGACGCTCAACTTCGTAGCAGCTGCACAGCAAATTCGCGAACTAATGACGCCACGAGCCGAGCCCCTTGTGACAGGGGGTGATGGCGGGTCAGGCTTAGTGCGATCGTCCGTCGGATTCCGGGCCTGACCACCCGAACCGCGGTCAGCGATCCGGCAATCAACTCTTCCCGGACTGCAGTGGCAGGTAGGAGCGTGAACGCATGCCCGCTCATTGCGACGTCCTTCATGGCCGTCGAGGTGTCCACCTCCATGAGTACGTCGATCAAGATGCCCTGCTTGCGGCCGAGTGCGTCCAGCGTCGTCCGAAGTCCGTTCGGCGTCGCGGGCAGGACGAACGGAATGCCCTGAAGGTCACGAAACGCAATCGTTTCTCCTGAGAGCTGTGGGCTACCGGGCTTTCCGATCAGGAACGTGTCGACTTTGCCCAGAACATCTTCGCCACGCAGGGCAGACGTGCCGTAGCGATTGACCACAATCATGTCCAATCGACCCGAGGCCAGTTGCTCATCCAGCGAACCACTGAAGCCCTCCATCACGTGCAACCGCAACGCAGGTGCCTGCTTGCGCACCTCCGCCAGCAACATTGGCAGGAGCTGCCGCGACATGGAGGGGAGTACACCTACGTGCACTGTACCGGTCAAAACACCAGCGGCTTCCCGTGCGACTGCATCGAGCCGTTGCATCTGATCGACCGCCTGTTGGACCTCCGGGTACATCTGACGGCCGAAGTCGGACAACGCCATTCCGCGTCCAGTGCGATCAAAAAGCCGGCGCCCCCACTCCTTTTCCAGCATCGCAATCTGACGGCTGACGAGCGACTGCGCCATGTCCAGTGCGATCGCTGCACGGGACAGCGATTGCATGTCCGCGACCAACAGGAAGGTGCTTAGCTGACGAAGCGTCATGCATTCACTTTAATGGAAACCAGAAATCGGATACATGCTCTTTTTCGAAATCATGTGACGCTCTAACCTTGCGCTGCACCCAAAAAAGGAGACATCTTGAAAATCAAGCTTTCGCTCGTCGCCGTACTTGCGGCCACCATGTTGCAGAGTGCTCCCACTGCGCATGCCCAGGAGGCGGCCTACCCGAAGCAGCCGGTCACGCTCGTCGTTCCATTTCCGGCTGGCGGCCCCACAGACGCCATGGCGCGTGTGCTGGCACTCAAACTGGGAGAACGTCTCGGCCAACAGGTCGTCATCGACAACCGCGGCGGCGCCGGTGGCGGCATCGCCGCCGAGTTTGTGGCCCGCGCACCGGGTGACGGCTACACCTTGTTTTTCGGCACCACGGGGACCTTGGCCATCAATCCCAGCCTCTATGCCAAGCTGCGCTACGACCCTGTGAAGGACTTCACACCGATCAGCTTGATGGCGACAACCATGAATGTACTGGTGGTCAGCCCGCAGGTGCCAGCCAGGAATCTCGGCGAGCTCATCGCGTTGGCAAAGACAAAGCCCGGCGACCTGACCTACGGCTCAGCAGGCAACGGCAGTTCGAACCATCTTTCGGGTGAGCTGTTCCGCACCTCAGCTGGCATCCGGATTAATCACATCCCGTACAAGGGCTCCGCGCCCGCGATGGTCGACCTGTTGGGCGGGCGCCTGTCGATGATGTTCGACACCATCTCGCAGCAGACACAGAACATCTCGGCCGGCAAGGTTCACGCCCTGGCAGTCACCGGGACCAAGCGCTCGCCGTTGTTGCCGAGTGTCCCCACCGCCCAGGAGGCCGGACTGAAGGGCTACGACGTGTCGATCTGGTACGGCGTCCTGGCACCAAGATCAACGCCTGCCCCCGTGATCGATCGCTTGCATCGCGAGATGGCGGTCGTGATGGCCACGGAGGAGATGAAAAGACGCATGGAGGCTGATGGCGCTGAGGCCCGCACAACCACGCCGTCGGAATTTGCGGAGCTGATCAAGAGTGACACGGTCAAGTGGACGCCCGTCGTCAAGAACTCGGGCGCAAGCCTGAACTGAACGACCCCATGACTTCCATTCTCGATGCACGCCTTCAGAGAGCATTTGCGCCGCAACGGATCGCCATCGTCGGTGCGACTGAAGACCGCAACAAGGTTGGTGGCCGACCGCTTCACTACCTGCAACGCTTCGGCTTCCAGGGCGAGGTCTATCCGATCAATCCCAAGCGAACGACGGTGCAGGGCCTGACTGCCTATGCATCGCTTGCCGAGGTTCCTGAGGCACCGGATGTGGTCATCGTCGCAGTCGGGCAAGACGCGGTCTCGGGCGTCATCGACCAATGCGCCGCACGGGGAGTCGGCACGGCCATACTGATGAGTTCTGGTTTCGCAGAAACTGGAGGTGAAGGCGTGTCCCGGCAGCGGGTGCTCGTGGCGCAGGCCCGGCGGCTCGGCATTCGCCTGGTCGGCCCGAACGCCCAAGGCGTGGCCAACTTTCAGACCGGCGCCGTGATGAACTTCAGCACCATGTTCATGGAGGTCGCGCCGCAAGACGGCCCGGTGGCCATCGTGAGCCAGAGCGGCGCGGCCAGTGTCATGCCGTACGCCATGCTGCGCGAGCGCGGTGTGGGCGTGCGTTACCTCGTGGCTTCTGGCAACGACGCAGACGCGTCGGTGTGCGAACTCGCATTGGCAGCGGCTGCCGACCCTGAGATTCGCGTGGTGTTGCTCTACATCGAGTCGCTGAGCGATCCGACGATGCTGGCCGCGGTCGCGCGTGTCGCCGCAGCGCGTGGCGCAGCGGTAGTGGCGCTGAAGTCCGGCCGCAGCGCACACGGTGCCAAAGCCGCCGCGTCGCACACCGGCGCTATCGTGAACGACGACGTAGTGGTAGACGCATTTTTCGAGCGCCACGGCATCTGGCGCGCAGCAGACGTCCATGGCCTGGTCAATGCGGTCGAGCTGTACCTTGCCGCTCCGCTGAGGCCGGCAAGGCATCTGGTCGTCATGAGTCACAGCGGCGCCGTCGGCGTTTTGTGCGCCGACGCTGCCGAGGCCTTGGGCTTGCCCTTGGCTGAACTGAGCCGGCCCGTCATCGATTCCCTGGCGGGCATCATGCCGAGTTTCGCGACGGCGCAGAACCCGGTCGACCTCACTGCTTCACTTATGACACAGGGCGGCATGTACGCTGACACCCTCGGGGCGCTGGCTTCCGATCCGCACGCCGACATGTTTCTGATCGGGGTCCCCGTGGCAGGCGAAGGATACGACGTGCCCGGCATGGCGCGTGACACCGCACGCTTTGCCGCCACGCACAACAAGCCTACGGCAATGTCCGCACCGCAGGCCTCGGTCCGACAGGCATTCCACGAAGCGGGCGTGCCCGTGTTCGCTCACGAAACGGACGCCATCAGTGCATTGCACCAATGGAGCCGCCACGGTGCGCTGATTGCGCAGGCCTCGGCACGAAATGCAGAGTCAACAACCCATCGCATGCCGTCGTTGCCATCAGGCGATTCCACTTTGCTGAGCGAGGCCGACAGCTTAGCTCTTCTGGCGGACGCCGGAATTCCGACGGTGCCCTATCGCCTGTGCCGTAGCGCCGAGGACGCCGTTGCCGCATGGGAGGCGCTTGGTCCGGAAGTGGTCGTCAAGGCCTGTTCCGCTCAGATCCCGCACAAGTCCGAACACGGGTTGGTCTTTCTTGGCATCCATACGTCACAGCAGGTGGCAGAAGCTTGGGCAACGTGTAACGAACGCGTCTCCAGAATGGGTGTCCACACGGACGGCATGATCGTTGCCCAGCGCGTGCGCGGCCGGCGCGAGTTTGCTCTGGGTGTGAAGCAGGACCCGCTCTTCGGCACGGTCGTCATGGTCAGTGACGGCGGAAAATACGTCGAAGCGCTGCGCGACTTTGCGGTGCTGCTTCATCCTTTTTCGGAGGCAGACGTGATTGCGAAACTGCGAAAGCTGCGCATCGCGCCGATCCTTGGCGGCGTGCGCGGCGAGGCGCCGATGGACCTTGACGTGATCGCCCGGACCGCCGTGGCACTCGGCGCACTGGCGGCGGCTCACCCTCAAGCCATTGCCTCGATCGATCTCAACCCACTGATCGTCAGCGATGCGGGCCAAGGCGGTTGGGCTGTTGATGCGGTCATCGAGCGTCAAGGAGCCGCGCATGCAATCGACTGACCCGGCCCTTATCGAAATTCAGGATGGCGTGGCCGTCGTTCGGCTCAACCGGCCTGCCTCCATGAACGCTGTAGACGCAGGCTTGCGAGAAGCACTCACAAATCGACTTGCAGAGTTCGACGCTGATGATTCAGTGCGGGCGATCGTCCTTACCGGCGCCGGCGAACGTGCCTTCTGTGGCGGGCAGGACCTCGACGAATCGGCAACGATCGACACAGGTAATCTTGCAGGCTGGCTAAACCGCCAGCATGCGATGTACCAAGCTGTACGTGACGTGAAGAAGCCGGTGGTTGCGGCCATCAACGGCACGGCCGTGGGGGCCGGATTCCAGATGGCACTCATGTGCGACCTGCGCGTCGCACATCCAAATTTGCGTATGGGTCAGCCAGAAGTCAAGGCGGGTCTGGCCAGCATCGTGGGCTCCTACCTCATGTCATTGCAGATCGGACACTCGCTCAACCAGCAGCTGTCTCTGACCGGGGAACTCATCACAGGAGAACGTGCGCACGCGCTGGGGCTTGTGAACGATCTGGTCGCGCCGGATCAGGTTCTGCCACGTGCGATTGAGCGCGCCCGAGCTCTCGCCGACCTGCCCGGCGCCGCGCTGAGGACCACCAAACAGCGCTTTCGTGAACGCACGCAACCGGGTTTCGAAGAGGCTTGCAGCGCGGGAATCCGTTACCAGCTCGAGTGCTATTCCACCGGCGAACCGCAGCGCGTGATGCGCGAATTCCTCGCCCGACGCAACGCGCCCAAGGCCTCGAACACTTTCAACAATTGAACCCATGAACCAACATACGCAACTCTTTATTGACGGTGCTTTCATGCCAGCCAATGGCGGGCAGGACATCCCCGTCATCGATAGCTTTACCGAAGAACCTTTCGGTACTTGCCGCACCGCCTCAGCTGCCGACGTGGACGCCGCAGTCACAGCGGCGCGCCGCGCTTTTGAAGGATGGTCTGCCACCCCCGTTGTGGATCGCGTCGCTGCGGTCCGCCGCGTCGCGGCCGCACTGCGTGATCAGGCAGATGCGCTGACCGTCGCCATCTCACGCGAGGTCGGCATGCCGCGCAAACTGGCCGCTCGCATTCAGGTCGGCGGCCCGATCTCGGCGTGGGACATGTACGCAGACCTCGCCGCCGAGTTCGAGTGGGAAACTCGCGTCGGGCACTCGCTCGTGCAACAAGTGCCCACCGGCGTGGTTGCCTGCATTACGCCATGGAACTACCCCCTGCATCAGATCACGGGCAAAGTTGCACCTGCGCTTCTGGCAGGCTGCACAGTGGTGCTCAAACCCTCCGAATTGGCGCCCACCAGCGCATTTCTACTGGCCGAAGCTGTTCGGCAGGCTGGGCTGCCCGACGGTGTCTTTAATCTGGTACATGGCACAGGCCCGGAGGTCGGAGAAGCGTTGGTGCGCCATCCGGAAGTGGACATGGTGTCTTTCACTGGGTCGACGCGGGCTGGTCGTCACATCGCGGCCATCGCGAGCGGCGACATCAAGCGAATCGCGCTGGAACTCGGAGGCAAGTCGGCTGCCCTGGTTCTGCCGGGCGCGGATCTAGCCGCGGCCGTAAAGGTGACGCTGGCGGGCTGCATGCTGAACTCGGGTCAGACCTGCTCGGCGACGACGCGCCTTCTGGTTCCTCACCGTGACCTTGAGGCGGCCGAGGTGCTCGCACGCGACTTGCTGGCGGGCTACCGGATGGGCGACCCAGCCGATGGCGCCACGCGCGTGGGTCCGCTCATTTCGAAGGCGCAGCAACGCAAGGTCCAGGGCTTGATCGATGATGCGCTCGCTGCTGGCGCCCGACGCGTTGGAGACGACGCCAGCCTGCCCACGCACGGCTTCTTCGTGGCGCCCACAGTGCTAGCCAACGTCCTGCCGGACATGGCCATCGCGCGGGAGGAGGTTTTCGGCCCCGCCTTGGTCCTGATGGGTTATGACTCAGTCGATGACGGCATTGCGCTGGCGAACAGCACCGACTACGGCCTTGCTGGCGCTGTGTGGGGACCTGTCGCGCCAGACACGCTGAGCGTTGCCCGCCGCCTTCGTGCCGGACAGGTCGACATCAACGGCGCACCGTTCAATCCTGCAGCGCCGTTCGGCGGCTTCAAGAAGTCGGGGATCGGCCGTGAGAACGGTCGTTTCGGCATCGACGAATTCCTGGAGCCGGTGTCGATCCAGTTGCCTCCTGCGTTCATCGAAACACTTTCTACCTGACCCAACCTATGTCGTACCAACAACTGCTGTACCAAGTCGAAGGCGTCGTCGCCACAATCACGCTGAACCGCCCCGAGCGTATGAACGCGATCACCAAAGTCCTGGAGGCGGAACTGCGAAGCGCCATCGAGCAAGCTGGCCGTGATCCTGCGATTCGAGCCATCGTGCTCACGGGCGCCGGCAAGGCTTTCTGTGCCGGCATGGACATGGAAGAACTTGAAGAGCTGCCGCCTGAGGACATCCGCGCGGAGGAATGGATGCGTCCTTTCGACATGAACCGCCGGCCCGACTACCAGACGCGCTATTCATACTTTCCGGCTGCGCCCAAACCGATCATTAGTGCCATCAACGGGGCGGCTGCAGGACTTGGTCTGGTAATGGCGCTCTACAGCGACTTCCGGATCGCGTCCGAGAAGGCAGTGTTCGCGACCGCCTTCGCCAAGCGAGGGCTGATTGCCGAACATGGCATCTCCTGGATCTTGCCCCGCATCGTCGGCCATGCACATGCGACCGACTTGCTTCTGACCTCCCGCAAGATCGACGCGAACGAAGCGTTGTCCATGGGGCTGGTCAACCGTGTCGTGCCTGCTGGCGAACTGGCTGCGCAGGCGCAAGGCTTGGCTTTGACGCTCTCGAGCGAAGTCTCACCCCGCTCGGTTCGGGTCATGAAGCGTCAAATCTGGGAAGCACCGTACCAGTCCCTTGGCGATGCGGTCACCCTCGCAAACGCAGAAATGGTTGAAAGCATTCGGAGCGAAGATTTCACCGAAGGCGTAGCGCATTTCGTGGAGCGGCGCCCAGCACGTTTCTCAGGGCGTTGAGGCTTGCTAGTTGAAAGCGCGCTGTCCGCTTCAGACTGAGGGCGGTCGGTCGGGTTGGCCGCCGCGATGGCGGCGGCCGCCGAAACGTGACATTGGTCGATGTACCGGAGAGACAGACCGGACCTGGGTGAAAGCCCGGCCGCGCCTTTACTGGTCACGGTGATCCAAAGGCCACTGATTGCGGTCACAGCAGTGGCCCCCCATGGAATCAAGACTGGCATTCCGTGAACTCTCGCGAAGTGTCAAGGGGCATGCGCCGTCTACGCGCCACTTTGCTGCGGCGGACGGGGTGGCCCGACAAACAGCATGCCATCCAACACACGAAAGACCTTTGGCAAGTCCTCCTTATATGTGGCTACATAGTTCATAGTCACGACACGGCGATCCATCGATGTGAAGTCCGCTTGCAGCACACGGTCCCGATGATTGGCCCAGAACTGACCCAATGCGACAGCATCTAATTCGTCTGCCAACCCAGCCGCCGTAGGAACGTACCCCTCCTCCTCGCCAGTGAAGTACGCGCTGGTTAGATTGCAGAGGCAGTAGTCTGCGAAGTAAAGCAGGTTATTTTCGTCAATTTCAGGGTTGAAGCACACGTCGAAAATGTACTCGTTTATCCGTACGCCGATTCCTCCTGAGTCAGCGATGCCGCTCACATCGTAGAACCCGCAGCCGACTCCAGAACCACCGGGAGGTTTGCGATTTGCAAGCTGGTAGAGGACAAAGGTCTTGTTCATTGACTTCGCAGCCAAGATCCGATCGGCGAGTTCGAGCCTACCGGCTTCGGTCGCAAGAATCGAAGCACCGCGCTCCCCTAAAAAGTCTTCGTCTGCTGTCGCATCCACGTCTGAGAGAAAGTTCCTTTTTTGGGCAATGTACTGCTGTTCAAAGCGAGAAAAGATCCTTTGGGAAAGCGCGCGCATGCCCGCCAATGCAATCAGTGTCGTGAGCCCTTCCCTCTTAGCATTCTTGTCTTCCCTGAAGCTCAGGGCAGTATGAAGCTGGAAATTCTGGCCGCCTCGATCCGCAGAACACTGGAGTCGGAACAACATCAAGTCACTCCAACCAATCACACCTCTATCGGGCGCGATCAATTGATCGATGAGACTCTTCCGTGCGTATTCGTTGTCACCGAAGATTCGGTGCGCGATTTCAACCACGTTCTCGGGCGTGTTGTTCCGTCGATTCCCGTCTGTACGGCCCCAACCCGCACGGTCCAACAAGCGAACGAGTGAGTAGACCGAGCGCGGGCGCATCGCTCGGTCTTCTCGTCCAACCGACGAGTACCGGGGCAAGTAGGCGACCATCGTCTGGATCGCATCTTCGGCAACCGGCTTCGTTACGTCGTACGCTCGGCTCAAGAAGATTCGCCAGAACTGGTCATGCGCGTCCTCGCCACGATCAAGGCTGAAAACGTCTTGCGACAGCACAGACGCAATCGATTTTCCTTCCTTTACGATGGAGTGAACTGCATCCTGATAGAGCCTGAATGTTTCGCGTGGCTCTGGATTGGCAAACCGCACAATCAGCTTCAGATAGCGCTCAAGGTTTCTATGTCTTCCCTCATTGAAGCATGCGCGTGACACCAATACGGACTCTTCGACTTCCCGGAAATCTGACAGTCCCACAGCGCTTACATCGAACAACTCCCCAAGCAAGAACTTCCCGGACCGGCCATTGCAGGCTTCAATCTGCTCCGCGAGGCCATCTGCGTTCTTGAATGCCGCCCCGCTACGCTCGTGTGTCCGCTTCACTGAGAAGCTCCCAGAACGGTCTTCCGTCTCCTCCGCATAGATGCGGCGGAACGTGCTGAATCGCCCCGGCATTCGCGGAGGCTGTTTGGTTTAAGTCAGGCCGCCACCGCGATGGCCTGACTGGCGAGTTGCCGGTAGTAGTTTGCCTCGGCCTC
>LNAP01006403.1_pt1 | contig 10159 bp, 12 predicted proteins | sample 602601 | NCBI WGS metagenome assembly LNAP01 (sample SAMN02440304, study PRJNA202911) | soil metagenome | biome: Subtropical and temperate rainforests or woodlands; isolation source: soil samples (1 kg each in a 20% v/v slurry with milli Q water) were... ...
CTGGCGCTCGCCCGGCAGGCCGGGGCAGGTGCCTGCCACGACGGCCTCGGTATGCTGGTTGAGCAGGCGGCGGAAGCCTTCTGGCTGTGGCGGGGGGTGGGGCCCCCCCCAGCGCCCGGCCCCCCCCCCCCGGACGGGGCTGAATCAGGCGGCGCGGCGTAGCTTCACGGCCGGGAAATCTACCGGTACGGCAAAGGCCACGTTGACGTAGTTGGTGAACAGGTTGAGCGCGACGTGCGCCAGGATCTCGACGATCTCCTGATCGTTGTAGCCGGCCGCGCGCACGGCCTGCACGTCGGCCTCGCTCGCTTGTCCGCGCGCTTCCACCAGCTTCAGCGCGAAGCGCAGCGCCGCGGCGGTCTTGGGATCGGCGGCCTCGCCGCCTTGGGCGGCCGACATTTCTTCGGCGCTGGCGCCGGCCTTGCGGCCCAGGGCGGTATGGGCCGCGAGGCAGTATTCGCAAGCATTGCGGTCGGCCACGGCGACCGCGATCTGTTCGCCGAGCTTGGCGGGGATCACGCCGCCGCCCAAGGCGCCGAAAGCGCCCCACATGCTTTGCAGCGCCGCCGGTGAATTGGCGACGGCCTTGAACATGTTCGGCGTGGCGCCAAAGGCGCCATGGATCTGCGTGAGCAGCGCCTTGCGGTCGGCGCTGGCGCTGCTGGCATCGATAAGAGGAACTCGGGACATGTCGGTAACTCCTGGAAATGAAAAAAAGGCCGCCGGTCTCGGACGGGCTGAACAAATCGTACGTAGAATGCCTGGACGTAGGATGTTGTTTAGTCCATAGAAATTGTCTTTCCGTCCAAGATATGAACGATCCTGTTCCTCTCCAGGTTGACCGGCTGTCGGCGCTGCTGGACCGTTTCCGGGTGCGCGCCACGCTGTTCCACACGGGTGCGCTATGCGGCACCCAGGCTTTCGAAGCGGTGCCGGGGCGCGGCTTTCTGCACGTGTTGCGCCGCGGCGAGATGGAGGTGCGGCATCGCCCGGGAGAGACCGCCACGCCGCGCCTGCGCCTGTCCGAGCCGACGCTGCTGTTCTATCCGCGTGCCGTGCATCACGAGTTCGTGAATCCCCCGCGCGACGGTTCGGATTTCACCTGCGCGGCGCTGGATTTCGACGGCGGCGAACGCAACCCCATCGTCCAGTCGCTGCCGTCCGTGGTGCGGATCCCGCTGGACGCGGTCGAAGGCTTGCGGCCTGCGCTGGACCTGCTGTTCGCCGAGGCCGATCACGTGCGCTGCGGCTCGCGCCTGCTGGCAGATCGCTTGTTCGAGGTGGTGCTGATCCAGCTGCTCCGGTGGATACTCGACCATCCGGAGGAGGTAGGCGTGACCAGCGGCCTGGTGATGGGCCTGTCGGATCCGCGCCTGGCCAGGGCGCTGGTGGCGCTGCACCGCTCGCCTTATGAAGACTGGTCCCTGGCCAGGATGGCGGCGATGGCGGGTATGTCGCGCAGCGCCTTCGCGGCGGCCTTCAAGGACGCCACCGGCGCCACGCCCGCGGCCTACTTGACCGACTGGCGCTTGAGCCTGGCGGCGTCCATGATGCGAGCCGGCCGAGCGGTCAAGCTGGTGGCCGCGGAGTTGGGATTCGCCAGCGCCTCGTCCCTGTCCAAGGCGTTCCGGCAGCGGATGGGTGTTTCACCGCGCGAATGGCTGGCCGCCAACGCCTAGCAGTGGCCGGCAAGCGCCGATGCCGTCGTGATAATATTGACCTATGACAAAACTGCGGGCGGCATAAGCGTTGTGGGAAACGCCAGCCGCCACTCCTACGCGAGGTTCAGGCATGAGCGAGCAAGGCCCAGGGCAAGACAACGGCACCCAGACACAGCACGACCAGCATGGCCGCTGGCCGCAGGCGCAATCGGTCGAGGATTTCCGCCGCAATCTGGCCGCGGTCAACGGGCGCATTGCCGACGCGGCCCTGCGCGCCGGCCGTGATCCGGCGACGGTGCGCCTGCTGCCGGTGAGCAAGACCGTGGAAGAGGCGCGCATCCGGCTGGCCTACGAGGCCGGCTGCCGCTACCTCGGCGAGAACAAGCTGCAGGAAGTGTCCAGAAAATGGGAAGCCATGGCAGACCTGACCGACTTGAGATGGTCGGTCATCGGCCACCTGCAGACCAACAAGGCCAAGCTCGTGGCCCGCTATGCGGCCGAGTTCCAGGCGCTCGACAGCCTGCGGGTGGCCGAAGCGCTGGACCGCCGGCTGCAGGCGGAAGGCCGCCAGCTGGATGTGTTCGTGCAGGTCAATACCTCCGGCGAGGCCAGCAAGTACGGATTGCAGCCGGAGGAGACCGCGGCCTTCCTGCGCGAACTGCCCGCGTTTTCGGGGCTGCGGGTGCGCGGCCTGATGACCCTGGCGCTGTTCTCGGCCGAAGCGGTGCGCGTGCGCGAGTGCTTCGTCCTGCTGCGCACGCTGCGCGACCAGCTGCGCCAGGATGCGCCCGCGGGGATAGGCCTGGATGAATTGTCCATGGGCATGTCCGGCGACTACGAGATCGCCATCGAGGAAGGCGCCACCGTGGTCCGTGTCGGGCAGGCCATCTTCGGTGCGCGCAACACGCCAGACTCCTACTACTGGCCTGTCGGCAACGGCGCGGAATCGCGCGAGTCCGACGGACAGGAGTAGCGCGCATGCCGGTGTATCGACTCATCATCAAACGCGACGGCCGCCTGATCGGCCATTTCGAATCCACCGCCGCGTCAGCGCTGGACGACAGCCGCGACATCGCGGCGCGCCTGCCGGCCAAGGACGGCTATCAGCTCAGCCTGCTGGTCGCCGACGGCGAGCGGCGCTTGCTGGAAAGCACGCCGCAAGGCATCCGGCTGCTGGCTTCGGAGCACGTGTTCGTCTCAACCCCCGAAGGCTTGCTGGGCGGATTGGACCGCCATCCGAGCCCGCAATAGGAGTATCCGGAATGAGCCTCAGCGCATTGGCGATCCGCCACGTTCCCTTCGAAGACCTGGGCATACTGGCGCCGGTCCTGGAAGAGCGTGGCTACAGCGTGCGATACCTGGAAGCCGGCGTCGACACCATCGACGCCGCGACTCTCGGCAATGCCGACCTCGTCGTGATCCTGGGCGGCCCCATCGGCGTCTATGAAACCGGGCGCTATCCCTTCCTGGAGCAGGAACTGCGCGCCATCGCGCACCGGCTGCGCCAGGACAAGCCGACGCTAGGCATCTGCCTGGGCGCACAGCTCATGGCGGCGGCGCTGGGCGCGGAGGTGACATCCACCGGCCGCGCCGAGATCGGCTATGCGCCGCTGACGCTCACGCCGCAAGGGCAGGATTCCGTGCTGAGCGCGGTTCAGGCCGTGCCCGTGCTGCATTGGCACGGGGACCAGTTCGCCATACCCGAGGGCGCGGCTCGTCTGGCCGAAACGCCGGGTTTCCCGAACCAGGCATACGCGCTGGGGCCCAGGATCCTCGGCCTGCAGTTCCACCTGGAGGCGGATTCCGCGCAGATCGAGCGCTGGCTGATTGGACATGCCTGCGAACTGAGCCTGCGGCAGATCGATCCCGCCGTCGTCCGCGAAGACGCCCGGCGTCATGGCCCGGAGCTCGAACGCTGCGCGCGCGCGGCGATGGAGCAATGGCTGGACCAGATCTGAATTTGTCCTGTGCCCTGACGCCTTCCGGCGGCAGGGCCTCTCCGCAACCATAGCCTTGCACAGGCACCCGGGGCGTATCGCACCCGGTTCTCGCCGGCCGCTGCTTGCGGCTATCGGCATTCCTCCCAGCCGTCATTCCGCGCGCTGAATCTAAGGGTTAAACCCAGTAGCCGCCTCCCTGCGCGATCAATAGGATCCCGTTTTATACAAATGGGATCCCATTTGTGTGTATCACTCTCCTTTTCATTTGGACGGGCAGAACATGAGCAGCATCGACAGCATCACAGGCAAGAAGATCATCAACGAGGGCGGCCGCGGCGGCCCGCTGACCGAAGACCATCAGGGCATGCGCGCCCGCCACGAAGACGACCTCGAGTGGACCAACCTGCGCTACGAAGGCCAGTTCGCGAAGATGATGTTTCATCCGACCGCGGAGGATCCGACGATTCCGAACGCCGGCATCGTGCGGTATGAAAAGGGCTCGGGTCACCCGTTGCATAACCATTACTTCGCGCAGATCTGGTACATCCTGGACGGCAAGTTCCTCATCGAAGGCAAGCTGCATGGCAAGGGTTCGATGATCTTCCATCCGGATCCCCATTTCGAAAGCGAGCTGCAGACCATCGAAGCCGGCACGATCCTGTACGTGCAATACGTTGGCCCGCATACGCGCCAGGGCGCGATCTACGACGGCCGCTTCAACGTCAGCGAACGCAGGAGCCTGGCGGAAGAAACCACCGCCGTGTAGGCGGGCGCACGCAACAAGAAAACAAGGGAGACCAGGGATGAACGCCATCTCAGAACAGCCGTCCGCGCGCTCGAAGAAGCACTACGTGACCGCGGGCCTGTCCAGCATGATCGGGACCACCATCGAGTGGTATGACTTCTTTCTTTACGGGATTGCCGCAGCGCTGATTTTCAACAAGATCTACTTTCCCGCGATCGACCCCATCAGCGGGACGTTGGCGGCATTCGGCACCTATGCGGTCGGTTTCATCGCGCGCCCGCTGGGCGGCATTGTCTTCGGCCATTTCGGCGACCGGGTCGGCCGCAAGTCGATGCTGATGATCAGCCTGATGCTGATGGGCATACCCACCATTCTGATCGGCCTGACGCCGAGCTATGAGGCGATCGGCTATTGGGGCGCGGTGGCGCTGGTGTTTTTCCGCTTCCTGCAGGGCCTGGCAGTCGGCGGCGAGTGGGGCGGCGCCGTGTTGATGGCGGTGGAACATGCGCCCGAAGGCAAGAAGGGCCTGTTTGGCAGCTTGCCGCAGGTCGGCGTGGCGCCTGGCCTGATCCTGTCGTCCCTGGCGATGGGCGCGGTTTCCAGGCTGCAGGAGCCGGACATGCTGAGCTGGGGCTGGCGCCTACCGTTTCTTGCGAGCGTGTTCCTGTTGCTGGTCGGCTGGTACATCCGCGCCAAGGTCAGCGAGTCGCCGGAATTCAAGCAGGCGCAGGCCCAGCCGAAGCAGGACATGCTGCCTCTGAAGACGGTGCTGAAGCAGCACAAGGTTCCTGTGCTGGCGGCGCTGGTGGCGTGCATCTCCGAAAAGACCTGGTTCTACACGCTCGCGACGTTTTCCTTGACCTATGCCGTGGGGACGCTGGGGTTGCCGCGCGAAACCATATTGACGGGCGTCATATGGGGCGCGGTCGGGGCGCTGTTCACCATTCCGTTGTTCGGACTGCTGGGCGACGTGATCAGCAAGCGTGCGATATTCATCGCCGGCGCGCTGGGAATCTCTCTTTTCAGCGCGACGTTCTTTTCATTGCTCGATCAGAAGACGGCGTATCACACCAACATCGCGATGCTGGTGGCGTTCGGCGTGGTCTACGCGGCAATGTACGCGCAGGAGTCCAGCCTTTTCTCCAGCATGTTTCCGCCTGCGGTGCGTTACACCGGCATCTCGCTGGCGGTGCAGATAGGCGGAGCGATAGGCGGCGGCACCGCGCCGCTGGTGGCGACGTACCTGCTGTCCCTGGGCGGCGGATCGCCGCGGCTGATCGTGCTGTATCTGGCCGGACTGGGCCTGATCGCGGCGGCTTGCGGCGTGCTGATGCGCCCCTACGGGCAGCAGCGCGGCGCGGAGGCAGCGAAGCTGGCTAGCGCCGCGTCTCCATCCATTCGATGACGAGTTCGGTCGTCCGGGATATGTGCGTGGCCATCGCTTCACGGGCGGCGGGGCCATTGCGCAGGGTCAGCGCCGCGATGATGTCCTCGTGCTGCTTGATGTTCTCTTCCATCAGGCGGGGCGGCATCTTCGAGGCAAAACCCAGCACGTTGGAGACGATGCTGCCCTGCAACTCGGCGACCAGTTCATGCAGGCGCTCGTTGTGGCTGGCCTGGGTGATCAGGCTGTGGAACTTGGCGTTGAACTTCAGCCAGTCGGAGCCGCTGTCGCTGCGCACGCGCGAGCGCAGGGCGTCCGCGTAGCGCTTCTGATGCTGCGCCAGCAATTCCAGGTCCTTGTCGTCGATCCAGTCCACCGCCAGTTGCGCGGCCAGCCCTTCGAGTTCAGCGCGGATCTGGAAGGCTTCGCGGATGGCGCGGATGGACGGCACGGTGACCACGGCGCGGCCGGTGCTGGTCAGCGTGATGGCGCGTCGCGCTTCGAGAAAGCGCAGCGCCTCGCGGATGGGGGTGCGGCTGGTTTCGAACTCGGTTGCAAGCTCGTACTGGCTCAAGGCATCGCCGGGCAGATATTGCCCGTTCCTGATCCGCCGCAGAATCTCTTCCGAGATCTCGATCGAGGATCTAGACGTGTTCCTGGTCTCGCTCATGCTCGAATCCGTGTCGCTTCCTGTGCATATCGGCAGGCGCTCCACGGGATGCGGATTGCCAGGCTGATCCGTGCTCCTGGCGTCTGCGTTGCGCCCTTTCGCCGGCATGGTAGCACGCGGCTTTCGGGAGAATCGGGGCCGAAGCTACCTGCGCGGCTTGGGGCGCTCCGGGCGCTTTTGCAGCCATTCGACCACGAACTCACCCGACTCATGGATGTGCGAACGCATGGCGGCGCGCGAGGCGTCGGCGTCGCGCGCCGTCAGCGCCTGGACGATCGCGGCATGGTGTTCGATGTTCTTCCTCATGCGGGCCTCGTACATGCCCAGCACGGTCATGTTGAGGATGTTCTTGGTGTAGTCGGTGTGCAGGTCCTTGATGATGCGTTCCAGCGACGGATTGCCGGCGGCGCGGAAGATCAGGGCGTGGAATTCCTGGTTCTTGATGACCCAGTGTTGCATGGGCGCGGCAGCCTGGCGCGGCGCGACCGTGCCGCCTGCGTTGACCTCGGCGTACAGTGCGCACACGGCCTGCGCGCATTCGGATTGGGTGGCCTGCAGCCTTTGCAGGTCGGCGTCGGAGATCCAGCGCGCCGCAAGTTCGGCCGCCATGCCTTCCAATTCGCCGCGCAGCCAATAGTTGGCGCCGATGTCCTTGATGGTCGGCGCCACCACGGTGGCGCCGTAGCGCGGCTGCTGCACGATCAGGCCCTTGATCTCCAGCTGCCGGAACGCTTCGCGCACCGGCGTGCGGCTGACGTCGTATTCTTCCGCCAGGGTCTCTTGCCGCAGCTTCTGCCCGGGCGCATAGGCGCCGTTGAAGATCTTTGCGGAGATCGACTCCACCAGGTGCTGCACCAGTTCTTCCGCGGCGGGATATGTGCGATCCATGGCCTGACTCCCACGTCCTTGACGGTTATGCGGCTATTTTCCGGGGTCCGCGGAGAATACCAGCCGCCACTTCTTTTGCTCCTGGCGCATGCGGTCCAGGAAGATCTGCGATCCCGTGGGCATGGGCTGGCTGCCTTGCGCATACAGCTGCGCCATGCCCTCGCTCCGCGCCACCGCCTGCATGGCGCGTTCCAGCTTGTCGAGTATGTCCTTGGGTGTCGCGGCAGGCGCGACCAGTCCCGATATCGAGCCTACATCGAAATCGCCGCCCAGGGTCTCGCGGGCGGCGGGAACGTCCGGCAGATTCGAAACCCGCTTTGCCGAGGTCACGCCCAGCGCCCGCATTTTGCCGGACTGGATGAACGGGCCGACCACCACGGTCTCGACCGCAGTCACGTCCACCACGCCGGAAAGCAGGGCGGTAGCCGCCTCGGCTCCGCTCTTGTAGGGCACGTGCATGAGCGTGGCGCCGGTCTGCTGCTGCATCAGGGCGAACACCTGGTGGATCGAAGTGCCTTGTCCGGAACTGGCGAAGGAGACCGCATCGGGCCGGCTGCGGGCGCGGGCCACCAACGCTGGCAGGTCCTGGATCGGCGAGGCTTCCGGCACGACCAGGGCCAGCGGCGTGTTGGCGATCATGGACACGTAGGCGAAATCCTTGAGCGCGTCGTAGTTCAGCTGCTTGTGGATGAGAGGATTGACCGCGACCATGCCGTTGGTGATCACCATCAGCGTGTAGCCGTCGGGCTTGGCCCGGGCCACGATGTCGGCGGCGATATTGCCGCCCGCGCCAGGCTTGTTCTCCACCACGACTGGCTTGCCGAGTTCGGCCTGCAGCTGCCTGGCTACCGTGCGCGCCGTGAGATCGGTGATGCCGCCGGCGCCGAAGGGCACGACCAGTGTGATGGGCCGATCGGGCCAGGTGTTGGCGGCCTGGGAGGGGCTGGCCAGCGTGAGCGGCAGCGAAAGCGTCAACGACGCGAGGCAGGCGCGCAGAAAGGGGGCGTGCATGATGTTTGTCTCCTTGGAATTTTCTATTTCTTTGTGTGCAGGCCCGGGCCTGCTACGGACGGCGGCGAGAGGCGGCGGCCGTCCGTGGAACTGCGGGTATCAGTGTTCGAGGTCCTGCTCGGTGATCGCGGGCGGTTCGCCCCGGATGTTCATGCGGCCTTCGTACACCGGCCGCCCGCCGGTCGTGGGACCCTGGTACTGGACGAAGAACAAGGTGCCGCCTGTCTCGGTGCTGAGCGCTTCTTCGATGTGCGGGTCCGGATGGAACACCACGGTGCCTGGGCCGTACATCTTTCCGCCCATGTTGAATTCCCCTTCGATCACGTACCAGACCTGGGCGAAATCGTGCTTGTGCAGGCGAAAGCCCGCGCCTGGCTCATAGCGCAGAAAGCCGGCATTGGGTTCGGTGGGGCGCTCTTCCCGCGTGTGGAAGAGGAACTTCGTTTTGTTCTTGAACCGGCCCATCTCCCATTCCATGTCCTCCGGCCTGCGGTATTCGGGCATGTGGTGGGTCTGCGCCTGTTCGGCCGCGACGTTGCTGCTCATGGCTTGCTCCTTGGTGAATTGGCCGGGAAAGTCTATCGGCCTTGCGCCCGAATTACTGGATACAAGATTCGCCTGGCGGCAGCGCGGGCGGGAGATATCAGGCGCCCAGGAAATAGGTATTGGACCGTCTTGCGCGGCCTCCCTAGACTGCAAGCCGTCATGGAGAAGCGAGCTATGCATTTGAAGGGAATCATCGGCTACCTGCTGACGCCTTGCGATGAGCGCGGGCGGGTGGACCACGCGCTGCTGGAAGCGCACGTCGAGCGGCTGATCGGCGAGGGCGTGCATGCGCTGGCGCCGCTGGGCAGCGTAGGCTGTCTGCCCTACCTGGACGACGGCGAACGCGAGGCCGTCATCGACACCGTCATCGGCGCGGCGCGCGGGCGTCTGCCCGTGCTGGCGGGTGTGTCCAGCCTCAGCACGGCCAGCACCGTGCGCCATGCGCGCTATGCCGAACGGGCGGGCGCTGCGGCCTTGCAGCTGCTGCCCAGCACCTACTGGAAGCTTACCCAGGACGAGATCCACGCCTACTACCGCGAGGTCTGCATGTCGGTTTCCACGCCGGTGATGGTCTACAACAACCCGTTCACCACGGGCATGGACCTGCCCGTCGAGTTCCTGGCCCGGCTGGCGGAGCTGCCCAACGTCAGCATGATCAAGGAAAGCAGTCCCGATCCCACCAAGATCGCGAGGCTGCGCGCGGCCTGCCCGGCTCGTACGGCCGTGTACATCGGCCTGAACTGCATGGCGCGCACGGGATTCGCGGAGGGCGCGGCGGGCTGGTGCACGGCGTCGGCCAACGTCAGCGCGTCCTACGCCCTGAACCTCTATCGCTGCGCCATGGCCGGCGACGCGCGCGGCGCGGACGAGTGGTTTGGCCGCCAGATCGACCTGTTGAATTTCCTCATGGACCATGGCCTGCCCAGGACCGTTGCGGCGGGCCTGCAATTGCGCGGTTTCGACAGCGGATGCTTGCGCGCGCCCTTGGCGCCGTTGGCGGCAGACCTGCAGCAACGACTTCTGGAAATTCTCAAAAAAATGGAGATAGCAGGATGAACAAGGGATTGCGCCGCTGCATGGCGGCTTTGCTGGGTGTGATGCTGCCGGCCGCGGCGGCCTGGGCCGGTCCGTATCCTGACCAGCCCATACGCCTGATCGTGCCGTTCGGCGCCGGCGGCGTGACCGACACCACGGCGCGGGTGTTCGCCGAAGGGCTCACGCGGGAGTTGGGCCAGCCGGTCGTGGTGGAGAACCGCGGCGGGGCGGCGGGGGTAATAGGAACGCGGGCCGGCGCGGCGTCGCCGCCCGATGGCT